>Ga0206843_10024_pt1 | contig 61486 bp, 65 predicted proteins | sample Alteio_BWOrgCont_21_FD_152869 | JGI IMG/M metagenome (GOLD analysis project Ga0206843, IMG submission 152869) | Enriched cells from forest soil in Barre Woods Harvard Forest LTER site, Petersham, Massachusetts, United States -... | ecosystem: Environmental > Terrestrial > Soil > Temperate forest >...
AGTGGGAATTGTGGTGTTGAGACCCGGCATTGCGAAAGCTTAGCCGTGCGGGTAGGGGCATGCGTTCCTGTTTGGCAGGGCGGCGAGGAATGCTTAGGGGAATAATAAAAAATTAATACAAATCTATTTTAGAGCAAGGCAATAGTTGTTTTTTCTCTGTAAATTGTATGTATTAATTCTAAACAAGGAATGGGCGAAGACCTACGAAGTAAAGGACCGGACAGACTTACAAACAAAGATCAAACTAATAATAGCCTTACAAATACGGCTGCGCGTATACCAATAGTAGCTGTAACCGGCACAAACGGCAAAACCACTACTACCCGGCTTGTTGCCTATATTGCGAAACAAGCCGGATTTAAAGTGGGCTTCACGTGCAGCGATGGCATATATATACAGGGTGAGCTGGTAGAAGAGGGTGATTGCAGTGGGCCGGTATCGGCTGCAGCGGTATTAAAGAACGAAAACATAGATCTTGCGGTGCTGGAGTGCGCACGCGGTGGTATATTACGTGCAGGCCTGGCATTTGACCAATGTGAGGTAGCTATAATCACCAATGTGGCGGAGGACCACCTGGACCTCAAGGGGATAAACACATTGCAGCAGCTAGCCGACGTGAAAGCAATGGTTGCGCTTTCTGTGAAGCCGGACGGATATGCGGTACTGAATGCAGACGACGACCTGGTGTATGCCATACGCGAAAAGCTTAGTTGCAAACTGGCCTATTTTTCGCATGACCCACACAGCCCCTCTTCCTCCCCAAACAATCCTCCCCAACAATTACATACGCAACTGCACCTCCACCAGGCAAAGGCAGAGCAGGAAAAACACATACACTCCTCTCCCAAAACACACATTCATCTAATCAAGATCGTAAAAACTAAAAATAAAGCAAATGGAAACACAAGAAATAAATCGATTAGTATATAGCTTAGCAAAGCTTTGGCGGACCGCAATTACGTCAATTTTATCCCAATTTGATCAAGGGGCTATTTTCAAACACCCTTCAGTATAGATGGGTCAGCTGAGTACCTTGGCAAAGAATCGATACCTGAGCATTTTAAAGTGATCAGCTGAATTTATGAATTCAAGATCAGTTTTATTAGATTATTATTGAAGATCTCGCTAACTATTTCTGTTGATTTCAAAGGTTCTTGAAGTTGGTGTTGTCGAAAGATATTTCTATGCAAATCTTCAACTGTATCGGCGATTGAAACAGCATTTTGTTCTGATAGTTCGTATATTTTTTTCGTGTGGCGAGTGTTAAATATTAAATTTTTAGGGTCAACAATTCCTGCGTCAATATATGCCCTTGTTTTCTTAGCACACCTGCAAGGGTTAGATTTATTCACTAACCCGCATCTTTTATTAATCCAATTATATAAGTCTTGCCTTGCTCTCATTAACCGGATACGAAAATTACCCGCTGTGATTCCCAAAATTTCTGAACCTAAATTATGGTCAATGTCAAACATTTCGCCTAGTATGTATATGACTCTCTGTTCTCTGTCTAAACAAAGCAACATTCCTGCGGTACAGCTTATTCTAATTTCTTCAATAGTGTCGGTCAGTTCCGCCTCTTCTGTTGTATTTAATTCGTGAACCGGGATATTGTCAATTGAATTAAAATAATTTTCAAAGTCTATTGTTTTCAATTCAGCTTTACTCTGTTTTGTGTTTAAGAAATGATTTACGGTTATTCTGTATAGCCAGGTTCTGAATTTACTTTTCCCTTCAAATTTTGTCAATGCAGTAATTGCTTTTATAAATACTTCCTGTGTCAGGTCTTCAGCATCTTCAATACTTTTAGTCAATTTTAATGCAAGGTTGTAAACGAATAATTGATGCCTGATAATTAGGTTTTGTAAAGCTTTTTTATCACCGCTAATTGCTAATGTTACCAAGTCTGAGTCTACATGGTCTGGGTAGTCTATTTGAAAAGGATTGTCCATTATTTTTTAATAGAACTAAAGCAAACCATCAAGTTTGCTTTAGTAAATTTATACTTTAAATTTGTCTTAAACCGCCATCTACTGTCAATTCATTGCCAATAATGTATGTTGAATCATCAGAAGCAAGAAATAATACTGTTTTAGCAATTTCTTCCGGTCGTCCCCAACGTTTAACTGGAATTTGATTTGTAATAGCTTCGCCTGCTGCTTTTAATACTTCTTCAGGCAACCCAATTTTACCCCAAAGTGGCGTTCCTATCGCCCCCGGACTTACCGCATTTACTCTGATTCCTCTATCCATTAATTCGGCAGATGCAACTCTTACCACAGAACGTAAGGCGGCTTTGCTCGCACTCAATAAACTGCTTCCGCCAAAACCAACACTATTTAGCCAGGATGTTGTGATAATTACAGAAGCGTTATTGTTTAAATGAGGAATTGCTTTTTGTAAAGTAAAGTAAGCACCTTTGAAATTTACATTTATCATTTCGTCAAAAAATGCTTCTGTTGTATCGGCAATTGATGCCAATTTAGCTTGTGCCGCGTTTACGAATAAGATGTCAATTTTGCCAAATTGAGCTATCGTATCAGCAAACAATTTGTCTAAATCTGACTGTTTACAAACATCTCCTTGCACGGCAAAACTGTTTGAACCAAGTTCGCTTACAGCTTCATTGAGCGCTTGCTTACCTCGTCCAAAAATTACAACTTTTGCGCCGTTCGCGATAAATTCTTTGGCTGTTGCTAAACCAATGCCACTGCTACCGCCTGTTATTACGGCAATTTTGTTTTTTAATTTGTCCATTTTTTATGATGATTTAATGGCAACTGTATTGTTACCATTATTTGGACAAGAGAAAAAACGCGGTGTTACAAAAGTTTAGGAATTATTTTCCATCGTTGGCGTTGAGACTTAGCCAGCGGGTAGCCTGCCAACAACTCACTTGCAAGACATTAAAATCCAGTTTAATCATAAATTGGTTCGATACCCGAACAAGATATAACGCTGAAAGCCGCTACAGGAGCGGCTTTCATATTCTGTGACCCGGATTGGATGTTTCTCGAACCAACTTTTGGCGGATGTAAAACTTTTAGCCGTTTAATTGACATATTTTTTTTTAAAAAAATTTACCCTTTAAGGCATCTATAATTATTTTATGATCTTCTTCATCATGCAAACCCGAAACTGTTATGACTCCTACCATTCCGACGTTTTTTATAAATATTGGAATTGAACCTCCTTTAGCAATAAAATCTTTTTCATCAAGACCAAAAGTCTTTTCTAAAGTCATATTACCTTCCTTTAGGTCATTTTTTACACTTAAAGAACTTTCTTCAAATTGCTTTGCCACATTCGCCTTTCGTCTAAGCCAATTATGCTTGTCAGCAGGAAGGTTGTCGTCAACGTATAGGAATATAGTATGGTTGAGCCTCATTATTTCAACAGCTATATTTTGATTTCGATTTTTTGCTAATTCAATAATCTTTGAAGCCATTTCATATGCAGTCCGGTTAGAAAAGCTATCCAATTCTATTTGCTTTATTATTGATTGTTTTTCAACATTATTCTGGGCCATTGACGATATATTTGATATTAAAGTGATTATTAAAAATAGATACTTCATCTTGTTTATTTACAAGTAAATTTAGTGTATCGCACAATAAATTTATAGCGGTTCGATATCCAATAAGGGTGTAACGACAAAAGCCGCTACAGAAGCGGCTTTCATTTTTTGTGACCCGGATTGGATTCGAACCAATGACCCCCAGCTTAGAAGGCTGGTGCTCTATCCAGCTGAGCTACCGGGCCGGATCACTCAGATTACTTAAGCCGCGTTTACGGCTAAAAAAGTGTGCGAATTTACAGAAAAAAATGGTAACAGGCCACAGTTATTTGGCCTCACCGGGTGGCTCCTGGCCTTCTTTCATTATGGTCACCGGTATCAGGTCGCGCACATAGTTCCAACCTTCCTCGCTCCAGCGCAGGCCGTCGTATTCGCCGCTGGGCACATAGGTATACTTGCGGTGCGGGTCGTTGATCTGCGATACTAGCTTGTCGAAGATGATGCAGTTGCGCTCCTTATCCCAGTTCATAGACACCTGCGAGCCCTTCTTGTATTCCAGCACAAACCGGTTGATGCGCTGGCGTGGGTAGTTCTCAGAGGCTACAGCAAATATGGGTGCGCCAAAGGTGATACCGTTGGCATCTATGGTCAGCGGGTCCAGCACCTTTTTGTTGCTTATGGCATTGCCCGAGTTAAGGCCAAAGAGCGTATATACCGTGCGCCCCTTAAATTCATTGGCCATAATGCGGTAATACAGTGCGCCAAACCATTTACCATGCGTCAGTATGCTGTCTTCTGCGCCCTTGCCTATCTCTTCTGAGTAGTCGAGCAGGCCATATAGCTTCAGTTGCGGCTGTGGCAGCTGTATGGCGCCATAGTAGCGCTTGGTGGCTTTTGTGGTCAGTATCTCCCAGTTGAATACACGGAAGGCATTATCATCAGAGTAGATGAGGTTCATCTTTTCCTTCAGCTTGTCAAACGGGTAGTAGTACGAGTTGGTAATCTTCAGCGTTCTTACCAGCTGTTTGGCAAACCTTTCGGCATAGTAAGTATGGGTATCTGGTATAAATGCCTCATACATGCTATCCGCAGTAGTGAGCATGGAATCTTCCATTATGTGAAATTTCTCCATGTCTTGCGGGGCTATATCCTGCGCCCACGCATGGCGGCCTGTGAGCATTGCCAGCAATAGGGTTATGAAAACAACTGCTTTTTTCATGATCGCGATTTTTTCATTGCCCCAAACCTAAACAATTTTTTCCTAAAGATACAATAAGGCCAATGAGCTGCAATACACCTGAATATTGCAGGTAAGGCCAGGCGGTTGTTCCCTGGCGCTACAATTCAGATCAAAATGGTTATGTCTTAAATTAACACCACACATTCGCAGACTTAGGACTTACAACTAGCGACTTACGACTAATAGAAGTTATGTTTTTCCCGCAAAAGGCTCTATTTTCGGGGTAAAATTAGCCTGCCCCATGCATGTAGTACAGCAGATACTGTTTATTATAGTGGCCGCCGCAGCCGTATATATTTTCGCAAGGAAGGTGGGTGAAATGCGGAGAAACATACTGCTGGGCCGCGATGAAGACCTGACCGACAACCCCGGCCAGCGCTGGAAAAACATGTTGCTGCTGGCTATAGGCCAGAAAAAAATGTTCAAAAAGCCCATACCGGCATTCCTGCACCTGGCAGTATATGCGGGCTTAGTCATTATTAATGCAGAGATACTGGAGATATTTCTAGATGGTATACTGGGCAAGCACCGGCTGTTTGCGCCTATGCTCGGCAGCCTGTATGTTTTCCTGGTAGGCTTTTTCGAGGTGCTGGCGGCGCTGGTGCTGATATCGTGCGTTATCTTCCTGGTAAGGAGAAATATACTCAAAGTGCGCCGTCTGAATATGAAGGAGCTCAACGGCTGGCCGCGCGAAGATGCCAACCTCATCCTCATTACAGAGATAGTGCTCATGACCCTGTTCCTCACCATGAACACTGCCGACCTTGCCCTGCAGGCGCAGAACGCAGAGCATTATACACACACCACAGCATTCTGGATCAGCAACAACTTTACGGGCATATTTGCCGGCATGAGTGTGCCCACACTCATAGCTATAGAGCGCAGCTGCTGGTGGCTGCATATAATAGGGGTATTCTTCTTCCTCAACTATCTGCCCTACTCCAAGCATTTTCATATACTGCTGGCGTTCCCTAATGCATACTACTCCAAACTGATACCACAGGGCGAAGAGAAAAACATGCCGGAGATACGCAATGAAGTGCTCTACATGATGGAGCCCGACAAAGCCCCTGCAGCCACAGCCGAACCCGCAGAGCATAAACGCTTTGGCGCAAAAGACGTGACCGACCTTAGCTGGAAGAGCCTGCTTGATGCGTACTCCTGCACAGAGTGCGGCCGCTGCACATCGGTATGCCCGGCCAACATGACCGGCAAAAAACTCAGCCCCCGCAAAATAATGATGGACACCCGCGACAGGCTGGAAGAAGTGGGCAAAAACATAACCGCCAACAAAGAATTTAAAGACGACGGCAAAACCCTGCTCAACGACTATATAACCGTAGAAGAGCTGCGCGCCTGCACCACCTGCCAGGCATGCGTAGAGGCCTGCCCGGTAATGATAGACCCGCTAAGCATAATCACAGAGCTGCGCCGCAACCTGGTAATGGAAGAAAGCAACGCCCCCCAGGAATGGAACCTCATGTTTGGCAACATAGAAAACAACATGGCGCCGTGGAAGTTTTCTCCGGATGATAGGGATGCGTGGGTAAATGAGGGGTAGGGGCTATTTTAATTTTATTAACCTTTTTATGAGTAAATTTGATAAGCTGATATTGAAATTAGTATTAGGAAATTCTGATAATAGTTTTGATTTTGGTGATCTGGTAAAAATATTATTGGCACTGGGATTTATCGAGCGAATTAATGGCAGCCATCATATTTTCACAAAAAATGATGTCGTGGAGATCATAAACCTACAGCCCAAAAACAGCAAGGCTAAATCTTACCAGGTGAAACAAGTAAGAGAGTTAGTACTTAAATATAAAATTTGGCAAGATGGATCAGAACCTGAATAAATACGAAATAATTATTTACTGGAGTAAAGACGATAATTCTTTTATCGCTGAGGTGCCAGAGCTACCTGGCTGTATGGCAGATGGGGAATCTTATAATGACGTAGTGGATAATGTGCAGACCATAATGGCGGAGTGGATAGCTACGGCAATATCTCTTGGACGTGATATTCCAGAACCAAAAGGCAAACTGATCTATGCCTAAACTGGTAATTACACAATATTCAGAAAGCAAATGAATGCCTACAGTCATTGACAATATAGAGTTAGATGAAACAAACGTTGAGTTTAATTACGCAACAGAATTTGTCAATTATGATAAACCCATAATCTACATAACGGGGAAAGCAGGAACTGGCAAAACAACTTTCCTTAAATATCTCAAACAGCATTCAAACAAACACATGGTTATTGTTGCTCCTACAGGAGTAGCTGCAGTCAATGCTGGAGGACAAACTATTCATTCCTTTTTTCAAATACGACCGAGCGTTTACGAACCCAATGATAAAAGACTAAGGATAAGGCCAGATGACAATGATTCAGATCGAAGCACAATCTATGATCATTTCGGTTTTTCTGCGGAGAGACTCAACATTATTAAATCTCTACAACTCCTAATAATTGATGAGATTTCAATGGTAAGGTGTGATTTACTGGATGTAATCGATAGGATACTTCGTGTATATAGAAAGAGGCTTTCTGAACCCTTCGGTGGAGTTCAAGTTATATTAATAGGCGACACGTTCCAGTTACCGCCGATAGCCGTTGCTCAAGAATGGGAAATTCTAAAGCAGTTTTATGAGAGTCCGTTTTTCTTTAGTTCAAAAGTAATCACTCAAAATAAGCCATCATATTTAGAGCTAAAGAAAATATACCGGCAAACGGAAATAGAGTTTATAGACTTGCTTAATAAAATACGCGTAAATCAAATAACACAAAGCGAGCTTATCCAGCTTAATAACAAAGTCGCGCCTGCATTTTCACCGCCAGTAGACTCTAATTATATTACTCTTGCAACACATAATCGACTCGTAGAAAGCACAAATCTTACAAAGCTTTCGGAATTAAAAACTGAATTGAAAATATTTGCGGCTACAATAACAGGCACTTTCCCGGATAGTATGATGCCAACCGAAAGAACTCTACAACTTAAAGAAGGTGCGCAAATAATGTTTATTAAAAATAAATTGCCAACTTATCATAATGGCAAGATTGGTAAAATAAAGTCTATTGCAGAGGATGGAATAATTGTTGAATTAATAGTTGACAACGAAATAACAGAAGTCAAAGTTGAAAAGGAAGTCTGGAATAATACAAGCTATTCATGGAACGATGAGTATAAAAGAATCGAAGAACAAAACATTGGTACTTTCTGTCAATTCCCATTACGATTGGCTTGGGCTATTACGGTACATAAAAGTCAAGGGTTAACATTTGAAAAGGTGATAGCTGATTTGGGGAATGCGTTTTCTTCAGGGCAAGTGTATGTTGCCTTGAGCCGATGTACATCTATAAATGGTTTAATACTTAAATCAAGAATTGATAGACACGCAATAATAACAGACCCTCAAGTACTGAAATTCGCAAAAAACGAAATGCCCACTACATTAATAGTTCAAGAAATAAACTATGGCAAGGCTAATTTTTATTACAAAAAAGCCCGCGAAGCATTTAAAGCAAGTGATTTTAATGCTTCATTTGAAAATTTTACGTTGGCAACTAAGTTCAGAAATGACATAGAGACAGATGTTTTCAAAAGATATTTTTCCACCCACCTTTTACGTTTGCACAATTCAAAGAATGTTGCCAATCAACTATTAAAAGAATTTGACCCGCTTAAAAATAAAAACAATCTTATTTTACAGGAAAATTCGGCACTTCATTCGAAAAATCAACAGAATGGCAATAAAATAGATGAGCAAAATAAGGCTCTCAAACTGCTTCTTGATAAAAGTAGAGAATTTGAAAAAAGAATTAGTGATCTAGAAGAGAAAAATCAACGTTTAAAGCAAAACAATAAAGAGCTTAGTAATAATGTAGATCACATTACACACCAATTTGAACAAAAAAAGAAAGAAGTTGTTACTCAGGAAATGGAGAAAACAAAGCTCAATAATGCCTTTCAAGAAAATGACAAAAAATTATCGCAATGTATAAAAGAGCTTGAAATTGAAAAAGAGAACTTAAATACTGAAGTCAATCGACTTCGAAATATTAAGTGGCACCAAAAATTAATAGGAATAAAATAACATTTTTACACTATGCCAATAAGATCAATGAGCGAATATGCGGCCGGCGGCGAAACGCCGGAGGTATTGTTTTGGGTGGGCTGTGCCGGCAGTTTCGATCAGCGGGCGCAGAAGATAACCCGGGCATTTACGCAGATACTGGATAAGGTGGGCGTAAAGTTTGCCATACTGGGCAAGGAGGAAATGTGTACCGGCGACCCTGCGCGCAGGGCGGGCAACGAGTTCCTGTTCCAGATGATGGCCTACAACAATATCAATACGCTCAATGCCTATGGCATAAAAAAGGTGGTGACCATATGCCCGCACTGCTTCAATATTTTTAAGAACGAATATCCTGCGCTGGGCGGCAATTACGAGGTGATGCACCACACCACTTTTTTGCAGCAACTGATAAACGAGGGCAAGATAAAGCTGAAAGACGGTGGCGCATTCAAGGGCAAAAAGATCACCTACCACGATAGCTGCTACCTGGGCCGCGGCAATGGCATCTACGAAGCCCCGCGCGAGGTACTGGAGGCATTTGACAATGAGCTTATAGAAATGAAGCGCTGCCGCAGCAATGGTATGTGCTGTGGCGCCGGCGGTGCGCAAATGTTTAAAGAAGAAGAGGCAGGCACTACCCGCATCAACTTCGATCGCGCAGAGCAGGCCCTGGAAACAGGCGCTACCATCATAGCATCTAACTGCCCCTTCTGCATGACCATGCTTACCGATGGTGTGAAGAACAAAGAAAAAGAAGACAGCGTGAAGGTGCTGGATATTGCCGAGATGGTGGCGATGTCTATATAAGTTAAAGGTTAAAAGTGAAAGGCTAAAAGTTGTCGCGACCTGCTCTTAGCAGGCAGGAACAACTTATCTCAACTAAATAATCCAAATTCCAAATTCCTAATCCCAAATTCCCAATTCCCAAAAAAATGAAAGACCTCACCCAGTTTACCGCAATGTTTCGCGAATACATCAGCTTCAAAAGCATATCTACCGATGCTGCATTTACCGATGGCATCAATGCTACGGTAACGTGGCTTTCTAAATTGCTCAGCGAGAATGGATTTCACGTAGAGGTATGGAAAGGACCTGCTACAAACCCTATAGTATTTGCAGAGTATCATGCTGGCGATAGCCTTAAAACAAAGCTTATCTATGGCCATTACGATGTGCAGCCTGCAAGCCTTGAAGATGGCTGGAAATCTGAACCATTTGAGCTTACCGAAGCCGATGGCCGCCTGGTAGCGCGTGGCGTGGTAGACAATAAGGGGCAGAACTTCATCCACATCTACACCGCTATACAACTGATAAAAGAAAACAGGCTGGGCTGCAACCTCAAGTTTATGATAGAGGGCAACGAGGAAACCAGCAACCCCGACATGACCGATATGGTAGCAAAGTATGCCGGCAAGCTGAAGTGCGACCAGATCATTATATCAGATGGGGAGATACTGGGCAGTACGCCCACTATCGAGGAGTCGTTGCGCGGTGGTGGCAACCTTACACTGAGGTACACATCGGCAAAGAACGACCTGCACTCAGGCCTGTTTGGCAGCGGTGTGCCTAGCGCCACAAAAGAGCTCATTGCGCTGCTCTCGAAAATGCTGCTTCCCGATGGCACCGTAACTATACCCGGCTTCTACGACGAAGTAGACCCAATAACACCACAGCAAATAGAGCGCAACCTCGCCCTGCTGAAAATAGACGACCCCATTGTAACCGCAGGCGTTAAAGCCACCATAGGCAAGTACGACTTTCATACCATGGTAGGTATATGGCCAGCCGTAGAGGTGAGCGGCATACAGGCAGGCTATACTGGCGAGGGCTATAAAAATATTATCCCCGCCACGGCATTTGCCAAGATCAATTTCCGCCTCGTGGCGTCGCAAAAGCCGGAGCAATTTGTGGAGCGTTTTAAAAAGTATGTTGCCGAAAACACACCGGCATATATCGACTATAGCATAACCGTAGATAAAATGTCGTACCCGGTAAAAGTAAATGTTGCTGACCCCGAGATACTGAAAATAATGGAGCAGCAGGAGAAGCTATATGGCGTAAAACCTGTGATCAAAAATGTAGGTGGTGGCATTCCCGTTGTTGCCGACTTTAAGAATGTGCTGGGCATAGATGCCTTCCTCATATCCCTGGGCAATAACGACTGCAACATGCACGGCGTGCAGGAAAATTTCAATATCGATCTTATAGTCAAGGGCTTGGAACTGAGTGAGTTGATGCTGAGCAAATAATTTTAGCAGGGCGTGGTTTCTATTTCATTATCATGCCTGCTCTTCTATTCCAGCTTTCGTTTAGCTTTTTCTATTTGTTGCAGCATATCAATATCGGCTTTATCCTTCGCCCTGCCGGTATTTATTTTCGATAATATCAAATCATCAAGATGCAGGAATGGCACTTGCAGGCCATCTGCTTCTGCTATGATCTTTTTCTTATCGGCATCCTCATATTTTATCATACTGATGCGTGAGAGAAAATCTATTTTTTCAGGATTTTCACCAATGCTAAAGGCCATGTGTTGTGTGAAGTCAAGACTGGCCACTTGCGCTAGTTCATCATCATCAAATCCCATTTGCTTTAGCACCGGCAGCAGTTTTTCTTTGTTGGCATTATCCGGCTTTAGCCATATATCTATATCGCCGGTAGTGCGCCTGTAGCCATGAAAAATTACAGAATAGCCACCAATGACAATGTAGTCAACACCTGCATCAGCAAGCATTTTCAATAGATCGTGATGTAATTCAGCAAAAAAGTTCATGAGCGTCGGGTAATAGTGATGTGCATTTTCTCTTTTCTACGCGCGCTCAGGTCTGCACGGGTCACGCCATAAGTTCTTAGTATCAGCTCCACTGTTTCTCTTAGCCCTTCCATGGGGTCTTTACGCGCACTATCCAGCGCCTCTGCTTCAGCAGCTTCCTCAAACGACTTAAAAATGCGCAGGTTCATTTTCCCTTGCATTGCGTTTCGGCCTTTCTCGTTTTGCTGGTCGTTGTTCACTTCGTAAAGTTAAGGAAGTTGCATTTAAACTATTGATTACCGTTTGCTATTGCGATCTACCACCTTCCCTATCTGCTGCAAATACCTTTTTGCCAGCACCTCCCGGTCAAAATTTTCCTTGGCAAACCTATAGCCGCTCTCTCCTTCTTTCGCCAACCGTGCAGGGTCGTTCAGGTATTCACGGATGATGCGGTTGTACTCCCCTATATTCTCCGGCTCTACATAGCTGCCCGCTCCAGCAGCTTCCAGCAACTCGCGCGAAACCCCGTCTATAGCCATGAGTATCGGCTTCTTGCAAGACATGTAGTCAAATGTTTTGTTAGAGTACACCGTCTTAAACGTGTCCACCCTCTTCAGTACGGATGCCCCCATTTCAGATGCCAGTATATAACGGAACACATCGGCCTTTGGCACTGCATCAAGGAAGCGCACATTGGTTATCCCTCGTTCCTCCCCCATTTTTTTCAGCCTGTCTTTTTCCATCCCCTGCCCTATCAGCAAGAAGAGCATGTTGGTATCTTTTAGCGCTTCGCCCGCATCCAGGAGTTGCTCCAGGTAGTTGGCTACGCCATGTGCGCCTACATAAGTAATCACAAACCTGCCGTCAAGATCATGCTCTTTGCGAAATACCTTTGGGTCAAATTCGCGCAGCAGCTTTTCAGAAAGGCTGAAGTCTGCAGCGTTCGATATTTGTATCAGCTTGCTTTCCGGTATATGTTTCTTCTCTCTGAGCGTGGTATAAAATGCCGGCGTAAGCACATTGATGAGCCTGGCCCTCTTATAAATAAAAGCCTCTACCCAATAAGCCAGCTTAATGATGACTTTGCTCTTTAGTACCCCCGTATCTATTGCCGATTCCGGCCACAGGTCGCGCACCTCAAATACAAAGGGCATACGCCTGAGCCTCGATACCAGGTATCCGCTCACGCCTACAAACAGCGGCGGCGAGGTAACGATCACCACATGAAACTTTCCCTTAGCCTTAAACAGCCCTGCATACAGCGATGAGAACAGGAAAGAAAAATAGCCCCAAAGCCTGCCTATAAAATGTTTGTTGTAAGACTCAGATACATGGCAGCGCCACACTATTACCGGGCCCTGTTGCTTTTTTACAAAATACCTGTGTTTGTACTCTGCTCTTTTTTCATGGCCATTGTAGTGCATCATGCCGCCTATCACGGTTACCGTATGGCCCTGCTCCGTCCATACACGTGTAAACTCATTCCAGCGCGAGCCACCGGGATCATCCTCTTCCAAAAAATACTGGTGGATCAGTAGTATATTCATTGTGATCTTTAAAAGAAGATGCTAACACCAATCGTATTCAACACTATAATATTCAAGGTATGAATTTAAGTAAATCATTTAGTTCTTTGTCAGCTATGTTTTCCTGCTCAGATTTGTCAAAAATAGACAATAAAAAAACCGAGTTCCCAACAAGTTGAACAAATGTGATCACCCTCGCACCTCCCGATTTTCCTTTTTGCTTTGACGTTATTGCAAGCCTGATTTTATAACAATTATTCCCAAGAGGTGTACCTTGAGATGGCGATTTTTCAAGTAAATCAATTAAATCAGAATAGTCTGTTTTTAGAGATGGATATTTCCTTGCCAGCCTTTTTAGCTGTTTATCAAAAGGTGGTATTGTTACAACATTATAATTCATCCAGCAATTCTTTTGCCGGGCGGGGTTTTAATTTGCCCTCTTTTACAAGTTTCATATTTTCAACCGCTTCCTGTAATTCCTCGAGCACTTGAGCTTTATAAGGAGTAAGTGGCTTTGTTTTTACATATGAAAAGCTATTAAGCAATTCCATGATAAAGTCTGCCTTATTTTCTTTAATATCAAGTAACACTTTCATAATACAAATTTAGGCAATTTTATGCATTCGCTACAGTAATGACGGTATTAATAACGGCACCATCACCCACAAAATACAACTCCTCCGTCTTTGCCTTCTGCCCGTATTTCCCTGAGTACCAGCCATCACGTACGCGTTGCGGCATCTCTTCGCCTTTTACATTCTTTGCAACAACAGACACTCTATTTTGAGCATTAAGTGGTAAGTGCCATAGTTGCTGCATAGCTATATTCTGTGGCGCACCTGTTACCTCATCTTTTATCTCCCATACCGGCAGTCTTTTTTGCTTGATGATAGTACGCTTATGTACTATGCCCTCTTTTATATAGCTAAATGCATTTATAGCGCCATCAAAGAAGTAGGCCGTATCGTTTTCACTTAGCGTTGCCGCTTTGCACTGTGTCCAGTGATACCATATAAAATGGCCGCCTTTCAGCATCTGATCGTTATCGCCCAGCATCACTGTATTGTGCGCTGCTGTACCGCTGAAGTAGCGTATAGTGGCTGCATCGGTATTGTACTTGTAGCTGCCCGCATCCAGCAAAATATTCTCGCCCTTGTACCAAATGTCCATGTGCAGGTTATCAGCCTGCGAGGGCCTGTCTTTATAACTGCCACACCTTATAAAGGTCAGCGTCTCTGGCTCCCGGATAATGTAGTACCCACCTTTATCAAAAGTATGCAGCCCATTTGCAGGCAGCCACTTGCTTGTACTGCTTCTATTAATCCCATACCATGCAGCATCTTCTCCTATTGGCAAGCCAGCATTCATACCCAGCACGGCAGCCAGCGCATCCAGTTGCGGGCGATGATCGCGATAGTGGCTATTGCTCAGCTTAAAAAACAGCGCACCATCGTTAGCGCCATAGTTAGGCAGCCAGCCGTTTTCTTCTACCATACAAGTACGCAAAAATACCACTGACTTTTTAGCCCTGTCATAAACCAAATCACTAAACCGCTCCCCATTTTTCTCTGATAGCGTTATTGCCCATGTCAATAGCTGCACCACCACCCTATGGTAATTCATAGAGAACTGCAGGTACGTACCATCACTATATACCTGGTAGGCTATCTCTTCTTCAAACCATTGCTGCCCTTGCTTCTTCCAAACATCTGCGCCAGGCATTGACGGGAAAAATAAGCTCGTAAGATATAGGCCCAGCGTCTCCGTAATAGCATGGTTATTGCGCACGGCTATTCTTGAAAAATCGATATTCTTATACACATGGTCCATATGCCAGTAGATGGCATACTGTACCTGCCCAAAAACCTCTTCGGTAAGTACCGGCGAATGCTTGTAATAGTGCAGTGCAAACAGCCAGTTCATAACCCGCAAAGACATCTCCTGGCTGCAGCGGTAGTTAGGGCCGCAGTTTACCGGGTTGCTTTTTATCCACGAAAGAATATCGTTAAATACCAACGCGGCGCAGTCTGTATCGTAATGATACTCGTACCTGATAATATCGTACAGGTAAGAGAACCGCGATTTCTCCCACACAAACTTTATATCGCCTGCTTCTTTTGAGTAATCGGCTATCTCCGTCCAGTGCTTGTTTACATCATACCTAAATCCGGAATCAGGATTAGTTACCCAGTCGTAATCTTTACCAAGATCCGTAAGCAAGCTATTGAACAGTAATAGCTTCCCCGCCTTTATGTTCTCAAATGTTTCTTTGAGTTCCGGCAGTGGTTGCTTGGGCACATCAAGCGACTTTTTGCTATCGAAAAAAAAGCGGGTACTTTGCTGCTTCCACTCTGCCAGCGATATGTATTGTTTAAATGCCTGGGCAACAGGGTACCTGCTTTTAAGCAACCCGCTCCGCAACAACAGCTCGTGGCGCGCCCTGTAGCTCACATATCGCCACCCCATATTGCGGGTAAGGTTTATTGCTTTGGTGAGGAGTGATGCCATCTATTTTGATGCCTTATAAGCTCTTCCAGCAGGGTCAGCTGCTTCTTCCAATGTATATCCTTTCACTTCACCACTCTCCATTTCTTGAAAGCGCCGGTTCATTTCCTTTTCGTGGTCATCCTCCTGTACTGCAATCACCTTAGCTGGAGGCTGATTGTTTATTGAATTGGCTGCAAGCATTATGTCGTTATTTATCCAAAAATAATCCTTTATTTTCCAGAGAATTGAATAAACTGACTAAAGAGTTTTTTGTTCACAAATATATTTGATATATTTGCAGCAATAAGACCTGCCACGCCTCTTCACAATGCGCAACCGGGCGGGTTTTCGATTTTTATACCTTCAGCATGCAGTTTGATAAGCAGCCCATAAACATTACTGCTCAAATAGCTCTTCTTAAAGGCAGGGGTTTATTATTTAAAGATGAAACTAAATCTGCCCATTATCTAACAAATATCAGTTATTATAGGTTAAGAGCCTATACCTATCCGTTTCAGGAAAACAGCAATCCGGATCATCCTTTTATCGACCAGATACATTTCGAGGATATTATTGACTTATATGTCTTCGACAGAAAATTAAGAATGTTGGCGTTTGATGCAATTGAAAAAATCGAGATTGCATTACGCACTAAAATCATTTATCATTTTGCATTAACTTATGGCAGCCATTGGCACGAAAACGGAAGTTTGTACATAAATAAAAACAGGTTTATTAAGGATATAAGCCAACTATATGAAGAAATTGATCGCTCAACAGAAACATTCATCAAACATTATATTTCAAAGTATACAAATCCCGAATATCCAGCCTCGTGGATGAGTCTTGAAGTTGCTTCCATGGGTTTATTATCTAAACTTTTTAGCAATCTTAAAAATGGGAGTGAGAAAAAAAGTGTTTATACGGATTTTGGAGTTAGGGACTATAAAATTTTAGAAAGCTGGCTACACTCAATTTGCCATGTAAGAAATATTTGCGCGCATCATGGGAGACTTTGGAACAGGCGCCTGACTGCAATGCCTATGATGCCACGTAATCCCATTTACCCATTCTTAAATAGCACATCAATTAATCTCAACAAAATATATGCAACCTTTAGTTGCATGACCTATATATTAAACAACATAAGCCCCGGCAACAATTTCAATCATAGCCTTAAAGAACTGCTTAAAAGTTGCCCATTGGTGAATATTAAAGAAATGGGGTTTCCAAAAGATTGGGAACAAGAACCACTCTGGCAATAGCATCTTCATTTACCACGCCTATATCGTCACCACAAACTCGCATCCCTCCATCTCCTTGCTGCGCACTTCTATTTTGCCGCCCAGCGATTCTACCTGTGTTTTGGTGATGTAGAGGCCTACACCCTTGCTATCGTAGCCCTGGTGGAAGATCTGGTTGAGCTTAAACACCCTGTCGCCATACCGGGAAAGGTTTATGCCCAGCCCATTGTCTTTAACGGATATTTGTACCCTGTCTTTTACCTGCGTAGCAGACACGGTGATCTCAGGCGCTACGCCCGGCTTCGCATACTTCAGTGAGTTGCTGAGCAGGTTGTATAATATATTCTCCAGGTAAGCTTTAGGATAGTAGATTGTCTCTACCTGCAGGTCTAGTTTTATCACTGCATTTTTTTCATAAATGGCGCTCAGCAGTTGCGAGGTAATGTCATTAATGATACCAGCAATATTACATTCATTATACGGTATCTCTTTATTCAGCTTTATCTCCGTTATCTCCATCAGCGTAGACAGGCTGTCTATAAGCGAGTTGCTGCCTTCGTGTACCAGCTCTATAAGTTTCTCCATGCTCAGCGACTTGCTCAGCGCATTTTCGTTGGCTGCCGCACCACCCTTGTTCTTCAGCTCCATCACCTCGGTCAGCATTTTTATATTGCCTGCCGGGCCTCTCAGGTTGTGGGCTATAATATGGCTCAGCTCTTCCAGTTGCTCTATCTTATTCACCAGGCTGTTGCGCGTGGCTTCCATCTCTGCATTCTTCCGGTACAGCTCTTTTTCCAGCTCCTTCTTCTTTGTTATATCTTCTATCTGGGCTATAAAGAACCTCGGGGTATTATCACTATTCCACACCAGCGATACGGTTAATGATGCTAATACTATCTTCCTGTCTTTCGAGATATAGCGCTTCTCCAGGGTATAGGTCGATATTTCCCTGCGCAGCATTTGCTTTATCAGCAGCTGGTCCATCTCCAGGTCATCAGGATAGGTGATATCCTGGAAGGTGAGCCTTAGCAATTCATCTTTATTGTACCCGGTTTGCTGGCACAGGGCGTTATTTACATCCAGCCACTTGCCACCAGGCCCTATCAGCGCCATGCCTATGCCAGAGTAGTCGAAAGCGCTGGTAAACATATCTGCACTTGCCTTAATAGCCTGCTGCGCCAAAATAAGCTCAGAAATATCGAGCCCGTATGCCAGCAGGAATTGCAGCGAACCATCTTCAAAAAAAACAGGGTTCAGCAGCCGCAAATGATGCCCTTCGCCACCGTCCTTACCTATCAGGCGTTCTATTGTTTCTACCCGCTTCCTGCCTTTCACTGCATTATCATAAAGCTGGAACCTGTTTTCAACAAACGATGCCGGCCTGTTGCTATACTTTGCATAGTCCTCATCCGTCTTACCTATCATCCATTCCCGCAACTCTCTTTTCTTAAAGGCATTATGGTTCACAAACAAGTAGCGGTGCTGCTCGTCGAACACAGCTATATCTGCCGGTATATTGTTCAGTATATTCTCGTAAAACCTGCGCTGCTCATCAAATCGCCTGTCTATATTCTTCTGGCTGGTTATGTCCTGGAATTTCCATATCTCGCCCTTATCGTTGCCGCCAAGTACCAGTGGCAGATAGTCCCGGGTGAAGATTCGGCCATCGTTCAGCTCTATTTCATCGCCCAGCACCATTTCTTTTTTCTCTACGATCTTTGTTATCCTGGCTAGCTCCCGCTCAAAGTCCTTATACATTCCCACTCTCTTCTCCCGGCCTGCAGTAATAGGTCTTCCTATAAGCTCTTCGGGCTTTTCTTCTATCCCGAATAAGTCGCAATACTGCTGGTTGGCAAATAGGATGATCCTGTTAGGGTCAGTAACCACCAGGCCGCTCCGCAGGTTGTTAATGAGCTTAGACAGCAGTTGCGCACTCGCTGCATATTTTTCCTCGGCTACCTTCCGGTCATTAATATCGGTATGTGTGCCTATCAGCCGCAGTGGCTTACCCTCGGGCGATCTTGATATCACCGCGCCATTGCACAATATCCATTTATAGCCGCCGTCTTTGCACCGGTATCTTACCTCTGTAGAGTAGTTGGGTATTTCGCCAGCCAGGTAGGCATCTTTTACTTTTATAGCTTCGCGCAGGTCATCGGGGTGTATCTTCTCTCCCCATGCTGCACCCGTGGGTATTTCCACCGCGTCGTAGCCGAATATCTCGTGCCATTTGTTAGAGAAGTAGATCTTGTCGGTCTCCATATCCACATCCCACATGCCATCGCCGGCAGTGTCCAGCGCTTTCTTCCATTTATCTTCTACAAACCCCGATCCGCTTTTTTTCGACAGGTTCTCTATCACCACAAACAACAGGTTATTATCCGGGTGAATAGGCAATATCCTTACGTTGTAGGTAAAGGAATATTTATCCGTATCTGTGGCAAACTTCATGAAATTACCCTCACCGGTAGCAAAGGCGGCAGCTACCAGGTTTTTAGACTGCGCCATAAGGTGGCCATGGAATACCTCTGATATACTTAACCCGGGATAAACCACCAGCACATCGTCCTTACCCCAAACCCGGGTAACAACGCACTCCCGCGATACCTCCAATACACAATCACCTATCTGTAATAGTGTATTAACGATCGTTTCCAACTTGTCCGTGAGTGTGCCTGTCATTTATTTTTAAAATATTAATCCGATCCGAAAATATTTATTATCCTGCTCACTATCCGCTCTGCTGTTTTACCATCCCACAGCTCAGGTATAGCACCTTTTTTCCATTCACCGGCAAACAACTTTTCAAATGCAGGGGCTATATTTTTAGGGTCTGTGCCTATCAGCTCGTTGGTGCCTACCACGCAGGTTTCGGGCCTTTCGGTGCTGTCCCTGAGGGTCATGCAGGGCACACCCATTACTGTGGTCTCTTCTGTAATGCCGCCTGAGTCTGTTATCACCGCTTTCGCTGCGCGGACAAGGTAATTAAACTCAAGGTAGCTGAGCGGGTCTACAGCGTGAATATTGCTTTTATCTAACCCTATGCTTTCCAGCATCTTAGCTGTGCGTGGGTGTACCGGAAAAATAACTGGCAGCCCTTTCGATGAATTGATTATTTCATTGATCAGCTCACGCAGCTTATCGCCATTGTCTACATTGGCAGGGCGGTGCAGCGTCATTACTATATAGGCTTTTTCCTGCAGCCCATAGGTCTGCCATATAGCAGGCTGCATAAAGCGCGGCATCTGCTTATACAGGGTATCTATCATGGTATTGCCTACAAAAAAGATGCGATCTTCGGTCACGCCAGTTTTCCGCAGGTTATTATTGGCAACCTCTGAGGTTGTAAAAAAGTAGTCGGTAATGGCATCGGTAACTATGCGGTTTATCTCCTCGGGCATCGTCCAGTCGCCCGATCGTATGCCACCTTCTACATGGGCTACCTTTATGTTATTTATCTTTTTGGCGGCTATAGAGCATGCCATAGTAGAGGTAACATCGCCTACCACCACGCACAGATCGCAAGGGGTTTGCAGCAAAAGGCGCTCATAGCCCAGCATTATTTTGCCAGTCTGCTCGGCCTGGCTGCCAGAGCCGGCCTCAAGGTTAATATGTGGATCGGGGATGCCGAGCTGCTCAAAAAAGTCGCCACTCATCTTCTTGTCGTAGTGCTGGCCTGTATGCACCAGGCGGTACTCTATAGCCACACCCCGCCGTTGCTGCGCCTCAATAGCTTCTATAATAGGAGCTATCTTTATAAAGTTCGGCCTCGCGCCGGCAATTATGTCGATCAGCATTTCGGTTGGGGGGGATATATTTTTCTCAGGCTCTAAAGTACAAATATTTCCATATCTCAAAGCGTTTTTTATTAACATGCTAATCACAAATTAATATACACCCTTTAAGGATCAAGGAAAAACACAACACTAAATTACTAATCATTTAAATATAACTTCTAAAAAATAAAAATGCGGAGACAGCAATTGCCATCGGCGCCTTTTTCACACTAAATAACTCCGCTGTATTACAGCGATTTCAGCCAGGCAACAACTTCATCCCTTGTTTTGCCAAGCTTTTGCTGCATTTTGCCCAGCAGTTCATCGTCTTTGCCTTCTTCATATTGCAGATCATCGTCGGTAAGGTCGGCATTAGCCTGTTTTATTTTACCTTTCCATTCGTTCCATTTACCTTTAAATTCCAGCTTGTCCATGGTTGTAGTTTTTTTGATAAGGCGTTAAAAATCATGCCATATAGATGATTTATCGTAAATTTGAGTTATGAAAACTATTGAGCTACACCTCCCCGATGATCTTGCAGATAAGGTGTATCATATCACCGAAAATGCGGAAACATTTATTATTGGATTAGTACGTTCGAAAATAAATGAGTTAGATCAACCGCTTTCATTAGCCGACCAATATCGCCTGGAAGCAGCCGAAAACACCGACTTACTTGCTGATTTTACAGTTGTAGACTTGGAGGGCTGGGATGAAGAATATTAAACGCGGAGACATTTGGGTAGCAGCTCTTGACCCAACGATAGGTAGCGAGATCAGAAAAACACGCCCGGCCATAATCGTTTCGAATAATGTCAATAATGCTAACAGCAATGTAGTTAGTGTAATACCGATTACTTCCAACATTGAAAAAGTGTTCGCTTTCGAAGTATTCTTGTCAAAGGGTACCGGCAATTTACCAAAAGACTCTAAGGCTAAAACAAATCAGATCCGAACCATTGACAAAAGGCGTCTGGCAAAATTCATAGGTTCACTTCCTGCTCAATACCTAGAGCAAGTTGATATAGCCCTAAGGCTGCACCTGGACGTTTAATTTCTGACAGCTCCACAATTGAGTCATTCAGCTATTGAGCAATTCAGTCATTATCCTACATTTGCACCAAATTCAGCCTTTAAGCAATTCAGCCATTGGGCTATTATTAAAAGTTCATGCGTACAAAAGTCATACTCGGCCTCCTTTTTCTTCTCGTTATCTCCTCCTGCACCCAAACCAGGATAAAAGACCATACTGAATGGGGCAAATATTTTGATGATAACGGCATAAAGAATGCCTGCATTATGCTGCGCGACAATAACCACGAGTCTATACACTATTACAATAAAGACCGTAGCATCAGGCGCATACTGCCGGCATCTACCTTTAAAGTATTTCTGTCGCTAGTGGCGCTGGAAACAGCCGTGGCGCCCGACGACCAACTGATGATAAAATGGGACAGTGTGACCCGCCGCCCCGACTGGGACAAAGACATGACCATGCGCGAAGCCCTGCAGGTAAGCTCAGAGCCCTACTTTAAAGAAGTAATACGGCGCATAGGCGCCGCACGCATACAGCACTACCTGGACACCATAAAGTATGGCAACATGCAAATGGCCGGCAAGCTGGAAGAAATATGGACCAACAACTCCCTGCAAATATCGGCCGATGAAGAAATGGGCTTTTTGAAGCGGCTCTATTTTGCAGAGCTGCCCGTATCTGAGCGCAGCCAGCGCATAGTAAAGACCATGATGCTGCGCGAAGAAACACCCGGCTACAGGCTCTACTACAAAACCGGGACAGGCACAGTAGGCGACAGCACTACTTACTGGGTAGCAGGCTTTGCCGAGCGCATAGAGCATGTAAAAGAAAATAAAGACGCCATGAACAAAAGCGACGTGCGCAACTACCCCTACTTCTTCGCAGAGAACTTCAGCATGCCCGCAACCGATACTTCTAAAAAATGGGGCGACGTGCGGATAGATATATTGAAGAATGTGCTGATGGATTATGGGGCATTGCCGAGGTAAATCTGTAACACTGTAGAGATGCAATGCATTACACCTCTACGCACGTCGAAAAACATTCCCACTGCTTTAAATCTTCAAGCCCGCTTTACAAAAACGGGCTATTTTTATCCCAAAATTTTACCACTATGCAAAGTGTAGCTACATTTCTAATGTTCGATGGCAAGGCCGAAGACGCCATGAACCTGTATACATCGGTAGTGCCGGGCGGTGAGATCACCAGCATCCGGAAGTATGAAGCTGGCCAGGGCGGTACAGAGGGCACGGTAATGTATGCCAGCTTTAAGCTGGGCGATCAGCTGTTTTCGTGCATAGACAGCCCGGGAAAGCACCAGTTTGGGTTTACGCCCGCCATGTCCATTTATATTACCTGCGATACAGGGACGGAAGTGGATAACCTATATACAAAACTATCTGAAGGCGGCCAGGTAATGATGCCGCTGGGCGCCTACCCGTTCAGCAAAAAGTATGCATGGTTCTCTGATAAATTTGGGGTGTCCTGGCAGGTAGGGTTGGCTATGTAATTTTATTGTGAAGTATTTGCTATAGCCTGCGGCACTGACCGAGGCCAGCGTATGGGCAATTATTTACACAGCCTATGCACGGGCCGAAACGGACGACAATGGGGGTAGCTGCTGGTGATTATGCGTCTTTTTATGATAGGTTTTGTAACTGCGAAGGGCCATTTTCAGGGCATCGATCATACTGTCGGCCATGAGGTTCTTCTTTTCGCGGGAGGTGGTTCTTTTGCGGGTTACCAGGTATACGTCGTCTTCAGATAAAGTAAATACTATGGGTAAGTTGCTGAAAGACGGATCGTTGACCAGGCTGTTGTAACATTCGTTGATCAGGTTATTGGCGTGGCGGGGGTTAAAGAATACGAGGTCAGGCTTCACTTCATTGATCGTCTCAGTAATATTGGGGAGGTTAAAGGCGGAAACCACCATTACTCCCCTTTCCTGGAGCATTTGCCCGTCGGCTACCAGCGATACAGGGTCGTCGCCCAGCATTAATACCTTTAAACGCATAACCTGATATTTATGGTGGTAGTGATACAAAAATTATGCCGTGAGTTTATGAATTACAGATTTTTAGAGGACTACACTGATTCCCCGGATCTGTGTTCCTGGATTTGCTGAAGATCATATTTGGGGGTTATTTACACATGTATATATAATTTATTTAAAACAAGATCCTTTACTGGCGCTGATTTGATGGCGATTTCCGGGGAGGACTGTATTTGTTTTCTTGTTTGAACTAAGATTTATGGGATTAAAGGATCTTAGGATGTTGGATGCGAAATATTCTTGTGGCTGTTCATGCATATTTTTTTGTTTAATTTAAAATAAGACCCTTTACTGGCGTGGGTTTGATGGCGATTTCCGGGGAGGACATCGCTATGTTTTCATGTGCTCTATTGCTATGGAATTGGGTTTATTTGTAAGGGTGGATCGTAACACGGCCTTTTTAAGGGAAAGTTACGGCACATGGGTTGGAGCGGGAACAGGTATATTGGCTTCGGTGACCGGCCGGGAAGGTAATGTGTATTGCAAATTCACAACCATGTTCGGAATTGCAAATTCCAAACGGCGAGTACAACCGCACCGCCCGGCATCGTGGTTTTAAGCAAGTATGAGCGGCTCCATCAGGCCAATATCTTGCTAACCAGGTCTTTTACCAATTTGCCTATCTGATCCCGCACATCATTAAATTGATCCTTATCCATATCTCTCGGGTCCGGTATTTGCCAATCAAGGTGTTGCTTAGCTGGCATCCAGGGACAAGCATCGCCGCAGCCCATTGTAACTACTGCATCAAATGGTGCATGATTCTTTACCTCATCAAGGCTTTTGCTGTGGTGTTTGCCTAAATCATAACCCAACTCTTTCATGGCAGCAATAGCTTTGGCGTTAACTACACCGCCCGGGCGGGAGCCTGCACTAAATGCTTCTATTTTTTCATTGCCATATATGGTTGCAAAAGCCTGCGCCATTTGGCTGCGGTTGCTGTTCTCAATGCATACGAAAAGTATTTTTTTCATGATCAATCTATTTTAGCGATGCTGATAACGATCCAAAGCAGGTTGATGATCGTGAAGCGGGGATCGAAGCCGTAGATCATATTAAGGGCAAGTATGGCAACCAGGATAATCCCGAATCTTTTGTGCCTTAATAAGTATGTTTTTGTCTTTTGCATATTTGTTTGCAGCAGTTTTAGCAACAACCCGATCCCGGCGAACAACAAGCTTATGTAGCTGCGAGGCCTGGTAACGAGGCTTTTTCTTTTTTATATTAATTGCAATATTGCGATAGAGGTAAGCAAAAAAATCAGCAACAATTTTGAGACGCCGGAGCTTCTTTAAAGAAGTGAGCAAATACTTCTTTATATGCGCTCCATACAAGAGGGTCAATGCAATAACAGATACTTGTTCCTTCAATAGTCCCTCGTATCAGTCCAACATTTTTCAACTCTTTTAAATGCTGAGAAATAGTAGCCTGCGCCAAACCTAATTCATCAACCAGATCTCCACAAATGCATGCGTTTGCTTTTAAAAGCTCGTGTAAAATTGCAATACGGGCAGGGTGTGCTATAGCCTTTGCCATAGCGGCTATTTCATTTTGCTTTTTTGTAAACAGCTCTTTTTTTGTAGCGCCCATATCAATCGTAAAATTACGATTGATATGGCAATCACCAAATATTTTTTTTTGACGCGGCTGTAGTTTGTAATTCTATTCACCTGAATTAACCTTTATTTATCGTTCTCATTGCTACAGCTGCATTAGCTTTATGCTATGTCACAACCTTATAAAATTGCAATAGCCGGGATAGGCGGAGTAGGCGCTTTCTATGGTGGATCGTTAGCGAAGGCATACCCAGATCCTTCTTCTGTAAGTGTGAACTTTGTAGCCAGGGGTGGCCATATGCGGGCTATTCAGCAAAATGGCTTGCAGCTGCAAATGGATAATGGAGTTGTGACTTCGTGGCCCCAGGCGGTAACAGATAATCCGGCAACGCTGGGGAAGCTGGACCTTATTGTTTTTTGCTGCAAGGCTTATGACCTGGAGCGTTTTGCATTGTCGTTTTCGGAGAATATTGGGGCCGGTACCGTGCTGCTGCCACTGCTGAATGGCGTGGATAGTACGGAGGTATTGCAACATTTACTTCCTGGTACCGAGGTGCTTTATGGGTGTACTTATTTGTTTGCAAAGAGAATTGCAGACGGGGTTATAAAAATAACCGGCGACCTGAACCAGCTGTTGCTGGGCAGTGCCGGGAGCGATAAAACAGAGGTAGAGCGGATAGCAGGGATATTTAAGGCTACTGGTGTAAATGTGAGCGCCAATGATGATATCAGACTGAAACTGTGGGAGAAGTATTCGTTTATATCGCCCATGGCTACGGCTACTTCGGCATTCAATAATTCTGTTGGGGAATTGCTGGTTGATAGTGAAAAGAAGCTGACTCTGCAACAATTAATGGAAGAAGTGGTATTGCTGTCGGAGCATAAGCGTATTGGCCTTCCTGGGGGCATCATTGATATAAATTCTACCAAGCTTTCGAAGCTGCCGGCAGAGGCTACCTCGTCTATGCACAATGACTTTAAAGCGGGCAACAGGACGGAGCTGGAAACGCTGACGGGCTATGTGGTAAGGGAGAGTGAACAACTAGGCATTAGCGTGCCGACATATACGCGGCTGTATGCATTGCTGAAGGAGAAGGCGGGGTCATAAGAGTGGATCGCAAATCCACAACCATGTGGTTCGGAATTGCAAATTCCGAACAGCGCGGGGCCAATGAGAGAAAACAGGTATACAACTTATAAGTCAAAGCCATATAGCTCTTTCAGATGGTTTTTTACTTCCTGAGTTGGTGTCTCGCCATAACATGAAGCTATTACTTCGCCATAGTTTTCAAAATCAATAGTACCTGTCTTGGCCTCTATAGCTTTTAAGAACTTATTTTCCATTTCGGGTTCTATTAAAACAAAATAATAAGCCCAACGTCCAGTACTATCCTTTCCTTTTAGCTTGTGTACATTATGCCCATTCCTGCTAATGTATTGTTTTTTCAACAACTGTTTTAGTTTAATGACCTCACTGTTTTGCATAATAACTCAGTTTATTTTCATGTCTAATAAAATGTTAGCATCTAAATTTGCAAGCTTACACGCATATTCTATATCGGTATTTTTTAATTCGTTCGCAACTCCTATCTCCAATAACCCACCCAGAGACAGACAACGATATTGATTGTCAAAATCCTTCGAGTCACAGCTAACGATAGCTTTTAGAATGCCTGCGCCTTTTTTTTCCGGAAGTTTTGTAAGTCTATGAATGACCTCTATTTTCTCTTTAGCAATGTTGTTTAGATCAAAAATAAACCCAGCAATAGCCGCATTCATTTCATCAATCCAAACATCCATGCGAAGAATGGCAACGGCAATTCGTTGATTCCACAGCGTATTAAATTCATTTTTTTTAAATACCTTTACTACGAATTCTATTAATTCAGCCGGAGGTTCACACCTTTTGATTTGAATGTCTATTGAAGATTCTTTATCATTTTTTTGTCTAAACCAATTTAAGCTTTCTTTGTCTGATACATGAGATTGAAAAACAAAGGAAATTGTAAGAATAAGATTGTTAAGTGATAGACTTGTATTTCTGCCGCTAAGAAGTTCCTTTATAAGTGCATCTCTATCGGCATCTCTAATTCTATTTCCGTCAGGAATGTCCCTGCCTGTTCTTACTATCCAACGTAATGCTGCGGCTGAAGCAATTCTGTCTGCATTAATTTCGCTTTGCAACATCCTTATTAACTTGTCAAGGATGATATTAATCTCTGGTATTTTTTCACTTGGTTCGCACAAAAGCCTAAAACCCCATTCTAATACTTGGAATGCAGCGTGTATGCGTTGAATGGTTTCGGAGGAATCTAACTGGCTGAATATTGCTATTTTCCCATGGTCAGTTTCAGGATAATATCCATCTATTACCAATTTTTCAATTGCAGAACTGTCAAAGGCTATATCGTTCGAGTAATTTCCTGGACTTAGCATGGTATTTATTATCGTGGCCCAATAGAATTTTGTCCTTTCGTTACATGGAGAATCTATACTAATTTCTTTTAAATATTCTGAGAAGCCATCTTCTGGCATATTGGTTGTTATCGTATTTACAATCCAACGACAATTTTGATCACTTATTCTGTCTTTTACCAGCAGTGCGTGGGCAAATGCTGTAGCTCGCATTTGAGCCAATTTATTAAATGGTGAATAGACGGAACGATTTTTTATTTTGGTAGAAATAAAATAGTATAACGTCTCAAGCTCTATTGCTAAAAAATTAGCTATTTCTTTTTGTGCTTTATCTTTTTCAACTTCACTTTCAAAAGAACTACCAAGACTGTTTATCGATTTCGAAAGATTATCAATATTTTTTTTCGTTTCTTTTTCCCACAAATTAATTACTGTTTCAAATACCGAATCAATGGGTATTTCAAAATCGTTTAGTTTAGATGCATTAATATTTTGTTCAGTTTCTAAATCAGAATATATCTTTCCATTTAATGTAGCATCAAACACTTTTGGCCGCGAGTCTCTTAAATGATTTTTAATTTGTTCAATTATAGCAGGTATTTCATCGTGGCTATCATATTCTATAAGCTGGATAGGGATGCTGTTTAATGTTTCTTTTCTATCCAATATTTCGCCTCGTTTAAGTAATACAAATGGTCGGGGAGCATTATTATGAAAGATCCGATTATAGTACTCCAAAATAGATATGAAATCGGGATCTGATAGCGAATAACCAACAGTTAAAATAGTATTTCCTCCAAATAAAATATTAAGTATTGTTATATATTTTGGATCCTTAATTACATTGGAATAATCTTCACTGGTTAATATCAGGTTTTTTGTTGGGTTTTTGTTAGAAATACATCCATGAATTTTGGCAAAAAAATTAGAAGCCCAAAAGTTTGCGGGTTGGTCAAAAGCATCGGGATATGTTAAAGGTTTTATTTTACGATCACTATTTTCAAAAACGCGGTCAAAATTTGTTGTTACTACTCCTGCAAACCCAGCATTCAGGATAAGCCTATGCAAATCGGAACCTTTTTCATTCAAATCGTCAGGGTCAAGATGTTCTTGAAGAAATTTGGAAAAAGCCATTGGGGCAACTTTTTCTTTAAAAATCTTCGCTATTTCCAAGTAATTTTCTTCATGAAATAATTGGTCTAAATGTTGGTTGCTAGGTTCACTAGAATAAGACTTTAACTTTTGAATCATTGCCTGAACTAACTGTTTCCATGTAGGCAGCCCATTACCATTCTTTCTGACTTTTGATGCAGATAATCCGGCGCCAACAAATAGAATTATTTTTCCCTCAATTATGGAGTCGAAGAAGTGATTAAGATTTACCATGTAGTGATAATTGTATTTTTAAATTTACAACTCAAATATAAGTTCTCATTATTTTTTTACAGATAACCGGCACTAATCTAAAAATTTACCCCACCCGCTTATGCTTCCACCGTTTGTGGCTCCATAGCCAGGTTTCGGGTTGTTCCAGTATGTCTTGTTCCAGGCGGCGGGTGTGGAGTTCTGTTAGGGCGCCATCGGGCAGGCTTGCGGGGTCTTCGGTGAGTAGCTCGGCATACATGGTGTAGTGGCCGCGCTTGGTGCGCTTCACGCAGGCATATATTACGGGCAGGTTCATTTTCCGGGCTATTATCTCGGTGCCTTTAAATACGGGAGTCTCCTGGTTGAGGAAGGTCATCCAGTAGCCGTTATTGGGCTGCGGGGTCTGGTCGGCTATAAAGGCTGTGGCGGTGAGCTCGTGCTTGTGCAGCAGCATGTCTTTGTAGGCGTTTTTCATGGGCAAGAGCCGGGTGCCGTTGCGGGAGCGTATGCGGTGCATAAGCCCATCGAAATATTTATTGGCAAGCGGGTGGTACAACACATACAGCTGCTGCTGCAACAACAGGCTAAACGGGTGGCCCGACCATTCCCAGTTGCCCACGTGGCCCATCACTAGTATTAGGCTTTTATTTTCTTCGGCCAGCTTGTCAAAAATAGCTTTAGATGCGGGATCGAACTTACAGCGAATCAGTATTTCGCGCTTGCTGATGGTGAGCATCTTCAGGGTTTCGAGCATCAGGTCGCACAGGTAACGGAAAAAAGCGCGGCATATACGGTCTATCTCTTTGTCGGTTTTATCGGGGAAGGCGTTGCGGAGATTTTGGCGCACCACTTTTCGGCGGTAGCCTATTATGTAGTAAAGAACAAAGTAAATAACATCGGACAGCAAAAAGAGCAGCGGAAACGGCAGTATGGAGATGAGGTAAATAAAGGGGAGTACTAAATAGTATACCAGCGCTGCCAAGGTTCGGGGGGAGTTTCAACAAAGCTAATAGAAAAATCAGGATTCTATAATCCCACGGCTATCTGCACCCCACCCCATACGTGGTAATCGCCGGTCTTGAATTCGCTGCTGAGGTAGCTCTGGAAATACTCGAGGTATAGCCTGCGATATACCACTACAAAACCGAAGCGGTTCTCGAAGGTGACGCGCTCTATATCTCCGGATGGTATGGTATAAGGGCTGGTGCGGTCGAACAGGCCGCCCTGCATGGTGGCATCGTAGCCAATAAAGTTAAACCCGGGGTGCTCGTAGGCATATATGCGGAAGTTGCTGCCACTCGCCTGTGCCCCAGAGAATGGCGAATCGAAATAGCCGAACATAAGTGTGGTACCTATCCCTGCTTTATCGCTAAGCGTACCGGCACGGGCCATGCCTTCGGCATCGAGCGAGAATATTTTGCCTGCGTGTACCAGTTGCTTTTCATAGTCTACCTGGTAGTTGACAATGGCGTCGTTGTGTATTTGGTTTGGCCAGCCGTGCGGGGTAATGTTATTGAGCCAGCGGTGTATGGCGGTCTGCATTTCCATGCCACCGGCGGCCTGGCCTATCACCCCGGTGTTGATGGCGGTGGAGAAGCGCTGCCTGTGTACGGAGTCTATGGCTATACTAAAAGTCTTTAGGAAGAAACAGCCTGCATAGGGGCGGTCGCCAATGCGTTTGTTAGGGTCGCTGATACTGGTGGGGGTATAGCCCTCGTGCTCCAGGCCTATACCGTAGCGTATGTAGCTGTAGCGTGGGTGTACCAATAGCTTGCTTAGCGGGAAGTTGGCTACCCATGGGGCTACCAGTTCCAGGTGTATGCCCTGTGTGTAGTATTTATCGGTAGCGGCAAAAAAGTCGTTTTCGTAATTGAGGCGGAAATAGCGGTCGCTGTTTATGTTTTTGTAGGAGAGGGTGTTATCTATAACCTGTGCGCCGGCTGCAAACGGGGATAGGGAGATGAGCGATGCTATAATGGTGTTGCGTAGTTTCATAGTATATGGATATACGAAAGCTGTGCCTGCATAGTTTAGACAGCCCGGTTTTTCGCGTTACTGAGTGATAATCAAGGGTGCTTTTTCATAGTGGTGGTGGTATTAAATTATATTTTTTAACTAATTAGGAAATTGTTGACAACTTATGCATATTTGTATACTATTCCACACTTATGGCTGCATATCTTGTTGCTGACAGCGGATCTACCAAGACAGACTGGTGCCTCTTAAAAAAAGGCAAAAAGCCAATGCGTTTCAGCACGGCGGGTATCAACCCCTACCTGCAAAGCAAGGAGGCCATTGCTGATATGCTGCAAAAAGAACTGCCGTGGGATAATGACAAGCAAAAGGCTACGCACCTATCCTACTTCGGCGCCGGGGCGGCAAACCCTGCCAAGCAGGATTTTCTCTGCGAAATACTGAAAGCACACTTCCATATAAAGAAGACCGAGGTGCAGGGCGATATGGTGGCTGCTGCGAGGGCGCTGTGCGGCACACAAAAGGGTATTGTATGTATACTAGGTACAGGTAGCGCCAGCTGCTACTACAATGGCACCAAGATAAAGGAGCTGCGCCCGTCGCTGGGGTATATAGCCGGTGATGAAGGTGGTGGCAACTACATGGGCAAGCGCATACTGCAATACTATGCCTATGGCACCTTTGATGCAGAGCTGAAGATGGGCTTTGAGATGCGCTTTGGCGATAATATACGCGACATCATCAATACCCTGTACCACCAGCCGAACCCAAACCGCTACCTGGCATCGTTTGTGACACTGTACTTCTCAGGGTCGGTAGCCTTTGAATTTCGCGATGTGCTTGATAACCTCTGCAGCCAGTACGAGCTGGAAATAGGCAACGTGATCAAAAGCCCTATGGACGGGCTGATCAAGTATTATAAGGAGCAGATGAAGTAGGTTGCCAACATTGTTTTGGCACAATCTTCAATTCTATAATTGAAACTTTTATTATCACCATTTCTAAAAAAACAATATGACTTATAAAGACAAGTACAATGAATTATTAGCGGCCTCCACTGCGACATGGAACAAGTTTTTAGAAGTCGACAAAGAGTTATCTTCTATTAATGGATTTGGCGATAGCAAGTTACTGCCAGCGTATAATACCGCATACAATGATTGCCGATACGCCCAAGCAAACTTTGACGCTTTTGTTAATTGGTTAAGGGGGAAAAATGTCAATCCAGATGATGAAATGCCTATACTCAATAGTGACCCAGCGCGTAAAGTAGTCCTTAATGGGCCAGATAACGGCCGCTCAAGAATAGTGGAAGAATGAATAATATTACATCAAGATTTAAATACTAGTGCTACGTAAGTTATGTCAAAGAAAGAACTGGTAGTTTACTCCCTCGAGGAAATGAAAAACAAATACATTGGCAAATCAGGAACGCAAGAGAGGGATGAATTCGAGTATGAATTACGCATGGATGTGTTGGGGCGTATGATCAAAAAAGCAAGGCAGGAGAGAAATCTTACACAAGAGCAGTTAGGTACATTAGTAGGTGTACAGAAAGCGCAAATATCAAAATTAGAAGCCAGTGCCAATAGTGCCACTATTGATACAATATTAAAAGTCTTTAAAGCGCTGCATGCAGATATACACTTTAACGTAAAAATTGAAAACCAGTTTTTGCAATTAACTTAAGATGATCTGCATTTAATCATTTTAAACTATCCCCCTACTCTTCGTTCACATACACCCTCTTAACCCTCTGCGATATGCTGGTCATGATCTCGTAGGATATGGTGCCGGCCCAGTGGGCTACTTCTGTTACGGTTAGGTCTTTACCAAAGATTATGGCATCGTCGCCTTCTTTGGCGTCGGATATGTGGGTTACGTCTACCATGCACATGTCCATACATATGGAGCCTACTGTTTTTGCGGGTAAGCCGTGTATGAGCACGTGAGCTTTGCCGCGGCCTAGTGCGCGCGGGTAACCATCGGCATAACCTATGCAGATGGTGGCTATGCGCATAGGGTGTGGGGCTATGGTGTGGTGGCCGTAACCTATGTTGTCGCCGGCAGGTATGTCGTGTACCTGGGCTATACTAGTCTTTAGTGTGCTTATCTGCTTTAACTTATTTTGCAGAACGGAGCTGCTGTCTACACCGTAGAGGCCGAGGCCCAGCCGCACCATATCATATTGCAAAGCGCGGTGGCGCACTATGCCTGCGGAGTTGCAGATGTGGCGCATGGGTTTATGGGGCAGACGGTTCATGAGTGCAGCGCTCATGCGCTCAAATAGCTGTCCCTGGTGGCGGGTGTAGGCATCTTCGTTCGGGTCGTCGCTGGCGGCGAGGTGGCTGAAAATGCTGGCTACCTGTATGGCTTTATTCTCATTGATGAATGTTGCCAGTTGATCCATTTCGCCTTCCACAAAACCGAGGCGGTGCATGCCTGTATCCAGCTTTATGTGTACGGGGTATTTCTCCACCTGTAGTGTCTGCGCTATTTTCACGAATGCCTCTGCAGAGCGGAAGTTAAACAGCTCCGGTTCCAGCTTCCACGCTATCATGCGGTCAAATGATGTGGCGTCTGGGCTCATCACCATTATGGGCATTTTTATGCCTGACTTTCGCAGGCCAATACCTTCATCGGTATAGGCTACGGCAAGGTAGTCGACACCAGCATATTGCAGCAGGTTGGCTATCTCGTAGCTGCCGCTGCCATAGGCGAATGCCTTTACCATCGCCATGGTCTTTACGCCGGGGTTCAGCTCTGCACGAAATGTATTGAGGTTGTGCGTAAGCGCCGAAAGGTCTATCGATAAAACTGTTTGGTGTACCTGCTGCTCCAGCAGCACACCTATCTTCTCGAAAGTAAATACCCGCGCACCCTTTAGCAGTATGGCTTCTTTCTCAAACGTAAGCATGTGAAAGTTTTTCAGGAATGCCTCTGTCGACTTGAAGAAGATGCTCCTGAGCTTTTTGTATTTCCTGAAAGACGCTTTGTTCTTATACAGTGCCGGGCCTATGCCTATGAAGCGCTGTATGTTCCTGCGGCTGATGAATGCCGCCACCTCATCATACATATCCAGGTCGCGCTTGCCTATCTGCAATATATCAGACATGATGACGGTATGGTGGTTGTGCTGGCGCTGCTGCTCCAGGTAGTTGAGCGCCAGTTGCAGGGAGGTAAGGTCAGAGTTGTAGGCGTCATTGATAATAGTGCAGTCGTTGATGCCATGCTTCAGCTCCAGGCGCATAGACACCTGCTGCAGCTGTGCCATCTGTGTTTTAATATCTTTCTGGCTCACGCCCAGCAGTAGCATTACACACCAGCAGTGTATGGCATTCTCTACCGACGCATCGTCGTTAAATGGTATGGTGATGCTGATGCCCTTGCCCTTGTATTGGGCGGATATATGCGTCTTGTTAAGTGTCTTCTCGATATTGGATATACGAAGGTCTGCCTCTTGCTTTTGCGACCACGTAAATAGTTGCAGTGGCTCTTCGGTGCGGCCGCCTTTTACCTGGTGCATGTATTGTACTATGCATTGGTTGAGGCCGGAATGATCGTGGCAATACACCAGTTGCTTTGCATGGCGGAAGAGCACCAGCTTCTCATTTATCTTCTGCCGCTCATTCATAAAGCCCTCGCTATGGGCTTCGCCAATATTGGTAAAGACGCCTATGGTGGGGTGTATGATGCGCTCCAGCTTTTCCATCTCGCCGGGCTGCGATATGCCTGCTTCAAATATGGCCAGCTGATGCTCTTTGCCCATAGGCCATACCGATAGCGGCACACCTATCTGAGAGTTATAGCTCTTGGGGCTGCGTATGATGTTAAACTGGTCGTTGAGCAGCTGGTAGAGCCATTCTTTTACTATGGTCTTACCATTACTGCCGGTAATGCCTATGACCGGTATATGGAACTGCTTGCGGTGTGCGGCAGCTATCTGCTGTAGTGCGGTGAGCGTATCTTTTACCTGTATAATGTTACTTTCGGGTAGTACACTTATATCCACGCTTTCTGATACCACAAAATTGCGTACGCCCTTTTGCCAGGCGTCGTGTATGTAATTATGCCCGTCGCGCAGGTGGGTTTTTAGTGGTATGAAGAGAGCCTTTTCGGACTGCTCTATGGTTCGGCTGTCTATGGTAAGGGCTTCTATCTCTGCATCGCTATGGGCTGTGGCCAGCCATATGCCATTGCATTGTTTTCTCAACTGTTCTATAGTATTCATAGCGGGGGCACAAATATAGATAACTGTGAACAGATAATGTAAATTATACCAATGTGTTTTCATGGTTTTTCCATTATCAACTTATCAGTGTTTCTTTGCCATGTGCTGTGGTCGCTGTTATATTGCTTATTTATACTTGCTGTGGCTGTGCAGGCTGGGTATGGGCTGTATTTTTTCTCCCGGGTATTCCAGTTGCCGGGAGAAAATATACCTGCGGCAAACCACCTGCCGATAAGTGTGGTGATCTGTGCAAAAAACGAGGGTGAAAACCTCAGGAAGAACCTTCCCACTATCTTGTCGCAACAATACTTTAATGAGCACGGCAAGCCGAACTACGAAGTAATAGTGGTAAATGATGCCTCAACGGACGACACCGCGGAAGTACTGAAAGAACTGGAGATGCAATACGACAACCTATGGGACGTAGTGATACCGCCAGATGCAGTACGCGACCTGAAGGGAAAAAAGTTTGCACTGGGCAAGGGCGTGGCCCATGCAGCTAACGACTGGCTGGTGCTTACCGACGCAGATTGCATACCAGCAAGCGACAAGTGGCTGGCACAAATGGTAGCGCCACTCGCACAAGGCAAAGAAATTGTGGCGGGCTACGGTGGCTATAATAAGATGCCGGGTTTGCTGAATGCGTTCATCCGGTGGGAGACGCTGCATACATTTCTCCAATATAGTACCTACACCCTTGCCGGGCAACCGTATATGGCTGTGGGCAGGAATATGGCTTGCACAAAAGCAGTGATGAAAAAGGCAAGCGAAGCGGAGGTGTGGAACGCACTGCCATCGGGCGACGACGACCTGCTGGTGAGCATAGCAGGTACGGCTGAAAATATGGCGGTAGTAGCTGATGCCAGCGCATTTACATGGTCTGATGTAAAGCGGACGTTTAGTGAGTGGGTAAAACAAAAGCAACGGCACTTATCGGCCGGCAAGTATTATAAACAAAGTACAAAGTGGCTGCTGGCTTTCTATGCTGCGGCACATGCGCTTATGTGGCTAAGTTTTTTGCCGCTGTTGCTTTCCGGCCATTGGCAAATGGCCTTGATAGTAATGATGGCCAGATGCCTTGTGTATTGGGGGCTATGGGCCGTTACCGCAGTGAAACTAAAAGAGGCAAGCCTTATTTATCTGTTCCCGCTCTTCGATATTGGGTGGCTGGTATATAACTTTGCATTCTTTCCCTACATAACCTGGAAAAACAAACAGCAGTGGAGATAATACTAAAGTACTTCGGAGACTTTACGGAAGAGCAGACGGGCCAGTTTGCGCAGCTGGAAGGACTGTATAAAGAATGGAACGAGAAGATAAACGTAATATCGCGCAAGGATATAGATGCGCTCTATGAAAAGCATGTGCTGCACTCACTGGCCATAGCTGCGCTCTGCAACTTTGACAAGGGCGCAGAGGTGATAGATATAGGCACCGGCGGTGGGTTTCCCGGTATTCCGCTGGCTATCTTTTTTCCTAATGTCAACTTTATGCTGGTAGATAGCATAGGCAAAAAAATAAAGGTGGTGCAGGAAGTAGCCAGCGCCATAGGGCTTAAAAATGTAACGGCAGTGCATGGCCGCGTGGAGGAAATAAAAGACCGGCAGTTCGACTTTGCAGTATCGCGGGCAGTGGCGCCGCTTGGCGATCTCTGGAAATGGATAAACCCGGTAATAAGGCCGGGGCAGAAAAGCGATGAATTCCCAAACGGGCTTATTTGCCTGAAAGGCGGCGACCTGAAAGAGGAGATATTTGCATCAGGCCTAAAAAGGATAACGCAGGCCTGGAGTGTGAACAATATTTTCCCAGAGCCGGCGTTTGAAGAAAAATATGTAGTGTATGTGCCGAAGCTGTAGAGAAAAACATATGCTAAATTATAAAAAAGGTGTATTTTTATAAAAACAATACCGGTTAACGTTTGTTCACTTTTTGAAATCTTGCCCTATGAAAAAGAGATACATTGCCGTGCTTTCTGTAATAACCCTGGTGGTAGCGGCTTATTCGTGCAAAAAAAGTACCAGTACCCAGCCGCTGAAAGGCGCAACTTTGCAATTACCGGCCACTACAGCTGTTTACTACGATGGCGGAAGTTTTGCATCTTCAGTAGATAGCCTGAACAAGGTAGCTACGCTGGGCAGGGTGCTATTCTACGATCAGCATTTGTCACTCAACAATGCAGTGTCTTGCGGCAGCTGCCACAAGCAGTCTATCGGCTTTTCTGATAATGTGGCTTTCAGCACAGGCTATGAGGGTAAGCTGACCAAAAGAAATTCGCGGCCTATCAATGACCTTGCCGGCAGTGGCAGCCTGTTTTGGGATGGCAGGGAAAACAGTGTGAACAACCTTTCGCTGAGGCCACTGACCAACCATGTGGAAATGGGCATAGAAGATGCCAATACACTGCCGCAAAAGCTGGGCAACCTTGGTTATTACAACACGCTGTTTTTAGAGGCCTTTGGTAATAATATGGTCACTATGGACCGCATTTCTTCGGCTATAGGCACATTCATCAACGCTATTAAAACCGGCAACAGCCGCCTCGACCAGTTTAACCGTGGTAACACTTCTGCACTTACGGCACAGGAGATTCAGGGCAAAATGCTGTTTGACACCAAGTACAACTGCGGCCAATGCCATAATGGTGGCCAGGGCGGTGTTTTCTTAGGTGGCGGCAGCTATGGCGGCAATGGCTTCAGCTTCCTGGATATAGGGCTGAACAACTCTTATACCGATATGGGCCGCGGCACACTGACCGGGCTTAGCAGCGATAATGGCACCTTCCGGGTGCCCAACCTGCACAATGTGGCGCTGACCGCACCCTACATGCACGATGGCCGGTATAAGACACTGGATGAGGTGCTGGAGCACTACAGCCATAACATACAAGACAGCCCTAACCTGGATACGCTGCTAAAAGATAACAAAGGCCATGCACGGCAGATGAACATAACTGATGCAGAAAAGAAAGCCATCATCGCCTTCCTGAATAAGCTCACAGACTACCAGATGATCTCTGATCCTAAATTCTCAAACCCCTTTAAAGTAAATAACTAGCATGAAGAAAACACTTCTTTGTATAGCCCTGGTTGCGGGGCTGGTAAATGCCTGCTTTGCACAGGCCGATATGACCGCTACTACTGCAAAAAAAGACAAGCAATGCGACCAGTACCTGGGCGTGCAACTGAATGGGCTTATAAAGCAAGTGTTCAACTTTAATAACAATACTTCTACCACCCCGGTAAACCCTTACCTGGTGGTATACTCCATTAACTCGAAGAAAACGGGCTGGGGACTGAGGCTGGGACTGGGGTATAACTATACCTCCACATCGTCTGACGATGGCATTACTGCCAACTCTACCAAGCTGAACGACCTGGCGGTAAGGCTGGGCGTGGAAAAGCGGTTTATACTATCGGACAAATGGAGCGCCGGTGTGGGACTGGATGCGGTATTTAACAGCAATAATGATAACACCAGCACTACCATAAAGCAAGGCGACACCGTAACCACCGCTACCAAAACAGCCACCAACAGCTACGGCGGCGGCCCCATGTGCTGGCTCAGGTATCACCTGACCGATAAAGTGCTGATAGGCACCGAAGCCAGCTTCTACTACGTAACCGGCACCCAGAACACCACGCTCGATGTTACTACCACACAGTTTGGCGGCGGCTTCGGCGGCAGTGTGACCACTACTACCGAGACGACCTCAAAGCCAACCATATCGCAGGGTACTTTTAGCTCGCCTATTGTGTTTTATATTATGGTGAGGTTTTAGATGTGTTTCGGTTCCTGCCCCTATTTTATAGACCGTTCATTTGGCCGATGTGCTGCTGGCAAGGGTTTGAGGGTGCTTTTTGGGGAGGAGTATGGTATATTTTTCATTTGCTATACGATTTATTTTTTATATATATTATTATTTTAATATCATAAAGTTAACTCAAGTAATTAGCAGCGAGATATTATAATTTGTCTGTGATACCCGTTATGAAATAGAACCTAAGTATTCAATTATAAACCGTAATGAATACTTTTCTTTCTTCGATCATACATGCAATACTAAATTCGATTATCTCTGCCTGCTTAGAATCTACATTCGTAATTTTGTTGAGAGAATTAGTGGGTTTCACAAATGACACTATATGTATAAATTACAATAGAAATACCATATTGTTTAACAACTGTTTTTTGCATAGTATTACAGTCTATTAAATTTGGCTTAAACTAATGCCTAAAATAATTATCACTGAAATTAGGGACAAATATGCAGACTATACCACATTACTGACAGGTAGAAAGTCAGTATTTGAACAAGTAATAAATATTACAGAAAAAAAAGGGAATAATAAAAATTTCTTAACCAATAGAGATGTAAACGTTAAGCACTCTTCTCTTACTGATGCAATAACGCTAATTGCAGAAGTTAGAGTTGACAATTATAAATATTTTAATTTTAAATTGAGGTGTAGATCACTTTCCGAAGTGCCATTTTTCAGATTTGATAGTGATGGAGAAACTCATAGAAACTATGATGATAGCATTCCGTTATCTGAACAGCAAATTACTACCCCACACTTTCATCGGTTTAATGAAAACGGGTTATTAATCGCATATAAAACAGACAAGCTTTTGAATGAACAGGAAAGAATAGCTCTCGAAGATATAAGCCTATGTGTCATTCATTTTTGCCATGAATCAAACATTAGACTAAATGATGACGATTTTCCTGGAATAAGTATAATGCCAGGGACATTTCAATTTGAGACCGAAAATAATGATCCAAATAAAGGCGTGAATTTCGCATGATTTTTGATAAGATATATATCGATGTTGTAAGCTCTTTCGGTGGCTTATGGAGCTTTAAAGAACGAGAAAATTCTTTAGAGATAATTACTCCTTTTGCAACTACTTCTCATAAATTTGTGTCAGTATTTGTTACTCAAAGAGGGGATGATTTTATAGTATCTGATGGCGGGTGGGTTGCTGATGGAAGCTATGGCAGCCCTTTTGATCGAAATATAGATTGTTATGCTAAAATCATCTTACATTACTTAGATAATTTTCAGGTAAGGGAAACTTCTAATCTTACAAGAGTGTCATTTTTCTATAAAAAAACAGACAAGCAAATTGCAGTCCCGTCTCTAATCCTTGACATGGCAAATTTCATATCTTCCATTGTTAGTCTGTCTGAGGTTGAATATGAAGTTGAAAGAAAAACCTACGACTTATTCAGCAGAACAGCGAACGTTTTTTTGTCTGATTTATTTGTAGGGAAATTTGAGACTAATGTTTATTTCGATTTAACAACACGCCATGTAAAGCCCAACGCTATAATTAAAAAAGACAATGGCAAGGTGTTATTAGTAAACTACATAACTGGTAGTAATCTTGCTAATTTTAAATCGAGTATTGGTAAAACAACTGTAATTTTTGAATTAGCTGAAAAAAGCATATTGAAAGATAAGATAGATAACAAAGTTACTTTTGTAGATGACTTTTCAACTGGCTTTGGCTCATCTGAAGTCGGAGCTTGGCTAGATAATTTAAGCGACAAACCGAGGATAAAGAGAATTGACTGGAGTAAAAAAGAGGAATTTTCAAATATATAATATTGCTCTACTTATCTTATTAAAATACGTCTGATACAAAAGTGACTATCCTGTTGAACAACTTAATATCTGCTATTACAATGTTATATTCTTGCGGCATCTTGTAATATGTCGGATACAGATTAGAGGAACGTTATAATCACCTAAAATTTCGGCAAAAGCTATTTTGGAAAGGCCGGAGAGCTCGGCAGCCTGGCCGAGCGATCATCATCATCCCCTCACCCTTTGCTTCTATTTCCCCTCTATACTCACAGGTAAACTTATCCTTCACAAGGTCGTAAGTAGTTTGTGAGATATTTATCTTGCCTGGATCACAATGTTGTTCCATGCGGGCGGTCATTTGCCAGGTTTATCGGTATAAAATACCCTATACACGGTATATAAGACGCGTGGATTGGGGTATACCTTTACATTTTGGTAGTGTATCCAGGGTTTGGCGCTGCATGTATCCATTAAACGAAATAATTTAAAACATATGAGATTCTATTCATTTTTAGTATTGCTCGCTTGTCTGTCGGCCAATGTGTGGGCGCAGAACGGGAAATGCCTGTCGGGCAATTGCAAAACGGGACAAGGTAGAATGCTTTATGCAGACAGCAGCACTTACGAAGGTGGCTGGGCTGCCGGAAAGCCCCAGGGTATGGGTACATTTGAAGGGAAAGAAACCGCATTTACAGGCATGTGGAATGGCGGGGTAAAGGCTGATAGCGGCATCTTTACCGCATACCATATTTTGCATTCAGAGAACAGGGTGTATGCCAAAGACGTACGCATTGGCAGGGTTACAAACGATAAGCTTAACGGCCCGGGCGTTTTTATTTCCTTTACCATGAGCGGCGGTATCCTGGACACGCAAATGGTGTGGAAAGGAAATTTTGCCAACGACCAGCTTTCGGGCAAAGGCACCTATTATATTCCGCACCTTTGCTTCAATGCCAGCGATAGCTGGACAGATAATTTTCATTTTGATAATGGCAGTTCTACAGACATCGGATCTGGCACGGTTCGCACAGGCCGTTACGAGAATGGCATCATAACGCCCAATGGCAGTAGTGCAGCAGCCACAACTGCTTCCACCCCGCCCCCCGCAAAAGCATCGTCGTCTTCAACAACAACGTCATCATCATCATCATCATCGGGTGGTGGTAGCATGCTCGACTACGGTATATTTGCCATACATAAAACTACGGCACAGGCAGGCGCTAAAACCCACGACTACAAGGTGTATTGCTTTTTTACCTCGTGCTCCCAGGGCGGCAAACAGTTCAAAGTACTGTCGAAAGTGACTGCTGATCTTGCAAAGCACACGCTTGAGGAGATGAAAAGTGAAGCGCTGCACCGCATTTCTAATAATGGATGGATGGCACAAAGCAACCCCGAATACGTAGGCACTGCTGATGATCTGCGCGTAAACGGAAGCGGCTACACCACATCTGAGGTAGCCCTGTATGATTACTAAAGTTGTTGATTGCCCCGTACACTATTATTGTATAAGCTAAGATAAGATCATGAAGAATTTCCTGTTTACGGTTATTGCCACCTGCACCATTTCGTTAGCTGTGGCCCAGCCGCACCTTACGGCCACCCAGCAGCAGGCTACTGATATGTTTAAGGCGGGCAAGCCCGAAGAAGCCATCCCGCTATTTAAAAAAGCGCTGGCAGAAAATGCAGCCGACCTGTACAGCATCAATGCCCTTAGCATTCTTTACTACAATAGCAGCAAGTATGCAGAAGCTTATGCAGTGGCCGGCAAGGGGGTTACTGCGTCTCATGGCGAGATACCTTTTGTGAGTATGCAGTCAAAGGCCGGTTACCAGCTGGGCAAGTATGCCGAGGTGATAAAGCTGGTAGATGATTATAATGGGAAAAACACACCCGATGCGGGCCTGCTTTACATAAAAGGCGAAGCGCTGCAGGCTAAGGGAGATATGCAGGGCGCGCTCACTGCCTACAGCCAGGGCATTGCTGCGAATGCTGCCAACGCCGACCCATACCTGGGGCGCGGCAAGGTGTTTAGCGAGCTGGGGCGCTATGCGCTGGCAATTAAAGACTACGACAAATACATAAGCCTTGTGCCCGGCGATGCCGGCGGTTACTCATTTCGCGGTGTGGCCTATGCCAATAGCGGCAAGAGTGCAGAAGCACTGGCCGACTATAACAAGGCCATAGACCTGAACCCCAAGGACTATCTCGCCATTTTTCATCGCGGCGAGATCTATGCAGCGCAGAACAATACCGCGGGTGCCACTACAGATTTCAATACTGCCATCTCGCTAAGCCCTAATTACCCCAACACCTACTGCCAGCTGGCACGGTTGTATACCACAACACAGCAAAGTGCAAAGGCCCTCGTAGCCATCAATAAGGCATTGGCCATTGATGCCGGGCGTGCCGACTTCTACAATGAGCTGAGCCGCGCCCAGAGCGCTGCCGATCACTATCCCGAAGCGCTGGCAGCAGCCGAAAAGGCAATAGCGCTGGCGCCAAAAGACGGCGAAGGATATATGTGGAAAGCGATAGCGCTGAGTAATGCCGGCAAGGCTGAAGAAGGCATAGCGGCAGCCACAGCAGGCATTGCGCTATCGCCGGCCTATTATCTGCTCTACACAACCCGCGCATCCATTTACCGCATGAATGGCAAAACTGCGCAGGCCGATGCCGATGATGCAAAAGCAAAAGAACTGGCTGCAAAATAAACGTTGTATATGAAACACATTCTGCTCCTGATCATATTGTGCGCATCGCATACGCTGCATGCGCAGTGCCAGGCCGGCAACTGTATCAACGGCACAGGCACGTTTAATTTTGGGTGGTGTACCTACACCGGTACTTTTAAAGATGGCAAGCCCGAAGGGCACGGAGTGATGAAGTACGACGATTATACCTACACCGGCAATTTCAAAGCCGGGCTGGAGGATGGAGATGGCGAGGAAACAACCACAGGCGGCAAACACTCCCACGTGCATTACGTAGCCGGCAAAAAGCAGGTTGTAGCCCTGCAGCACGTAGATACGGCCGACTACAAGCCGCTGGACCCGCAAGACCCCGGCTGCAAAAGTGGTAATTGCATTAATGGTTTTGGCACCTACCGGTTTCCGTCGGGCAACGAATATACCGGCAACTTTAAAGATCGCCAGCGTAGCGGCAAGGGCACCTTTTTGTTTGCAAACGGTGATAAATTTGAAGGTACATTCCTGGCAAATGATGAACTGAGTGGCACTTACACTTACAATACAGGAGCAAAGTATGTAGGCACCTATCTTACCGGCGGCCGCGAGTACAATGGCACCATTTATTCACCCTCGGGCAGGGCCATACCGTTTGTTGATGGTAAACCGGTAATACCTCCCCAGCCCCCTGCCGGCGCAGGCCACTACGGCACCTGCTCGTGCTGCCATGGCCGCGGCACCATAGTCAACGCATCTCAGCACAACGATATTGGCTACGCCCACGGGCACTACGGAGAAGTGTTTTATACCCTATACCGCGATATACCCTGCAACTGCTGCCACGGCACAGGCGCAGCATCTGACCAGGACCCCAAAGCCCGTGCAAACCGCTACGACATTAACTACTACCGCGATGTGATCCATTGAAATCTTACCACTACGGAGATATAATATTTATATAATTATCTATGTAACACGCGTTGCAAACGCGCCGCCGTGGATCCTCCTTGCAAACGAGGACAAGTGTTGTGAATTAAAGTGTTTTTTGTATTTATATGCTTGTCTAAAAAACAATTGCTATTTTTGCGCCCTCAATAGAAAATAAACCTGATAAAAGTATATGGGTAGGATATTTGAAGTCCGGAAGTCGTCGATGTTTGCGCGGTACGACCGCATGGCGAAGCAATTTAGCCGCGTAGGTAAAGAAATAGCTATAGCAGTAAAAAAGGGTGGCCCTGAGCCGGATACAAACCCTATGCTGCGCCGGGTAATGCAGAATGCCAAGTCGTTCAATATGCCCAAAGACCGTATTGAGGCGGCTATTAAGAACGCGATGGGCAAAGACACCAGTAACTACGACGAGGTGCTGTATGAGGGTTATGCGCCTCATGGCATTGCATTGCTGGTGGTTACGGCTACGGATAATACTACACGTACAGTAGCCAATGTGCGCTCCCATTTCAATAAGGGCGGGGGCACACCTGGCAATAGCGGCTCGGTAAGTTTTCTTTTCAAGCATCTTGGTATGTTTAAGCTGAAACCGGAGGGCCTTAACATGGATGACCTGGAACTGGAGCTGATAGACTACGGACTGGAAGAAGTAGGAGAAGACAGTGATGGGAACATAATTGTAAGATGCGGTTTCACCGACTTTGGCAATATGCAAAAAGCGCTCGAAGAGAAAAAGATAACGGTCATCTCCTCTGAATTAGAGTGGATACCCTCAAATACAATAGAAGTAAGCGAAGAGCAGTCTGAAGAAGTATTTAAACTGATAGAGCGCCTGGAGTCTGATGATGACGTGCAGCATGTGTTTCATAATATGGCTTAATCTAAGTTAAAGGTTAAAAGTGAAAACCAAAAAGTGGGTGTTTGATCACCATGCTTTTTGGTTTTCTTTTTTTAAGTCAAAAGTCAAAGCCTAAAAGTGAGGGTGTTTCGCTTGTCACTTTTAGGTTTTCACTTTTAACCTTTAACTTAAAGATGCATTGGGAATCCATGGCTTACGGCCACATTGGCAAGCCCTACATTATCATTGTGGGAGAATGATACGGTTCCCTCTGTAAGATTTGCTTTGTGCATATACGGGCTGCATACTGTCCCTATTGCATCTGCCAGGTCTTGTTTCACATAGTCAGATGAGTCGTTGTAAGGCGAATTGATCACCGTAACCTCCAGCGATTTGCCATTAGCTACTTTGAGATTCACTTCCTTGAATTTGAACTGATGCTCAATGTTTTTCCGCAGCTCATTCATATCTTTTAACTCAGCAACCGTATTGCCGCAGGAAGTGAAAGCAAGTATACCTATTATTGCGACAAGAAGATTTTTCATAAATAATGTTTACTGCTAAACTATAAATTTAATCGTTGTAATTCTTATCAACTTTTTAACTCTTTAACCTATTATCCCTTTAACCATTTTTATCGTACGTTTGGCCTATGAAACCTGTGCGCTCATTACCATTGCTTGTTGGCCGGAAGCCTGTGCTTGAGGCACTGGAGCAGGGTGTGGCTATAGAGAAGATCTTTTTGCTGCGCACCGCTACTGGTGCCGATATCAACACTATAAAGCAAATAGCACGGGCGCAAAACATACCCGTGAGCCAGGTGCCGGTAGAGAAGCTCGACTACCTGACCAAGGTGCAGCACCAGGGCATAGTGGCATGGACATCGCTGCTGAACTATGTGGAGCTGCAGGCTGGCATATCGTATGTGGTGGAGAAGGGCGAAGTGCCATTGTTCCTGCTGCTGGATGGTATTACCGATGTGCGTAATGTGGGCGCCATAGCCCGCAGCGCGCTCTGCTGTGGTGCGCAGGGCATAATACTGCCTACCTCTCACGCAGCATCGCTCACCGAAGATGCGATCAAAACATCGGCGGGGGCATTGCGCAAAATATTGCTGTGCCGTATACCTTCTGTGTCGCAGGCTATGGATGTGCTGCGGCTTAATGGCATACAGATACTGGGCACCCAAATGAAGGGCAGCGTACCTGTGTACGAGAGCGACCTTACCATACCATCGGCCATAGTAATGGGCGCTGAAGATACCGGTATCAGCAAAGATGTACTAAAGCGAGCCGACCAGCTGATACGCATACCCATGGTTACTAATTTCGATTCGCTTAATGTGTCGGTGGCTGCCGGCATGATCCTCTACGAAGCGCTCCGGCAGCGCATTTTGACAAAATAAAAGATCCGCATCGTATAAAATGCAAGGCATAAGGTATTGTTAAATACCGGGTTAAGCCCCTGCGATCTTCCTACCTTAGCAGTGGATTAACGACTGATCGTATGGCAACGGCTAACTTAACATTACCGGCAGAATTTTCGGGCAAAGCGCAGTTTACGCTCTATGCCCGCTACGACGACCCGCGGCTTCCGGGTTGGGAAAACAAATGGATCATCAGCTGGAAGGTGCAGCAGCTGCATCCCTGGTTCCCGGTTAAAGAGATGAAGATACACAAGCACTTCTGGCCACAACTACAGGATGCATTTTTCGCACTGGAGAAAACAGGCTTATATACGGAGATCAAAACATTCCACCGTTGCCACGAATTGATACAACTACCCGATAGCCCCGTATTATCTACACATAGCTGGGGAGCGGCCATAGACCTGAACCCTATAGATAACCCCATGGGCAGCCAGGGTGCATGGAGTGAAGACTTTATAAAATTAATGGCCAGGAACGGTGTCTTCTGCGGACAAAGCTGGACCGGCAATAAAGAACCCATGCACTTCGCTATGGTAGATGGCTAAGGAACGTTAGCAAAATAAACTCCACTATATGGCGCAGTTATTTTTCTTTTTTTCAAGGAAGAAAAACTGAGAATATTGAAATATTTAAAGCTTTTATGACGCAGAAAAAATGGAAAAGAACAAGTCAGATGGTGGAGTTTATTTTGCCATCGTTCCTAATTCCTTATCTTCGGTATAACTAAGACGACACTTATGCTTTTTAAAGGGAAAACCGCTTTTATTACCGGCGCCAGCAGGGGAATAGGCGAGGCTATAGCATTGAAACTGGCCAGCGAAGGCGCTAATATAGTAGTGGTAGCCAAATCTATAACAGAAGACCCGCGCCTGGGTGGCACCATACATAGCGTAGCACAGAAAGTAAACGAAGCAGGCGGCAAAGGCCTGGCAGTGCAGTGCGACATACGCGATGAAGAGCAGATACTGGCAGCCGTGCAGCAGGCAATAAGCGTATTTGGCGGTATAGATATACTGGTGAACAACGCATCGGCCATAGCCCTCAGCAATACAGAGCAAACAGAGACCAAACGCTTTGACCTGGTACATGCTATAAATGTGCGTGGCACCTTCCTGGTCACCAAGCACTGCGTGCCTTTTTTGCGCAAAGCAGATAACCCGCATATACTTACCCTCTCTCCTCCCCTGGATATGGACCCTAAGTGGCTCTCGCCATTTGTGGGCTACACCATCAGCAAGTACAACATGAGCATGATGACGCTGGGCTGGTCGGGCGAGTTTAAGAAGTATGGCATAGCAGCAAATTCTATGTGGCCGGTAACCACTATAGCCACATCGGCAGTAAAAAATATATTGGGAGGTGAACTGCTGATGAACATGAGCCGCAGGCCGGAGATACTGGCCGACACTGCATTTTATATACTACAGCAACCGGCGAAGGAATGCACCGGCAACCTCTTCCTCGATGAGCAGGTGCTGAAAACAGCAGGCATCACAGACCTGGACCAATATGCAGTAACGCCCGGCAAAGAATTGCAGCGCGACCTGTATGTGTAGTTAACAATCCTCGTTTATTTGTTTAGTTTTATACCACCAACACACACGCTTGCCATCGGTACTTTCCATACAGAACATTTCAAAATCTTACGGGCCTATACAGGCGCTCAAGGGTGTATCGTTCGATGTGCCGGAGGGTAGTGTATTTGGCGTGCTGGGCCCCAACGGCAGTGGCAAAACCACGCTGCTCGGCATTATACTCGATGTGCTGGTGGCCAATGGTGGCACCTACAGCTGGTTTGGCGGTATGCAGCCCAATGAGGCGCGTAAGCGTATAGGCTCGCTGCTGGAAACCCCCAATTTCTATCATTATCTCTCTGCATTCGACAACCTGGAGATAACTGCCGCCATAAGGGAAAGCGGCCTCGGCGACCGCACAAGGGTGCTGCAGCAAGTAGGCCTCTACGAGCGGAGGGATAGTAAATTTCAGACCTTTTCGCTGGGCATGAAGCAGCGGCTGGCTATAGGTGCGGCGCGGCTGGGCGGGCCAAAAGTATTGGTGCTGGATGAGCCTACCAATGGGCTGGACCCCGCAGGCATAGCCGAGATACGCGAGCTGATACGCGCTATGAACAAGGCGGGCATCACCATTATCATTGCCAGCCATTTGCTCGATGAGATAGAGAAAGTATGCACCCACGTAGCCATACTGAAGAAGGGCGATCTGCTGCTGCAAGGCCCGGTAAACGAAGTATTGCGTAGCGAAGACCAGGTAGAAGTAAGGGCCGCAGACATGGCAGCACTGGAACAAGCTATGCAGCAGATGCCCGGCGTGAAAAAAGTAAGGCTCACAGAAGGCACGCTGCAGCTCACCTGCGACGACAATGTAACCACCATGCAGGTAAATCAGTACTGCATCAGCAAGGGCATCACACTATCGCACCTGCTGCTGAAAAAGAAAAGCCTGGAAACAAAGTTTATGGAATTAACTGTTTAATTTGAAAACGGAGGTGATTTGAAAATTTGAAAATGGAGTTTGGTATTTGAATAATTATAAAAACGAGTACAAAATAAGAGAAAGCCCCTTTAGGGGTTTGGGGTATGAAACTACTTTCAATAGAATGGCTTAAGATAAAGCGCTACCGTACCTTCTGGGTGCTGGCAGGGCTATTCCTGTTACTGCTGCCATTGTGGAATTATGAGGTGGCCAGCGGGTTTATAAAATTAGGCGGCAAGGGCGGGGTCAACTTCCTGAGCACAGCTTACTCTTTTCCGCAGGTGTGGGGCAATATGGGTTTCTGGGGCAGCATCTTTATCATGTTCATCAGTATATTGGTGATCATACTCACTACCAACGAATACACCTTCCGCACCAACCGGCAAAACGTAATAGACGGCTGGGACCGCATGCAGTTCTTTCATGCCAAGGTAATGCTGGTGGTATTGCTGAGCGTAGCTGCTACGGTATACCTGTTTATACTGGGTATGGTGTTTGGCAGTGGCTATTCAGGGTCGTTCAGTGGCTTATTCTCTGAGATCCAGCAGGTAGGCTACTTTTTCATCCTGTCGCTCAATTACCTGGGCTTCGGGCTCTTCCTGGCAATATGGATCCGCAAAAGCGGCCTTGCTATCGGGTTGTTCCTGCTATACTCATTGATCATTGAGAATATTGTAAAAGGCACCATCAATCATTATTCCGATATGCCGGTGGGCAACCTGATGCCGCTGCAGGCCAGCGACGAGCTGCTGCCTTTCCCGCTCATGCAAATGGCAAAGTCAATACTGGGTGGGGAAAGCACCATATCTATGACTACTTATGCACTGGTGGCTACAGGCTGGTGTGCTGTTTATTACTTTGGGGCAAGGGCCATATTACTGCGCAACGACTGGTAATTTTGCAGTGTCAGAGAACCGTCATCCCTATGTTTATATTGTCATTATTTTATCACTAAACGATATTTAACACATTATCCTAATCACTCTGTTATAATTATTTATGAATGTTGCTTAATTTCGCGTTATGCTTACAGGAAAAGAACTGATTCTTGCAACGAAGCCTTTTGCAAAAGAGATACGTTGGAAGAGCTGGTACCACATGTTGACAACATTCATTTTATTGGTCGCGTCTATATTCGGCGCTATCTATATTCAAAATATATTCCTAAGGATAGGGTGCAGCATTTGTACGGCCGCTTTGCTGTCCAGGTTCTTCATCATCTTTCACGATTATCAGCACCACACCATACTGCGTAAGTCGTGGCTTGCCAATGTTATTTTCACCGTTTTCGGTGCCTACATGATCACCCCGCCCAATATCTGGAAGCGGTCGCACGATCATCATCATAACCACAATGCAAAGTTGTTTAGCGCCAGCATAGGCTCTTTCCCTATCATGACGCGCCAGAAATTTATGGAAGCAAGCAAGGGCGAGCGTTTTGCTTACCTCGCAGTAAGGCATCCTGTTAATATGTTCTTCGCTTACTTCACCACCTTCATGTATGGCATGTGTGTGCAGTCGTTCCTCAGCAGCCCGCGCCGCCACTGGGATTCTGCAGTGGTACTGGTTATCCATTTTTCTATTGCAGCTTTCCTGGTAGTTCACTTCGGGTGGTTAACTATGTTCCTGGCGTTTTTTCTGCCGTTTTTCCTGTCGCACATGCTGGGCGCTTACCTGTTTTATGCGCAGCACAACTTTCCTGGGGCTACTTTTAAAAAGAACGTAGAGTGGACTTATACAGATGCAGCGCTGGAATCATCGAGCTTTATGGAGCTGAACCCGGTGATGCGCTGGGTTACTGCCAACATTGGTTTTCACCACATACATCATCTTAATTCCAAGATACCTTTTTACCGGCTGCCCGAAGCTATGGCTGCAATACCCGAACTGCAAAAGGCTAAGAAAACCACTTTAATGCCTACCGATATCGTCGCCTGCCTGCGCCTTAAAGTGTGGGACGACGACCTGGGCCGCATGATAGGCTTTAAAGACATGGAGAACAAGGGTAAGCTGGTAAGGGCTTGATCCTACACATTTTTACTTCCATGCTATTTACGCAATATGCGAAGGAATTTGATGCGAAAATAATCGTAGAACAAGGCTGTTGCCGAAAGGCAGGCAGGGACAAAAAAAGCGTGAAAGCCTGAACTCATGAACATCACCCCGCCGATTATCCCCCCAAGCAAAAAAGATACGATGATCGTGACCCTTAATATGATCCTGTTGCTCATATAGGCAGGCATGTTTTTTCGGTTTGTGATGAGGGCAGACAGATCTATTCCTAAGTCAGTAACAATACCTGTGAGGTGCGTTGTTCTTACCACAGAACCTGAAACCATCGATACCAGTGCATTTTGCATCCCCATTGCAAAAAGCAAGCTGCCCGCAAAGTACTCCGTTTCAATTGGCCTGTGATCATAAACATGGCCAAACATAGCCACAGATAGTATCACAACAATAATAATTAAGATGGGCAAGCTGTAGGCCGACGCTTTTTCCCGGCCTACTTTTGAGATGATTAAGCCCGAAGAGAACGCCCCGGCAAGAAATAACAGCAACCACAAAGCCACAGTCCTCACTGAATGGAAATTGGAACTGGCGATCCCCACGGCTAATAGTGCCGCGTGCCCGGTAACGTTGGTCGTTAAAACATTAAAAGCGATAAAACCTGCGGCGTTTATAAAACCAGCATTTAGGCAAAGTAATATTGCTAAGCGTAAATTATGTTTAAAGGTTCTATTTTGGCCTGTGTGGCGTAGCACGGGGCAAATTTCGTTTAAAATCAGGAATAATGCCTCCGTTGTTTTTCGCTGCTATTGGTAAATACATCTTTCCGGTCAGTAAATGCAAACACTTACGCCAATGCGGGGAGATCAGGATATTGACAGCCTCAATAACTTCTATAAGCTATATTAAATTGATCAGGGAACAGCTTTTTAATATGCGTGGGATAGGCATCGCTGACATCATAAATCGATGCGTTATCCGACGTTTCTCTGATCACCAGGTCCAGTTTTTGTGCCGTCAGGCGCAGGCCATGTAATGCTTCTTTAAATTCAGTGTCCGGCAGGTCTTCGCTTAGTAGATCTGCCAGCCCTAATATGGTTGCTAATGGGCTTCTTACCTTATGAGATTGTATCCATGCTATTTCCCGTAGCTTTTCATTTTGGATCTCTATCGCCTTTATATAATCCACCTGGGCGCTTATATCATCGGCTATTACCAGTACCCCTGATTTGCCTCTGAAGGGAATAGCGTTGAATATCACTTCTGCATAAAATTGTTCTTTGTTCTTCCTGATGTGTTTTGCAAAAATACTTACCGGCGCACCATTTTTAATGCTTCTATCTATATCGTCTTCAACATACTCCAGCTCCTCTTCCACTTTAATATCCTTTACAGTCATGGTAAGAAATTCGTCATTGGTGTACCCATAATTTCTAATTGCCGACTCGTTGACCTGCAGGAATTGTAAGGTTGTGCCATCTAAGACCCACATGGGCAACGGGCTTAAAAAGAACAGCCTTGTATAGTGCTCTTCCGATTCCTTCAGCCGCTCATTGCTCAATATTTTTTCAGCTCCTTCTTTCTGCAATTCCTTTTGCAGGAACAATCCACTTAAAAGTGCATTTTCCAGGCCATTGAGGATATTGCTGATAAGGAATACGCAAACCAGGTTCAGAAAGATGGAGTTTGTGAAGACCCCGATAAAGGTATCAAGGCCATACTGGTTAATGATGGGAATATCGAGCAGCCTGAAATGAATGATCGCCCCAAACCCGATACAGATCAAAAGATTGATGGCAATACTCCAGTATGCCATGTAGAGGGGTAAAATAAGTGGAACAAAAATACCGATGGCCAGCAGATACATGCTCCCAGGCCCCATGGAGCCTAAAAAAGCAATAAGCAATATGGCTATGCAATAGAACATAAGAACCACAAATATTTTCCTATGTAGCAAGCGAATTTTTGTATTGACCGCAATGGAAAGAGTAGCGCAGGCAACGAGCAATTCGAATAGTGCGATACCTAAATGCCCGTTTTGGATCCATAAGTACATGCCTGGCAATAAAGCAATAAGGCATACCGGGAATGAGTAGATAATTAAATGCGTAAAAAGCTGTTCCTGCCAGTACGAAATATCTTTGGCGCGGTCATTTCCCCCGTTTCCAGCGGTACGGTCTTCAATAAAAGATTTATAAACCTTCCATAATCGCAATAGCGGCCTTACACGCCCGTCGGCTTCATCTACACTCATCGTTTCGTTTATCCTGTCTTAATTAAAGCCAAAAAAGGAAAGGAACTATTTGGGGCTAGTTGGATGCTTCTTCTGGTATGAACCATAAAGATACATATTAATTCAGACAAAATATTTATTTTTAGTGAGCGCTAAATGGAATCATATAAATAAAAAAATAGGCTCCGCATTAGCTCAAGTGTTTTGCACTTGTGCCTGCAAGCCATCAAGTCTTTTTCGACTTGTGGAAACAAGGCAAACCGCTTCCACTCCCATCCAAACAACGTACCTTTCCTAAAGCAGTTGTACAAACAACCGGTATAAAAAGCAGAGCAAGTAAAACATACCAACTCCTCCCCAGTTTTTAATATGTAGCAATATGAATAGTAGCAATTTGTAAGGGTTTTGATTAAAGGGGTCGCTATGGAGCAAAGAGCGCCTCAGTAGTCGCCCAAAGAACCCAATTCTAAAAATTCCTTAATTCCATAAATTCCGGTTCAGACATTCTTGCTCTCTTTCTCCAGCTTGCCTATACGCTGCGCCAGCTCATCCAGGTTGCGGAAGTGGATATAGTCTTTTCGGTATTTGTTAGCATCAAAGGCCGGGGAACCCATGTACACACCACCGGGCTTGGTGATGCTCTTAGAAAGGCCCGATTGTGCGGTCACTATCGTATTATCAGCTATCTGCAAATGGCCCACAAGGCCCACCTGCCCGCTAAACATACAATTCTTACCCACCCGCGTAGACCCTGCCACCACGTTGCAAGCAGCCAGGTAGCTGTTCTCGCCTATTTCCACATTGTGGGCTATATGCACCAGGTTGTCGAACTTAACACCCTTGCGCAGTATGGTGGAGCCCAGCGTAGCACGGTCTATGGCGCAGTTGGCGCCTATCTCCACATCGTCTTCTATTACCACATTGCCTATCTGCGGTATCTTCTTATTGCCCTCTTCGTTCTCAGGTGCAAAGCGGAAGCCATCGCTGCCTATTACCGTACCTGAGTGGATGATGCAATCCTTACCTATCACACAATCTGAGTAGATCTTTACCCCGGCAAATAAGGTAGTGTTATCGCCTATGGTCACATTCTCGCCCACGTATACCTGCGGGTATATCTTCACGTTGTTGCCTATCACAGCATTGTCTGCAACTACGGCAAACTCACCTGCATATATATTGCTGCCCATCTTGGCGCTATCAGCAATGTATGCCTGTTTTGATACGCCCGATTTATTAAGCTTTACCTGGTTATACATTTCCAGCAGCTTGGCAAAGGCGTTGCCCGGGTTATCTACCCGTATCAGCGTAGTAGTCACCGGCCCGGTAAGCACATAGTCTTTGGCAATGATCACCAGCGATGCCCTGGTAGTATACAGAAAGTGCGTATACAGCGGGTTGGCAAGGAACGATATGGAACCTGGCACACCCTCTTCTATCTTGGCCAGTTTGCTGATGGTAGCGTTCTCATCGCCCTCTATCTGCCCGTTTAATATGCCGGCTATCTGCTTTGCTGAAAATTCCATTTGCTATGTTTTGTAAGTGCTTTGATCTTATTTGAAACGTTCTAAAAATAAGAAAAAAGTTTGAACGGTGGTCGGTGATTCTTGATGCGGTAATATGTGCGCCCTTATGTATATTTATTATCCTGAACCAGGCAGCTATTTATGGAGTTTGATTTTCACAAAGAATATAAGAACTATAAGAACGCCGAACTTTTAAAGATCATCAATCATCCCGGCGCTTACCAGCCCGAGGCAGTGGAAGTAGCCAGGGAACTACTTGCGGGGAGAGGTGTGGCCGAGGCCGAAGTTGACGAGGCTGCAGATACGCTAAAGCTGGAAAGTGCAGGTGCTGAAGACAACAGGCAAGAGGCACATGTGCCGGAAGGCGGCCTGATAGATTTTACCTATGCCGATGAGACACAGAAAGGCAAAATTGATGCCAGGATGTGGTTCAACGTGTTTCTTGTGGCCATCATCATACAGTATGTGTATGCGCTTTATCTAACCATCAGGTACCTGGTGCTTTTTCTTAAGTATACCGATGGCAGCATTAATGCATACACGCTGCTAATGCTTGCCGACCTGCCCCTGATCCCACTAATGTTCGTATTATTCTTCAGGCGCAACAAGTGGGGATGGATACTGCTGCTGTCATTCAGCCTCCTTTTCCTTATGCCGCGGATAAGCGGGGCGTACCAGTTCTTTATGAACCTCTACACGTACCAGGGCAATTTATACCTTTATGTAGGCGCCACACTCATGCATGGGTTGTTTTGCTACCTTTTATGGCAGCCGGCCGTTGCGGAGCGTTACGGGATAACACGCGAAATAAAAAAGAAGATCGTTATTATTACTGCGGCGGCATTTTTATATTCCCTGGTGTGGACCAATAGCTCTATGATCACCGGCTTTTTCACCAGGAAGCATATCAGGTAGCGTTGTCAGATCTTGTTTCAAGACAGCAAACTTCAAGACTAATGAAAAATACTATTTACTTTATAGCGCTTATCTGCCTTGCAGGTATAAATGTGCATGGGCAAACCTTTGCATCGTCAGGCCAGGCTGCCAATGAGCTTGCCTATTCACTATCAGCCTTTGCGGGGCATAGAAGCATGGTAAGACCGGGGGCGCTAACTATCATTGGCGGCAGTGCCATGGGTATAGGCTGCTTTGTGGCCCGGTACGGCCTGCTGATCAATGCGTTTGATTATAACAGCCAGGCAAATGCGGTGGACGAGGATGAGAAAAACAAAGGGCATAGATTAGAGATGGCCGGTGGCGTATTGTTTGCCGGCGGCCTTGGTATGCTGATAGCCGGCAGTATACGCGACCACTCAATGAACAAAGGACGATGGAGTGGGGTAGCGAAGGGAAATGAAGCGGGGATCGCATATGGGCTTTAGCCGTTATCGGTATTCGGCATAGGGCCTACCTGTTTTCCGTAACCCGTATCTCTACACGGCGGTTCTTTTCGGCATCCTGTTCATTTCGTTCGTCTACTACTACGGGGCGGCGGTGGCCAAAGCCAGCATATTTCAGGCGGTTGGCGTCTATGCCTTTATCTACCAGGTAATTGTATATGGCCTTGGCCCTGTTCACAGATAGTGTGGGCTCGTAGGTGTCTACATCAAATGCATCGGGCGCATCTTTCACGCAGCATACATGGCCTTCTATACTTATTTTGAGCGTAGGGTTATCGCGCAGCACCACATATAATTTTTCCAGGGTCTCAGCAGACTGTGGATTTATGATGTGCCTGTCGGCCGGGAAGTACACGTTTTTCAGCAGGAATGTAGATCCCGTTTTCAGGTTCTTCAGCTCTTCTACCGAGTTGGCAGTTGTTAGCCTGGCAGTGTCTTTCCGGGGCCTGGGTTTGTTGTATACTATCTCTGGTTGTTTTGCAGGCGCCTTTTTCCTTGTGCGGTTGTTCACTACAATATCCACGCGGCGGTCGGTAGGCATACCGTCTTTATCGGTCATGCCGCGGCGCTGTATCTCGCCCTCCCCTACGCATAGCTTTATATCAGCAGCAGCTATGCCGTATTTTACCAGGTAGTCTTTTACGTTTTTGGCGCGGGCCATGGAGAGGTTTTTGTTATAGCCTTCGGTGCCCAGGAAGTCGGCATAGCCAATGATCATAATGCCGCTGCCACTGATGATCTTATCGTCATACACCAGCAGGTCTATCTTCTTTTCGGTGCCGTGGCTGAGGGTGGGTACATTCAGATCGAAGTATAGCTTAAAGGTATCTGTAGCCCGCTGCGCATGCGCGGGGGCCAGAACTATAGCCAACAATATGGAAAGTACTGCTTTATACATTTTCAGACCTGGGTCCACAACAAATTTGGTACTCAATAAGTAACGCTATTTCTATGCCAAAGTTTCACTGGCTGCATTTAATTGCTTTTTCCTGACAGACAAATAACCTAAATATACAAAAGGTAAAAAAGCAAACATACTAGCCAGTGAATACCATACCGGTTGCGGCATAGTAAATATATAATACATTCCCGACAATGTTAACGTTATACCCACCGCAATGGCAGGAACTACCGACGATCGCTGTGCTATTAAAGTACAGATGATGCCCGCAATAAACGAGCAGACCACATAGTCTGCCAGGAACAAAGCAAAGGCAGGCGCAGGCAGCAGTTTCATATATACGGCAAGCGAATCGGCTTCGTAAAAATCTGTACCGGCCGGCGGCGGATATTTAAGATATACGCCGCTTTTACCCAGGGTTATCAATATCATCCCAGCCATCGCGCCCACTACCACAGGCAGTACATGTTTGGTTATCGCCATTATTTTTGTTTAGCCAAGTAAAGTTAGTGTTAAAGTGCGCATGGTGTATGCCTGTGTGGTGAAAAAAAGCCGCTCCAGGCCGAGCCCAAAGGGAAAGGCGATGTTACGAGAGTATTGATGATTGGTGACGTAGTAGTTTATAAGCTATCTTGCAGAACGTTTTCAATTGTTTTTATGATCCATAAGATACTGAACGACAAGCCTACGAAGCTCTTTGTATTGCTCACCTGTTTCTTTGTAGCCAATGCGCTGATAGCAGAGTGTATAGGTGGCAAATTGTTTTCGCTGGAGCGGGTGTTCAGCATGGCGCCGCACCCCTTCACACTGCTGGGCGAAAAGGGCCTTACCTTTACCCTCACCTGCGGTGTGCTGCTGTGGCCGCTGGAGTTTATAATGACGGATATAGTAAACGAATACTTCGGCCCAAAGGCAGTACGCCGGATATCGTATATAGCGGTAGGGCTCATCTGCTACGCCTTCCTCATGTTTTACCTGGCCATACAGGTGCCGCCCGATAGCAACTTCTGGACGGGCAGCCAGAAAGATAGCGGCGTGCCCGATATGCAGGCGGCCTTCTCCAACATCTTTGGCCAGGGCATGTGGATAATAGCGGGCAGCATTATAGCATTCCTCATCAGCCAGCTGGTGGACGTTTATATCTTTCATAAAATAAAAAAGGTGACCGGCGAAAAGAAGGTGTGGCTGCGCTCCACAGGGTCTACCATTGTATCGCAGCTGGTAGATAGCTTTGTGGTGCTGTTCATTGCTTTTAAGATAGGCAAGGGCTGGTCTTACCAGCGGGTGATAGCCATAGGGCTGGTAAACTATGCTTATAAATTTACTATGGCTGTGGTGCTGACCCCACTCATTTACCTGGTAGAAAAGTGGATAGAAAACTACCTGGGCGAGGAAACCACAAAGAAGATGAAGGAAGCAGCCATGGGAGTGGTTAATGGTTAATGGTTAATGGTTAATGGTTAATGACGCGAATGAGTTTTGCGCTGCATTCTTAATAGGCTAAAGCACAACATAAGCTATGTGACATCTATGTGCTCTATGTTCCTATGTGGTTAAAGTAAGTTTGCGGGACTAACCACATAGGAACATAGAGCACATAGCCCTAAGGGTTACACAAGAATATATCTTAAACTCAAAAAACCCCCGAAGCGCACACTTCCGGGGTTTGTTATTAAAACATAAAGCAAGTAGGTTAATCTTTTTGCTTATGGCCGCCGAGCCTGTAGCCCAATGACAGCTGTAGTGATGGGCTCTTGTATACCTGGTCAGAGATATATTTTGACCCGGCTGAGTTTGCATTGTCCCATACAGTCTGTACGTTGCGGATATCAAGCGTTACGTTTGGCGCTACTTTGTAAGACACACCGAATATACAGCCGAAACCGAAGCGCGAATTGAAATCTGAGGCATTGAGCTTAGCGGTTTCGTCATTACCTTTTGCAGGCACCACAGTAGCATTACCATTAGGCTGCGGTATGGTTTCCCCTTCATTTATAGAGAACGAATAAACGATATTGCCACCTACAAAGAAGTTGAACTTACCGGCGGTGTAGCGCACTATCAGCGGCATTTCCAGGCTATGTATGGTAGAGAACGCGTAAGAATTAGAGATCTGCTGCTTGGTCCAGGTACCGTTGCCATTGTCTGTGTAATGACTGTAATCATCGTTGAGCGTATAGCTATTGTTGATACGGTGGAAATACTTCAACTCTGTTACAAAGCTCCAGTCGTTGCCAAAGATAAAGTCGCCGGTAAGGCCAAACTCAAAGCCTTTAAAGCTGCTTGGACCAAAGAACGTACCGTTGATACCAGCAGTAAGTCCTGGTGCAAACTGCACACCTTTTACCTTGTACTTGATATCATTGAACGCTGAATTAAGATTTTCAAGAGCCGAAGCGCCTGCAGACTGCTTTGAGGCGGTATTAGCGCCCATAGCCGGCTTGCCAATTGCCGAGGCTGATGCGCCAGGCAGTATTTGTGCATTGCCCGCGCTGGTAGCTGACGCTACTTCATTGCCAGAACCATTGTTGCTGCCCGGTGTGTTGTTACCCGGTGTTTGCCTTGCTGCATATTGTATAGGGCATGGCAGGTAAGGGCTGTTCTCACCCAGCTCCTGTGTAAGTGTTTCTATAGATATAGTGTCCAGGTTGTGCTGGTCGTCGCTTGGGTCTGTTTTTATGTGATGCTCATACAATACCAGCTTCTGGATGATCTTCTTACCTTTTTTGGTATTGAGCGCATAAGCAGCTTTCATTGCCGCCATATCAGCCGGTGATACTGTTTTAGCCGCAACCGGCGCTGCTGCAACAGGTATATTTGCTGCTACCGTATTGTTATTGGTACTGGTTACCGTTGTGGGTGTTGCAGCAGATGCAGTTGTTTTAGCCGCTACTTTCTCATTTTTCGCCGGCTCGTTTTTAGCAGTTGCTTTCGGTGCAGCTACTTTACCCGCCGTTGCAGCTTTAGCAGTAGCTTTTTTATTGATGCCTGCTACTGAGCTACCAGCAGCTACTACGCCTGTAGTTGTCACCGGTGCAGTTGGCGCCTTCACCTTGTTAACCTTTCCAATTTTAGGGCTGCTGGCCGATGTTACTGCACTGCTTAATGCCAGCGCTTCCATCTTTTCAGTTTTAGCAGCTTTTGTTTTAGTTGCAGTTGGTTTCGGGGCGGTTGCTTTATCGTTCACTACTTTGTTTATCGCAGCCACATCGTTACCTGTGGTTTTAGGGGCAGTTGCTTGTTTAGTTACGTTTTTATGTGCTGCAGTCTTTGCTACTTTAGTATTGGCGGCGGCTGTAGCCACTTTTACATCACCAGTTGTGGCTGCTTTATGCTCTTCTGTTTTGCCAACTTTAACTTCTGATGTTACTGTTGTCTTGTTTACCGGTGCAGTTGACGCTTTAGTATCAGCGGCAGCAACTTCTTTAGTTTGCGTAGCTGGCGCTGACTTAGTTGTATGTGCAGGTGCAGCCTTAGCTATGTTTTGTGCAGGCGTAGTAGTTGCTTCTTCCTTTACTGCTTTTTCACCCGGGCCATTGCTTTCAGCGGTCTTAGCAGCTGTGGTTTTAGTAACTGGCACGTTGCTGCTCTTATCTGTGTTAGCAGCAACTGCATGCGCTGTTTTAGTGTTTGTTACTTCTGTGTTATTAGTTGCAGCCGGTGCAGTTGTATTTGCGGCTGCTATATGATTTTGTCCGTTCTTATGCTGGTTATCGTTAGCCGCCAGTAATTTCTTAGCAGATGGCTTCTTAGGTTCATTGTTATCAGCAACACCTTGCGATGATATTTGGGCATCGCTTACTTCATTTTTCGTAGCAGTAATAGTGGTGTGCGCAGATGCAGCAGGGAGCGCAACATCTGTAGTAGTATTAGCTGCGCTGCCATTACGGCTTGCATTGAGCTCGTAGCCGCCTACCGCGATAGAGGCTATCAGCAGCAGCACGCCCACAGCGCCCATCATACGGCGCCAGTAAATGAAGCCGGCCCGCTTTTCCTGCGGCATTTCTTTGTCTAAGAGGTCACGCATCTGAAGCCAGGCACCGGAGCGCTCCTGCTCCTCGCCTCCCCCTAACCGCTGCCTGACAAGGTCATCGATACTTATCAAATCTTTATCCATTTTGGGATAAATTTTATATTTTAAAAATGTTCACTTCAATGTTATTGCTACCTCTGA
>Ga0206843_10027_pt1 | contig 61399 bp, 53 predicted proteins | sample Alteio_BWOrgCont_21_FD_152869 | JGI IMG/M metagenome (GOLD analysis project Ga0206843, IMG submission 152869) | Enriched cells from forest soil in Barre Woods Harvard Forest LTER site, Petersham, Massachusetts, United States -... | ecosystem: Environmental > Terrestrial > Soil > Temperate forest >...
TTCTCGCCACCTACGGTTGCGGAGCTGGCACCGACAGGTAGCCAGGTAAACTTTTCGCTGAACGCCGAGCAAGGCTGGAACTACGAGGTGGGTACGCGCGGCTATGCCTTACACCAGCGCTTGTTTTATGATGTCAGCATGTTCTATTTCAGCCTGCACGATGCTATAGTGCAGCGCCGCGATTCGCTGGGTGGCGATTATTATCTGAACGCCGGCTCTACTATGCAAAATGGCATTGAAGCCTATGTAAATTACAGGTTGTATAAAAACGATCAAAACCTCATTCGCACGTGGAATGTTTATGGCAGCTATACCGGCTATCATTTCATCTACGACAAATTTGTGCAGCTGAAAAACGACTATTCTGGCAAACAAATGCCCGGCACCGCGCCTACAACGTTGACTGCCGGTATCAGCCTGCAATCGAAGTATGGCATATACATTGACATCAACTATTTCTATAGCTCTAAAATAGCTATGGACGATGCTAACACCCAGTATGCCAACGCATATAGCCTGCTCGGTGCAAAGCTTGGCTGGCGCAGACAGTTTAAAAAGTATGGTTTTGATATATTCGCAGGAATTGATAATGCCCTTAACGAAAAATACAGCCTTGGCAACGACATTAACGCCGTTAACACACGCTACTACAATGCTGCACCGGGAGTAAATTACTTTGCTGGCTTATCTTTGAGTTATAAATAGCACTGATACAATTTACCAATATGACTGATCAATCTAATCCTTTCCTCGCATTTGAAGAAATGTATCAAGAAGAATTAAGGCAAAGTAAACTTAGGCTCCCCTCGGCATGTTGTCTATCCACCATAGGGCTTGATGGTTATCCCAATGCGCGCTTCGTAGCGCTCAAAGAAATGAAAGACAATATTTTTATTGTTTGCGGCTCGCTGGATTCCCGGAAAGGAATCGAAATAAGGCAGGATCCAAAAGTAGCACTTACTTTTTGGTGGACGGTAACAGAAAAGCAAATAAGGATACAGGGAGACGCAACACAAATATCTAAGATTGAGGCTGACCGATACTTTTACGAAAGAGAACGGGAAGCACAAATAGTTTCAACAATAAGCAAACAAGGAGACGAGATAGAAAACATAGAGGAGCTAAACAACAAATACATACAGGAAGAGTTGCGCCTGAAAAACAATGATATTAAAAGGCCTGAAAACTGGGGCGGTTTTGCCATCAGTCCTTTGCGAATAGAATTCCTGGAGTTTAATACAAACCGCTTTCATAAAAGAACGGCTTTTCAAAAACAGGATGACACGTGGATAGTTAAACTATTGCAGCCATAATATAACAATGCCTCCAGTTACGGAGGCATTGGCAATTAAGATTGTTATTTATTATGGTTCCGGGTACAGTACTGATACGAACTCATTTTTACCGTCAAACAGTCTTTTTGCAGTGGCTTGGATATCCGCTGGTGTCAGCTTGTTTACATAGGTTTCATACTGCAATGCGCGGTCTTTATCCCTGCCCCAGAACAGCACACTCTCCATCTTCTCTCTCCAGTAGCTGTTTTCTTTCACGCTGGTACGGTATTTCTCCAGCCACTGGCTTTTTACCTTGTCCAGGTCTTTAGCCTCAGGCCCACTATTCTTCAAGTTATTGATCTGTATGTTGGCGGCAGACAGCAGCGTATCCACGCTCTCAGGCCCACATGGCAGTTGCAGTTGTATGCTGTAGCGCTCATACGGCTCTTTAGCCACAGCCCCTCTAAAACCACCACCGTATATCTTGCCCATTTTTTCGCGAAGGTTTTCGATTACTTTTATATTCAGCAGTTCCGCTACGGCTTGTGTTTTCAACGATAGGTCTTCAGAATAAGGTATTTCTCCTGAGTATATGGCCAGTATCAGGCTTTTCTGTTCTTTGCCCTTATAAAACTTCATGTTCTTTGTTCCCTTTACAGGCCGCACACCATTATCTCTAAATGCTCCTACTCTGCCGCTTTTAGGTATGCTGCCAAGGTAGGTCTCGATCAATGGGATAGCAGTCTCAGGCTTTATATTCCCTACTATAAAGAAGTGATAACCATCTGCCACGCCTATTTCGTCCTTGTATATTTTCATTACCCTGTCCAGGTCTATATTGTTAAAGTCGGTCTGTTTAGGTATCACCATTCTTGCGAGCGGATTGCTGTTGTACAATGTTTTAATAGAAGTATCTATAAATGCTGCCTGGGGATTAGACGACATAAAGGCAAGCATGGTCATCTGCTTTTCCTTGTAGGCTTTGAATAGCCCGGCGTCCTTTCGTGGCTGCATGATGGTAAGATAAGTAAGCTGCATCAGCGACTCAAAGTCCTTTACCGTGCTGCTGCCGCTTATCTCATCATCTATTTCGTCTATTTTTTCATCCACATCCGCTTTCTTTCCGGCCATCACCTTTTCCAGATCCGATGGGGTAAACGCGCCTATGCCCATAGCATCGATCACATCTGTGGCAAAGTGTACATTATCCCTGTCACCTATTCCGTAGCTGTTGGTTCCGCCCTGCTTGGTACCTTTCATTAATATTTCATCGCTCTTGAAGTCTGTTGCTTTTATGGTCACTTTTATGCCGTTGCTTAGTGTGTAGGTAGTGGCATCAAATCCGTCTTCTTTATTTTGTGATACTACTTTGCCCGGTGTTGGCGGCGTGTTCATCAGCGATGTCGCTACTTGCCTTTCTTCCTCTTTTTTCACTTCCTGCTTAAAGCCTTTATCTGTCATGGCCAGCAGTTGCTTATCATCTGGCAGTTTTACATCGGCTATATCGGGCGCCATTACCAGTGTAAAGGTGTTGGCATTAGCCATCCATTTTCTTGCTATCTCATTTACATCAGTCAGCGTTATTCCGGGCAGCAGTTTTTTATAGTATTCATTTTCATTAGTGATGCCGGGGAATGGCTCATTATCTAAAAATGCACGTATGTATTCTTCCACGTAGTTCTTACTATCTGTGGTGTTGCGTTCATTAAAGGTCTTCTCTATGTTGCTCAGCATTTCTTTCCTGGCAAGCTCCAGTTCACGTGCGGTAAAGCCATATTTCTTTGCCTTCACCAGCTCGCCTGTAAGTGCATTGATCGCCTTTTCCGGGCCGTCGTTGCTAAACAATGCGTAAGCATTAAATGCTTCGTAGCCATGCACCAAATCTTCAGAGCCTACTCCCGCATATGGGAAGGGCGGGTTGTCGCCTTGCGAAAGGTCTGACAGGCGGCGGTTAAGCATTGCCTGTGCTATCTCTTTTACGAGGTCGTTCCTGTAGTCGCCCACTGTTACTGCGTCATGCTTTTTCATGAATGGATAGGTGATCAGCAATACAGAATTGGTGGCTTCTTTGTCAGTTACTACCATAGCAGTAGGCATCTTGCGTGGCGTTACTTCCTGGTATTTGCGCACCCGTTCCGTTGCCGGGTTCTTAAGCTTTCCAAAATGCTGAACGATCATTTTCTTAGCCGTTTCGGGATCTATATCACCTACTACTACTACTGCCTGCAGGTCGGGCCGGTACCAGTCTTTGTAGTAGCTGCGGATGGTTTCGTACTTGAATGATTTAAGTATGGAATCCTTACCTATAGGCAGCCGGTCGGCATACAAAGAGCCTTCAGCCAGCATAGGGAAGAATTTTTTGCGCATTCGATCTTCGGCGCCCTTGCCCAGGCGGCTTTCTTCCAGCACTACGCCACGCTCATCGTCTATATCTTTATCGGTAAGCAGTGCATTGTGCGCCCAGTCTTCTATTATCTGGAAACCCTTTTCTATGTTGCCGGGCTTATCAGTAGGTATGGGGAGTATATATACCGTTTGGTCGAAAGAGGTGTAGGCATTAAGGTCTGCACCAAACTGTACGCCTATAGACTGCAGGTAGCTTACAAGGTCATTCTTCTCAAAGTTTGTGGTGCCATTAAAGTTCATGTGCTCCATAAAGTGCGCCAGGCCCTGCTGCGCATCATTCTCCAATATGGAGCCGGCTTTTACTACAAGCCTTAGCTCCACTTTGTTTTCAGGTTTCTTGTTATGGCGTATATAGTAAGTAAGGCCGTTATCCAACTTGCCGGTGATCACGTTTGGGTCGTGTGGTAATTTTGTGGTCAGGTCTTGTGCAGATACTATGCACGGTACACTAACCGCAACAGCCACCAGCGCTAAAGAACGCCGGATGAAAAAACGAAATGAACCCATATTTTTTATTTTCTGCAAAGTAATTTGAAAATCTTGTTTTACATATCGCTTTATGAAATTATTAAGGCCAAAAAAATGTTATATTCAATGGCGGGCTTTTTTAGCTAATTGTCATTTATTGAATACAGCACTGACGCCTTTGCATGCAACTTTTTTAATAATACCTTCGCAAAAGAAACATACTTATGGCACTTATAAAATCTATTTCGGGCATCAGGGGCACTATTGGCGGCAAGCCGGGCAAAAGCCTTACACCTATTGATATTGTTAAGTTTACTACTGCATATGGTGCGTGGGTAGCAGAACAGGGCAGTAACAAGAAGATCATCATAGGGCGCGATGGACGTATTTCCGGCGGCATGGTACGCGACCTGGTGGCGGCAACATTGCAAAGCATAGGCTGCAGCGTGGTAGACCTGGGGCTGAGCACTACGCCTACTGTAGAGATGGCGGTGAAGATGGAAAATGCAGGGGGCGGCATCATACTTACGGCCAGCCATAACCCCAGGGAATGGAATGCGCTGAAGCTGCTGAATAAAGATGGTGAATTCCTGAATGCAGCTGAAGGCCAGTGGATACTGGACTATGCTGAAAAAACAGAGCCCGCCTATGCCGAGATCAATAAGCTAGGCACCATAAAGCAAGACGATACTTACATACAGAAACACATAGATGCTATAATAGCCCACCCGCTGGTAGATGTGGCGGCCATTAAGAAGATGAATTTTAAAGTGGTGGTAGATGCGGTGAACTCTACCGGCGCTATTGCGGTGCCGCAGGTGCTTAATGCGCTTGGCGTAACCGACGTGACGGTGATCAATGAAGAGGTGAACGGCCACTTTGCGCACAACCCTGAGCCGCTGCCGGAAAACCTGGTAGAGCTTTGCTCTGTAGTAAAGAAAAGCAACGCCACCCTGGGCATAGCTGTAGACCCTGATGTAGACAGGCTTTGCTTTGTATGCGATGATGGCAGCCTTTTTGGCGAGGAGTATACACTGGTAGCTATAGCCGACTATATACTCTCTAATAAAAAAGGCAATACAGTATCGAACCTTTCCTCTACCCGCGCCCTGCGCGATGTGACCGAGAAGCATGGCGGGCAGTACTTCCCAAGTGCAGTAGGCGAGGTAAATGTGGTGAAGAAAATGAAAGAGGTAAACGCCGTAATAGGTGGTGAGGGCAACGGAGGTGTAATAGTGCCCGAGCTACACTACGGCCGGGACGCACTCATAGGGATTGCCCTTTTCCTAACGCACCTTGCAAAATCGGGCAAGACCGTTAGAGCACTGCGTAACACTTATCCTGACTACTTTATCTCTAAGAATAAAATAGAGCTGGATGAAGATGTGAATGTGAAAAAGATATTTGAAGAGATAAAAGAGAAGTACAAAAGGCAACCCATAAATACAGAAGATGGCCTACGCATAGACTTCGATAGTGACTGGGTGCATCTGCGGACATCTAATACCGAACCTATCATCCGTATTTACTCAGAAAGTGGCACGGAGACAACTGCCAATAATATAGCTAAGCGCATAATGGCAGATATCAGGGAGATGATGCTAAACCCCAACCTCTAAAGGGGCTTTCCCATGTAATGTACCTGCCTGAAAAACAAAAGCCTTGCCTGGCGCGGGTTTTAGTACGTTTTTGGGGGAGCGGAACCCTATGTTTTTATGTTTATTATCTCCCCAGTTAATGCGACGCATACACCCAGAGTAAATATAGATGGCCGTCTTTAGAGGAAAAACTACACTCCAAAAACTTAAAAGAGTTTTCTCATATTCTGCACCTAGCTGAAAGACAAAAGCCTTGCCTGGCGCGGGTTTTAGTACGTTTTTGGGGGAGCGGAACCCTGTATTTTATGTTTATTATCTCCCCAGTTAATGCGACGCATACACCCAGAGTAAATATAGATGGCCGTCTTTAGAGGAAAAACTACACTCCAAAAACCTAAAAGGGTTTGCTTATATTCTGCACCTAGCTGAAAAACAGAAGTTTTGCCTGGCGCGGGTTTTAGTACGTTTTTGGGGGAGCGGAACCCTATGGTTTTATGTTTATTATCCTCCCTAGTTAACGCCAGATAACCACCGTTTATTACTGATATTACATAGAAAATAATTGGGTGCATAGTAGTACTTTTACAAAGACCGGTTATAGCTTTCCGTTGTCGAGGGGCTTATTATCGTCTGCAGCTTTTTGCCTGTTGAGTTTCTTTTCGTTGAGGTCTGTGATCAGGCGTTCCTCTTTGATGTCCAACCGTATCAATCCGAACAGGCTCATATATACATTGGCTATCCAGACGAGCGCAAAACCGGCTATGATATACCCACGCCAGTCGTCGATGAGTAGCTTGTAGCCGGTAAGCGCCAGCATTATAGCAGTTACGTAATGGCTAAAGCAATATTCGCAGGTAAAGAGGTAGAAGAATTTACGGCCAAGAATGGTCTTACGGGTTTTGCTGCACCGGATGCAGTATTCCCGTGGCTCGCGAAATACTTCTTCGTGGGTCACCGTCCAGGCAATACATGCTATAGGTATTGCAAGCACAAAAAGCCATATTAGCTGTATACCGAGGGGCTGCATGGGATAAAAGTAGTGCTTTAGCCGTAAAAGGCAAGGCTTATACTATTTAGACATTTAAAACACACTCATCTTGAATTTTGGCTAAAGCCGCCATTATTACTCATTCTTCCCGGCCTAATGGCCAGAGCTATTAATTTTATTGGTATTTCCCATGCATAATTGTTTTATTGCTGTTTTTTGGTCATGCCGTTCAAAATAAAAAGCACACCTACCAGCATCCAGATTGCACAGCCAATTTCTGCAAAAAGAAGATTACTACTGCCAGCATTACCAGAGACCAGCACATACATTTTCGCCATGCCACCCAGCAGGAATGCCAGGCCCACTATCATTCTCCAGTTGATCATACGGCTGCAAATGTAGTTATTAAAAACTGAGTGGGCGGACATGCCCACTTACATCACCTTGTACATTTGAGTGGCAGCATGCACATATTGCGCGGGTTCAAAGGCATCATCGAATGTAGATCTCAGCTGCTCCAGCTTTTCATCAAGCACAGTTACGTGGTCACCTATCTGTTTATTGCTTTTATACCGCTCTATGAGTTTGGTGTACTTATCTATATGGTGTTTTATATGGTACGTAATATCTCCGTATTTCACTTTTATAGACTGTACGTCCATCAACTGGCAGTAAATGTTCTCTTTCCAGTTTTTAGGGTCTTGTTTTTTCATTTCCAACACATAGCCGGCGGCTTTGCGGCGCAGCATGGTGAGGTATTCGTAGCGTTTGCTGGCGTCGCTCTGGCGGGTAAAGCCAAGGGTAATTTCGCAGCGGTCCATACTCAGCATGCGCAGATTGCGGTTTAGCGCGGTGTCGTAGTACACCTGCATCTCTTCCAGCGATTGCGTGATACCGTCCCACTCGTTTTCTACCAGGCTTTTGTCGGTAGTAAACTGGCTCAGGGCTGTAGTTATGGCGAACATTTTCTCAGCTTCTTTTTTCAGGTCGCGTTTGTTGTGGCCGATACTATTTACATAGTCTGCCATACCTGAAAAAAGCAACTGCGAATAGGCGCCAACCAGAGGCACACCAAATGTTATGTTGCCTGTAGCCTGTACAATTTCGCCTACTTCTTTTTGTGTAGCATTGTGCTCTTTTACTTTTTCAATATAGACTTTAAATTTATCAAAGCCCGACCGAAAACCTTCGTAGTTTTCGGGGTTACCGGTTTCTGTAAGCGTGTTGAAAAAGTCTTTTGTGGCGTGAAACAGGATGAGCGGCTTTATTTCCCTGTCCATAGATACAAGATTTATAAGCGCCGACTGGTAGTTGGCTTCGTACACATTGATCTCGTTTTGCTCTACTGCTTTTTGTTTCTCTTCCAGTATCTGCACGCGTTCTACGAGCTTGTCAATACGCTCCCGGGGATTGCCCGTAAGCTTTATTACACTATCCAGTTTGCCAACACGTCCGTCAAGCTTTACGATAGTAGAGTCGAGCACTTTATTTTTCTTGTCGAGGTTTTGTTGTATGTCGTTCAGTATTTTTTCTCTTATGTTTTTTTCGGTAAGGGTGGTATCTGTTATTTCGGCACGCCCATGCAGCATAAAGCATACAAGCACCGAGGTGATGGCCAGTTTTTTCATAATTATATATTTAGCTTCAGCCCACACCAATTGGTGTATGGCAAATTAGCAGATGAGCAAAGATGTTTTACGCAATCAAAAAATGGAACTTATATTATGGAGTTAGCTCAAGACTTAATGGAGCCGGGTATTATGCAGCAGGTTTAATGGAAACTTGTGGCGGGCCACGCAATGCGAGCAAGAAATGAAGGCTGGAGGAAACAAAAGACGGATAATAGACTATAGGAAATGGCTTTGTGGCGGGAGAGGAACTGACCACCATGGGGACGTGGGGAACATTGTAATAATATTCACCGCCAATGTAGCGCACTTTAATCCAATCTTTTTTTATGGATGGGTAATTAACAGTGGTTCCGGGGCCTTTACTATTTACAGATGAGTGAGCCGCGATATTACAGATGGGGAAAGTGGTGGGCATAAATGCCCTACCCTCGCGGTTGCTGCTGAAAAACAGCAGCAACATAATAAGCACTACGCCAGCTGCACTTTTTATCCGGGCCATTAAATACGCTTGTAATGTAAAAGTATATAGTTGTGATGGGATGGTAATTAACAGAATTGTTAATATTCGCCGGCTTCCCGGACCTTAGAAAGGTAAAAGCATTTCGCCTTATCTTGTGGCCCATGCAAGTTTTTTCTTACGATCATTTATACCGTTTTACACAGAATATCTTTACCAGCATAGGTTGCAGCGACATAGATGCAGTAACCGCCACCAAAGCGCTGCTGGCTGCCGACCTACGTGGTATAGACAGCCACGGCGTAGCGCGGCTGAGCGGCTATATAAGGCTATGGGAAGCAAAGAGAGTAAATGCGACACCTGCTATTAGGATAGTTCATGAAACACCCTCTACGGCAGTGGTGGATGGCGATGCAGGGCTAGGCCTGGTGGTGGCGCCGTTTGCTATGCAGGTGGCCATAGACAAAGCACGGACGGCGGGTACCGGCTGGGTGAGCGTACGGAATAGTAATCACTTTGGCATAGCGGGGTACCATGCTATGATGGCGCTGGAGCATGATATGACCGGCATAGCTATGACCAATGCAAGCGCACTGGTGGCACCTACCTTCTCTATAGAAAGAATGCTGGGTACCAACCCTATAGCAGTAGCTATACCAGCTAACAAGCAACCACCTTTTGTAGCGGACTTTGCTACTACCACTGCTGCTAATGGCAAACTGGAACTGCTACAGCGAAAAAATGCGGCAACGCCGGGAGGCTGGGTGCAGGACAAAGAAGGCAACACATCGACCGACGCAAATGAATTAAAGAAGGGTGGAGCATTGCTGCCGCTGGGAAGTGACCGCGAGCATGGCAGCCATAAGGGCTATGCGCTGGGGAGCATAGTAGATATTTTCTCAGCAGTGCTGAGCGGCGCGAGCTATGGGCCGTGGGCGCCACCCTTCCCCGCTTACGTACCTATGCCTATGGATATGCCGGGTAAGGGGTTGGGACACTTCTTTGGGGCGATGAGGGTGGATGCCTTCAGGCCGGCGGAGGAATTTAAGCAACATATGGATAAGTGGATAGAACGCTTTAGAAATGCGACTCCTGCGCCCGGCCATGATAAGGTACTTATTCCCGGTGACCCTGAGCGTGAGATGGAAGCTATACGCAGGAAAGATGGTATACCTATAGAGGAAAGTGTGCTTAATGAACTTAGAGAAGTGGGGAGGAAAATGGGTATTGAGCTGTAAGGTTTATAACAATTGAACCTTATAATGAAACGCCATCAATAATACCAAAAAAGACATTCCCCTTGCCCCTTTCGCTCATGCACATAACCCACGCCACAAGGGGAATACACCATCAAAATCGTTTAGCTTAAGAACCTAAATTCATCTTTTTGATAACCGGCTATTATTAGAATTACCAAGTAACGTAATTTGGCTAAAGCCTGTTTGTCGTTGTATTACGACCCCTGACCTAAAGGTCAGGGCAACTAAGAATAGTATTATTTTGGCAATTCTCCCTTATTAACCTCTACGGTGCCTTTGGGGTTTGCGACCTGGTACCATGAGAAATCGCTGTTGGCTTCCATACCATTGCCATAGAGTACCTGGGTAGGTGTGGTGATCTTTACGGGCTTTTCTGTAAAAAACTTCTGTATGCTTTCGTTCCAGATAAGCTCAGAGGTATTTAACTGTTCTCCCTTTTTGCTTAGTATCTGCACACTGTCCCAAACCAGTATATTTCCCTGCGATTCATAATAGCGCGATGAGTCGGCGGTGAGTACATTAGCCACTTTTCCGCTGTCGTCATAAAACTCTGCTTTTATATTGCGGTTCATATCTATATAGGGAGGCTTGGCGTATTCATTTCTTACAAACTCTTTGGCATAGAGCCGCATCTTTGTTTTACCTTCCTTGCTGTAGATGATAGTTACGTCTTCGGCGCGGTCAGGTTGCTTTGTGCCACTGCCTGTGAGGGCTTTTATCTCGTTAGGGTCATTACAAGATGTTATGGCAAAAAACAAAACACCCGGAAGCAGTATCCGGGTAAATTTTGGAAAATGACAAAAGAGATATTTAATAATGGCGTTCATAAGCACAATTAATCATACTTACGTGGTATAAACCATTTATCATTAAAAGACAGGCCAAGAGTAAACCTCACATAGGTTTCCTGCACAAGATTATTAGCTGTTGTGCCCAGGCGGCCAACATCGAGCGCGAAATGCAGCTTAGATAACGAGCGCCTGAACGGTAAGCTGGCACCAGCTGTAAGCCCATAGTAAGATATGGTGGTATTATTTGGCGTGGCTGCGGCACTTAATGGCGTGATATAGTCTGTGCCATAATAAGCTCCTAGCCTGTAAGTAACCTTTGAAAAATATTTACGGATGCTGTTGCTGTTGGGGGTAAACTCTCCACCCAGGCTTATTTTATTAGACTGGGCGGCTATGCTGGAACTTAGGCCAACATCGGGCGTGCTTTTGAAGGTGCTCCATTGTGTGCCTGTATAATCTACGGCAAGGTCCCACTTATCATTTTTGCCTATCATAACACCCAAGCTGTAGCTGAGCGGCAAGGTTAAATTGCCTTTTTGATTTGCGGTGCCTGTTACGGTATCGTTAACCAACGTGTCGCCAAAGTTATACGAGCTGATCTGGTAGGCGCTGAGCCTTTCTGTAATGTTTTGCTGTATGCTTATTGTTCCACCTATCCTGAAAGTATAATCTGAATCTATTTTATGCTCATACATAAGGCCACCTTTCCAATACAGCCCACCTATACGGTTGTAATTGGTAAACTGAGCGCTGTAAGCAATATTGGAAGTGGCAGTATCTATAGGCACCGTAGCAGTGGTGCTGCGCAGGGTACCGAACATATAACCGAGGTTAAACCCAACACTCAGGCCTTTGTATTTAGCTGCGGCCCCTATGTAGGCATAGTTAAGGCCGCCATCTCCATTATAAGTTCTGGCAACCTGACCCAGCGGTGAAGGTGGATTTGAACCGGGACCAAGGGTATCCTGAAGGTTATAATATATATGGGTATATGGCCGGAAGCCAATACACATACCTGCATTCTTATTAATAGGTATGCCTAGGTTAAGGTATGCAAGCGTAGCTGTGCCGGTGGTATAAGACTGGCCCTGTGACGCTACGGTACGTGTGCTGGCCATAGCGCCAGCCTCGAAGGTAGTACGCTGCAGAAAGGAGTAAGATGCCGGATTGTCTGAATTTACCTCGTAAGGATTTTCGAAAGAAGAGGTAACATTACCCATACCACGCAATACCGTATTGCTGCCATTTGTGAGCTCCCCGATACCAAATTTGGAATACGGGTCATTTTCATGGCCGTTAAGCGGGTTGCTGGAATTAGTGGTGCTGGATGCAGTTGTGGTTTGAGCAGAAAGGCGTAACCCCCCGGTAAATAATAGAACTATTAATAAATACTTAACGCGGGATGGAAACATTATAGTTTAAAATTAAATTTAATCCCTTAAACAATAAGTCAGGGTCGGCAAATATCTTACTTTTAATCTTTGTCGCAAAGTATGGGGCATCACCACCCGTTAATATGGCGTTAAAATCGGGATACTGACTCTCATATGCACTGATCATACCATCGATCTCCGCTGCAAGCCCGAATACAGCGCCACTGCGCATACATGTTTCAGTATCATATCCTAAAAGAGCGAGATCTCCTTCAAGGCCAACATCGGGCAACTTGTCTGTAAGTGTGTGCATTGCCTTGAGCCTCATGTGCAGGCCGGGTGTTATTGCGCCGCCTCTGAATGTCTTATTTTTTTGCACCAGGTTATATGTAACGCACGTACCCAAGCTGATAACAAGGTTGTGCTTTGCCGGATCGGCCATGTGCGCACCTACTACCAGCGCCAGGCGATCAGGGCCCAGGCTATCCGGAGACAGATAGGCATTGTTGATGGGTGTGCGGGTATAGGCATCTAATTTTATGGGTGTTTTTATCTTTGATTTCAGCAAGTGCATCAGCTCATCATCGTGATGTACTACAGAGCACATGATCGCTTTTGACGGCTGGTATTCGGCTATCATAGACGATACTTTTTCAAGTGCACTGTCGCGCGAAAATGTGATCTGTTTCTTCAGAACATCATTGTCAACTATGGCAGCTTTAACGTGGGTATTACCCCAATCAATACAAAGATTCAAAGACATGGTATATTTTTTTTGGAGAAAGAAAGGCAATTTAATAAAAAAACATTCTATCAGGGCAAGTAATTTTCACCAATAGAAGCTATTCTGCGCAAAAAGAAATATATGCCGGGAAAGTTATAAGTTATTTCATTTTCATTACCGCGAAATAAGGATGGTCTGGATTTAAGATAAGCTCCTGCCGTAACGGATGGATCAATACATCCATGTCCTCCATTGGTATTGCTCCAAGCAAAGGCTCCGAATCTCCTGGCAATACAATGGCACGGCAGGTTGTTGCCCTATTTTTAAACCTCAATTCAACCGGGGCGACCACATCGCATTCTATAATGTGGCTATTAGCTAACTGTGTTTTTCTTTTTTCATTGTTCCTGGATATTTTCGTTGATAGCCAGCATATAAGAACCTGTATCGACCAGCAGATTTACATGCATACTTTTCACATCTTCCCCGGCTATCCTAAAACGACGCGCATCTGACAGATCATCTCCATTTATTAGTTCAACATCTGCATATATCAGCCCCATAATTTCTATTTTAAATTATTATCAAAGATAAACTATGATCCATTAATTAAGCTAGCCATTTACCCCCTAACTTTATTCAAAAATAATCACGAACCATGAAAGCATTTTTAGGAATGGGCCACTTGGGCGCCAACTTTACAAAGGCCATGCTGAAAAAAGGAGAGCAGGTGCAGGTATGGAACAGGACGCCCGATAAGGCAAAAGCGCTGGAAGCAGATGGCGCGAAAGCGTTTGCTAACGCAGCTGATGCTGTAAAGGGTGCAAGCACTATACACCTGACGCTTAGAGATGACGATACGGTGAACGAAGTGCTGGAGCAAGCCAGCAAAGGTTTTGAGCCGGGGGTTATTATTATAGACCACACCACCACGTCGGCGGCGGGAGCGGCGGAGCGAACTGAATACTGGAAGAAAAAGGGGTATACCTATATACATGCGCCTGTATTTATGGCGCCACAGAACGCACTGGAAAGTACTGGCACTATGCTGATATCAGGCGACCAGGAAGTGATCAGTAAAATAGAGCCTGAGCTTGCAAAAATGACGGGAAAAGTGCTGCATTTTGGAACGGAGAATAATAAGGCGGCTGGTATAAAGCTGATCGGCAACCTCTTCCTGATAGCGCTTACGGCTGGTACGGCCGATGCTTTGTCCCTCGCTAAATCGTTAGGTGTGAGCCCCGATGACGTGACAAAGCTTTTTGACGCGTGGAACCCGGTAAATATGGTACACGTAAGGATAAAGAAATTTACATCCGGCAGCTTCGACCAACCTGCCTGGGAATTAAATATGGCCCGCAAAGATGCACGGCTGATGATAGAGCAGGCAAAGAAGGGGGAAGTAAAGCTAATGGTAATACCTGCCATTGCTTCAGAAATGGACCACTGGATAGAAAAGGGCCATGGGCATGAGGACTGGACAGTGATAGGGAAGGAATCGGTGTAATTACATTGCAAATAACGAGGTTATTACATAAAGCGGCCGCTTACTCCGTTGTAAGCGGCCGCTTTATGTAATAAAAAAATTAATATTATCTTGCGGTACTTTCCTTTACATTTGCACAAATTTATTTATGAAGCATTTACACTTTATTAAAATAGCTATCTTTTTGCCGCTGTTGGTTTTAGCAACGTTAAATACATTGGCCCAGGGATTTTTTTTTACTTATACACCGTATCCTCAGTCATATACTATACCTGCGGATGTTTATTCTGTTGTATTTAGTGCAACTGGCGGCTCAGGCGGCTCGGACTACTCCTACAGTTCCCGTGGCGGTTTTGGGGGAACGGTAAGTGGCACACTGGCCGTGACACCGGGGCAAACTATATACATAAACGTAGGCCAGGGAGGCGAATCAGGCTCACTGGGCTTTTATGTATATGGCGGATATAACGGCGGAGATGTGGGCTATAATGGGGGCGGCGCCAGTGGCGGTTCGTCCGATATCAGGCTTACGTCGTCGGCAATAAGTAGTTACATACCCGGAGACCGTTTAGTAGTAGCGGGTGGAGGGGGCGGTGCGGGAGGTTCTTCATCCAGTACGCCAGACCTTAACCGCGGCGGCGATGCAGGCTACCCTAACGGCGAGAATGGGTACTTCAGTGGGAGCCCTACATCTGTGGGCATGTATTCTAACGCTACAGGAGGCACACAAACAACACCGGGCTATAATGCTACTGGTATAGGCGGTACTGCATCGTTTGGTGCAGGCGGCTCAGCTTATGGGTGGACGCATAGCGGCTCAGGCGGTGGCGGATACTACGGCGGTGGAAGTGGTTTGGGATCGGGTGGCGCAGGTGGCTCTTCATATGCAGGCCCGGGAACGAGTAATGTTATCTATAGCACATCAACATCTTACCCTTCGGTATCTATATGTCCTATTTTTTCAGGTACGCTTTCGGGCAACAGCCCGGTATGCATAGGGTCTGTATTAAACCTTTTCAGCACTTTTGCCGGAGGCTTATGGACTGCCAGCAATACATCTGTTGCTACGGTAGATGTTTATTCCGGCGCGGTTTCGGCTCTTGTTTCCGGCACAGATACTATTAGCTATACCGTTTCTTCCAGCTGCGGCGTAGCCGTTTCTAAAGTTGTGGTTACCGTTAACCCGGCTCCCGGCGCTATAACAGGGCCATCAAGCGTGTGCGACGGGCAAACCATCACACTGCACAATACTGTACCCGGTGGCCAATGGCTTAGCAGCAGTTCAGCTGCAACTTCCGATGTTTCTTCCGGTGTTATAACCGGCGTATCTGCCGGTGTGCCTACTATTACGTATTATTTTGGTACTACCTGTTACGTTACCAGGCCTGTTACTGTTAATGCACTGTCACCTATATCGGGCATTTCGGCCGATTGTATTGGCGTGGCCACTACGTTAACTGATGCTACTTCAGGCGGTACGTGGTCAAGTACAGTTACATCTGTTGCTACTATCGGTACAACAGGCAGCTTGCATGGCGTAGCTGCCGGCACCACTACCATATCTTATTCCCTGCCGACAGGCTGCGTGGCTACGAAATCATTTACCGTTGTGGCTACGCCTACCATATCCGGAGCGCACACTTTATGCACTGCGGCTACTACCACGCTCACCAGCGTTGTGGGTGGCGGTACGTGGTCGTCGTCAAGCTCATCTGTGGTAACCGTTGGCACAGGCTCCGGCTTTGTATCAGGAGTTGTAGCTGGCACCACAACCATCTCTTACTCTCTTGCAGCAGGCTGTGCAGCTACTTTCCCGGTTACTGTATACGCATTTCCTGCAGCCATTTCCGGACCAGATAACGTTTGCCAAACGGCAACCATTACCCTTAGTGATGCCACTACCGGCGGACTATGGAGCAGCTCAAGCACGAGCGCACCCGTTGGTAGCGCATCAGGTATAGTGACCGGCATATCTGGCAGCGTAGCCACTATTACTTATAATACGGGTGGCAGTTGTTATGTAACCAGCACTGTTACAGTAAATGCTGCACCAGCATTCATAACCGGAACTGCATCTGTATGCACGGGCAGCACCGCTACGCTAAGCAGCGCCACAACCGGTGGTGCATGGGCCAGCAGCAATGTATCTATAGCCACAGTGGACGATGTTACCGGCGCCGTTACCGGCCAGGGCGCAGGCAATGCGATCATTACTTATTCTGTGCCGGGATTGTTATGTGAACGTATAATTACTGTTACGGTTAACACAACACCAGGCCCGATAAGCGGCTCCGGCTCTGTATGCAATTCCACCACATCGTCATTTACAGATCTGCCGGCTGGCGGCACATGGACAAGCAGCAACTTACTTGTTGCAACAATAGGATCTTCTACAGGCCTGCTGTCGTCAATAGGTACAGGCACAACGACCCTTACCTACACCACCACAGGCGCATGCCACGCTACTATACCGGTAACTATAACTACCACACCAGCCGCGGCCACTATCACAGGCACAGACAGCACATGCGTTGCTAGCTCCGGCACATTATCTGCCTCAGTGCCGGGCGGCTTGTGGACCAGCAGTAATACAGCTATAGCACTGACCGATGCTTCGGGAGATGTTACTGGCGTATCGACTGGTTCTGCCCAAATATCTTATACACTTTCTAACACCTGCGGATCTACCACTACTACACAGCTCTATCATATTATTCCTGCACCCGCGGCAGGTACTCTTTCGGGTGCAGACTCTGTGTGTGTGGGAAATACGATAACAATAGCCGGTACGATAGCCGGAGGCACATGGACAACAAGCAATCCTAATGCCGACATCTCCGGCTCTGGGGTGTTATCCGGGGTTTCCGCGGGCGCAGTGTCGGTTGTATATACGGTTACCAGCCCATTATGCGGCTCTGTTGCCGCGTCTAAGGCCGTAACGGTGACCGCGGTGCCAAACCCGGGTACAATTACTGCGACTACAAATACAATATGCGAGGGAGACAATCTTGCACTTTCGGTGCCTCTTGCCGGTGGTACATGGGCTGCAAGTAACAGCAATGTAACTGTAGATGCTGCTGGCATGGTAACAGGCGTCACTGCCGGCACAGCAGCTATTTCTTATACGATGGCTAATTCGTGCGGCTCTGCATCGGCTATTTATACTATAACCGTAAATACCTATGCCGCTTGTCATTTGGGCTTGAACACGGTATCGGCCGCGGAGGGTTTTATTGTATATCCCAACCCATCTTCAGGCTCATTTACGGTAAAGATGCATGAAACGCAAACTACTGGAAATATCATTATTACAGACATTTTGGGTAAAGTGATAGAAACAAGGACAATCGACAACAATGCAATGCGTGAGGCTATCTTTAATTTACATACGGCGCCGGGCTGCTATATTATTACCCTGAACACAGGTAAGCAGGTTTACAAAGCTAAGGTGACCATTGAATAATAGGTAAAGAAACTAACCAGCCTTAACGGGCTGGTTAGTTTCTTTATTGAACTTTTTCCAGCCGATGATCTTGTGGATACCGAAGGAGAACTGCTTGCCAAGGGAGACATTAAAGTGCTTGCGGTTTGACGAATTAAAGCCGTTATACACTGGCGTACCCTCTACATTGTAAGTAGTGTAGCTTATACCACCTATATCCATGTGCGCCCCAAAGCCCTGAATGATGTTTACGCCGATGGCCGGGAACAAATTTATTGCAAGGCCATTCCCTTCGGGAGCGGAAGGACTTGTAAAATAATAAGGCTGGGACTGTACTACATTTGCGTTCATGTTATTTACCTCTTCGGTGAGGCCATATTTGCCAAAAAACATTTGACCATAAACGTAAAAGCGTTTCCCGAGCCATGACGTATACCTGCAAAAAACACCAGCGTTCCAGGTAGCGTTGGTATATTTACGTTCCTCTAAAATTGAAGCATAGCCACTTGAAGTTGATACAGTATAGCTGGATAAATTAATGCCTTCCTGTTTGCCATACCCGCCCTGCAAGCCAATCATTATATGATTACTTAGTTCATAGCCGATCCCCAGATCAGCGCCCCAGCCTACTACAGAAAGTGGTGCAGACGAATATGCGGCTCCGTTGTTAGTATTAGGCAAATTATTAGTATAATTTACGTTGTCGTAACTGCCGCTACCATACAACATCCATGTATTTTTCTGAGCTAGCACGCAGATGGAAAACATCATAACTATAACAGTTCCAAAGATTGTCCTTTTCATAAGCTTGTAATTTTTAAGGGGCGCAAATATCACATTTTAGTAATAATAAAACGAATACCCTGGCATTTTTATGTATTTGACCAGGCAGGCGACCAATGTACAGCCCAGGTGCTTACAGGGTAGCGCGGAAAATCGTATATTTGTACCTGTAAATTTTTAGGAATATGACTGTTCATTCATTCCAGGAGCACTTCGACAGCCTGATAGATAGGGAAATTAGTATAGAACCTAAAGACTGGATGCCCGATGATTACCGCAAAACGCTGATCAGGCAGATATCTCAGCACGCGCATAGCGAGATAGTAGGTATGCTGCCCGAGGGCAACTGGATAACCCGCGCCCCAAGCCTGCGCCGCAAAGCCGTATTACTGGCAAAAGTGCAGGACGAGGCAGGCCATGGGCTTTACCTGTATAGTGCCGCCGAAACACTGGGCATAAGCCGCGATGAGATGTATGACCAGTTGCACTCCGGCAAAGCAAAATATTCTTCTATATTCAACTACCCTACTCTTACCTGGGCCGATATGGGCGCTATAGGCTGGCTGGTAGATGGCGCTGCCATTATGAACCAGGTGCCGCTATGCCGGGCATCCTATGGGCCATACGCACGCGCCATGGTGCGTGTGTGCAAGGAAGAGAGCTTTCACCAGCGCCAGGGGTTTGAGATAATGCTCACACTTGCCAAAGGCACTGAAATACAAAAGAAAATGGCACAGGATGCTTTTAACCGCTGGTGGTGGCCATCGTTAATGATGTTTGGCCCACCCGATGCCGAAAGCCCGAACACGGCCCAAAGCGTAAGATGGCGCATAAAACGCCTCACCAACGATGAGCTTCGCCAGAAATTTGTGGATGTGACGGTAGAGCAGGCGAAAGTATTGGGCCTTGATATGCCTGATAAAGACCTGAAATGGAACGAAGAGCGTGGCCACTATGATTTTGGCGCAATAGACTGGGAAGAATTTAAGAACGTGGTAAAGGGTAACGGCCCTTGCAACAAGCAACGGCTGGAAACCCGCAAACAGGCATGGGAAGAGGGTAAATGGGTACGCGATGCAGCTATGGCACATGCAGAAAAGAGGAATGCCCGTAAAAAAGAAGCAGCAAAAGCTGCATAATATTGCCCGCAAAACAACAAAAACGCACAAGGATAGTATATATAATTATGGCACAGCAGGAAATAACCAAAAAGAGTGAATGGCCCTTGTGGGAAGTATTCATCCGCAGCAAGGCGGGGCTTGATCATAAACATGCAGGCAGCCTGCATGCGGCTGATGCGCAAATGGCCATAGAAAACGCCCGCGATGTATACACCCGGCGCATGGAAGGTGTAAGTATATGGGTAGTAGAAAGTAAGAATATACATGCTTCAGACCCATCGGAAGCGAATTCACTGTACGATCCGGCTAATGATAAAATATACCGCCACCCTACTTTTTATAACCTGCCGGATGAAGTAAAATATATGTAATTTTTTTAGGAATTTGGAATTAGTGGTTGGGAATTTGGATTGGCATCTTGAGCACCGATCCCAATTTCATTAAAACAAATCCTGATTTCAAATGACTAATTCCCAATTCCAATAAAACAATGAGCAACTCCAAATATCTTTTAGACTATACTTTGCGCCTGGCCGATGATGCACTGATACTGGGGCAGCGCCTGGGTGAATGGTGCGGCCACGGGCCAATACTGGAGCACGATATAGCGCTTACCAATACTGCCCTCGACCATATGGGCAGAACGCGCAGCCTGTACCAGTATGCAGCAGAGCAGTTTAATAATATGCCGGCAGAAGATAAGACTGGGGTATTTACATCTATAGCGTTGCAAAACCTTATTAATACCAGCGCCAGCCTGGATGAGGATAACCTTGCCTACCTGCGCGATGGCTGGGACTTTAAAAATGTACTGCTGCTGGAGCAACCCAATAATGACTGGGCATATACTATAGCCCGTTCTTTTTTTTATGATGCTTTCAACTACTTTTTCTTTGCCGCACTTGAAAAAAGCGCAGACGAGAGCCTGGCGGCCATAGCGGAAAAATCGCTGAAGGAAGCAACTTATCACCTGCGCTGGAGCAGTGAATGGGTGGTGCGCCTGGGCGATGGCACAGAAGAAAGCCACACCCGTATGCAGAGTGCAGTAAATGAGCTGTGGATGTATACCGGGGAGCTATTTATAGAGAACGAAACAGACAATGCACTGGCACAGCAAGGTATAGGCGTAGACCTTGCCAGCATAAAACCAATGTGGATGGAGCGGATCACATCTGTATTCGAAGAAGCCAATATCAATACACCACAAAATAGCTGGATGCAGAAAGGTGGCAGGGAAGGCCGCCATTCCGAGCACCTGGGCTATATACTTACAGATCTGCAATTTTTGCAGCGCACTTACCCAGGTATGCAGTGGTAAGCTGAATCTATATTAAAATACTATTGCTTATCTATCTGCATTAATAGTTAATGCAGATTTTTTATATTGCTGAATGTTATCCCGGTTTACTTTCTGCATTGTGGCCCTGGTGATGTGTTATGCATCATTTTTCTTTTACCCAAAGTGGAAACATACGGGTACTGAGGCTACTATTTCTTGCGATGTGTCGGGGTATTATTGGTACCTGCCTTCCATTTTTATTTATAAAGATCTGAAGCACCAATCGTTTAAAGACAGTATCATCAATAAATACAAACCATCGGATACTGCTTTTTCACAAGGCGCGCAATGCGGGAACGGCAACTATGTAATGAAGTATTCTTCGGGTATGGCGGTAATGTTCTCCCCATTCTTTTTTATTGCCCATGAGTTGGCAGGCCCGTTCGGGTATGCCAGGGATGGTTTCTCTTTACCCTACCAGTTTGCGATCCAGTTTGGAGGGCTGCTGATATCCATCATAGGGCTATGGTATTTTAGAAAGCTGCTGCTTCTTTTTTATGCTGATAAAGTAGTGGCCATTGTGCTGGTATTGCTTGTATTGGGCTGTAATTATCTCAATTATGCGGCTATAGATTGTGGTATGGCGCATTGCTGGCTTTTTACCATCTATGTTTTTATACTGCTTAATACCCATTACTACTACCAGGCTTTCAAGGCCAGGTATGCAGTAAGAGTGGGGTTGCTGATAGGCCTGGCCATGCTTACCCGGCCTACAGATGTATTATCTTGCCTTATACCATTGCTATGGGGTATGGAGCGGATAAACATTGATGCTATAAAGAACAGGCTCGTGCTTTTTGCCAGGCATTATAAAAGCTTTTTACTGGCTATAGTATGCGCGGGCGGCGTATACTCTATACAACTTATATATTGGAAATACGTTTCCGGCCACTGGCTTTATTATAGTTACCAGGATCAAAACCTGTATTTCAGGTCGCCAAATTTCATCAACTATACCTTTAGTTACCGTAGTGGCTGGCTTACCTATGCTCCCATGCTTGCGCTGGCTTTTGCAGGTATATTGCCTTTCATAAAATACGGGCGAAATAAAGTTGCCATTATTTCGTTTTTTATCATCAACTACTATGTGGTCTGTTGCTGGAATATATGGTGGTATGGCGGCAGGGCAATGATACAGAGCTACCCGGTATTGTTTTTCATGGTGGCAGAATTGGTAAAAGTGTGCCTGCAGCGCAAAATACAACTGGCAGTACTGGCAGCTATTTCGGTGATCTTAATTTATTATAATACCTGGCTTATATGCCAGTATCACAGATATGGCCTAATTATTACCGATAGCATGAAAAAGGATTATTTTTGGCGGGTAGTGGGCAGATGGCAGGTTCCGGAAGAAGCTGCGCTATTGCTGGATAACCCCGATCTGTATGAAGGGAAAATGAATGATCCTCATTTGTTTTTTGAAGATGATTTTGTTAATGACACAGGTAGTAAATATGTTCTGAACGCAGCGGGTGGTAAAACATTAGCGCTTAATGAGCAAAATAAATATAGTGACATTTACAAAGCTGCATTTACAGACAAGGTACAATGGATAAGGGCAGAGGCTACGTTTCATTGTGCGCTTAAAGAATGGGAAGAGTGGCGGATGACGCAGTTTATAGTGCAATTAGAAAACAAAGGCAATAAGATAAAAGAGAATATGATAAGAGTGCATAGGTTACTAAGCAATGGAGCAGTTAAAAAAGTAGCCATAGATATGAAACTACCCGCCGGCGACCACGATAAAGTGAACATTCTATTTTGGAATGTGGGCGGTGATGTAATCTATATTGACAGCTTAAAAATCTGGTCGTTTAACGAATAATATGCTTTAGATCATGTGCTGTAACCCTAAGCTTAAAAATCAACTGTTTTTCCTGTAATGATGACCTCTCTTATTTTGCCCTGTTACAATCCGGCGCCTGGATGGGAGCAAACTGTATTGTCGTCATACAGTTCTTTTTGCAAGCAGGTGCAGCAACAGGTAGAACTGGTAATAGTGATGGATGGAGCAAGCGCTACGGTTACACAGGATTCCGTACTCTTCCTTAAAAAAAGCATTCCCAATGTGAGCGTAGTTGAGTACACGGAAAACAGGGGTAAAGGCTATGCGCTGCGGCAAGGCGTAAAGGCCGCTACCGGGGCTATTATCATGTATACCGACATTGATTTTCCCTATTCCCAGGATAGCATGCAGGTGGTATACGAAACGCTGAACAAAAACGAGGCAGATGTGGCGATAGGGATAAAGAACGAGGCCTACTATGCTCATGTGCCCTTGCTGAGAAAAGCTATATCTAAATACCTGCGAATGCTGATACGCCTATTCCTCTCTATGCCCATAACCGATACGCAGTGCGGGCTGAAGGGGTTTAAGAAAGAGGTAGCGCCTTTGTTTTTACAGACCACCATCGACAGGTATTTGTTCGACCTGGAGTTTGTGCGTAATTGCTTTAAGAGTAAGGTATATCGTGTAAAGGCGATACCTGTGGCGCTTAATGAGAATGTTCACTTCCGTACCATGAATTATCGTATTTTATTGCCTGAAATGCTCAACTTTATCAAACTGCTTTTTAAATAATTGATGAACAAGCTACAGCGCAATATATGGTTTGTTGTAACTATAGTATTTGCGACATGCCTTACCACCTATGCGCTAAAGCATTTCGTCACCTCGCCATGGCATACTATAGGCGAGCTGGGTAGCGATGGCGCTAAGAACAATTTCACCTATCTCTATCATGCATTGTATGGCTCAGGCTACTGGTTTACAGGCATGAATTATCCTTATGGCGAGCATATTGTTTATACTGATGGCCAGCCAATATTGTCAGTTTTGTTAACTCATTTCAAGCACCTCACCGCCGGCGATTCACTGGCTATAAACTGGTGGCTCATAGATCTTACCTATGTCTTATCTATCCTGTTCATTTACCGCATACTTACACATTTTCGGGTAGGGCCGCCAGTGGCTATGGTGTTTGCGGGGCTCATTGCTATTTTCAGCCCCCAGTTGTTCCGCATACAGGGGCATTATGCGCTGGCATATACCTGTATTATACCCATGGTATTTTATTGGTTCATACAGTATCATGAGCAGTCGAAGCTTCGGTATTGCCTGTACTTTTTTATTATGGGCTGCCTCACTGCTTTCCTGCACCTTTACTACATCGCCATGATGTTCATCTGGGTAGCGGGATATGCTATGGGCTATTTAATTTTCACGAGAGACGCGCTGAGCCAGAAAGTAAAACACTTGCTGCCACTAATGTTGAGCATCATTGGCGTATTTGCACTGGTGGGTATAGTTATGAAGCTTACGGACCCTGTAACGGATAGGCCTGTATCGCCTTACAACTCATTTTATGAAACCTGCACACGGTCGCGACAGATCATCACATCTGTTAACTCGCCAGTGTGGGAATATGTAAAATCGAAAAGGTTGATCTATACCCTTGCCAATGGTGGCGAGGGCTATGTGTACCTGGGGCTGGTGATCTTATTTACGCTTGCGTTCGCAGTTGTCATTGGTGCAGTAAAAAGCTATAAAGAAAAGAAGCTGGATATACTTGTGGCAGATACCGGGTTCTCCCCCGTTTGGTTGTTTACGGCATTCTTTGCACTTGCCATTGGCATGGGCATCCCCTTCATCTGGCACGTGCAGTGGCTCGACTATCTTGCGGTGTTCAGGCAGTTCAGGTCGCTGGGCAGGTTTAGCTGGATATTTTATCACATCATTGCGGTGTACAGTGTTATTGTTATATACAATGGGTATAAAAGCCTTGTTGCGAAAAAGCAGTTGGTAGCGGGTATCGCTTTGCTGGTAATTACCATCGGTCTGTGGAGCTATGAGGCGAAGGGTTACATTGATTATTCGCGCTACCGGTCAGATTATGCCATGTATAACTATGAGATGATCTTCTCTGAGAAAGAGCAGGGGTGGCAATCCTATTTGCAGGACCATCATTATAAGAAAGAAGATTTCCAGGCTGTGTTATCGCTGCCTTTCTATCATGTAGGCACTGAAAAGCTATGGGTGAGCGGTACTACAGACTGGCTGAACACACTCAGCACCAAAGCCGGCCTGCAACTGCATCTGCCAATAATAGACGTAATGATGTCGCGCTCTTCATGGTCGCAGGCATTTAAGCAGGTAAGAATAGCTGCCGGGCCTTATGCCGATAAGCCGTTGCTTCGGGATATACCTAGCCCAAAGCCCTTCCTGCTGCTGCGGTTTGATGAAGATACCTTGTCGCCCGACCAGAAATATCTTTTGTCAGCAGCTGACTATATAGGCCACTACTCACAGTGCTATGTGTATGCCTGCTATCCGGAAAGGATAGCTGCAAACGATAAAAGAAATGCAGACAGCATCAATGCAATACTGCCGTTTATGCGTAGTGGCGATACCTGCATCGTGGATAAGGGGATTTGGTACGTAAATCATTTTGAAGGTGGGCATGCTGATGAACGGCTTTGGGGAACGGGTGCCGGTCCGTATATAAACGAGGATAGCAGCCTTGTTGCTACGATCCCGGTGAGCGCAGCAGGCGACAGTGAATTGTATGAATTCTCCTGCTGGTTTCTGCTGGGGAATAAAGATTACCGGTCGCCCGATGTGTTGTTGTATACGCAGGATAGCAGCGGTAAGACAATAGACACTAACTTTGTACACACTAACAAGAGCGTGGATAACAATGGTATGTGGTTTAGAACATCAAAATACTTCTACCTGCATAGTAATAGCAAAATGGTAAAATGCATAGTGCTGAATAAACCGAAACCTACCTATATAGCAATGGACGAGCTGCAACTGCGGCCTGCCGATGCCATAATTATATCTAAGGGCGCTGATGGCAGGGTTATGGTAAACAACCATGTGTTTAAAACAGCAAAATAAAGGTGATGAGCGAAATTGATGAGCAACAGGTTTATAAATGGCTTTCGGATGTAGCAGACCCCGAGGTGCCAGTCCTTACGATACTGGACCTGGGTATTGTGCGGAAGGTATCTATAACCGGTAAGGGAAATGATACGGCTGTAACTATAGCAATAACACCTACTTACAGCGGTTGCCCGGCAATGGACGTGATAGCCATAGGCATACGCATGGCGCTGGCTAGCCGGGGCATAAAACAGGTTATCATAGAGCCACAACTAAGCCCCGCATGGACTACCGACTGGATGACCGAAGAAGGAAAGAAAAAATTAAAGGCTTATGGCATAGCTCCGCCCAACCGTAAAGCCTTTCAGCCGCTGGGTTTATTTGAGGAAGATAGTGCAAGTTGCCCGCGTTGTGGATCGGGAGAAACAGAGCTGGTGAGCCAGTTTGGGCCTACCTCTTGTAAGGCCTTGTACAGGTGCCTTTCGTGCAAAGAGCCTTTTGAACATTTTAAATGTCATTAAATATTATACCGTGAAATTTCTGAGATTCGAAAAGAAGACTGAACCGTTAGCCCCGGTTGACGTTTATTATGGCCGGGTATTCCGCAACTTGTTTGTTGCTATTATTATTTTGCTCATTTGCCTGCTTATTGGCGTATTGGGCTATCATTATATCGCTTATATAGACTGGATAGATGCTGTACATAATGCATCTATGATCCTCAGTGGTATGGGGCCGGTGGCTGAGGTTAAAAATTTCTGGGGAAAGATATTTTCCTCTGCATACGCGCTGTTTAGTGGCGTGGCATTTATTACTAACATCGGGTTTATACTGGCGCCTGCAGCACACCGCTTTTTCCACAGGCTGCACGTAGATGACAACGATAAAGAAGGGAAATAGAGCAAGTTTGTAAATTTTATTTTTAATTATATAAGCTTATTTCGCGCTTGTTCCCCGTTGTAAATGCAGCTGGGACAGTTTCCAATAAAAAATGCTTTTGAATTTCCATACTCAGGGCTTACCTTTGCGCAAAATTTCACAGTCTTATTTATTTATATAACTGGTACTTATGCTGAATGTTGGTAAAATCAAACAAATTATCGGGCCGGTAGTGGATGTTTATTTTGGTGGTGGAGGCAGGCTTCCTGAGATATTTAACGCCCTTGAGTTAACACGTGAAAACGGAGACAAACTGGTACTGGAAGTGCAGCAACACCTGGGTGAAGACAGCGTTCGCGCCGTAGCCATGGATGGTACTGAAGGCCTGGTGCGTGGCACGGAAGTAAGGGATACGGGAAAGGCGATAGCTATGCCGATAGGCGAGCAGATCAATGGCCGCCTGTTTAACGTAACGGGAGATGCTATCGATGGCCTTGCAGCGCCTGATAAGACCGGAGCCCGCCCGATACATAACAAACCTCCTAAGTTTGAGAACCTCAGCACTTCATCTGAGATATTATATACCGGTATCAAAGTTATTGACCTGATCGAGCCTTATGCAAAGGGTGGTAAGATCGGTTTGTTTGGTGGTGCAGGTGTGGGTAAAACAGTATTGATACAGGAGCTGATCAACAATATCGCCAAATCATATGCCGGTCTTTCGGTGTTTGCAGGAGTAGGGGAGCGTACCCGTGAAGGGAATGACCTGATGCGTGAAATGATAGAGGCAGGCATCGTAAAATATGGCGACAAGTTCAAGCACAGCATGGAAGAAGGCGGCTGGGATCTTAGCGCCGTAGATATGAACGAACTGAAAGACAGTAAAGCAACTTTCGTATTCGGGCAGATGAACGAACCTCCGGGAGCACGTGCGCGTGTTGCGTTATCTGGCCTTACTGTAGCTGAATATTTCCGCGATGGTGATGGTACCGGTAAAGGAAAAGACATCCTTTTCTTCGTAGATAACATCTTCCGTTTCACACAGGCAGGTTCTGAGGTGTCGGCGCTTCTTGGCCGTATGCCATCAGCGGTGGGTTATCAGCCTACCCTGGCTACAGAAATGGGATTGATGCAGGAGCGTATTACATCTACTAAAAATGGTTCTATCACTTCCGTACAGGCGGTATATGTGCCTGCGGATGACCTTACCGATCCGGCGCCGGCAACAACCTTTGCCCACCTGGATGCTACAACCGTACTTGACCGTAAGATCGCGGATCTTGGTATCTACCCCGCGGTAAACCCGCTGGAGTCTACCTCACGTATCCTTACGCCAATTATCGTGGGTGATGTACACTATAACTGTGCAAACCGTGTGAAGCTTATATTACAGCGCTATAAAGAGCTTCAGGACATCATCGCCATCCTGGGTATGGATGAGCTGAGCGAAGAAGATAAAATGACGGTGGCACGCGCACGTAAAGTGCAGCGCTTCCTGTCGCAGCCATTCCACGTGGCAGAAGCATTCACCGGCCTTAAAGGCGTACTGGTACCTATTGAGGAGACCATCCGCGGCTTTAACATGATCATGGACGGCGAAGTAGATGAATACCCGGAAGCAGCCTTCAACCTGGTAGGCAATATAGAAGACGCCATGGCGAAGGGTAAGAAACTGATGGAGCAGGCAAAAAATTAATTAGCTGATGTGATAATTAGCTAATTGTAGCGCACAGAGCTTAATCATTGACTGAGGTTATTTATTAATCAGCTAATAAGCTAATCATCAAATTAGCTAATCAAAACAGAGATGCAACTAGAAATATTAACACCTGAGCGGAAAGTATATAGCGGCGACGTTTATGGTATACTGCTGCCAGGCACAGAAGGTACTTTTGAGATACTGGACAGGCACGCTCCTATAATAGCTGCGCTGGGTAAGGGAAAAATGAAAGTGCTGAAAGACAAGAATAGTTCTGAATCTTACGACATTTCGGGCGGCTTTGTGGAAATGATAGGCAATAAAGCAAGTGTGCTGATAGAAGATGCCAAAGTGATCGACTAAGCGCTACGACAAATGATTTTAGAAAAATGCTCCTTATGGGAGCATTTTTTGTGTTGGGCTGTTTAGTTCCGCTCATACAATTTTGTTCTGCTGGTAGCGGACGTATATACTATATGATACCCGGCATTTATTTCGGCATATAGCTCGCTGAAATGCTCATTGGCCAGGTAGGACGAATCGAAGCACCACATGAGTACATAATCAATAGTCACACCTGCCTGTTGGTACATATTGATTGAGGCATATGGGGGTTGGGCTTCTATGCCCTCATCTTTGCTAAGATGAAAATATGGATTCACATTATCTTTCCACCGGAGTGGGAAGTAGCCCATATTGGCTTCATAATTATCCAGGATGATCAGTGGCTTATCAAGCCCCATGTATTGTGATGCATGGTAGAACAGGAAATTGCGATCGGCTATCATGCGCCCCTCCTGATCCTTACCACATGGTGCAAAGTCGAGTGGTAATACTATAGAATTAGGCCTGATATTGCTTTTTGCAGAAGTATAATCGGCTATGGCTTCCGATGCTTTTAGTAAACAGGAGAGGCGCACACCAGTAAAGGCTATAAAGCAAACGAATAATAATGCGAAAGCGCCATTCTTTATTTTATCGAAAGGTAGTTTACCGGCAACACAGCAAAATATGATTGCCAGCACAATAACCTGCAAGGACACATTAATGGCGATCATTTGGTTTACCGACCAGGTGCTGGCAAGCGTTCCGGGCTGAGCTATAATAAGGCCAATTACCTGCGCAACGCCGAATACTGCAAACACAATCAATAAAATAAACGCATCTCTCCACTTCATCTCCCCCTTCGGAAACCTATACGCTACACAACAGGTAATGAGTATGTACACGAATATCTGCGTGCGCATACTGATCAGTATCAGCCGGCCGAGAAAGGATTCGGGGAAGCACAAATAAACGAATAGCACAAATGCCAGACTTATCAACAGGCCATCGTACTTATGTAGATAAAACTTTTTTACCCTGAAAAAAGAACAGCACAGCAATGTTAACATCACCATGCCCACCACCTGCGCAATGATATCTTCGGGATGGGTAACATTTACAAGATACTTACCTTGCACAAGCTCTACGAGCCGGTATAGGTGGAGCTTCAAGTGCATCTGCATGCCGCCTTCCTTTTTTGTGAACCAACCCATTAATAACAAGAACGGCGAAAGCAGCAGGCCCAACCAAAGACTAAACCTTACAAAATAACCAATTGGCTTTTGTGCCCTGCTTTCCACGGAAGCCGCCCAGGCGTATGATACCACGAGCGCCTGGCAGGTGAATGCCGCAAATCCAAATGCCAGCAGATGCGTGAAAAAGCACAAGCCACAAAACAAGAAGAACAAGAGTGCTTTATCTATACTTTTTTTGTCTAAAAAGCGAAGCCAGCTCCACACCACCCAAAAGTAAAAGCCGATACTGAACGAAAAATTATAGAATCCTTTAGCCAGTGTTTGCGGGAAAACAAAAAACAATATCATAAGTACCAGGTAAGATGTGCCGCCGCTTATCTTTTTCAGCAGCTGCCAGAAGCCGCATATATATATGGCTGCATACAGGGTAAGGAATATCTTCTCGGCCACTACCCCATTTACCAGGAACATTAGCGCAGCAATAGCTAATGTAGATAACCAATTGGGGTTGGGCTGGTAAACGAGATCATAGAACCTGGTATAAAAAGCCACATTTTTACCAGACCACAGATCATGCACTACCTGTGCGTTGTACACGTGGCTGGGTCCATCGCCGGTAAGAAAATAAGATGGCAGCCATATATTCAGCAGGCATAAACAAAAACCTGCAAATAATAAAATGCCTGGCACCTGCCGGTTTGTGGCCATCTGTAATTACTAAGGTTTAATAAATGTACTGCATACCAAGATAGCATAATAGTGCTTACAGGGCATACCATGGGCTATTGGGCAAAAATGAACCTTAGCGTTACCCCTGCACGGGTAGTGGTGGTGGGGTAAGAGTTAGACACGTAAGGTATGGTTTGCTGCCGGTCGTAGAAGAAGTGCAGGGTCAGTTTTTGCGTTACGGAATAATCAACGGTAGGCGATATTCGTATTACTTTCTGCCCCCGCGATACTACGCTTATGTTGTTTGCAAAGAACGAGTTCGACGTTTTATCATCCCGTAAGCCGAGATCGAGCTTGAATATCAGCTCATTTTTCAGCTTCTGTACACCAAGTATTCTGAATGGCAACTTGATCCCTTTCTTGCGATAGCCCATACCTATCACATACTCCGTGCTTTGGGTTTCAGCGATCTGGTAATCAATAAGACTCAACGCATCCATTTTCGATTCTCTCAGCTGAAACGTAGCTGAGATATGATTTTTGAATGTAGCGTCGAATCCGATCAAAGGATTAAATGCCTGTGAGATAGTAACGTTAGGCACCTGGAAGAACGGCACATAGTTATGCGAATTAGAGTCGATGAACGATGGAAAGCCCAGGCCATATAAGTCGTTGAATAATAAGTTAGAACTGAAGCCATTCATAGACATGGTACCGGTATATGCGTGGTTGATCACAAGGTTACTGAGGAAAGAGGAGAAGAATGGCAGCTTGCCAAGCCCGTTGTAAGTGAGCTTCCAGTTAGGCATCGGTGTATAATATTTAAACGGATTATCCTGGATCTTGGTGGTATTGCTATAGTCTATCAATGGCTCACTTGTGGCGCTTTTGCCAGAATATGCAGCTATGAACGATGGTATGAGCACATCTTGCGAAAACGGCCCATAGCCTTTGGTATACGCGGGATTTTGCGGATCGGGTATGCCTGCGGTATATGGATTGCTATCCCCAAGCCGTTTAGAAATTATCGGACCGTTAGATAGGAACGCATTATAGGTGCTGGAACCAACGCCGGTATTCTTAGCTAAACTAAATACGCTTAATATATTTTTAGCTCCTATATAGGAGATATTAAACGACCCGTTCTGGTAAGGATTAAACTGGTGGAATTGTGGCGAGTTGGGGCTGCCGTTAGGGTTACCCGTGGTATCTGCATACAATACGCTGAAAGACTTACTGAATGTTTGCTGCAGCGAAAGGTCCAGCCTGAAATCCTTAAAAGGTTGTACAGCAGCCGTGGCACTGAGGTTACGCGAATAAGTCTGCTGGAACTGGGCATTGAACAAGGAGTCTCTAGTGAGCCTGCCTGCGGCAGCCTCACTGGCCAGCCACGCCGCCGAGGGCTGATAGCCATATACAAAGTTATATCCCGGTGCACTGGAGTACGTATTCACTCCCATAAACCGTGTACTATCCATCCATCCCGGCAAAATTGTGCCCGATGTCTGGGTATAATTCAGCGTTATCCTGTTTACCATGGTAAGGATGTGCCCACCAATGCGCTCTACTGTATTCAGCTGAGCGGGCTGGCTACGCCGTAGCTTGCGGGCAGCCTTTTTAGCTGCTTTCTTTTTTGCTCTTTCCTGCGCCTCTTTTTCCCTGTCCTGCTCTTTCATCACCTGCACTAATGAGTCTATCTGATTATCAGACAGTTTTGACAGGTTCACGCCTGGAAACCTGGAGTGCAGCGTGCTGTCGCTGCCACTACCGGGCGCAACGGCGTTGTTGCCGCCACCTTTCCCATTACCGCCGCCGGCGCCACTTGTTGCTGGTGGGGGGGCATTAGGGTTGCTTGCTGCATTCTTTCCTGTTTTTGTGCTATCGGCAGGGGCGTTTTTGCTACCCCCGGCATTGCTGCCTCCCGCATTACCGCCCCCGGAGGAACTGCTGCCCGGAGCTGTGGACTTTGGCGCAACGCTAACATCGTTACCACCTTCTTTCCTCAGATCTTTTAAATTTTTACTACCTGCGCCTTCTTTGTTAGGTGCAGTGGTGGGGCTTGCACCGTTCTTATCACCTTTCTTTTTAGGCGGTGTATTCAACGCTTTCAGCCATCTCCATTTGTTATATAGCGTCTGCATGTTCAGCTCACCGGCCACCGTCTCTGTTTGAGTGTTGCCTATTGTATTGCCCAGGTCATAGGCAATTGGCGCTGCTGCCGTCCACGAGTAGTTAGCTGAATACCCCAGGCGAACAGTGATCCAGTCGGTAAGTGGCAATTTGGCAAGCGGAACATTATAAGCGGCATTAAAGGTCTGCATATAAGAGGTGTTGCGGCCAAACCTAAATACATTTCTCCACAGTGAATCCTTCTTTGCTTTTGAATCCATAAGACCGGAAGGCTCGTCTATACTGGAGATATTAGTTGCAGAATAATCAAGAGATAATGATTTCGTCAGCTCCCAGCGTAATGTATATACACGGTTCCAGGTAAAGTTTTTATAGAAGGTAGGTGGTATCTGGTAGCCACCGCCACCATCGCCTATATCGCGCACTTGCGTCTGCTCTTCGATTCGCGTCATGTCGTTGCGGAAAGAAAAAGAAGATGGCAATGGCGTAAAGTTAAAATCCCTGACTAACGAGAACCATTTGGACTTGGATTTGATCAACCTCCTGAATGGCTCTATTGGCTTCACCTTTATGCTATAAGTATATCCTAAGCCATATCTCTGGGTTTTCAGGTCGTCCATAGACACCGTAGGGTTGTGCTTATACTGGTCGTTGTAAGAATAGGAGAAATCAAAGTTCTTGATGCTCCAGGGCATACGTATTTTTTTAGATGGCGTAGCCGTGTTGCCCATTATACGGGCGTTTGTGAGGTTGATACTTGTAATAGAGGTAAAGTCCCTGGCTATATTCTTGATAGAGTCGCGGGCTTTGGCGTTTCTTGCTGCTGCCAGTTCATCCGACAACAACACATCCTGGTCATATGGGTCATATTTCGGAGTGCTGACGTTTTGTGTGTAGCCTACAAACAGTGGAAGTGTTACTCCCCAGTTGCGCGGCAGCAGTTTACCAAGGCTCAGGTTTGTGGCAGCATTATACTGGTAGTAATTATCTTGCGAGCGCTGGCCTATGTTCTGGTCTATACTACCATAACCCTGGGTGTGCATACTGCCCGACAAATTAAGGTTGCCCAGGTCGGCAAGCTGCAATGATATTTTGCCCGCAGCCGCATACCCCGCGTGGTCGTTGATACCCGCCATTCTGAGCTCATCAAACCATATTTCGCTGCACTTAGGCAAGCCGTCGTCGCCGGGTGTCTTGTTTGTCTTTTTAGGGTTAAGCACGCCCAGCATTATATTCTTGGCGCCACCAATATTAGGGTTCCCGATCACTACTATAGTGTTTCCTTTGGAGTCTGTAGCATAGAAAGGCTCATAGTTTGGAAACCCTTGTGCATCGCGGTTCTTTTTAGCGGTCACGAGGTCCTGCAACACTATATCCATTTCATTAGATGCCGGCCATACATCGGTATTAAACGACTGGCCCGGCTGCGTCACAGCCAGTGGCATCCGGTACTCGTAATAGTTATTGGTAAAGTCACTGCCTATTCTCACAAATGCATTTACATCGGCATTTCTTATTGGCGGAGAACCAACCTGTGATTCCGCATGGATAAACATACGCAGGTAGGTAAACTGCCGCATATCCACATCAACTTCTTTAAATACGGCACGCGCATCGCCGTCCTGCAATGCGCAGGTTTTTAAAGACATTGCCTGCTCATTGAGTAGTATATTCTGCCCCTGCGAAACTGTAGTAAGCTGGCGGTTTACACCAGGGGGGATCACATAAGGTATTGGGTATCTTGAAGAGTTGGCTTCTATACTTACAGAACTTACCGTAAAATCAGTAAGGCCGGCGTTTTGCTGCGGCAGGTTTTCGCCCGGCGTAGTTAGTGAGTAGTTGTAGTTGAGCCATTGGTTACGGCCCAGTTCCAGGGTAGCAAAACGCAGCACGGAACTATCTTGCCAGCCGCTCATGAACATACGCAAGAAACGAATAGACCTGAAGTCTGAAATGCCTCCTATTTTGTGGTCGTAGTTTCGTATTGGTATTTTGAACTGATACCATTTTTCACTGTCATGGTTGCCATTTGGTAACGTAATATAGCTGGTTTGCGTACTGATGATGTAGTTAGACCCTACACCCATATTTGGCCCCATGTCTACGCGATATTGGTAATAGCTTTCAGACTGGTTGAGCGTATTATCCTGGTCTATATCTTCTGACTCCGGCAGTGTTGTTTCCGAAGTAGCGAAAGAGGCATTAGCGCTGGTAATAGGCGAGTTACCATCTGGGTTGGTATATTTCCGGTAGCGGTCGAGCACGAACATACCGATACCACCATTAGCCGTATCGTAGTCACTGCCACGATAATAATGATAGTCATCGCTTGCCGGGTCTTTTTGCACTGCCAGGAATGCCGGGTTATTGGGGCCTAACGTCCGCGCCAGCTGGGTTAGGAAAGTGCTAAACTTTCTTGTTTCGCTAAGGCGTGATGGATTTAGCGGATCGTCTACATCAGGTAACCCATCATACCCTACATCCTGCAGAAGGCGGGCAGCATTATCGTTATCGAAAGCGCGGGTTATCTGCTGCTCAAACCGGGGCACATAACCCCATGCTGTGGTATCCAGCTTTGAAGGATCGAAAGGAGCTGGCACCCCGTTCTCAAAAAACAACCTTGAATCTTTCAGGATATCTTCAGATACATCTCCGAGGTTAAAATACAACGATCCGCCTTTTGATGTCGGATTATTGATAAATGGATCCATTACCCAAAACTGGATGTACTCCACGTTCGACGCCTCGAAGTCAGTATTGCTGACAGGTCTTGTAATACCACCCCATCTGCCGGCAGGGTTCTTAAGAGAACCATCCTGGTTAACATTCGCGGCATCAAAGTTATAGGGTCCTCTTTCGCTGGGATAATAGCCAAGGTCAAAAGTGCTCAATGCACTTTGCAGGGCAGCTGTTTGCAGGTTAGGAAATACGTCCTGCTGCTGCACCATTCTTATATAGTGAAGGTGACCCGTGTCCTTGGTTACATATGCGGGTGCACTGCTGCCTGGGTCAACGAGCGCAGGCTCTAACGTGTACCACGACAACCGCGCCCTGTTGTAACCATAGCTGAGGTCATCGTTTCTTGCCGCTTCGGGAAACAATGTTTGGCCGGCCCTGTTCACGGCGCCAAAAGGAGTAGAAGACAAAGTCCATGCAATAGAGGGGAACTTGAGATCATAGCTGGTAGAGGCGCCCTCAAAGTTATCGATATACACAGAACCCTCTGGGTCGAGGGCGTCTATCTGCTTGGGATGGCCCGGCAGTATTGCCGCGACTTCAAGATTACTATTAAGGAACGATGGCGCTGTTGTGGCATATATCGGCAACTTATCCAGTGCGCGGGTTACGCCTGGCACCTCCGTCTGGTAATTTGCATCGAGCCCTATCACAGTGTTCTTTATCGGGTCATCGCCATAAGATACCTGCTGTGTAAATGGTCTTTCATTCAGGCGCATAATGGTACCGCCAAGCGTAAGGTTCTTGTTTACGTAATAATCCAGCCGTGCAGCCATAAAGTTCCGCTGCTGGAAACCGAAGGTGGCGTTATCCTCGTACTGGATATTGATGGGTACGCCAGAATTAAGAATACCCTGGTTAAGTATTTTTATCCTGCCCAGCCCATAATCTATAGTGTAATCCTGGTTTTCCAGCAGCCTTGTTCCGCCTGCTGTTACCGTTACTGAGCCGGGGGGAATATTAAATCCACCAAGAAATATATCGGACGAAGACGACGATTTGTACGATCCGCGCATTATATAGCGGTCAGTTTGCTGCGATTGTTGCGCTACTGTTTTAGTAGAGTCGTAGAGTACCTGGTAAATGTACTTCCGGTATAATACGGGGTCAGGAGCGGTCTGCCCCTGTGGTATGATCGATTTTGCCAGGTAATCGCCAAATGGCTCAAGCACAGGGAATATTACTTTGCCCTGCTGGGTATTGATGGTGATGCCATCTACAAAGTCAAAGACCCCATCAGGGGCTGCCTGGTTTTGGGCATTGAGTTTATCCAGGTTCAGTAAAGTCAGCAAAGGAATACCCTGGTTAGGACCCTCGGGGATATACCTGAGCTCGCCACCACCTGGATCCTGGTACAGGATGTTTAAGATAAAGTTATCCTTCGATACACCCAATCCGCCTAAAGGGTATACATTCTTCATCATCAGTTTCCATACCGGTAACCCAGGACGAGCAGATGTTCCTTTCAACAACTTCAGGTAGATCACCTTAGAGTTGGTAGTATCGGGAGGCAGGTCTTCTGCAAACTCACCCACCTGGTATACCTGGCCGCGATAGGTATACCGGAAGGCAATACCAAGCACGTCGTCTGAATTGATCTGCGTATTCAGCATAATGTAACCCAGCTTAGGGTTAAACGTATACTCCGTAGCTGCGAGCTGCCTTGCAGTGGTATACTCATAATCCTGCCCCTGTGTAAGCCCCAGCGATAATGCATTATTTACAGATGTGCTTTGAAGGCGCCCATTGGGGTTTTGAAGCAGTTCGGTATACAAGTGGTTAGCGCGGTTATCAGGCAGCCCAGCCCTGACACCGCTGTTGGGGTCTGATAATTTTTTATAGTATGGGTTTGATTCTCCAAGATCCATAAAGCACATGATATTACGCACGCCGGTTACCACGCCCGTGCGGTTTGTCACCCAGACTTCTACCTTACTGATGTTGACAAGGGAATTGATGACCGGGAAATCAGAAAGCGCCTTATCGTAGTTGTCGTGGAAATACTGCGAGAACAAGAAGTCCTTATTCTCTTCGTAGTTATCGGCTTTTATATTTATCTGCTGCGACTGGGCGCCTCCCTGTATGGTAAGGCTTTTACGCTGCGATTTTTGCTGCGCAAGCACTGCTGTCACCCATAGTTTACCAAACTGCAGCTGGGTCTTTATGCCAAATAGCGATTGCACACCGCTTATCAGGTTGCTCTTTAGCGGAAAGCTGATATTCCCCGCCTCTATTTTTTTGAGCATCTCGTCTTCCTTACCGCTGTAGTCGAGTTTCTGCACATTCTGGTAGTCGAAGGTAGCCTTGGTATTATTGCTGATGTTCAGTTTCAGTTTATCACCCACCTGCGCCAGCAGGTTAATGTTCATCTGCATGTCAAAATCAAATACGCCATACTTCTGCGCCCGCTGTGTAAGTGTCGGGTTCTTGATATTCTGCCAGTTACCACCAAAGGTAACATCCACATTTCCCTGGGGTTTTACAGATATGGTATTACTACCAAATATACGGTCGAACAGGCCCTCTTTGTACATCTGCGGCAATTCCGGGTTCTTGTTAAAGAGCATTAGCCCGTCCATGCGTCGCTGCCAATAGGCGTCCTCATCCTGCTTGCTCCTGTATTTTTCATATTCATCGAGCGTCAGGTAAGTCGGGTTCCGCAGAAAATCGCTACCCAGCTTATCGCTATATTCATACCGGTTAGAATCGGCATTATAATCAAAAGCCTTTTTTTCGCCGTTAGGATCATTAAGATCCATACTTCGCGGTTGCTGCGCATCTATAACGGGGTCTCCTGTTTTGTCATAGATCGGGAACCTTAATTTATGCGCTGTGTCTTGTGCTTTTGCCAGGCTGTCGGCGTTACCAGTAGTGTCGGGGTCTGGTTCAAAAAAGGCAAAGTGGGGCCTGTGGCTGCGGGCTGCCGCATTGGCAATAGCAGCCGCAAGCGCTATAAAAAACAAAAACTTATATCCAAAAAAACTCTTCCCCTTCAAGTTTTATTTTTTAGCGATTTTACAGGGCGCGAAGCGCCTGCTTGATCAGTTCTTCAACCGTTAATGAAGATGCATTATTTACTTTCTTTATGGCAGTTTCAGCCATGCCCCGGTTTATGCCGAGGTTAACCAATGCTATTAACGCGTCTTCCTGCGTTGTATTGTGCATTACAGGGGATAAAGAGGATGTATTTTTCTGCCTTAAAAGCTTTCCTTTTAATTCCAATATAATACGCTGAGCCGTTTTGGCTCCTATCCCTTTTACCCGCTCCAGCGTGCGGTTATCTTCGCTCGATACTGCACGCTCCAGCTCGTCTGTGCTTAGCGACGATAATATGATACGCGCAGTAGCCGCACCTACACCACTGATATTGAGCAGCTGCCGGAATGTAGCACGCTCTTCCTCATCGGCAAAGCCATACAGCACCCACGCATCTTCCCGTACCTGCAGATGAATGTAGAGCCTGCATTTATCAAGGTCTTGTATCTTCGCATAAGTTTGCAAAGTAATGTTCAACTCATACCCCACCCCATGCACATCCATGTACAATAGCGATGCGGATTTATATACCAATGGCCCTTCAAGATAGGCAAACATCTTAATAGATTATTTTTAATACAATACGTTATAGCAGATAAAAAAAGGTATGATCGCTCATACCGCCGGAAAGATACAAACTTTATGCGATTGGCTGGCTTTCAACAACAATAATTGATCGTATACAATTGCGATCAAATTAAATACATTATTCATGTAAAGATGTATTCCCTATATCGTTTTTTTCTTGCAAATTCGCGTGCTCCCACTGATATATTCCCGACGAAAGCCGCTGTACTACTCCGCTGGCCGACAGGTATAGTAACATAAGGGGTAATGCTTTAAACAGGCCTCGTTTTGTAGTATTGACGAGATCTACCGGGGGTAGCAAGTAGCCCAGGAAGGCAAGCCCTATATAAACAACCATGATACCATACAATGCAATAATCGCCCTTGTATTAAAACGCCTTATCCAAAAAATATCTATTATTAAAATACCCAGGAAAAAGAAGATAAAATAGCCATATTCCTTTATTCCTGCTGAAGAACAGATGAGTATGCTCCACATCTCATATAGCCTTGTAAAGAAAACTGACATATCGCCCAGATTCGGATTCACCTGGCTACCGAGGTCAAAGGGTATAGGCACAAAATTGTGTACAAATACATTGATACATATGACGTAAAATAATACCGGGGTCATCAAAAACAGGCCGGTTAGCAATAGCGCTTTATTTAACTGCAGCTTTATCCGGTATAAATACATGGCCAACAGTGGAGTTACCATAAAAATCAGCACCAGCGTTTCTGTTCGGATATAAGTAGCTATGCCGAATAAAAAGGCGGAAAATGCAAAGCCTTTTATCCCACCTTCATCAATCCGCCAATTATATAGAAAATAAAAGCCGGCAAAGAAAAAAACGGTATTGCTGTAATCGTATAAGATGATGTAGGTATACGCATAGAGATCTGGTATGGTAACGAAGAACAACATAAGGAAACCGGCTATTAACGGATGCAGGAAGCTACGCATTAGTGAGTATAGCCATATACTAAAAGATACGAAAATGACACTTAACCATAGCTGCCCGAAAGGACTAACAAGCAGCTTATAAATGATCTGCGATCCTGTAATAAACGGCGACTTGAAATAGTTGTTCGTCATGCTCAGGTCTACGGAAAATACGGAATTGATCATAGTATGTTCGCGCACAGTATATTCCGCTATAAGCTCAGGCCCCGTAAGCATATCGCCCGACATAGGCGGATAATAAAAGCAACGCCACACACTCACCGCGACCAGGAAAAAAATGATAATAATAAAAGGCCATTCGTACAAAGCAGGGGAAGTGGCGGGTTTAATTTTAGGCCACTTAAGGTCAGCCAGCATAGGTATACTCAATACTGCAGTAAATACAGCAATGCCGGCGAGAACAGAAAATAAGGTAATAGTTATGTGCATTAACTGCAGTACACAGGGCACAAATGATAACACCGCTACTCCTATCATCATGGAAAGGCAAATAAGGTGCAGCATTTTCATCTTAATACCGAATAACTGCAATGCCCCCCTGCCGCACACAAAGTGAGCCAGAAGCAGGTATAGGAGCCCGAAAAAATTCATTGCTGAGACTGATATTGGTTGTAATGCCGGAGCAGGTAGTTGAGGTCTTCTTTGCTATTTAATCGCTTGATCGCTACTCCTTCTTTATTCGGCAATATAGCCCATGCGGCCTGCCCTGCATTTGGGCTACTGGCAAAAACACCTTCGTAGCCGGTAAAGTAGTAGAATCCCGGAGGTATGCCCATATCTACATTTACAATCCCCATTTGCTTCAGATAACCAGGTGGCGGCAATAAAATAACAGGGTGGGCAATGTTCGCATGTCCGAAGGCATCTGTCAGCCGCTTAAATACTTCGTAAGATACGCCATATCGCAACGCTCTTCTTTGTTCTGGTTCCAGATTATTAAATTGGGTAGAATAGCTGATGGGCGGCTCAAGTATATTAGTGAGAAGCCACTGGTTGTAATGAGGGGTGATAAAAAACAACCCTGTAATAATCAACGCAATGATAAATAAATAGACTTTCCGGTGCATTCAGAATTGCATTAACGCAAAGCAATATACGAAGATAACATGGAAGATTGCTACCCCTTTTGTTCTTTGGCTTCCATCATGCTCATCTCCTTGGCTTTGGTAAGGAACTCTGATGCGAAAATAAAGGCATTCAGCTTTTCGTCTTTGCTGAAGATGATGTCCTTGTTGGAGCCTTCCCACTGTTTTTTGCCATTGTACATGTATACAATGTGGTCACCACTCTCCATCACCGTGTTCATATCGTGTGTGTTGATGATGGTCGTAATGTTATACTCCGTAGTTATCTCCTTTACCAGCTTATCTATCACCAGCGATGTCTGCGGGTCTAGGCCGGAATTTGGCTCATCGCAAAAAAGGTATTTGGGATTTTGCACTATAGCCCTGGCGAGCGCCACGCGCTTCTTCATACCACCGCTTATCTCTGCCGGGAACTTCCTGTTTGCCTCTACCAGGTTAACGCGGGCCAGCACTTCGTCTACCCGCCTTACCTTTTGCCGGTAGGTCATATTGGTGAACATATCCAGGGGAAACATTACATTGTTCTCCACCGTTTTACTATCAAACAATGCTCCACCCTGGAAGAGCATACCTATCTGCATACGTATCTCTTTTAGCTCCTTATCGTTCATTTTGGTTATGTCCTTACCTTCATACAGCACTTCGCCAGAGTCCACTGGCAGCAGGCCTATCATGGTCTTCATCAGCACGGTTTTTCCACTGCCGCTGGTGCCTATGATGAGGTTAGTTTTACCAGCCTCCATCTTAGCGCTCACATCTTGCAGCACCACCTTATCCCCAAAGCTTTTTCTTACATTTCTTATCTCTATCATACCCAAACCCCTAACGGGCCTCACCATGTTTAACCCCAAACCCCTAACGGGGCTTCCCCACATTTTGCGGAGATGGGAGATTTTAGTTAAATAAACATCGCCAAATTATACATCATAGTGCAAAGCTTTTGATCAGCCAGATAGCAGGCCCCCCTTTAGGGGCAGGGGTTTACACCTGGAACACCCCCATCTTAAATTCCTTATCCACCTGGCTATGATTAGCCGCTTTTATGCCTTCTGATATTACTGACCGTGTTTCTGCCGGGTCTATTATGTCATCTACCCATAGCCTTGCTGCAGCATAGTATGCTGATGTCTGGCTGTCATACCTGTCCACTATTTCTTTCAGCATTTCCTTTTCTTTTTCAGGGTCTATTTCTTCACCCTTTGCTTTTAGTGATGCTACCTGTATTTGCAACAACGTTTTGGCGGCCTGCTCGCCACCCATTACCGCTATCTTGGCATTTGGCCACGCCCATATAAACCGCGGGTCATAAGCCTTGCCGCACATAGCGTAGTTGCCTGCGCCATAAGAGTTGCCAATGATAATGGTGATCTTTGGCACTACTGAATTAGCCACTGCATTTACCATTTTTGCTCCATCTTTTATAATGCCCGAATGCTCACTGCGGCTGCCTACCATAAAGCCTGTCACGTCTTGAAGAAATACTAGTGGTATCTTCTTCTGGTTACAGTTCATAATGAAGCGTGCGGCCTTGTCGGCGCTGTCGTTATAGATCACACCGCCCAACTGCATTTCGCCTTTGCCGCTCTTTACTATTTTCCGTTGGTTGGCTACAATGCCCACAGCCCAGCCATCTACACGCGCATAGCCGCATACTATAGTTTTGCCATAATCTTCCTTAAACTGGTCGAATTCTGATCCATCCACAATGCACTTGATCACATCCACCACGTCGTACTGTTTATTGTTAAGGGGCGATATCAGGCCGTAAATTTCATTGGCCTCCTTTGCTGGCGCTACCGGCTTTACGCGATCATAGCCTCGGCGTGGCTGGTCTCCCAGCTTGTCCATTATTCGGCGCACCTGGTCCAGGCACTCTTGCTCTGTATCAAATTTATAGTCAGCTATACCACTTATCTCGGTATGCATTTTGGCGCCGCCGAGCGTTTGTATGTCTACATCTTCCCCTATTGCTGCTTTCACCAGGTATGGCCCTGCCAGGAAGATGGAACCATTGCCCTCTACCATCAGCGTTTCGTCGCTCATTATGGGCAGGTAAGCTCCACCGGCCACACAGCTACCCATTACAGCAGCTATCTGCGAAATACCCATAGCGCTCATCTGCGCATTGTTCCGGAAGATGCGGCCAAAATGTTCCTTATCCGGGAATATCTCGTCCTGCATAGGCAAGTATACCCCCGCGCTATCCACTATGTATATTACGGGCAGATGGTTTTCCATCGCTATCTCCTGCATACGCAGGTTTTTCTTCCCGGTGATGGGGAACCAGGCGCCAGCCTTTACCGTATTGTCATTAGCTACAATAACGCACTGCCTACCATGCACATAGCCAAGGCCCGCCACAGTGCCGCCAGCCGGGCAGCCGCCATGCTCTTTATACATGTCGTACCCGGTAAACGAACCTATCTCTGTAAATACGCTGTCTTTATCTATAAGATACTTAATGCGCTCACGTGGCGACATTTTGCCTTTTTCTTTGGCTTTGTCCATGGCTTTTTTGCCGCCGCCCATGCTTATTACCGCCTGGCGCTGTTTCATCTGGCTCACTGCCAGCCGCATTGCATCATCGTTCTTATTGAATTCGAGGTTCATTCAACCAAAAGTTATTTGAGGCAAAAATAGTCGCATTTATTGATGATTTATCAACTATAAATAGTCAAAAACGTTCTATTATCTTACTTTTAAGGGCAATTTAGTACCTTTATGTAAAGGTTAACTGTATGGACAGCATTATAGATAAGCAATTACATACATACATACATAGAATTGCTAAATTCAACTCAAAAGAAATCTCTGATCGACGTAATAAAATCCTGGCTGCAATCCCCTCAACAAAAAATTACCCTTGAAGAATACAATAAGGAAGTAGAAGAGTCTGAAGCTGAAATAGACAGGGGTGAATCATATACCCATGATGAAGTAAAAAAAATCTCCAAAAGCTGGACAAGTGGCAAATAAAAAATATCACCTGGTCCCGGAAATCTTTATTACAATTCAATACTGCTATAGCGTACATATTGGCCGATTCAGTTCAAAATGCGGAACGTGTGAGGAGTGAATTGCTTGATAAAATAGATCAGTTGATAATGTCGCCCTAGATGCATCCGGCTGATAAATACAAAACAGGAAATGATGGAAGTTACCGGGCTTTTGAATTGCACTATTACCGGGTTTCCTATCGTATTATGAACTACGAAATAAAGATCGTACGGGTACGTCATACCAGCATGATACCAAAATCTCATTAACCTGGGTGACACTTATTATCCTCTTAACTATTTAACCTTTTAACTATTTAACCTATTAACCAAATAACTAACTTTGCCACATGTCGGCGCACAAGATCATAGTAGCAATAGATGGCTTCTCCTCATGCGGCAAAAGCACGCTGGCCAAAGAGCTGGCTACAAAGCTTGGGTATAACTATATAGACAGCGGCGCTATGTACCGTGCCATTACCCTCTACTTTCTGCGTAACCGTGTAGATTTTGCAGACTCCATGCAGGTGCTAGACGCTATCGCCAATATCCATTTATCATTCGCATTTAATGAGCGCGACCAGCGCTCTGATATACACCTCAACGATGAGGATGTGGAACCTTATATCCGTGACATGATCGTATCGGAAAAGGTGAGCGAGGTGGCAGCTATACGCGAGGTACGGGCGTTTGCAGTAGCACAGCAAAAACGCATGGGCCGCAAGAAAGGGATAGTAATGGACGGACGGGATATAGGCACTACAGTATTCCCCGACGCCGAGCTGAAAATATTTATGACCGCAGAACCGGAAGTAAGGGTGATGCGCCGCTTTAAAGAAATGTATGCTGCCAACCCACACATAAATATAGATGAGGTGCGCGACAACCTGGAACTGCGTGACTATATAGACAGCAACCGCGAAGAAAGCCCGCTACGTAAGGCCGACGATGCAATACTGCTGGACAACAGCAATATGACCAGGGACGGACAGCTAGGGCTGGTGATAGGATGGGTATTGGAACGCACGGCCTCTCAGCTAACGCCTAATGCGTAACCTCACATCCGGTTAATCAGCGAGACTACAAAGTTCCGATTGGAAGCCTTCATCTTAACAACAAAAAACAATACGGTCAGAACATTTATTTTGAAAAACAACGTATTGTTCGTTTACTTCGTCTCGGGATGATGAGATGCTTTTATATGCGGATGCAGCAGGTGATATTGTGTTTGTGCTTACTGTTTCTTTCTCAGGAGGCTACAAAAGCACAGGAGGTGACGCCGGCTGACAGCCTTTCCACTGTACTGGGTAACATAAGGAATGATACGGCGAAGGTAAATATGCTCCTAGCCGTTTCTGGCACATACACAGCCTCTGGGGTTGCCAGAGAATTTTATTATGCAAATGAGGCGCTGGGCCTTTCTGAGAAAATGCATTGGGATAAAGGCACAATGCTTGCAGAGGAACTGCTGGGCGACTGCTACTACAAAGTACTTGCCTACAACGATGCCATAGTGCATTTAAAGCATGGGGTATCTAAAGCAGAAAAGCTGAACAGAACAGACATAGAAGCTAGTTGCCTGGAAATGCTGTTCCGGTCGTATAAAGGGATGAATGACCTGGAGCATGCGCTTTTGTATGCAAAACGATCGCTGGACCTGGCCGGGCAGATGAACGACCCGCTTAATGTATGCCGCTGTATGCGCACTTACGCTTTGTGTATATCAGACCTGGGAAGGTATACGGAGGCTATTCCATGGTATAACAAAGCCCTGGCATTTACAGAAACCCACCTGGATGGCCGGCAAAAAAAGAAGCAGCTGGCCAATCTGCTAAATACAGAGGCAACCACATACGTGAAAATGAACAAGAACGACAGCGCCCTCTATTGCCTGAGGATAGCCGATAAATATGCGGAGCTGGCAGATGATGATCATGAGCGCTCGTATATACTATCTACGTTTTGCGATGTATATGAGTCCGCCCATCAATGGGACTCCGCTATACTGTATGGTGAATGGACGTTGAAGATGGGAGAGGCGCTGGCCAATATAGACCTGCAACAACACTACTGTGAAACACTGAGCAGGGTGTATGAGTATGACCACAAGCCCGAGCTGGCACTGGTATACCATAAGAAATTCGACTCCCTGATAACTATACAAAAACGCACACAGCAAACGATAGAAGAGGCAATGCAGCTGACTAAAATAAACATAGAACAGCAGGCTGCACGCAATGAGCTGGAACAACGGTCAGCAGCGGCTATAACCAGGAACCAGCGAACCGCGCTTGTGGCTACGCTTACTGCAATGGTAACGCTGATAGTGCTGATCATATTCATATACCGCAACCTGAGGCAAAAACAGCGGGCAAACAAAACGATAAGCCTGCAGGCTGCAAGCCTGAAAGACCAGAACCAGGTAATAGAGAAAGCGCTGAAAGAAAAAGAAATGTTGCTGAAAGAGACTCACCACAGGGTAAAAAATAACCTGCAGCTGATCAGCAGCCTGCTGGAGCTGCAGGCAGAAAATATAGAAGACGAGAGCGCCCGCAGCGCCCTTCGCACAGCGCAGCGCCGGGTGCTAAGCATAGCCACCGTGCATAGCAAGCTCTATGGTAGCGACGACGATGAGGCTATAGAATTCTCAGCATTTGCCAGCGACCTGTTTGCCCGGCTATACAGTGCATTTGGCAGTGAAGGAAAAGTGGTACGCTTTAACAACGCTATACCTTCTACCTTTATACCGCTCAACACCGTAGTGCTTTTAGGAGTGATACTCAATGAGCTGATCACCAACTCTTTTAAGCATGCTTTTACTGCCAGCACAGCAGCGGCAGTGACTATGGAGCTTGTAACTTCCGGAACTATGTATATGCTTACTTACCGCGACAATGGTCCCGGACTGCCGGAAGGGCTGTTTAATGCCGATGGCGGATCATTGGGGTTTTACCTGGTGAGGCGGTTGAGCAAACAGCTAAAAGGATCAGCGACTTATAAGTTTGAAGAGGGCAGTACATTTACTATTATTTTTCAGCATGGACACTAAGATAGGTATAGTAGAAGATGAGCTCATTATTGCCGATAGCATTCGGGCCGTACTGAGAAGCATGCGCTATACTGTGCCTGAGCCATGCTGCGATTATGAGGAAGCCATAACCATGCTGCAGGCAGAGCAGCCCGACCTGGTGCTGCTGGATATAAACCTGGCGGGTAACGACCTGGATGGCATAGCCGTAGCGCGCTATATACGCGAGCACATGGACATGCCTTTTATCTTCCTCACCGCAAATAGCGATGCGGGAACACTTGCGAGGGCAAAAACAGTGACACCTAACGCCTTTCTCGTAAAGCCGTTTCAGCGGGAAGACCTGTATGCGGCCATAGAGATAGCCCTCCACAACTTTTATGCAACTGATATAGCGCCGGGAAAGCGGCTAAGGCAACACTTGTTCATAAAAGAAGGCATCTATCAGTATAAGGTAAACTTTGATGAGATATTGTACCTGGAGAGCGACCATGTGTATGTGAATGTGTATACAACCAGCAGGAAATACCTGGTACGCACATCATTGCAGCAATACCTGGAGGAGCTGGATAAGAAGTCATTTATACGCATTCACAGGGGGTACATCGTTAATAAGAATAAGATAGATAAAGTAACCCCGGCAGCAGTAACTATTGGTGGAAAAGAACTCCCCATATCCAAAAAATACCGCGACGAACTGCTTGATCATCTGTAAGTTATCAATTTGCTAACGACGCATAATCATTAGGTATTTAACTCAGAACATTATTCGGGGCTTTTAGAACATTACACCCATCCTTTCACTATATAGTTGGTAGGTTTGCTAATACAAAACAAAAAACTTTTATTATGAAAAAATTATTACAGATCAGTTTAGCGGTAGTAGCTTTGGGCGCTACACTTAGTTTCCAGTCGTGCGATAAGATAAAAAGCGCCGTAACACCACCGGACATAAGCTTTACAGGTGCTAGCACAGATGTTACCATCCCTCCTACCAACGACACAACCTCGCAAGCTGCAATAGGCGTGGCCCCGTTAGCGTTCAATATTGACTCAATGATCAAGGCTCAAACCGGTGGTGTTTACAGTTTCAGTAGTATTAAAAGTGTAAAAATAGCAACTATAACGCTTACACTTCTTGATGGTGGCACCGCTAATAATTTTGCCAATTTCACTTATGCAGGAGCAGAATTCAACAGCGATGCCAACAATGGCAGTTACGATCCTTACACCATCGCATATGTTGAGAATAATCCTGACTCTTACAACATAACATTATCACCAAAAGTTCAAGATGCTACCCAGGATGTGAAAAAATATTTTCACGCAAATATGACATTTTATTACCTCATTGTCGCTAAGCTGCGCCGCCCTATTACTTCAACATTGCATTGCCACGTTGACATTACGTATACACTTGGCTTTTAATGATCTCTAAACGATTTATAAAAAGTAAGGGTGGCTCGTTGGCCACCCTTACTTTTTATAATGAGCTATTCAACGCGGTTACGAATTAGCCATATTGACCGCTTTATCTATCTTCTTCGACATTTTGGTTAACTCTTCATGCAGCAGCGGATTGTTGAGGGAGTCTATGGCGCTGTCGGCTGCATAGGTGAGCAGGCTCATGGCCATAAAATCCTGGTCGTCTTTGCCCGCGTAGTGTACGCGCATTTCGTTTACCTTTTCATCAGCCAGCTTCACGGCTTTGCGCACTGCTGATTCTTCTTCAGGTTTTATGCGCAGGCGGTAGCTGCGCCCTGCCAGCCATACTGTTATTGATAAAAGTTCGTCTTCCATAGCTATTGTGTTACTGTGTTGCTGTGTTCCACCGTTTCTTCAGTGCCAGCCTTGTGAATAAGGCGCTTCTGAAAAAATACGAGGGTAATAACGCCTACTGATATTGCCGCATCTGCAATGTTGAAAACGGGCTCAAAGAAAATAAAACTTTTGCCACCAATGAAGGGCACCCAGTGCGGCATTATAGTATCTACTACAGGAAAGTAAAGCATATCTACTACCTTGCCCTGCAAAAATTTTCCGTAACCATGGCCCCAGTCGCAGAGGTGAGCTACCGCGCCCTGACCGTGGTTTTGCAGCATGGTGTGCAGGTTGTCATAATTACCGGCAAAGCATGCGTAAGGGCTGTCGGTAAATATAAGGCCGTAAAACATACTGTCGATAAGGTTTCCAAGCGCGCCGGCAAGAATGAGCGTGCCACAGATGATAGCACCCTTGCTATAACCTTTCTTCGTCAACCGCTTCAATAAATAAAACCCGAAGATCACCGCTATAAGCCGGAAAGAAGAAAGGACGAGTTTGCCCATTACCGATTCGCTAAGCTTCATGCCGTAGGCCATTCCTTCATTCTCAATAAAGTGAAGCCGGAACCAGCTGCCCATTATTTTCACATCGTCCCCATTTGAGAAATGGGTCTTAACAAAGAATTTCAGCGCCTGGTCGGCAACGATGACCAGCAAAACTATCAGCAACGCATTACGATACTTCAAAACCTGAGCAATTTTATATTTATGACGGGCAAATATACTATACTACCTACACAGAACCACGCCCCGGCTATAATGAATGAATAAAAGATAACAGTTTTTTAAGCTCACTGCGATAATAGGCTAAGCGCCGCTGGCCGGCTGCTCACTATACACCACCTGCAGCAGTGTTTGCCCCACGGCTTTAAGCGTGTTTTTATCTATAATATCCATTACGTCGGCATGGGTATGCCAGTGACGGGCAAACGGGTGTTCCATATCGGGTGTAAGGTTAATGATGTCCACGGTTTTAATGCCGGTGATCTTATTTACCGGCACATGGTCATCCGTTATCTCCACTGCCGCTACATAAGGAAAGTAAGACGAAAAGCCAGCGTCGCCAGCGGCTTTCCAAACTTTTTGTTGTATGTCACCTGCATATTGGCTGGAGATGCCCTCCATAGGGAACTGTGCGCCCTTTGCGCCCACCATATCCAGCAATATGCCGTAGTTAGCGCTATAACCCGGCACATGCGGATGATGCGCCCAATACTGGGTACCCAGGCAATAAGAGTCTTCTCCCCATTCCGACTTTCCGTAGTCTTCCACATCAGTAAATAATATGTCTATACCCAAATTGGCCGGTACGCCATGGCTTTTGATCTCGCTTGCCATTTCCAGCAACACGCCTACCCCGCTGCCGCCGTCGTCGGCTGCCAGCACGGGCTTATCCTGGCCTTTGGTATCCTGGTCGGCCCAGGGGCGGCTATCCCAGTGTGTAAGAAAGAGGATACGCCGGGTGGCCCTGGGGTTGATAACACCAATAAGATTGATACATGGTAGCGACTTGCCATCGCCCCCGGTTACCTGCACCTGCTGCCGGTATACGGTGTCGCAAAACGGCTTTAGCTTGTCTTCCATCCATTTAGCGCACTTTATTTGTGCGGCAGAGCCGGGTGTGCGCGGGCCAAATGCCACCTGTGCGCCTACATAGCTGTAAGCGCTATCAGCATTGAATGATGGTACATTTAATGGCTTTGCCTGCACAGTATCTTTGCTGGCTTCTTCTTTCTTCTGCTCTGCCGGATTATTGCAAGCGCTGAAAGCCACAATAACAACTACTGCGAATAAAGTAAAACAGGATAACTTATTATTCCTCATTATTAAAAGTCCTTATTAAGAAAAAGCCTTGTCGGGTTACAACAAGGCAATTAGAAAAACAGATCTTTGCTGATATTATTTTAAAGGGCACTGTGCCGATTGCAAAATATGCTTATCAGAACCATTGGTACTGTTGACAAAAGCAATGACCCGGCAGTGCGCAGGAACGATCGCTGGTGTTTTAGCAGGCAATTTGTAAGCATATACCTTCTGGAAGAAGCGCCCTGCCTCCTTGGTATCATTACCCGCAGTGGCCTGCAATACATCGCCGGCGGGTACCTTTGTGGCCATCCCCCTGAATACATCCATAAACGTGTAATTCTGAACCACGCTCGGGAATTCCTGCAGATCGCTGATACTATCTTCAACAATTACAACAGATAAATTTTGCGTCGTGGTTTGCGGCTGGGTATAGGTAACTATAGCTGTAATGCTGGCTGTGCCGTTTGCAGCGTTGTACGCACTTGTTACAGAAATATTGACCGGAGATGCGATCGCAAGCTCGGAAGATATTACGCCATCCCAAGACGAAGAACCTACCTGCACAACACTGCCGCCTGAAGAAACACGGTCTATACTTGCTGCCGGAAGCCCGCCTACATTACCAAAAATACCAGATAATACTGCTGTTGCAACATCGTCTCTAAGATCATAGACAGCCCCTGAAGGTGGTATGCTCTGGGGGCTACCCGCAGTATACATACTGATGACATTGACTAAGCCATTGCCAGCGCCTATCGTAGATACCTTATCAAGATCAGAGTGGGCCGAGGGGCAGTTAGGGCAGCTTTCCCCGGTAAACTCCTCTACCAGTACCTGGTGTGGTGCAGGCGCGGGCACAGACGACGAAACCCCTGTGCTATCGGAGATTGCTTTAATACTGAAGTCTATAGGTATATCGTGTTCTTTACAGCCGGTAAAAAGTAACGCTACGCCGCAAAATGCAAATAAAATATTTTTCATGCCTGGATTATAAAACACGAATTTAGGAAATATTCATTAATTCTTCGGTACGCTAATGTATTCCGGTTAATTCATCAATTTGCACTGGGCCGATTGCAATACGCGTTTGTCTGCACCATCAGCATTGCTTACAAACGCTATGATCCGGCAATTTGATGGTACAATGGCGGGAGATTTAGCAGGTAAAGCATAGGCATAAGTTTTTTTGAAGCAACGCCCGGCTTCTTTAGCATTGGAGTTTTTTGTCACTTGCAAAACGTCGCCGGCAGGTACAGCCGTAACCATACCCCTGTAAACGTCCATAAATACATATTTTTGAATAACTCCCGGAAATTCCTGCAAGTCACTGATATTATCCTCAACAACTACTATAGACAAGTTTTGCGACGTTGACGACGCTTCAGTGTAGGTGACTGTAGCGTTAATGATAGCTACGTTCTTTGCCAGGTCATAGTTGCTCGTAACAATAATATTTACCGGGGATGCAACAGCTAGTTGCGTCGTGATAATGCCATCCGAGCCGTTAGGCCCAAGTTGCAATACACTGCCGTTATAGGAAACCCTGTCTGCACCTGAGGCCGGAAGCCCCCCGGGGTTACCAAAAATGCCATCAAGTACATTCTCGGCTGTAATTTCTTCAAAATCATATTGTGCCCCCGTTGGAGGTACACACTGCGGGAATGGCTTAGGGGAGGATAATGGATACAGGCTAATTAAATTAACACGCCCGGGATTTTGTGCCGAGATGGCATCAATCGCAGCATGTGCCTGCGGACAATTAGGGCAGCTTTGCCCGGTAAACTCTTCTACCAAAACCTGGTGTGGATCGGGCGATGGAACAGGCGATACTACAGACGAGGTCTGGCTTGTTGAATTAGTACCAAAATCTATTAATGTACCATGTTCTTTACAACCTGTAAAAATCAATGCGGCGCAGCTAATGGCAAATAATCTTCTTTTCATAAAATGGTATAAGACATGAATTTAGGAAATATTTATTTATAAACAAACTAAAAATAATAGCAGGGGCGCTTATGCTTCAGCAAATTTTCGACCCCAAATTTTCAAATTCGCTAACTTTAGCGGGTAATAAGCTACTTATGGAAGAAAACAAAAGGCAGAAACAGGTAGGCAAGCTGGTGATGGAAGAGCTGAGCGACATTTTTCAGCGCGAAGGGATGAATATTATTGATGGCGGCATGGTATCCATATCGAAAGTAATGATAACGCCCGATCTGCTGGAAGCACGGGTGTACCTCAGTTTTTTCCAGGTGAAAGACCAGGCAGCATTACTGTATAAAATAAAAGATCGCGGGTGGGAATGGCGTAAGCTACTGGGGCAAAGAGTAAAAGACCAGTTGCGCAGGGTGCCTGAACTGCAGTTTTATGCCGACGATACGCTCGACCATATCTTTAAAATGGAAGAGATCTTTAAACAAATAAATAAAGACCGCGAAGCCATGCCCCCGGCCACCGAAGAGTGAAAAAGGGTATACCTTCCGACTTAATTAATATTTCCTTTTGGACCGCACTCTTATATGGCAACTGGCGCTGAGGTACCTGCGTGGCAAACGCTCTGCCAATGCGGTGCCTATCCTATCGCGCATAAGCATGGTTGCAATTGCGGTGAGCAGCGCGGCCATGATCATTATTTTCTCAGTATTCAATGGGCTGGAGACTGTAGTAAAAGACCTTTACAAGGCATTTTACCCCGATATAAAAATAACAGTGGTGCGTGGTAAATTCTTCGAATTAGAGGCTGCAAAACTAGCCACCATCAGGCATATCAATGGGGTGCAGGATATGACACCGGTTATAGAGGATAATGTCTTTGCCAATAATCACGACCAGCAGAAAGTGATCATTCTCAAAGGCATTGAGAACAGTTATTTTAAAGTAAACGATGTAAGACAGTATATAGTGCAGGGCGATGATTCCGTATCGGCAGGCGAACAGAATACAGCAATTGCAGGTTTGCGGATAATGAACGAGTTGGGGGCGGACGTAAATAACCTTACGTACGTGATGCTCTACTACCCAAACCCGGCTATAACTGACCCTGGCGCAGATCCTTTGTCGGCCTTCCAGTCGCTGAAGCTGCATCCTTCAGGCGTTTTCAGGATACAGGATGAGTTCGACAGCAAATATATATTGGCGCCATTAGTGCTTGTACAGCAGCTTTTTCATCAGCAAGGCAAGTATTCATCGTTAGAGATCAGCGCCGATGCCAACGCTATACCTGAGATAAAAAAACAACTGGAACACCTGCTGGGCAATACCTACAGGGTAGAGACCCGCTATGAACAGAATAAGACCATGTACATGGTAATGGGCGCAGAGAAGTGGGCTGTATATGCCATACTGCTGCTGGTATTGCTTATAGCGTCGTTCAACATGGTGGGCGCACTGTCTATGCTGGTGCTGGAAAAGCAAAAAGATATAGCCATACTGCGGGCCATGGGCGCACAGCCCGGTACCATCAGGAAGATATTCTTGCTGGAGGGCATGCTATGGTCATTGGTAGGTGGCCTATCCGGGATATTATTGGGCTGTGGTATATGCCTTGTACAGCTAAAATTTGGCCTGATAAAACTCGGTGGATCTTTCCTTGTAGATGCTTACCCCGTGAAGATAGAACTACAGGATATTCTCCTTGTTACCGTTACCATTATCATGGTGGGACTGCTGACCTCGTGGTACCCGGCTTACCGGGCTACAAGGGCTGTGGACCCTACACTGAAGAGTACGTAGGAGTAGAAAATTATAACTTTGATAGCAACCGCCTCTTAACCTTTTAGCGCAGTTGGCTTATTAACCAGTTAACCTTTTAACGAAAAGCACTTATGTCTTTCTCATTCCAAATCCGGTCGTACGAAGAATATAAACGGGCATACGCAAAAAGCGTAGCACAACCAGAGGAATTCTGGAGCGAAGTGGCGGCTCAGTTTTCGTGGCGAAAGAAATGGGATAAGGTACTGGAATGGGACTTTAGAAAGCCAGATGTAAAATGGTTCATTAATGGCAAGCTGAATATCACCGAGAATTGCCTGGACAGGCACCTACAAGCAAGAGGCGATGTACCGGCCATCATCTGGGAACCTAATGGTAAGGACGAACCTCACCGGGTGATTACCTACGACGAACTTCATTTTAAAGTAAACCAGTTTGCGCAGGTATTACGGAACAATGGTGTATGCAAGGGCGACCGCGTGTGCATATACATGGGCATGATTCCTGAGTTGCCCATTGCTATGCTTGCCTGTGCACGCATGGGCGCCATCCACTCTGTAGTTTTTGGCGGGTTCAGCGCACAAAGTATCTCAGACAGGCTACAGGATGCACAAGCCGAATTTATAATCACCTGCGATGGGGCTTACCGGGGAGCTAAGGCTATTCCTTTAAAGAACGTTATTGACGATGCTTTGGTAAGCTGCCCGTTTGTAAAGACAGTAATCGTTTATGAGCGGACAAAGACCCCGGTGAGCATGATAAAAGGCAGGGATAAGTGGTGGCACGATGAGATAAGCAAAGTAGAGACACAAGGCAACCCCGCAATGCCAGCAGAAGAGATGGACGCGGAAGATCCCCTGTTCATTCTATATACTTCCGGGTCTACAGGTAAACCGAAAGGCGTAGTACATTCTTCGGCTGGTTATATGGTATATGCTACGTATAGCTTTGTGAATGTATTTCAGTACACCCCGGGAGATATTCATTTCTGCACAGCTGATATTGGGTGGATAACCGGTCATACCTACATCGTATACGGTGTGCTCTGCGCAGGCGGCACATCGCTGATGTATGAGGGTTTACCAACATGGCCCGATGCGGGAAGATTATGGGACATAGTGGATAAGCACAAAGCACACATACTGTACACAGCACCCACAGCCATACGCAGCCTGATGGGCTATGGCCTTGCACCACTGGAACGAAAGAAGCTGGATAGCCTGAAAGTACTGGGCACCGTAGGTGAGCCTATAAATGAAGAAGCCTGGCACTGGTATGATGAGCATATAGGCAAAAAGCGGCTGCCGATAGTAGATACCTGGTGGCAAACCGAGAATGGAGGCATACTGATATCTAACCTGGCTGGCGTTACACCAGCAAAACCAAGCTACGCCACACTGCCATTGCCCGGCATACAGCCGGTAATAGTGGATGAGCAGGGAAAAGAAATAACGGGTAACAATGTAAGTGGCAACCTATGTATCCGCTTTCCATGGCCATCAATAATACGCACCACTTATGGCGACCATGAACGGTGCCGTCTAAATTACTTCGCCACGTACGACAATATGTACTTCACCGGCGATGGCTGCTACCGCGATGAAAATGGCTACTACCGCATCACTGGCCGCGTAGATGATGTGCTGAATGTAAGTGGGCACCGAATAGGCACTGCCGAGGTAGAGAACGCCATAAACATGCACACCGGCGTACTGGAAAGCGCGGTAGTAGGCTACCCCCACGGCCTGAAAGGGCAGGGAATATATGCCTACGTGATCATGGATAAAATGCCGGAAGATATGGTACTGATGCAGGCAGACATCCTGCAAACAGTGACCCGCGTAATAGGCCCTATAGCCCGGCCCGATAAAATACAGTTTGTAACCGGTCTGCCTAAAACACGCAGCGGCAAAATAATGCGGCGCATACTGCGAAAGATAGCCGAAGGCGAAATAGACAACCTGGGCGATACCTCTACCCTGCTGGACCCAGCGGTGGTAGACGAAATAAAAACCAGAAAAATATAACAATTAATCAACTTCCGGTTAATAAACGCAACGGCACCCTTTGGCGGTAAAGATTATTAAATGTATTTTAGAGGTGTGAAGCTCCGTTTTTTGGTCTTGGTGTTATTATTTTTTTACTGCTGCTGTACGAAAACCCAGCCTGTAGCAGTGGACCCTACACCTTTTACATTCACTACCACTTACGATTCTTTTATTACCTGTACCGCCAATAGCACAAAGATCCTGTTCTTTAATGTAAATGTATTGAGTGGCTCCATTGATACCAGCCCTATTACATACTCAATCACAAATCTGCCGGCAAATACCACCGTCATCCCCGCAACACAAACGGTTACTTTATTACAGAGCGGTACATTCCAATTTAATATCGGCGATGTTCCTGCAGGTGTCGACACAGTAAACCTTAGGATCAGTTCCGCCGCCAGGGGCATCGAAAACCATATGATCTTGCTAAAAGTGGGCACACCTGCCGACTATACCAAAAAGCTTGCAGGTACCTACCCGGGCAGCTACGATTACTGCACTCCTGCCGATAGCCTCTATCCTTATACCTGTATTACTTACACACTGCCTGATACCCCGCATATACTGAAGATCAGGAACATCAAAAACCTGGGGCTGAACTTTGTGGTTACGGCGAACATCTCAAGCAGCATTACCATTCCCTACCAAACAATTGGCAGCTATAAAATATGGGGAGCAGGCACCTATACGCACGACACCCCACCACACGATACAGCCTACCAGATGATTATCTACGATACGCTGGTACGCGGGCTGGATACTGAAAGGTGTATTGTGCACTTACAGCATTAAGTAATAAATTTATTACCTTTACATTTCGTGAAATACAGCGAACTGATCAGAATCCTAAAAAGAAACGGCTGGTATGAAGCGCGCCAAACGGGCAGCCATATTATAATGCACCACGCTGATAAAAAAGAACCGGTAATAGTTCCTGATCACGGAAGCAAAGAAATAGGCACAGGCCTTCAACTCAAGATCATGAAGCAGGCAGGACTAAAAAAGTAAGTGATGAAACAAATAAAAGTAACAGTAGAGAAAACAAATACAGGGTTTTCAGCAGGCGCGGATAAATATCCTGTTTATACTGCTGGTGATAGCCTTGAAGAAATAAAAGCTAATATAACTGAGGCGCTTAATTTATATTTTGAATATAAGGCTATTCCTGCCATAACCGCAGATAACATAAAGCTGGTTCTTGATCTTGCATCGTTTTTCAATTTTTACAAAGTGATCAATGCAAAAGCACTATCAGAAAGAATTGGCATGAATCAAAGCCTTTTGGCGCAATATATAAACGGAGCAAAAAAACCTTCCGCAATACAAACCCGCCGTATTTTGAAAGGTGTGCAGCAGATAGGAAAGGAATTAGTGGAGATGCAATTCTTATTATAATCGGCAGCGCCTCTACTTTATCCAAAATGTCATTTCAGGCATATCATTTTTCAGTTTCATAACTGACTTTAATAAAATAGTATCCCTGCCTTCATTTACATAATAAAACAGGAGTGGCTTTGTCCTTTCCCAATCGTCGAACCCTAATATGAAATCGCCATTTTTATCCGTAGTTGTCGCACCCAAGCCATTTTCTATAGCGCCCTTTACGAAGATGACAACATTACTGACCCTTTTGTGAGACTTTGATCTTAAGTGGCCTTTAACAGCTACTTCTTCTGTAGGGCAGAAACTACAGGCAAGCAATGCAAACAATATGAGGTAGCCTCTATTCATTTTTCATTAGTAGCACATTTGCAGTAGCAACTATCCCCTCTTCCCTGCCTATAAAACTTAAATGCTCGGTAGTAGTAGCCTTTATAGAAATATCGTCGACAGATACATTGAGTATACCTGCTATTGCAGCCCTCATATTATCTACATACGGCCTTATCTTAGGTGCTTGCAGCAATATGGTAGCATCGGCATTTACAAGCTTATAACCAGCTTCAGTGACTAACTGATAAGACTTCTGGAGCAGTATCTTACTGTCTATGCCTTTGTATGTCGCGTCCGTATCCGGGAAATGCTGACCTATATCGCCAAGGCTTAATGCGCCAAGTAGTGCGTCGCAGATTGCATGCAGCAGCACATCAGCATCAGAATGGCCAAGCGCACCCTTGCTATGTGGGATAAGGATGCCTCCAAGCCAAAATTCCCGGCCCTCTACCAATTTATGAAAATCTATTCCCTGCCCAATGCGATACATAAAACGCCAATCCCCTAAAGGGTTATCTTTTGTTATAAATTAAGACCAAACTTTTCTCCCGTTTCAATCGCTTCTTCATACCCTGCATCAGCATGGCGGATAACGCCCATTGCCGGATCGTTGAACAACACCCTTTTCAGTCGTTCTTCCGCATCCTGGGTACCATCAGCTACTATCACCATACCCGCATGCAACGAATAGCCCATACCTACGCCACCACCGTGGTGAAATGACACCCAGCTTGCACCGCCAGCAGTATTGATCAAAGCATTTAGTATAGGCCAGTCGGCTACCGCATCGCTGCCATCTTTCATGGCTTCAGTTTCGCGGTTTGGCGATGCTACTGAGCCTGTATCAAGGTGGTCTCTGCCTATTACTATCGGAGCTTTTACTTTGCCGGTTCTTACCAGTTCATTAAATAATAGCCCTGCCTTTTCCCGGTCGCCCATACCCAGCCAGCAGATGCGTGCAGGCAACCCCTGGAAAGCTATACGCTCCCTGGCCATCACCAGCCAGCGGTGCAACCCTTTATTATCGGGGAACAGCTCCATCAATGCCTTATCGGTGGTATAAATATCCTCAGGGTCTCCGCTCAGTGCTACCCAGCGGAAAGGGCCCTTTCCTTCGCAAAACAAAGGCCTTATATAAGCCGGTACAAAACCGGGGAAGTCAAAAGCATTCTTTACACCGCGCTTATCGTGCGCCTGTCCACGTAGGTTATTGCCGTAATCAAATGTTATGGCGCCACGCTTTTGCAGTTCCAGCATCTGGTTAACGTGCTTAGCCATTGTGTCGAGCGAGCGCTTTACATACTCTACAGGATCACTGCTGCGTAAAGCGTTAGCCTCTGGCACACTTAACCCTTCAGGGAAATAACCGATCAGCTCATCGTGTGCCGAGGTTTGGTCGGTAAGGGTATCAAGTGTTATGTTACGATCTATAAGGCGTTGTAATAAGTCCACCACATTGCAGCAAACACCAATAGATATACGTTCTCCCTTAGCCTTTGCATCCAGCGCCCAGTCTATACTCTCATCAATGTCTGTGGTCCATTTATCCAGGTAGCGCGTCTCTATGCGCTTCTTTATGCGCCACTCTTCCATTTCAGCAGCAAGGCATACACCCTCGTTCATAGTAATAGCAAGTGGCTGAGCGCCACCCATACCGCCAAGCCCTGCTGTCACATTTAGCTTGCCTTTCAGGGTGCCATCATAATGTTTGTTTGCCAGCGACATATAAGTTTCATATGTTCCCTGCACTATTCCCTGCGAACCTATGTATATCCAGCTGCCGGCAGTCATTTGCCCATACATCATCAGGCCCTTGGCTTCCAGCTCACGAAAATGCTCCCACGTAGCCCAGCGGCCTACCAGGTTAGAATTAGCAATAAGCACACGCGGCGCATTTTTATGCGAGCGGAGTACGCCCACAGGCTTGCCACTCTGCACCATCAGCGTCTCATCTTCTTCCAGGTTTTTGAGGCATTCCAGTATCTTATCAAAGCTTTCCCAGTTGCGGGCAGCCTTACCATTGCCACCGTACACTACAAGGTCTTCGGGCCTTTCTGCTACTTCAGGGTCCAGGTTATTCTGTATCATGCGGTAGGCCGCTTCTGTTACCCAGCTCTTACAGGTAAGATCAGTGCCGCGCGGGGCGCGGATAATACGGGATGTGGTAGTAATTGATGACATGGAATGATAAAATATTGTGGTAATTAAATCAATAAAAGGAAGATTGAAGTTATCTTACCTTTTATCTAAGGTGTTCCATAAAGTGGTTTACGATATGTATTAAATACAGAGTTAACAACTATAGCGTTCCCATTAATACTATAGATAATTATGTATGGAAATGACTTTAATTGTATTCGCCTGAATTGTTTCTTTTTATTTTTTGATATGTATTTATAAAACTGTGGATTGACTGCTATTTTTTCGTAAGCAACATATAATTCATCCCTAAACTTGAATACGAGGTCAATATTTATAGCAAAATAGTAATCAATAGCATTTTCAATATCTTGTTCCGCTTCAAGACTAACTTCAATGTTATGCATTCTTTTGCTTATTCGCTATATACTTGTTTAATTTCTCTTTTGCCCCTTCCAAAGTATACGACTTTGATTTTCCGGATAAGTAATCGTCCCATCTCCTATCGAGTTCTGCCATTTCTCCATCGGTAAATTCATAATCCTGCTCTATGTCATTCTCCACCAAGGTAAAAATTGCTTTTACCTTTTTATCATCCGCATGATCAATATATTCATGAAGCTTTTCTTTTACCGCAGCAATCGTCATAACCCTCTTATTTTGTATGCCTAAATTTACGAAAAAAATCAACCCGGAACGCAGCCTACGCTTCCAACTGCTTTAACGCCTCCACCAGCTTCTTTTCCTCCTCTGCATGGTTTACATCATGCTTTACAAAGGTTTTGCCTGTTACTACCTCATATAGCTCTATGTAGCGCTCAG
>Ga0206843_10026_pt1 | contig 59276 bp, 48 predicted proteins | sample Alteio_BWOrgCont_21_FD_152869 | JGI IMG/M metagenome (GOLD analysis project Ga0206843, IMG submission 152869) | Enriched cells from forest soil in Barre Woods Harvard Forest LTER site, Petersham, Massachusetts, United States -... | ecosystem: Environmental > Terrestrial > Soil > Temperate forest >...
ATTTAGAAAGGTTAAACATAACAACCCAAGAATTCCTATCTAAGCTTAAAGGTAGCAATGATTTGATAAGAAAAGCTAGCAAAGTACCTATTGACGTTTTTATGTTTACTGATCTTTGTGGTGGTTATGATAAATGGATAGTGTACTATAGCAAATATATTGGAATGTTTGAAAAAGGTTGTTATGGTAAAACAAATTTAAATAAAAACAGTTTATTTAATATAATTAAAGCACGTAAAGCTTTGTATGATAGATGGACTGGCAAAAAATCTGAATTAGGAGATTACTTACCACAGGTTCTAGGACAAGGAGCAGAGTATGCTTCTATGGGAGAGATTATAAGTAAAAAATATACTGATTGTTTAATTTTGGGGGCTGACCACTCTGTAATGTCTCCATTTTATAATATTAATCAAATAATACCAACATTGTATTTAAAACGCTTTTATAACTAATAAGAGAACAGATCAAAGTGAGGTATCCTTGTAAAACTGAAGATAAAAATGAGCAAAAAAAACTAATTATTTGCAGTTGTGTTGCTAATACTTTCGAATGGTATGATTACTCACTGTTTGGAAATTTTGCATCTATAATAGGTATAAAATATTTCCCTAATCAAGATTTAAACTCTTCATTTCTTATAGCGTTGTTAGTATTTGCAGCCGGTTATTTAATGCGTCCACTTGGCGGGTTATTTTTTGGCGTCTTAGGTGACAAATTCGGAAGGAAAATATCTTTATCAACTTCTCTAATTTTCATGTCACTACCAACAATACTGATTGGCCTACTTCCAACATATGAAAGTATAGGAAAAGCTGCATCTGTTCTTATTATAGTTATGAGAATGCTCCAAGGTATTTCAATGGGAGGTGTACTGACTGGCTCGATCCTATTTCTAATTGAAAATACAGATAAAAAAAATAGAGGTTTAATGGGTAGTATTCCTATGGCAAGTATTTGTTTAGGAATACTACTTGGTACAATAGTTTCATTGTTATCAAGAAAAATATTTAGCGTAGAAGATTTTGACTCCTGGGGATGGAGAATTCCATTCATAATAAGTATTGTAAATTTATTTATTGGGCTTTACATCAAAAAATATACTAACGAAACTGCAATATTTACTAAAATGCAAAAAAACGGAGAAATAAGTATCTCTCCGCTAAGGTTTGCAGTGAAGAATTATTGGTTTGATATGCTAGTCTCAATTATGATAAGTTCTACAGGAACTATAATGTTCTATTTTCAAGCAATATATCTACCAAATTATCTAAAATTAACAAGAAATTTTAGCTTTAGTGAAGTCGATTCACTAAGCATAGTTTCTAATATCACTATGGCAATTGTATGTATATTGTCTGGAAAAATCGGTGATATCATTGGAAAAAGAAATATCATTGCTTTGATAATAATTACAAATTGCTGTATAATCTTTCTTCTAACCAATAATTTTCAATTTGGAAATTGGATATCTATATACGTTTCACAAATTATTCTCGGTGGACTTATAGCTTTTTATATGGGACCTGAACCCGCTCTTCAGGCTGAGTTTTATCCATCTGCTATAAGATCAACAGCTATAGCGTTATCATATAACATGGGTGCAAGCATCTTTGGTGGGACATCCCCATTTATAATGGCATATTTAAATACTCAAACCTTAAATTTAAGAGGGGGTGCATATTATATAATTATTGCTTCTTTTTTTAGTCTATTAGGTCTTTATTTTTATAAAAATAGGTTTGAAGAAAAACTGTGAATGACGACAAGCTTTAGTCAGTCAGCCATTAAGTGAGGCTTTAATGAACTGGGTCTGTCGCATGTGTTTCCAAGCAATATAGGTTTGGTATAATTTAGCAAAAAGTGTTTTAGAAATACCATTCAATATATCGACTAAACCGTTAAAATATTTCGAAAGATTTTGCTCTTCACTGAGCAGTGTCGACATTTAAATAGTTTTATGATATAAGTATGGCATCAACAAAGAGAGTAATTGTATGTTATACGACTTAAGGGATGATCAATGGGAAGCGATCAGGGAAAGTCTGCCTGGCAAGGAAAGGGATAGCGGAAGGAGCGCAGAAGATAATAGAGGTTTTATCAGAGCTGTGATGTGGGTAGCTAGGACTGGTACGCCATGGATGGCATTATCGAAGGAATATGGGAAGTGGTCTGTGCATAAGAGGTTTATGAGGTGGGCAAGGTCTGGTGTATGGCAGATGATATTTAACACTCTTGCAATAGATACAGACAATGAGTGGTTATTTTTAGACTCAACAATCATCAGAGCGTATCAGCACGCAGCTGGTGCCAAAATATAGAAACTGGTATGCAAGGACAAGAGCTAGTAAGGTCTAAAGGTGGGTTTAGTAGTAAAATGCACGCTGCATGCGATGCACTTGGAAATCCTGTAAAGTTTTTTATTACTGCGGGCCAGAGATCTGATTATATCAAAGCTTTAGACTTCATAGAGAAGAAAGAGATGGAAGTGCGGATAAAGGTTATGATGCTGATTATATAGTAGAGGCAACAGAGACTATTGGTGCAATAGCGATTATACCACCGAGATCAAGAAGAAAAAATCCTAGAGAATACGATAAAGACTTGTACAAAGAGCGTAACTTAATTGAAAGAATGTTCAATAAACTTAAGAATTTTAGACGGGCAGCAACCAGATACGGCAAACTCGACATCTCCTACCTAAGCTTCGTTCTCCTCGCAGGAATCTATCTATGGCTAAAATAAATGTCGACACTGCCTAGCGGAAGAGTGCCACCTTACCTACATACTGAATTAATTAAGGAAATTTAAAAATGTTAGATGCTGATTTATTATTTTCATTAAAACCTAGGTCTGAATCTGATGACAACAAGTTTTTTAAAGATAGAATATCTGAAGCGTATTCAGCCACATATGGTAAATGGTTTGAAGGCTTTTTTTGGAATTATGGATTGTATGATGAAAAGTTAGAGAATGAAATAAAGGGTTTGTTACCGGGATGGCCATATAAAGATTACTATTCTGAGCTTTTATACTATTATGCAATAAACAATATTGTTATTTTGATTGATCATACACAGCAATTAAGGCTTTTAGAAGTAGGCTGTTCATGGGGTGGTGGGTTAAACTTTATTTCTCGAATTTTTAAGTTTTATGTTATGCATGGAATAGATATTTCAGATGACAGTATAAATACTGCCAATGCCTTATATAGTAGACCTCCGTATCTTAAGTTTAGTTTAGGAGATGCAGAAAACATGCCTTTTAACGATAATTCATTTGATATTGTACTTAATGTGGAAAGTGCACATCATTATAGTGATCTCGAAAAATTTATTAGTGAGGTAGAAAGAGTACTATCTAGTGGTGGTTGGTTCTGCCTGGCAGATATATTTACAGCAGAAAGATACCGTAGGCTAACAAATATTTTAAAAACTAGTACCAAGCTTAAACTGGTTAGGTACGACAACATATCTAAACAAGTAAAAGAAGCAATAAATAAAAGAATTAATAATGTTAGTAGTCAGTTTAATCAAATTATAAGAGGAAAATCAAAAATATTTAATTTCGATGAGATTAAGGCTAGAGAGCTATGGAATGGAATGTATGGAGCTGGATTTCTAGACAATCACAAAATGCCGCTCCAAGAAAAGAAAAAAAGGCTAGAAAATAAAACTATGCCAGATAATTTTTCATATTTTTTATTGCAAAAATTGTAACGTTACTTGTTTCAATTCTGGGTAGCCGGACATAAAGAATTAATTTTTTAATAGTGATTTTGAGATAGGTTGCCTCGATTTGGGTGTGCTTTTATTTTATAGTGTCAAATTGGAGATGTTGGCATAAGATAAAATAAACTAGGGCTATCCAGTTTAAGATTTGCATGAAGTTAAAAGTAACGTCAATATACTAATTGGTAATATAAGACTTGGCCATAACCGGGGTTAATTAGTAATTTTTAATATAAAAGCCAACAAAAAAAGTAATAAAACAACGAAAGGAGTTAATTCATGCTTTATATGAATTATAAAAATATCTTGAAATCGATATTGGTTATTTATTAAGTGTTTGTATGTTAGAAATATCGGAAGACATATATAAGTGATCAAAAAAAATCCTCCTAGGCATAGTGTGATATTCTCTATAGGATATGGGAGATCATATACTAGGCCTAAAGCTAAGGAATGTGTACTGTGATGGGGTCTGTCTATTTAATTGTGTAAATAAGTTTTGGGTCATTTAAATTCTGCCTTCAAATTTGATTGAAAAATGGGCCATAGTTTCATTCCAATTTTGGATAGGCATAGTCCATTTTCGCGTAATGGGACTGTTTAGAAAGTTAAGAATTAGTTTTAGGTTTATAAGTCTTATTATATAATGGTTTTATGGTAATAATTATTGGGTTTTTGAGATGGAGAAAGCTATTAATAAACAAAAGAGTCTGTTAGAGCCGAGTGTAGATGAGCTAGTTAGGAAGAATCATCCATACAGGAAGTTGTTATCGATAGTAGATTTTGGAAGTTTAACGCGTGGTCTACAGTCATTGCTTTGTAGGAAGCATGGACGTCCTGGATATAATTTAGAGTCAGGTTTTAAGGCTCTTATTTTGCAATGGATGGAAGATTTGTCAGATAGAGAGCTGGAGAGGTATCTTCAAGAAAATACAGCGGGCAAGTTATTTTGTAGCTTTAGCTTATCCGAGAAGACTCCTGACCATAGTTATTTTTGCGAGTTACGCAGGAGAGTTGGTACAGAGAAACTAGCTAAGCTCTTCAATAAATTCGGAGATAAGCTAATGGAGAAAGGGTTAGTTTCTAATGCATTTACGTTTGTAGATGCATCTAAAATGATATCCAAATTCTGTACCTCAGACAAGTATCGAACAACTGCTTAAAGCTAAGGAGATCTCTGGTAGCATTAAAAAATTGTACGCGCAACCTTGATCAATAGTTATTCTCGCACATATAGAACGAGAATTTTTGAAATGATCAATAACCTAGAATTTCATTCAAACAATAAGGATTTTCTAGAAGCAATTAAATTTATCAAAAAATATCAAGATAGAAAATCAGAGTTTTATCCACTAGAAGATAAAATCCATCTAAACACCATAATAAGCAAACAAGAGCAGAAGCTAATTTTCAAAAAAGATGAGAGTGGAAATTTAAGGGTTTCAAGAAAGGATTATGAGTGTGCTATTTTAAAGCTACTCCGTACTAAATTGAGTCACAAAGAAGTTTGGGTTCAATGTTCTTTAGTGTATCGTAATCCAGAAGAAGACTTACCAAAAGATTTTGAAGAGAAGAGAGAAGAATACTATCAAAAACTTGGATTACCACTTTCTGCTGATAGTTTTATTGGGATTCTTCAAGAAAAGATGAGACAAAGGTTAAAGCAATTTGATCAAGGTTTACCAAAAAATAAATATGTTGAATTAGTTATAAAAGCTGGTAATCCATGGATTAAACTGAGCCCTTTAGAAAAACAACAAGAGCCCAAGAATCTTACGAAGCTAAAAGCTACTGTTTTAAAAAAGTTTGGAGTCATTGGACTTCTTGATATTTTAAAAGAAGTTGATTTAAGAGAAGGTATCACTGAATGTTTTAATACAGCAGGGAATCGTGAAATCTTAGATAAAGAGACAGTCCGCAAGCGTTTGCTTCTATGTCTGTTTAGTATAGGTAGTAATACAGGATTAACAAGAGTTAGCGCTGCTTCAAAAGGTCTTGCAAGCTTTGAAGAGTTAAGGCACATCAGAAATTTCTTTTTAAACAAAGATGATTTACGTGAGGCTATCAATAAAGTAGTTGATGGAACGTTCAGAATTAGAAATCCTAAAATCTGGGGCACAGCCACAACGGCTTGTGGATCAGATTCAACCCAAAGAAATGCCTATGATCAGAACCTAATGACTCAATGGGGAGCTCACTATAAAGCATCTGGTGTTATGATTTACTGGCATGTCAACACTCAATCTATTTGTATTTATTCGCAATTAAAGACGTGCACTTCATCAGAAGTTGCTTCAATGCTAGAGGGTATTATTAGCCATAATACAGATATGGAAATTGAGACTCAATATGTGGACAGTCATGGTAAAAGCCAACTTGGATCTTGACTTTGGGAAGGGATTGGCTGCAAGTGGTATAGAAGTGGGGTTTTTGGTTCTAAGAGGCACTACATTTATTCTATATGCCTAAATCTTTTTGGCCATTTGATACCAAGTGATTGATATATTGGTATGAGATTTAAAGGTGGGTCTTCGAGAATATGGTAACTTTGCCCCTCGTTTGTAGTTATATTAACTACTTTCATCTTCATTAAATCAGTATGTAACACTTCTAATGGTAGATATTTGCCTGATAATTTAAGATTAAATTCTACAAATCTTAGTATAGATAATGCTATATAACATATAGCAAAGTGAGCCTTAATTCTCTTAACACTCCAATGGAACACTGGCCTTATCTCTAAATTATTCTTAGCAATGCGAAAGCTTTGTTCTATCTGCCATAACCCCTTGTAATAACCCAATAATTCAGCTGGAGTAGCATCATCAATATTTGTTCTTATCCCAAAAAATCCATCAAATTTCTCCGCTAATTTTATTTTAGATTCATCAAGCTCTATCTTGCTTCCTTGTGTAACTTTTACATAGCTTTTCTTTAAAATACCAGTAAGCTTACTTTTAGCCGTAGTACCAAGATGCTTTTCTATCTTCTCAATATTTTCTAGCCTATCATTCAGATCTTTCCTTGCTCGTAATGTACTGTGATAACATATAAGCTTGTTACAACCAGAGGACTTAGTTTCATTGCCATCAGCTAAAATACCTACATCCAAGCTTACACCTGACTCATCATCATTAGAAATAGTATTTTTCTTTTTTTCATCAAGATCTATTACTTTTGATGTAATAAGATCTACTACTTCCCCATCTTTATTTGTTGCTTCATGTGTAATGTTATAATCTCTATTGTCTAAAATAAGATCCTTAATTTCCTTGTTTATATTCTTTATCCTAGCAGAAATAACATATTTAAAATTAAGCTCCTCTAGTTCATTTAAATTAATATTGTTCATTAATGCACTATCAGCTACTAACACTACATTCCTAATCTCGTACTTATCACGCATTTTTGTTAGCACGGGGATTAAAGTATGGCCCTCATGTGTATTTCCTGGAAATATCTCATACCCAATAGGTAAACCATCATGCGTAACTATCATAGCAAGCATAACTTGTACATGTCGATGCTTACCATCCTTAGAAAAACCAAAGTCTCTAACTATATCCTGCGAATTAGTTTCAAAGTAAATAGTAGTAAGATCATAAAATAAAACATCTACTGATCCTGGCTTAGATTTACTTGCCAAAAGACTTTGAGTTTTTTTATAAATAATATGCTTAGTTTGTTCGATGAGTAGATCATCAAGGTGATCCATCATTTTGTAGATATTATCTAATTTTAGATCTAGACCAAATGTTTCTGCAACAGCTGCGGTTTTTCTTTTACTAGCTGGCTCTGCAATTCGCATAATAGTAAGATCTCTCAGTATAGAGAAATGCTTTGGTCTAAGATTTAAATTCAAGAATGTAGAATTAAACATCTGTCCGTATATATCAGAGAATCCACGTGTTATAGATTTGCAGCTGTGTATATCTGTAGCTGCTGATATAGTAAGAGGTTTTAGAGAGAGATTCCGTGATTCAAGCTTCAATTTATAATCTTGAGCATTTTTAGTAAAAGCAAGAATCTCATCCGGATTAGCACTAGCTCCAAAGTTTTTTATTACTCGTGATACAGGGTTTTTCTTTCCTGGTACTCGTATATTCATAATCAGTACAACAGAAGAAGTACCACCTTTGTTTTGTTTGACTCTGATAAACATAAAGACTCAATTATCTGCTAAGTTGTTAACAACCATACTACCATTAACTTTAGTGCATTGCAATACCTACCTACGAGGCACTACAAACATAATATAAAAATAACCACCTAAGTGGCATAAATACAACCATTGCAGAACTCTTACTCCTATGATTCCTTCCAAAGTCAAGAATATGTGGACAGTCATGGTAAAAGCCAACTTGGATTTGCATTGAGCTATTTTTTGGGATTTGACCTTTTACCTCGCTTCAAAGAAATTGGAACTCAAAAATTATATTTGCCTGACCATGATGATATGAGGATGAAGAATATTCAACCAATTATTGCAAGAGTTATTGACTGGCAATTAATCAGAGAACAATACGATGAGATGGTAAAACATGCTGTTGCATTAAAAATTGGTACTGCTAACGGTGATGCTATCATTAGAAAATTTGCTAGAAGCAATTATCAGCATCCAACCTTTAAAGCAATAATTGAGTTAGGAAAGGCTGTTCAAACAATTTTTTTATGTCGTTTTTTAGGTTCTATAGAGTTACGTCAAGAGATTCATTCAGATTTTAATGTTGTAGAAAATTGGAATGGTGCTAATGACTTTATCTATTTTGGTCAAGGTGGTGAAATTACATCAAACAGACGTGAAGATCAGGAAGTTTCGATGTTATGTCTTCATTTATTACAGGTATCAATTACATACCTCAATACACTGCTTGTTGAAAACGTCTTAGATGAAAATTCTTTATTCGAAAGCTTAGCTGCAGAAGATTTACGAGGATTGACTCCACTATTTTACTCACATATTAACCCATACGGAACTTTTGAGCTTGATCTTGCAGAGCGGTTACATATTTCACTAAACATGGAGAATACTAATGCGTACACCAACTAGAGAAATTGTCAAAAAAATTGCAGAAATTTTACAAAATGAACATCATGATTATATTTATTTACGTGATCTTTTTAAAAAAATAAGGCAAGAATTTGAAGTAGCAGTATCAACAGCACCTAAACGCTTGCCTTATATCCCCACAGAAGATGAACTCAAGCGATATTATGAAGTTGTATGGCAAGCAAGAGATATCAAACACATGGTTTTAATCAAAACACTCATTTATACAGGTGTGAAGGTCCAAGAACTCGTTAATATCAAAATTGATGATATTGATTTTGATAAATGTCAGATTAGAATCAATCATGAAAAAGAAAAAAAAGACCGGATTGTATTATTTCCCTAGAGTTTTCGTGAAATTTTTATGATGTACGTTAAAGCAGAATCACAACATGGAAAGATATATTTGTTTGAATCAAATCGCAAGATGGCATTTACCACAAGAGGGATAAGAAAGATTTTAGCAAATTATTCAAAAGAAGCTGGTATGCAGCAATCATTATCACCAAATAAATTAAGACATTTCTTGCTTAATTGGTTAAAGAAGCAAGGTATTGATGATAGTTTAATTCAACCATACTCTGGGCATAAGAGTAGGCAATCTCTTGAGATTTATTCAAAAGCTTCTCTTGTTAATGCTCAAAAAGTATATAGTAAAGCTATTAAAAAATTTCCAATATAACAACATTGTTAAAATGACAACTACATATTTAAATGAGTACTTATGTTGTCCTAAAATGGGTCCTACCTACACAGTAGGCCTATTAGTTTACCACTGCTATTCATATAAGTATTTTATTAATTTATACAAATTTTATGAGAGTTTATTCATACTGCTTTTAGATAATCTTTATTAGCGTAATCTATAATTTTTTGATCAAATGTAATTAAATGTGAATCTGTAAATCTACATGTGGATATTATCATTCTATCTGCTAGATCTTTATGTTCATAATGAGGTAATGTAGTTGATTCAATAAGCGATATATTTAGTTCAAGTAAATTTAATCCTGAGATTTTTAATACTCTTTCTACCCATTCATTACGCCCAATAGAAAATACTATTTTAGCTTTAGCACTAAGCATTGCGATTTCCCAGATAGAAATAGCTGAGATATAAAGATTATTATTTTGTTTTACTCTATCAATAAGCTCTATATATTCTTGTGTTAAATTGATACCTTCTAAATACCACACAAAAACATGTGTATCTAATATTAACTTTGATATGAGTGTCTTTGATTTATTATTATTGTTAATAGTAGGCATGTGATTTCCTAAATCTTCTATTTCTATGTTACTTCTCATTATTCACTTCCCAGTAATCTGATGTATCAAAATTAATAATATCGCCATTGATTTTTATATGTCCTTTCATAAAAACAAACGGGCTTTTTTCTTTCTGATCAGTTTGATTTTCTAAAGGACAACTCTAGCAATTGGAATTTTTCTTTTTGTAATCACAAAAGAACTATGTTTGTTTTTGACTTCATCTTCAAGACTTAAAAAATGTTTTTTAAAGTCACTAGCAGATATTTCGTTTTTTATAGCAGTCATATTACTATTTCTTATTATTTATAATAGTATTTTATTACTGCATATAAAACTATTAGGTCAACTAAATTAAATAACAGGTCATAATGTTCTAGTAATAAAGGTATATAATATCAAATTAGAGTCTACGAGATGATATCAGAGGTGTCAAACACTATCAAAATGGAGGTTTTGGATAAGTTGATAGAGGGCTTGCAAAGATATAGTAATTCAGCTTTGGTTACATACATTGTTGTATATTCAAATTAAATCACCATAATATATCTCTTATCATCAATACCAAAATCCCCAATTTATTTACGGATGAGTAATTAAGCACAGATAACGATTCTTAACTTTTTGTCTTAGTTTTAGGTAGTAATTGCAAAGTGATTATAGTTTTTGTCGTAACAAATTCTTGTTTTTTCCCTAATTGATCAAATTGAATCATGTCTTTTCCCAGGGTTTCCTTATAAAGGCTACGATCGGCATATTTTATAGCACCACTTGAAGGAGGACGAAGTACATATCCTTCTTTACTCGTACCATTTAAATAATAGTTACAGAATTTTTCTAAATAGCTTAATAACTGCTCTGTTGTATAGTAAAAGTAATATTCCTCACCTTCTCTATGGAGAAAATTAAATGATTCAATGGGCATATCTTTTCCTGCAACCATTTCAGGGAAATGACTGTATATGATTGGTGATAACTTGGCATCCACATAAATAGAATTTTTAGAGATTGTGTATAAGTCTGGAGAGATATTATTTATACCAAAAAATTCCATTAATTTATTATAATTCAACTTTTTAGTTATATGAATATATAGTCCTTCCTCAACTATTCTATCTATTTTTGTTTTTTCTAATTGAAGCTCTGCGATATCCTCCTTTGTAAGGTTTTTGTCAAAATTTATCCCTAAATCTTTCGTATAAGCTTTCAAGCAATATTTTGCTGATTTTGGGGTTATACTTTCTAGACTGGAACCTAATTGAATTTGTGCTTCATTTACAAAGTGTATAGGATAAAAATCTTTTACAAACAGGATGTAATGACGTTGTAGCTCACTTAACAAACGTCTTGGTGCATCAATAGTGATATCCTGATTAAAATCTATAACTTTAGTTGGTAATGAAAAAAATTTTAAAAAACTTAAATTAATTGGGGTAGAATAATTTTTTAGATATAATGTAATATTTAATTTATTCTGATAATCAAAGTTTGGTTTAATAGATTTGCCATACATGTCAACCATTTTTGTAAGTTTATTATCCAAAAATTTTGGCAAAAATAATATAGCAAATTTTTTTGCAAAATCAGAAGTAAGTACTAAGCTATTTATTGTATCTGGGTCATTTTGTAGTGTAGGATCTCTATAAATTAAAAAACCATTTTTTTCCAATACTCTCACAGATTCTAAGAAAAATCTATCTATCGAAGTTTTTATAGGTACATATGAGTATACTTCATGGAGTATTGCAGAGGCATTAATAGCCTTAACAGAATTATCAGGTATTTTATTCATCTCAGTAGCATCCATTTTTGTAAGAGATAGTTTAATTGACGAATGATCATCTAAATCAAGAAGTGTAGGATACATTTTTGCTATTTCAGCGAGAGTTTTATATTCTAAATCTGCAGCTATTAACTTCACATTTCCTATATTATTATGTGATATATTGTCAATAATATGTGGTATAGTATCTCTTCCTGAACCAATATCTAAATAAGTTCCTTGCTTATTGTTTTTTATTATATTAATAAAATTATCTGACTTTTCTAACTGATTACCACTTATTTGTTTTAGATATGTGTTTAACTCAGAACTTTTATGGTCTACAGAAGCATAAGCAGTATTTAATATTAATAATGTTACTATAATTATTTTTACTATTCTAAATAAATTTTTATATATGCGATATTCTATCTTTCGACTATGTAGATATTTATTAACCCATATATCACTAAAAAACTCTTTACCTTCTCCTAAAGTTAGTAAACTATTGCTTATTATACGTAACATTTTGCACCTCATGATTATGTAGTATAGTATGGAGACAAATTTGTGCTTCCATACTCCTATGAATACAAGCAGCATTAACCTACTACAATTATGTAAAATGACTTAAAGTTTACCATTAATGGAAACTCCCTATATACATCAAATTTCTTGCTAGTATGTAGGGCTTGACTATACTAACTGTGCCGTGAGTAACATCACTACTTATTAATCTATGGTTTATGTTGTGGATTTATTAGACTTTAAAAATATTGAATTATATTATGATCAGCTGCGGTTAAAGCATGCATACAATATACAATTTACAAAAAGAGAAATTGATATCATTGCCTGTATTTTAAATGGTAGAACTTCACATAAAGAAATTGCTTCTTTACTTTTTATTACACCGAAAACTATTGAAACAAATAAAAGTAATATTAATAGAAAAATACGCAATGCTACTCATAAAAGCATTAGAGATTTCCTAGAAGAATCTCCCAATTATAACAAAGTAAAAAGCCATTATAAATTTTTACTTAATCAATATAATTTTGAATATGCTTTATCCAAAATTAATCATTTGATTAAAAAGAAAGGATCAATAGATAAGCAGATATGTTTTATCCATGTCAACAAATATAATATTTGCTGTAGAAAAATACAAAAACTTATAGGCCACCTAAAAGCATCAGGGCTACCTATTGTTAATCAAAATCTATCAGAATTTAAAGAACAAAAAGATGATGTAAAATATAAACATTTAATATTCACTTTTTCTGATTCATGTATTCAAGAAAGAGATGATTTAATTTTTACCTCAATCAAAAATTTGATACTTAGAAAAAATAAAATTACTTTCTTATTGTTCGAAGACAATATGAATAATTCGCTAACATTGTTAGAGACTTTAAAAATAGAACGCGATCATAAAAATATATTTATATTTCATGAAGACTATTATATATCTTTTTTTAAATTTTTGGATCTAACATGTGTGGACATTATAGATTCTCAAATTAAGGAGCTTGTAGCATCTTTTCAGGAAAAATATAAAAACAGTAGCATGTTGTTTAATGTTTCTGATGAAGAGAATATTTCTAAAATTGATGGCATATCTAAACATGATAACCCAATAAGATGGTTTTCTAATAATAAAAATATTAAAATATTCTTTTTTATATGTTTAATAATTACCGTACTATTAGCAGCAATAATAACAAATAATAAACCCCAAAATTATGTAAATAATCAATCTCCAGTTTATGCCAATACAAGCTCTTCAATATCTCCGTGGAATGCACCATATATGCCTGTGTATTTTGTTGAGAGAAAAAAGCTAAAAAATATTATACTTAGCGTACTAGATGGAAAAATTAAAGATCATCCAAGGGTCATAGGAATATATGGTTTGGAAGGGGTAGGAAAGACATATTTAGCTTTAGATATGATATATCATACCCCTAAGAATTATAGCTTCAAAGGATGGTTTTCAGCACAAGATGAAGATAAACTTAAAGCTGATTTTTTTAAATTAGGCAACGAACTAAATTTATTTAGAGATAATATTACTGAAGAACACAAAATATCAATAGTAAAAAATTGGATGAATACTCAAGAAAATTTATTATTAATATTTGACAATGTAGCAAATATAGACATTGTAGAGCGATATTTACCACAAACGGGAAATATAATAATAACATCTAGAAATAATAAAATACCAAATGCTATAGAAATAGATGTTATGGAAGAAGAAGAGGCTGTAACATTACTACAGAATTTGATATCTATTTCTAAGTGTGATGATAAATGCTCCACTTTAGTGAAAAGAGTGGATTACTTACCTCTTGCTGTATCACAAGCGTCTTCATACATAGCACAAAATAACATAACTATTGATAAGTACATAGAATTATACGATGATGCTCAAGATGTGCTTCTTGCTAGTAATTTTATGCCTATAGCAGAGAAGCATATGCCAGTATATATTACATGGAATCTTACATTAGAAGAGATTGCCTCTAAAGATACGACAGGGAAAGCTCTTGAATTATTATACCTTATATCCTTTTGCCATTTTGTCGATATTCCTAAGGTTTTACTATTAGACTATCTATATGGATCGGTAAATAATAGAACTGAAATAGCACTTAATACAATAATAGCTTTTTTACGGCAATATTCTTTAATCAAAATCACAAGAGATACAGTTGCGATTCATCAGTTAGTGCAAAATTGTATCAGGTCAAACCTTACATTAGAACAGAAAAAAATTATTCTTAAAAAAAGTATAGAGAGTATAAAAAAAATATACCCTCTTAATAACAAAAAATCCACTGACTATGAAACATTAAGTGCATTATTACCTCAAATGGAAGCTATTTGTAGCTACGCTAAAAACTACTTGAATCAAGAGCATATTGTAGAATTAATAAAGTATATATCTAATACTTATTATAAACTGGGAGATTATGACAAAGCAAAAGAATTATTAGAAGAGAATCTTGCTATTCAAAAAGCTTATTATAAGAACCAAAAGCATATAGAAATATCTTTTACAATTAAACGTTTAGGAGCAGTATACGTAGAATTAGGTAACTATAGTAAAGCTAAAGAACTATTAGAAGAAGCTCTTGCGATTCAAGAAAATTGCTATGGAAATCGCATGCATATAGAAGTAGTAAGTACATTAAAATGGTTAGCAATAGCAACTTATAAACAAGGAGATTATACCAAAGCTAAAATTTTACTAGAAGAAGCTCTTGCAATTCAGGAAAGATATTATGGGAAGCAAAAACATATAAGTACAACATTTATAGCCAGACGTTTAGGTAAAGTATACTTGTGGTTAGGGGAATACGAAAAAGCAAAAGAATTATTAAAGGAAACTCTGACTATTCAAGAGGAATATTATGGTACACATAATCATATCGAAATATCATTTACAATAAAGCGTTTAGGATCTGCATATTTGTGGCTAGGAAAATATATAAAGGCAAAAGAATTATTAGAAGAAGCTCTTGCAATTCAGGAAAGATATTATGGTAGACGTAATCATATCGAAATTGCTTCAACTATGAACTGGGTAGCTTCTGCATATTTTCGTTTAGGAAATTATAAGGCAGCAAAAACATTATTGGAAGAAGCTTTTGAGATTCAAGAAAATTATTATGGAGTACGAAATCATATTGAAATATCATTTACATTAAGGCGTTTAGGCTCAATTTATTTGAGTTTCGCACATTATCAAAAAGCAAAAGAATTATTGGAAGAAGCTCTTGCGATTCAAGAAAAATATTATGGACATCGTAATCATATAGAGACATTGTTTATTCTTAAAGATTTAGGTGCGACATATTTTAATTTAGGAGAATATGTTAAAGCAAAACAATTTTTTGAGGAGGCTTTAGTAGCTCAAGAAAATTATTATCATACAAAAAACAATATACAAATTGCTTATACCTTAAGATGGTTAGGCAAAATATATTTATCTTTGGGCAAAGATAAGAAAGCTAAAGAACTATTAGAAGAAGCTCTTTCCATTCAAGAAAGAAATTATGATCTTAATCATCCAGAAATTGCGAATTCTCTCGCCGAGATAGCATATTTTGAGCATAATGTTAATAATAATAATGAATATGCATTAGATTTAATAGACCGTGCTAGTCATATTTTGGAGAGTAACACGGAGCTTGATCCGCAGCATAGTTATATAAAAAATGTAAAACATCTAAAACAGAAAATTTTGCAGGCACTAGAAAAATAACTTTTACAATGGGTCTTTTGAAATAATTTTGTAAATTTGTGTTGTGTTATATAGTAAGAATATATAGCGAGGAGCAATGCCACGAATAAAAATAAAGAGAAAGAAGCGATAGATTTGCTAGTAAATAAAGGAGTTGATCTATCGACTGTTTTAAGCGAAGGAGGTTTGCTCAAGCTGCTCACAAAGCGTTTTGTAGAGAGGGCTTTAGAGTCAGAGATGTCTGAACATTTTGGCTACAATAAATACGACAGGACGGATGCAGTAAATAGCCGCAATGGAGTATCTCAAAAGAATCTTATACTTGACAATAGACTATATTACGCGAAAATGGAGTATGCCTATCCAAAATTGGAATGAAGCTATGGCTCACTTCTCAATCAAATTTGAAGGCAGAATTTAATGACCCAATACTTATTTACACAATTAAATACACAGACCAGGTATTAATATCAATAATATTAGTAATATGAGTAACAAAATAATACCATATTATTTGTAACATAAGTAATCTTAGTAACATTTTTGTATCAGTAATATAGTATTACTAAATAACATTAATAATAAAAATAATACAGATAATATGAGTAATATTAGTAACGCTAATTAAATTCTATATTTTAAGCTTCTAAGAAGCGAATTAAGATTATTAAAGGTGATAAATTTGATTATCTCAGTTATGAAAATTTTTTCCAAAGTGAGGGTAAGAAATGATGGATAATAAAATAAGATGTTTTGGAAATGGTACTGGTAAAGAATTTTATGCTCATTATCATGATAATGAGTGGGGTGTTCCAGTTCATAAAGGTCAACTTTTATTTGAAATGCTTATCTTAGAAGGCGCTCAAGCAGGTTTACGCTGGGAGACTGTTCTCAAAAGACGCAGTAATTACCGTAAGGCGTTTTATAATTTTGACCCTAAAGAAGTTGCAGCTATGACAGATAATGAATTAGATGCGTTGGTACATAATGAAGGGATAATACGTAATAGACTTAAAATATATAGCGCTAGACATAACGCACAAATATTTATAAAAATTCAAGAAGAATTCGGTACTTTTGATAATTATGTTTGGAAATTTGTGGGTAATAAGACAATAACAAATCAGCATCATGGTGCCTTTAGGACAACTTCTAAAGAAAGTGATTTATTAGCCAAGGATTTAAAAAAGTGCGGAATGAATTTTGTTGGTTCTACAATAATTTATGCATTTATGCAAGCTGTTGGAATGGTTAATTGTGTGAATTAAGACTTCATGAGACGAGCACCTGATTAATTAATACTATAAAAATTTTATTCATAAATCTACAATTATTAGACAGCTAATTTTAATTTTAGGATTTCAAAAGGAGTTTTGCCTTTTAATGAGGAATGAGGTCTATGGCAATTATAGAAGATTTCCCATTCCTGTATTTTCTTGTTAATATCAATATCATCAGTATAAGTAACTAGTTGATAGAATTCTATTCTATCCGTAGCATGTGATCGTTCTACCTTGCCATTGAGATGCGGAGATCTAGGCTTTATATAAACATGACTTATACCAATATCGTGGCAATGAAAGTGGAATTTAGACTGGAATTCATGGCCATTATCAGTTTGAACTGTATGTATTCTAAATGGAAATCTTTGAGTTACATAATTTAAAAAATCAATAGCATTAGCTTGACTGTGCCTATCATAGATCTTTAAAGCTCTAGCTCTAGTTGCATCATCAATAGCAGTATATTGAAACCTTCTGATATTTTTTCCATCTTTTTGGAATGAAAGAAATTTTACATCAATTTGAATTCTATGGCCTGGAACTTGTTTTTCATATCTTTTGAATTGTTTAATAGATCTTTTTCTTTGATTAGCTGGAAGCCTATTAAGACCATTTCTCAAAAGTACCATTCTAACTGCACCGCTAGAAACCTTAATATCATGGTATCTAGCTAGATACCATGATATCTTCTGCTGTCCAAAATGATAATTCTGCCTTAACATATAATATTTTCTCTTCTATATATAGAGGAGTTCTTAGCTTGAGGTTTACAGGGCAAGGTTTACCATTGATTAAACCTTTATCCCCATCTTTAGCATATCTACGCTTCCATTCATAGTATGTTTCTCTTGAAATGCCAAAATGCCTACATCCTTTTGAAATATTACCAACTTCTTCTATGTACTTAAATATTCTCTTCTTACGAGTAATATCATGCAACGCTTTCTTCTCCATTATCATGCCTCATTTTTATTGACTTAATTAACCTGGATAATGGATAAGCGGTGAGTGGAAGAGTGGAGAGAAAGATATTGAGAAGTTATTAGACCTTGGGTAAAGTAGGTTTGTTCAGAACCAACCCAAGGAGTAATAACATGTGCAAGTATACTACAATTTTTACTATAGTCGATGATTTTTGTAAAACATATGAAGATTGGATTAAGCATAAGCTTATAAGTTCTGGAAAACATAGGATGAGAAGCGGCAAGTTATCGTTAAGCGAGTCAGTATCAATTATGATATTTTACCATTTTAGCCCATTTAAGAACTTTAAAGCCTACTATCAACATTTTGTAGAAAATGGTAATTTATTTAAAAATCCTCCTTGTTATGAAAGGTTTATCCAGATTATTCCTTCATTATTTATGCCAATTATTATAATGATGCACTACTTAAGCGGTAGAAAAACTGGTTTTTATTATGCTGATTCAACTCACTTTGCAGTTTGTAAAAACATTAGAATTAATAAGGCATAAGACCTTTAAAGGATTAGCTGCTAGAGGCCATAGTTCTATTGATTGGTTTTATGGATTTAAGATGCACGTGATCATCAATGACAAAAGCGAAATTGTTGCTGTTAAGATTACAGAAGGTAATATTGATGATAGAAAGGCTTTTGAAGAAATGGTTATAAAGAAGAATCTCAAAGGCAAGTGTTATGCTGATAATGGTTATATTTCTAAAGAATTATTTAAACGACTCTATCAAAAAACCTTGCTTTTGATTACTGGAATAAAACATAATATGAAGAATTATCTAATGCCTATTTTAGACAAAATATTTCTTAGAAAACGTTTTATTATTGAAACTATATTTGGCTATCTCAAAGAACAATTTAATATAAAATTGAGTATGCATCGGTCTCCCACCAACTTCTTTGCTTCCCTATTCTCAGCTCTAATCGCTTTCCAAATCAAACCTGCTAAACCTATGATCTTTTATCCATAACCCGGGTTAACTACACAATTAAGTGGACAGACCCAGTATAAGCTTTAATTATGGGCTAATATTTGTTTATTATTTCTTAATAATATTTACATCGTCTCTCTACAAGTTTTATATTTTATAAATATAAAATAAAGCATAATAAGGAGGCATAATATGAACTGGGCTATTGCTTCCAGTATTTTGTATAGTAACGCCTGTCAATGAACAAGAAGAGTCGGTGTGTGTATTGTGTGAAGTGTCTGGGTCAGCATTCCAATGTACACAGTCTTTGTTAGTAAAACATGGAGAGCTTTGCTGATACATATTATAACTATGCACATGACCAGGATCATTGACACCATGATTATGGGATGGCATTTGATCAATGGTTAATGTAATGTCTGTATTACCCCCTGTAGTTTTATATGAATTATTATCAGCCCCTAAAATAAATTTGTTGCGTAAATCTGGAGCACCATTATTGCCATCACATAACACCCAACCGTCTGGTAGATGAGTGATGTCTCCATACCAAGCTATTACTGTCCCTTGGGGAATTAAATTTTGTATTGTTACTATCATAGATTTTTTCTCCTTATAATTTGTACCGTTTTTGTCTATAGTATAAAGCGCGCATTTATACTGAGTTTCGCTGTTGTTTACACATTTCAATATAGTAGGGAATATATATGAACCTTGGGCTTTAATTGGTATCGGTATTATATCATCTATCTTTAGAACCGAAGATAGTTGATTGATTATTATGCTACTAATCCCCCAAGTCTTGTTATCATCACCAAAATCAGGGTCACTATCTAAATGATTCCAACTAAACACTAAATTTACCCCATAGGGAATATAATCTTGAGGTGTATCATCCATATAGCCCATTTGTTTATAGTCCAATTGAAAAACAATATCGTATTTTTTCTCTATAGGTAAGCTATAAGATCCATCAGCATAACCATTGATATTTTGCCATTGGATATATAATTCAGTAAAGCCAGGCCCAAGAGTAGTTACCATATTAGAAAACTTAAACTCTACAGGACTGTCTACTTTAAAGATTGTATCTCCGGCAGGTAAGTTATACTGCCAGGTATAATTTCCTCCTAGCATTTTCTTCTTATCAAAAAGTGTTAAGTCTGTACTATCTGCACCTTGTGTAATTTCTAAATTATAATAATTTGCATTTTGTAGCTCTTTTGAAGTAGCCATTTCATCTGTTCCAGGCACACCCCCACCCGCAAGCAAAGTAAACTGAATTAAGGTCGGGGTTTTTGACATACTATTGTAACCAGTTATATTTACAGCGGTAGAATTACTAAACCCAAATGCAAAACTATTTTGAATCCAAGGATTATTGGAATCATCTGTTATAATGACTGATAGATTATCTTTAGATGCTTGTATTTGTACATCTTTTGTTAATGAGTTTTTAGCATTGGGTGGTGGATCTACTGGGGTATGAGCAGATCCAGAGTAAGGAGATATCATAATATTTTGTACATTAAAAAAAGCACCAGATAAGGTTAACACTTGCTGCTGAGTATCAATCGGAACATTGATATTCGATAATGAAATACTTATAGGAATATTTGCCTTAAGTTGTATGTTTGCAGATGGCATAAGAGCAAGAGTACCATTATCATCATTTGGGTAATATTTAAACTGCCATTTACTATTATCATCACTAGTTATAATCAATTTACTCATGTCTGCTTTGAAACTATTTTGATTCCATCCAGTTATGTATATAAGAGACGCATTACCGTTATAACTTGGCTGGTAACTGCCGGGTATAGTTCCTCCACTGAGTCCAGAATCCATACTTGTAGTAATAGCAAGAATTAAGTTGTTATTCTGACCTATAATAATTTGATTCTTTCTATCATCAATCGATTGACTAAATTCAAAAGTAATGGTTGGTAATGCTTCTAAATTTTTACCCATAATTTATTTGCCTATTTTAGTTATTCATGATTTTTTGTTTTGTTCGAAGGCATAAATATCCTTCTACGAATTTTAGGTCTTCGTCTTTAAAACTAGGTTCCAGAGAAGGACTAGCTATATTTGGTGTATTGTTCCACCTTCTATTAGACCCATTTTCTTTCTTAACTTGCATCCACTCGAAATGATATCCTGCTATATTTGGAGTAGGCATGCTTACTTGATCAACCTGAGATAAAACTGGATGAATTTCAAAAAATACTTCTAAGTTTTTTAATGCATCTACATATTGTTCTTTTTCTATCGAAAAAGAAGCAGTGGGCAATATTCCTGTTTCTATATTTATAGGAAATCTAGGATCCATAATTACTAAAACATCTGTATTCGCATCTGAAACACTTTTTGTTAAAGTTGTTTGAGTTGGCGTGATATGACCATCTTTTGTTTCTGGATTGGCATAGCTATAAAATTTACTAAAATCAAAGTTGTTATTGCCTGGTTTTAAAAAATAACCAACAGTCCCATCTTTTCTTTCGTTTAAGTCTCCAAATATTATTGGAAATTTTACCTTTTCAAACCCGTTAGTACATCTTTGCGTTGTAAGAGTTTCCACTTTAATATGTACGGCGTTATTAATTGTGGCAATATCTTGCGATAAACCTTTCCAAGTCTGATTTATAGCGGGATTTCCTTGTAATTCTAATCCAACCTGAAAGTGAGCCATTGCAAGTGGACTACTCATTAACACTCTCAATTCTTCACTTGCTGTAGAGGGAGGATCTATATTATCATATGCATAACGCATACTCTCTAGAAACATGGTAAAAAAACTCACTCTACTATTAGATGGAGTTGTGCTCGATGGAGAATTATTATAGTTAAATGATAATGCAAAATTTAATAAATATGAACTAGCGCCCAGGGCATTAAATACTTTTTCAAGAGTCTCATCTATTGGCTGACCATTATTTGGTGCGCTTTGCCATCCAATCTGATCTGTAGCATTATATTTATAGGTAAATAAATAACCAAGTTGCATACCATCTGTATTATAAAATATCAGGGCATTATTTATATAATCTCCAACAATCCAGCCGCACACAGGCGTAGCTGGATATAGACCAGACATATCCACAGTATCATCGCTCGCTCTGCACCAATTGAAGGATAAACGTGAGGGTTGCGTAATTCTGGGATGTAAATAGATATATTTATTATTTGCGGTATTTATATCAGACATACAACTTGACACATAAATACTTGCACCGCCACCAGTATCAGTACTAATATTACGTCTTTGCCCAAAGGCATCTACAACAGCAAACCCTGTGTTAGTAAGATCTAAGGAGCCGTAAGATGCGCGTATAGGGTTAAAACCAAATTCGACGGTTTCTGGACCTTTCGTAGTTTTTTTCAGCACTGAAGCTGCTACGTAATTTACAATATGAGGCATGTAACTATGATCAACATCAGGATTATTTGCTTGTACATTAAGTTGTAACACCTCATTTGTAGTCAATAATTCTTGATTAAATCCACTCAGCGAACAAGACACAAGTGGCATAGATTGTAATTTAGTTGCTATATTAGCCTTGCTGGATTCCAGTTGGCTAATAACTGAACGTGCAGGGAAAGGAGTCAAAAACGTCTGGCCATAATATGTTTGTAAATTTGATCCATCTGTGATGGTATTAAAATTAATATTAATATTACTACTAGATATAAAATTACTTGAACCATTCGTGGAAGTAAGAGTGTAGTCATTTATTATAAAAGAAGTATTATCTATAGTTGCGTTGTTATAATCCACTTTGTTTGCATTAATTATAGGATAGTTTTTAATTGACCAAAGCAGAGCAAATGGTAGCCATGTATCGCTAGAGTAAGAATGAAATGCCAACGAAGAAGGTAACTCTTCAGCCCAACTAAACTGATTTGATCCGATAGTTCCAGTCTTTACTGGATATTTACCTGCATCATTACTCAATAATGTGGAAACACTAGATGAACTTGCAAAATCTGCTTTTTGTAAAATACATACTTCACCTAGAATCGATTGCAAAATATCTTGAAAATTCTTGTAAGCATCATTATTTGGTATAAGAGCATTTGTTACAGTATCATAACTCTTTGCTAAAAATTGATTCCCATTTACAGTCATATTAGTTAAAATATTATTACTAACACGACAAAAAAGTGAACTATCATCATATCGCAACCCAGTATTATTATACTGCCATTTTGGCACTATATCATTGTTTGAGAATAAAATGTGTGGATTAGTAGGTTGATAGAACTTAGCAGCAGGTCCTAGCTTTAAAGATATATCCTTAAGAGTAGATAATGTTTGATATAAAGACCCAAGATTATTTAGCACTTTTATTATTTGATCTACAAAGTCTTGTCCTAGAAGTTTTAATTTCATAGAAACTGCTACAGAAGATAAATCTCCAAAGAAGTTTATGTTGTTAAAACCACTGAGATTTACTACCGTGCCTTCAGTAACACTTTTAAATGCAGGTATCACATGTAAACTTTCGTTAATAACAATATTTAGAATAACATCTACCTTTGGTGTAGTGTTTGAATCTGCTTCCCATGCTCTATACCAATCATAAAATAACTGCTGTTGCATAGAGCTAAGCGATCTACAATATGAATCTAAAGATGCTTGAGATGAGTTTAATGCTTGAAGCTGATTATCAAGATTTTTGAGCGTATTAGCATCTAATTCTTGCAATTTTCCTTTGAGCAACCATTTTAATCCTCCAAATGTTGAATGAAATGTGCGCTCATGGAGCTTCTTATTCAGCTCAATTTGATGAGCATCATCTATAATGTTACCAAATCCTAATTGGAATAAGGATATCATATCCTCTGCCTTAGAGACAGGAGTGGTATCTAATTGAACATTATTTGCAATCATGGTTGAAATTGATTCTGTAACAGAGTTACCTATTGCAATCTTAACGTTTTCAATAGATGGTTTCTGAAGATTATTAGACTGAGCAGGATTCCATTTTACATTATTAATCATTCCAAAATATAATGAACTATTTGGTATAGTAGAGGAAGGATTACAAGTCCAATTATACAGGGTTTGTAGCTCATCTATACTAAGACTACTTGATCCATTAGCTTCAGTCATTGTTTGTGATGTAAATGAATAATTTGTTAAAGGATCATTTTGTTGATCGGAGAACCAACCAATTACAGAATAGAGTAAATTTAAAGGAGCTGTTCCACTAAGGCATTCTGTAGGTAGTGAGTCATCATGGAAACCAAAAACATTTCTACAATTTGGGTAATATGCACTGAAATGCACTTCTCCAGTTGATACTGCTTGAAGGGGAGCACCAGTGATACTTTCTATAGTACCCTCTCCTATTATAGGACGAGTTGAAGTGGTATCATAGCTTACCCCCATATATCTAAAAGGAAGTTCTGTATCATTAACAGGAATTGTCACATATGTTTTTTGAAAATTACCAGTGTTTTTATCATTTATATTAATTAATGTATCACTTTCAACAATCCAAGATTTGGCTGGGATTGTGGTGGTGCTCCATGAAATAGAACTTACAGAATTACCTTGAGCATCAACTGGAATTCGTGAGACTAACCATCTATTAGGAACAGCAGGAAAGTAATGCTCCGTTTGAATATTGCTTTTTATGTATTGCTCTGTCTCAGGGCTTATAAGTTGTTCTCCGGTTAATAGTAAGATTTCTGATATTAAATCCGCCTTTGTAGTAAAACTTACCCCTATTTTTTTTATTAGAGCTGATGCAAGAAATGGACAAGCAGTAAGGTACTTGGTATTTATTTCTTGAACGCTGCATTTTAAACTATAGCCATCCCCAGAACTTGTTATATATTGATCGAAACTTTGAGAACCCTGTATGTAAGATTGCGCAGAATTAATTTTAATATAGTTCAATAACTCACTTTGATTTTTAAAATATATTGGAGATAATATTTTACTTTTATCAATATTATTTAATAATTTACTGACATTTGAATTAATACTAGAAGGTGGATTAGTATTATATTTATTGAGCAATTCTTGAATTTTTAATTCATAAGCATTGTTCGTTGCTAAAACATCTGTTGTAAAATAAAAACGTGTATGCTGCTTTCTAAATGTTTCAGGTAGACACCAGAATACATGGATGCCTCCTTTTAAAGGAGATGATGTGTTTTGTGTTAACTCTGTTCTAACAGAGCTAGAAATTGCTGGTAATTGACAATTTTTACCTTGAATTTTACTAAAATCAGTTGTTGGGCCACTAAAATTCGCAACTGCATTTTGATCATATTTAGTTTCATTGACACAAAGTACATTTAAGGCTATTGGAACAACTAAAGCTGTATTATCACTCATGACCGCCACTCATTTTATTAATAAAGACTACACTTGTAGCACCACCTACCATTTCTAGGGCAAATTCCGCTGAAGTCATTTCTGTGGTACTTACAGATACTTTAAGACAATTAGCTAGTTGTGAGGCTGATATTCTTCTGTTAGCATCCATTCCCCATCCTACACATCTGCCAGTTTCTGTGCCTTGATTTGGCGGCGTTAATGACCGCAAATTTAAATAAAGTGTTGGGTTAGCATATTGATTTACTGGATTTATTCCTGTCTGTTCAAATCCAAAATGAAGCATTTCTGGTGGTTTACTTATTGCGAGAAATTTGAATTCTCCAGAAAAAAGTCCAATCAATGTATCATTTGTTAAATGATCAAGACGTAAAAGAGGAACCTCGTCAGTTGGAGCGGTTGAGTCACCACCTAAATATGCATGTACTTGCATCGAAGGATATTCTTGTACCACAGTTGAATGAAGTAAAAATCCTGTTATTGGATCACTTGACCTTGCTCCACTAGATTCAGGCCTTGAATTTTGTACCCATTGCCAAGCCGCATTTTGTAAGTCTTTGAAATATTGCTTGTCTTGATTAAGTCCTAGGTCACTGACTCTACCTATGCTATACATTCCATCTATTAGAGCATTAATCCAATTTTGATCTAAATAAAAAAAACGTATCGACTCTTTTGGTAAAAGACTTGCATGGGGGAGAAAATAATTACTTGGAATATTTTCTAATATCATAAACTGTCCAGCAGCTTGTTGCACTAATGATGGTACAGGTGTATCTACTATATTTTGCGTCATAAATTTCTCTTTTTATTCTTATTACTCATTATGGGACTAATGCTATATACTCCGAAAGCCACTTAATTATTTGCGTTAAATTATCAGATTTACTAGTTAACATTTGCGAAGAATTAGCCTGCTTTCTAATATCATTTTTCCATTTTACTAATTGCAATGCAAGGCTACTATTTGATATAGCAAGCAGTTGACCGAGCTGCCAAGCTGCTGAGTAAGAAAGATCAAATAGTCCCGTTGCAGTATTATATCCACTTAGAGCATCAGAACTACTCACAGGAAGAAACTCTGTTCCTCTAAGTTTTACTAGATATGGTGTACATGGCCCACGATACCATGATACTAGGCTTCCTCCTTCACGTGTTTCATGCGGAAAAACAAGATATCCCATACTAGCTGCATAGTTTATAAGTATTACATCATCTCCTTGCTGTAATGTTCCACTTTCTTGGTGCGCAAGAGCCTGATTATAAGAATCAAAAGAAGGAACATCTGCTTTAGGTATTGGATAGACTAAAGTTCCATTATTACTCAGGTTGATATTCTGAAGTTTTGAAGCAAAATCATCTGAAATTTCAGATAGTGTATCAAAGCTCCATGAATAAAAAGATACAAGCCTTACCTTAGTATAATCAGAAAGTACTTCTGATGGAGAATATTGGTTGGGATTTGTACTAAGCTTAGGCATGGCATCATAAAATCCATCTAACGAAACAAGATGAACTATGCTGCGTTTTCCTTGTTCAGGCAATCTATTTGCAATAATCGTAGCAAATTCTGTGTTCTGCTTAGAAGCAGACTTATTATCTGTCGTCACCTCTCTTACATGAGCAAGATATTGTATATCATCGGCTGATGGTGCAATGCTATTAAATATATTAATAGGTACATCTATATATGTACATGTTTCTGTAACAGATTCACCTGCGTTTAAAGAGATCTTTGTATCTGATGAGGCAGAAAAATGAGAAAAATATTTACTAGGCAAAGTCCCGGCAGTTATAGATGTATTATCATAATTTTGTACAGTTTTATTACAATCAACTAAGTTTTCTATTGTTCCAGTATTTACAGCTGGTTGATCACCAGAATCAAAAACTAAAAGTGCAATCCATGGATTAAAATTCTCAGAAGTACTATTAAGAGAATTACTTGCCTTAAAATCAACTATCCAAGGAAATTTTTCTCTTTTTAGTGAAATATGTGGTAAAATCATTGAAAAATCACCTTGTGATCCATTAGAAGGGAAAACTCCATTTATGTATTTTTTATCTAGGCTAAAACGGTCACCACGAACATAAAAATTATAATTGCTCTTATACGACTCAGTAACTGGTGATGTAACTTCTTGGCTAACCACGATATTGTATTTACCTACTGAAAGTCCATGTTTTGAATATTGTATAAAATTAATATAACTTTCTTTGCTCATATCTAGACCTCGTTATCTCCTAAAGTACGTATTATGGGTTTATTAGTTAAACATACCAATGCTTGATCTAAAAACGGACTTGTATCAATATCAGGTGTAGCTTTCCAATTAAATGTTTTAGCCATTTGAGTTATTAAGTCCTTCCTTGTTGTTGTAGCACTTGTACTCTGAATGGTTTCAGAAACGGTTCCTTGAGGCAGTGTAACTGAGATAGTTTTTATATCAAAATATTCAAAAATTAGCTTCTCTTCTGAAGTAGGATATTCATATTTCAAATAGTCTTTAGATACAGGTAAAGTAGAATCAGGTACATGTGGTTTAGCTTTGATATTATATCCAGTTAAAACACCAGAGATTATATTATTATTCCCATCTAATTTTTCACTTCCCTGTACATTAGACCAAAGAGCAGAAGGTACATTGGAATAAATGGGGGTACACTCAAAGTCAGAAACATCTAATACTTTCTCTTCAAAATATATAGTTATATTGTGTTCTGATGTAAGTGTAGGAGGACCATCTGGATTAATTGGTCTTACAAAAAGCTGAGGTGAAGTAGAATTTAACAAAGAAGAAGCACTTAATTTAGAGAAAGTAGAAGGTATAGCAGATGAGGTGACAAATTCCGCTTCATCCGCTGACACTACCCAGTTTAAAGAAGCACCAGAATTTTCTGAAATGCTAGAATATAAACCACTTACTACTGTTACTTTAGATATTAGCAGTACTGAATTTTGTGCAGGCATATAATCATCTATCATTTGATACCATGATATACCTTGTTGTGTAGATGCTCCTGATCCAAAAGATACTGTAAATGATATAATCCATAAATGAATAGTGGCTTCTCCAGCGAGCGACGGACCCCAGATATGAATATCGGCTCCCACATGTACAGATATTGTTTGTGAGGTAAATAAGAATGAAATATCCGCTTGCACATATATGTCAACTCCTATACTTATATCATAATGGAGAGGTTTCCATTCAACAAGAAAATCTGCCCATAGATGCAAACCTGCAGAAAAATCACCAGAATGCCAATTAACGCTTAGATCTCCCCCTGCCATAACTGCTGATGGTGTAAGAGCAAAATAAAGCTTAGCTTCTAGATAAGTATTACTATCTATTTGCCATGAAAGACCAAGTGGCGCTAAATTCTGTGGATAATGAGCTGGAGGGGTATATGCTGGATGATATCCACCTAAAACTATCACAAAATCTCCTGAATGTTCGTTTGGAGAGAACCAAAATTGCATTACAAAATCACCTGTTAAATGACAATCAGAACTAAATACATATGACTTATTATTAATATGAGCCATAGCTTTAAAAATTCCAACTTCGGGTAAAAACGATACTGCAATATCAATTTCAACGTAAGCAAGTGGATTTGATTCACCTACTGGTAAAGAGAGAACAGAAGCTCCCTCGAGCCCGATTTCTATTGATTTACCAAAGTCTAATGTAACTAATGCAAATGAGTTCAACATGCCAAATGTACTAAAAACAACTCCAGCAGAGATCCAATCTTCTCCAGGAGACGGCATAACTAACGCAGGCGGTGTCGTGGTTGTAAGACATTGAGTAGCTTGAGACACACCTCCTGTCAAAGGATTAGTTACAGCAGAATCTAGAATAGATCTTGCTGCTTCTACGAAAGGAAAACTATTTATCTCATCTGTGCTAGTTGGGAGATTTAACATGGAATTATATCCCAAACCTGCTGCCAAACCATTTACATAGAGATAAGGAGGTCCTCCAATAGGATATGCTAGTATCGCGAAAATATAAAAAGATATATTATGATCCTTGTCTCTCTTATATTCTCCAATAGCTTCAATAGATAATTTCTGTGTTTTTATAATGAGACTTCCATCAAATACCTCAGAACCATTAGTCTTATTAAGAACAAACATACCTGAAATATCAACTCCGCCTTTATTATAACTAACTCCCATACCGTGAAGGCTACAATTTACTGCAAAATTGCTTACATCAACTGTAAGTATTAAATCATCGAGAGAAGCACTTAATGGACCAAGTGTTATAGATGCTGTAACCTCAAACCCTATTACAGTATCTCCATTTTGTTTTTGATATTTTGGTTTGAGTGATTGTAAATACAGAGGCCCGAGAGTTTTTTGAACAGAAACTTGGCCTGTGGGCTGAGTTTGATCTTGAGAAGATTCTGCTAAAGTAACTAACACCGCAGAATTTGTAGGCGGTGCAGGTTGAGTACTTGCATAGTTAAAAATTGGTATTGTAAGAGGAATCGAGTCACCGTCTAATAACAAACCTACAGAAAAACACGCACCTGGCTTCATCTTAGGATCATATCCAGTAATTCCTGTAGGATTTTTTGAAGTAATAGCAAGTTTTAATTCATTAACCTTTACAAGGCCCTTGAGATCATCTCCAATTACTGGAATCATCTTTCCTAAATCTAAAGGTGCCGATGATATTGAAAAATCTATTGATGAGACAAATTCCCATTTCCCGCTTTTAGCATCCTTTTCTGCATTAAGTGTAAATTGCTCCTGAGTAGAATCTATCTCACATGTTGCCTCAACTGAAAATGTTTCGTTTTTTAAATCAAATGTTAGTTTGGCATCTGTAAGCATTACTTTAGGTAAGATACTAAAATCTATACCAAGATCACTGAAAAATTTTTGGATAAGATTAGAAAGATCAAGATTCTGAGTCTCCCCTTTAAATACCCAACCCTCTTCTTGGTCATAAGATGCAGAAAGAAATACATCCTGGTTTCCTATATCAATAGTACCAGATATTTGACCTGATATATTTGTACTATTAGTAGCATCATTTGATAGCATAAAAGCAATAGTAAAATCTTTAAATACTAACGCATTAGGTATTATTTCCCATTCTGAAGGTGTGCCATCACTAGAAATTGTACTAACTATGAATGAAAAAATTGATATTTTACTACCATCTAGATTTAATCTCAAATCTGAGATCACTAAATTGTCTAGTTTATCACTATTACTTGGCAGCAAATCTACAAGATTTTTCCCACCCATAAAATCAGCAAACTCTGAGATATTCGGTAATACAACTTGATCTGATATAATGTTCAAATTCCAACTTGCATTTGACTCTTTATATAAATAGACATCAATTTCAGTACTTGTTCCAAACATAAACGAACCAAATATACTGCAAGTTATTTCATATTTATTTGTAGAGTTATTTTTTTGCGCATTAAAAGCTAAGTTCACATCAGTCAATGATGAATTAAACGGTAAAGACCATGGCTGTTCAGCGACAATTTTGAACTGAATATCATTAATACCTACTGTACCGGCAAAACTAAAAGCAATTGATATATCAGTTAAAGTTAGGTTGCCTAGATCATTGCAAAGATTATTTAAAATTGAAGTAAGGTTATTACCATCAACTAAACTGGCTAAATCGCTTAAACCACCTAATAATGATATTGGAGTGTTTGAAGTAATAGTTGATGGTGCACTAGAGTTTATAGGTATAGGTATATTAATAGTAGTATTAATTTTGCCACCTAATGTAGCTGAGCCAGATATTGCACCATAGTATTTATTACCTGAGCTACTATTTGATATAGTAAGATTTAAATTCATATCATTATTTATAACAATGATATTCTCCAAAATAGTCCAAGGTTTAGAGATTCCCAGAGTAAATGAAGATAACCTAAACTTCATATTATCATTAAACTGTACGGTAAAATATTTAAGCCCAACATTGTCAATAATTCGATTTAATGAATCTGGCAACAAATTCTTTAGATCAAAAGAGCTATCTCCGAATATAGTCCCAACTAACTTTATAAAGTCATTTATAGTAATTATTGAATTTTGTTCAGTATTTACGCTAAATGATAGGCATGTAATGCCTAATGGTAATTGAATAGATACATCTATTGCCAAAGATGATGATACATCATGTTTAGCAACAATATATAATTCACGGGATTTTACAGTATTCACATCGCCGCTTAAAGAATAAATTATAGACTGATTAGCCAGCAAAATAGGAAAGTTTATTTTTTTTGCAAAATCTTCTAATGTACCACTTTTAATATAAAGAGATGGGATAACGTTTTGACTACCTGAGTCAAAACAAAAAATTATATTTGGAAGCGAAAAATCCAAATATTTCCTTAATAGGTCAGATGCAACAAATATGCCTGACTTATTTAGACTATCTATAGTAATATTCGCTATTTTAGCAGAACTAAATTTTAACCTTAAAACATTACTATCTGCTGTAAAAGAGATATCACTCAGCATTACTGATATACCATATATAGTTGTAGTTAATCCTTTTGCTGAATCTTGAGGAGTAAATTTTAGTATTCCAGATACTACTACACAATCTTTAACACCATTTATAGTTAATGCTTGAGATCCTATAAAATCTTGAAATAAACTGCTGATACTAGGTGTTTGCAAGATACTATCATCAATTACCAAAACATTATTTCTTATAGCACTTGTCAATTTTTTACTTAGATCATTTAATATATCAGCCACTCTAATTTACCTAATTAAATATTTTATATATTAAAGTCATAAGTTACCACAATATACGTTCTACGTGAGTTCCATTAAAATGCTTTATAATGCCTAATTCAGGCTTTTCATCATTTCTAGGCTCTATAAAAATTTTTCTTAGCAATTCACTATCTTTGAATTTATTCCAAAATACAGTCATCCAAACAGACCAATTACCCTTAGCTTGAGCTGTCATGGTGATTTGTTTATGGAAAATATCTAATATTTTTGGTTGATTTTTTACATTATCCAATACCGCAAGTAACCTGTTAGCAGCATTTTCTGCAGCATCCCATGCAAAATTTCTCTCTCTAATTCTGTGATCCGTGAGCACCAATTCATCCTCCAAAGGAATTCTGATAATATTTTCTTCAGCTATATGATGGCGTGTATTTAATTTATATAAATCGATAGTATTCTGTGCTTTAGATTGTAATAAATTCTCTGCTGCACTATTCGGCTCAACTATTACCATGTCTCGTACATCATCTGATACCGTACCAGTCGAGCTTTCTACTATATATCTTACTTTCTTCTTAGAATAAATAATAGGGCTTTGAGTGTTTATACTAAAACTTGAATCTAAATCTGGCCATAAATATTTATCTATATTTTCAGCATTTAGCTGGATTTCATCGCGATAAGAATGACATTCGCTACATACTATCAGTGCATGATTTAAATCATTTTGTGTAATTGACTCTGGCATTTCGGCAAACAACCTATGATGAATAACTTCATGCGCTGCAATAGATTTTTCACACAACATGCAGTATGAACCAACATTGTCTATGAGATGTAGGGTAAACGATAAACTATCAGTTGTTCCTATTGTTGTAACAAATGCAGAATTAATTTTATTTAGAGGTCTCATGCGTTTACCGGATTAAATATTTGCGTGTTCGAATACTTGCCAAGCAAAGCATTGAACAAGCATTTTTTATATTTTTCATCGATAACTGCATTCGTTATAATAAATACGTACAAAGAAAAGAATCCTGAAAATTGTGCTTCTTCAGCCCACTGTTCTATGAATAATTGAATAATATTGCCTTGAGTTTGAGTATTCACTTCCCCCATTAAATTAATAAAATTTTGTATCCCATTCGATATTGCCAACGCTGTTTTAGTTCTATTGAACAAACGTCTATCAGATAGTTTTAGATTTTCCAATGAATCTGGAATGTAATTATTTAATTTCACTATGTCTTTTATAGTGCGTTGTGCTGTAGTATCATTCGACTGTAAAATCAAAGCTACCTCTTTTCCACCACTACCTAAGACACGCCCTAGCATATAGATGTAATCACCTTTTAAAAAATTGTCCATATTACTATACCCGTCCTGATTATACTGAGGGGAATAATATAACTTTGAGTATGAGCCCGCATTGCTCATTTGTGGCCACATATAATCATTCCTTATTACATTTTTCATTAATTCATATCCATTATCATCCATATTACCTGTACTTAGTTTTGGATCTATGTGAGGATCTAGATTAATCATGTCAATTATTGTGTTTGTCTTTGGTTCGTCAAGTTTATGAGAATTACAACTGGGACAAGCCAAATAAAAATTTGTATAATTAATCATTTCATCTGGAAAAGTTGACTTAGGCACTAAATGCTCTATGGCTAAGGCACTATCAGCTATTCTCATATCACAGTAGTTACAGTACTCACCATAAGCTTCTATTAATTCGGCTCTTGAATAACCATACAAACTACCTAGACTCTTTGTATAAGACGTTATTGCTGCCCTAGCCTCACGACCACCAGTCTTTATATATTCTATAGATATTACTTTAACAGCCTCCAGCATGGCTTTCATATGTGCAGCATCTCCAAGGTCATACTTTAATCCGACTTTTTTCAATACTGTAGTAATATCGATATCTTCTTCAGTTTTCAAATATTCAACAAGAACACCTATAGTTGCTTCTGTAAAATTTTTCGCAAGAGCATATTCTATATACAACTTAAAATCATCAGCTGTTAAAGTGTTTAAAGGTCTCATACCATATCTTAATTTAGATTAAATAATCTTCTTTATACAACCCACGGTTGTATTATTCAATAATTAATGCTATTAATTGGATATGTCAATCATATTTATTAAATTTTTTGTTAAATAAAGCAGAGCCCTATTTTATTAATAGAGCACAGATAGTATCTATGGTTTGCTGATTTTGATTAATATAATCTTTTGCTATATTAATCAAAGAATGTAAATGTTGTTCATTACCATTATCCATAGAACTCATTTCTTCTGGTATATTCATTTGTAACCTAAAGTGATTATTATTTTTTAACATTGCGGTTATTGCAGCTTCTGCAATAGTACTTTCTGCATCAATCATATCACTAATTATATCACGACCTTTTAGCCAGCCAATGTCACCGTTATCTGCTTTGACATTAGGATTGTTGATAGAACATCCAGTTCCAATTGAAACAAGTATTATATCTGTCAGTTCTAATTTAGGATTCATTGTATATACTCCTGTAATACCGATTAATTCAGGATTATTTGCGTATATACCTCCATCAGCACCTTGATATGATGATTTGTTAGTTATACTCTTAAATAACTTTGGAGCAAAATAAGTTGGCGCTGCCCCAGTTGCTCCAACAATATCTTTTAAATAAAAGTCATTGTTAGAGTTATTCTTAGCCAAGTAAGAACTTGCAATAAATGGTTTATCTTTTTCTATAGAATATATTGGTATAAAAAGGGGACGAAGTGTTTGGCTTAGTAAAACATTATCAAATGTTTTTTCTAAAATTGAATCATAATAACTTCTTGAATATTTAGCACCCCATAAACCAAATCCAGTAAATATCTTTCTTAAAAGTGAAGGTGCAAATATTTTCTCTGCCTGGGTTAGGTAAAGATCTACAACATCTTTTGCATAATATTCTGGGTTGTTGCCACGCCTATCAGGTTTGGTTATTGCTGCTGCAATAAGTCCTCCTGTGCTTGTACCAGTTATAGCATCAAATAACTCTGTTATGTGTTTTCCAGTTTTTCTTTCTATTTCTTCAAGGATTGTAGCTGTGATTATTCCTCTTACACCACCTCCATCTACAGATAATATTTTCATAATACTCTCATTAATTTGTTAAGTACCCTACTTAATAAGGTACTTACATAAGTTATAAAATTATTCATAATATAAGTAATATGCTTTTTAATCGCACAAAATACTCAAGATATTTTTTATTATATAAGATCTTCAGGAAGAGGGTTGTAAGCACCTTGTACTACATCATATGTATCTTTATTTGGAACTAAATCCTCTATTACTAAAGTTCCTGGTTTAACCTCCCAATGTGTAAAATCTTCTCCAGTATACACTACAACTTTATCAGGGGTTGGATTATCAGGCTTAATGCTTCTCATAGCTCCAAAAGAACCTTCTGAAGCACCTTCTTCCCAAACTTTATCACAATATTGGAAAAAACATGTACCTAGAACTTGACCTGGATTTTCTTCTGCATATTTCATTGATTTTGTAAGTTGACCTTTAATTATATCAGCATATCCTGGATTTGGGGTTCCATCGCCATTAAGACGACTCTGACCAATTTCAGTAAACAGAATAGAAAGTTTATACTTTTCCCACGTAAGAGGCACCCATCCTTTTCCTTTGCCTTCAGCATCAGTATATAAATATCCAGCGTCAGTAGTAGGTTGAGGACATAAAATTAATCTTGCCTTCACTTCCTCTGTTAATGATGAAAACAAACTATCCCACCAACTCCAAGATGGCAAAGGTCCGCCATTCTTTGCAAAACTAACAGGATGCCCTAAAGGCAATTTCTTACTAAACTCACCTTCTATTGCAGCCCATATATTAGTAAACTCTGCTACGCGCTCAACAGGTACTGTGACGCCATGCTTTGGTAAATCTAATTCATTGCCAAAACCAATACCATAAATTGCTGGGTGATAGTCTGAAGTTGGATCATTTATATCTTTTTTAAAAGATTTCAATAAATCTACGCATGCCTTACGAATGTCTGGGTCCTTAGTATATGTCAAAAAGTTGTAGTTAGACACTGGAACCAAAACTTTTGTGTTGTGTTGAGCGCAGTAATCTAAAAAATCCGTGTGAGGATTTCTGGCATCCCAATCATATAACCTAAGTAAGTTAACTTTGAGATCTTTTGTCAATTTACTCACATCATCACGCCCAACATAGGGTTTTGAGCTTTTTACTGGAGTAAATGTATCTCCCCAGAGAGGCTTCATGTTATGCTGAGCTATATCACTACCAAAAAATATTAAAGTATCCTCTGAAGTGCTTTCTGAATATGGATGTGGAAACGGCTTATAACTCATACCCTTTAGAAACGTACTAGTGCTATGTGCAGCAGTAGTTTTTATTAGTTTAGAAGCCTTTTTAAATTTAGACATTCTCTCCTCCATGTCATGTTTTTGTCGTCCAGATGTCGTCTTAACGATATTAAATGATAAACTATGTAAGATAAGACCAAAAAAATCTCGTAATAATTAACAAAGACATCATGTATGCACGAAAGCATATGTTAATTATTTTCTTAAATAAAATGATATTAATAATTTTACTATTGCAACTATTAGTTGAGTTGTATATTAATCACAATAACTTGAGTTGCATTATAATAATTCGAAAATAGAGTGTTAAAAATTAGGTAAACTATAACATGGGGTCCTAGGCCCAAATCTGATAAAAAAGACATATTGGTCTTGTAGCTCTTGTCCATAACTCGGGTTATTTACTACTTGAAGATCTTGTTGGAGATACACAGCTTTTGTGCAGCAATCGGAATATATTATGTCTAAAATTCCAGGCTCTGTTCTTATTCGTTAAGGTTTATAGCAAAACGCAATCCAGAGTTACTTCCATGAAAATATTTATCCACAAAAATTGGTTCATCTATATTACTTGTAAAAGTTCTAGATTCAAAAGTAGTAGGTTTATAGTATATCAAATATTAACAAAGCCACACACCATTGTATTATAAAAAATATACAAAGAAAAATAAATCATATTTTGGATTGCCAGATGTATATTATAATATCAATTCAAATGCGAGATATTGCTTCTTCTATATATTTTCTTGCTTATTTTTATGATTTTTTATGTGCTCTTCAAACTCTTGAATGCTTAGATTTATGGAATCACCATTATCCCGTAGGGACCTTAAAGCATCTATAACTGCTGCTTTATTTCCTACATCTATACCAGTATTTTGTGTTAAATCACTTATTTCCTTATCACGCATTTTGATAAGTTCTTGATCTAATCCAGGAAATTCTTCTCCTATCTTTTTTAAGCTCTTCTGTGTCATATTACATAAATATTTAGATTAAATAAAGGTGTTTTATAAATATAAAATTATTGATGTAGGCACAATAAATTTCCATGTAACTATTTTTATAGTAAATATCGTGATCTGTGAAGAGAGATATAAAACAACGAATGATTAGTTAAAGATAGCGAATAGCTTATTGTTCGACATATAGATAAATCTACATTAGTCTGTAAAGGAGGTAATCCAGCCGCAGGTTCCCCTACGGCTACCTTGTTACGACTTCACCCCAGTCGCTAATTCTACCGTGGTTGGCTGCCTCCTTGCGGTTGGCTCACCAGCTTCAGGTAAAATCAACTCCCATGGCGTGACGGGCAGTGTGTACAAGGCCCGAGTACGTATTCACCGCGGCATGCTGATCCGCGATTACTAGCGATTCCGACTTCATGGTCTCGAGTTGCAGAGACCAATCCGAACTAAGATAAGATTTTGGGATTTGCTCCACATCGCTGTATTGCATCCCTTTGTTATTACCATTGTAGCACGCGTGTAGCCCAACCCATAAGGGCCATGATGACTTGACATCGTCCCCACCTTCCTCCGGCTTACGCCGGCAGTTTCCTTATAGTTCCCGACATTACTCGCTGGCAAATAAGGATGGGGGTTGCGCTCGTTGCGGGACTTAACCCAACATCTCACGACACGAGCTGACGACAGCCATGCAACACCTGTGTGTGACCCAGCCGAACTGAAGAAAATCATCTCTGAAATTCATAATCACCATGTCAAGGGTTGGTAAGGTTTTTCGCGTAGCATCGAATTAAACCGCATGCTCCACCGCTTGTGCGGGCCCCCGTCAATTCCTTTGAGTTTTAACCTTGCGGCCGTACTCCCCAGGCGGAGTGCTTAATGCGTTAGCTGCGAGACCGAAAGATAAACTCCCGATATCTAGCACTCATCGTTTACAGCGTGGACTACCAGGGTATCTAATCCTGTTTGCTCCCCACGCTTTCGCGCCTTAGCGTCAGTTTCGGGCCAGGTGATCGCCTTCGCCACCGGTGTTCCTCCAAATATCTAAGAATTTCACCTCTACACTTGGAATTCCATCACCCCCTACCGAACTCTAGCCTACCAGTTTTGAAAGCAGTTCCGAGGTTAAGCCTCGGGCTTTCACTTCCAACTTAATAGACCGCCTACGCGCTCTTTACGCCCAGTAATTCCGAACAACGCTAGTCCCCTACGTCTTACCGCGGCTGCTGGCACGTAGTTAGCCGGGACTTCTTCTGTTGGTACCGTCATTATCTTCCCAACTGAAAGAGCTTTACAACCCTAAGGCCTTCATCACTCACGCGGTATTGCTGGATCAGGCTTTCGCCCATTGTCCAATATTCCCCACTGCTGCCTCCCGTAGAAGTCTGGGCCGTGTCTCAGTCCCAGTGTGGCTGATCATCCTCTCAGACCAGCTAAAGATCATTGGCTTGGTAGGCCATTACCCTACCAACTACCTAATCTTACGCGGGCTCATCTATCAGCAATAAATCTTTCCTCCGTAGAGCGTATAAGGTATTAGCATTTGTTTCCAAGTGTTATTCCTTACTGATAGGCAGATTCCCACGCGTTACTCACCCGTCTGCCACTGACTTAAAGAGCAAGCTCCATAAGTCCGTTCGACTTGCATGTGTTAAGCATACCGCCAGCGTTCGTTCTGAGCCAGGATCAAACTCTCATGTTTGATACTGTCATTACTTAATTAATTAAATTGACAAAAAATTATTACGCTTTTCGCTACCTTTATCTAATCATTCACTATTTTACAGCAAACACAGATCAATTACTTTCCCTGTGTCATGTGTGAACACTTATACGTAATTCACCGATGACTGTCAACAGCTATTTTTAAAATTAGTACAAATAACCACATGGCTCCAAACACTCTATAGAAAATAAACTGGATTAAGTACTAAACGCGTTCATGACAACTCAAATAAACTTCATTCGTAATCAATATGGTCAATTAATTTGGTTTTGGACTAGGAGCAATGAGTAAAGCTTATAATAATAGGCAAACAAGGAACGACAACGTACAATGTTCAAATTAATTGACTAACAACGTACCAATATCTTTAAATACACAATCTTTAACTTATGAACCATTAAATCTATTAATAAGATTCTTAGACATCCTATAGTAAACTGTATTACACTCAGTTACTTTATTATCTCTAGGATTGCTGCGAGGGTCTATAGGTGTAATTCTTTTTCTAGTGGAAAAACTACCAAAATTTCTAATTTCAACTCTATTGTCATCTTTAAGTGCTGATGAAACTGCAGCAAAAATTTCATCACACGCTATTTTTATGTCTTCCTTTTTAAACTCGTATGAAAGAGAAGAATAAACATGTTCTATTAAATCGTTTTTTTTAAGTTTCATTGTATAGTCTTTTGATTCTAATTGCGTTGCCGCTAACTTCCTAGCATCTCTTGCTCTGCTCTCCCCACGCTAATACAGCAACAAAGACTAATGGTCATTCATCTTGAACTTGCGTATGGTGTTACTTCGCTCACCTAATTACCTATGGTCTTTGCTTCTTGCATCTAATACGCAAACTCAAATTAAATGATTATTGTTCAATCTAAAGGAAGAGCAAGAAAAACAGTCATTTTTCCTCTATTGATAAAGAAAACAATATTTTTTTTATTAAGTTTTTTGCTATTTTCATATTCTTTTCTTAGATCTTCAACATTATTAACAGTAACTTGATTTACTGCCGTAATAACATCTCCCACTAATAAATTTCTCCATGAATCCTTTGATTCATTTGAAAAAATCTCTACACCTTTTCTCGTAGAATCATCCACTATGTTACTAAACTTTACACCATGAATGAGAAGATATCTACCGCTAGCATTCTTATCGTCAGAAACTTGGTCAGAATCCTCTTGCAATTTTTCTGCTATTTGTTTTACAGCTGCTTTTAGTGTGATTTCTTTTCCGTTTCTTAATATTTTTACTTTGATTTCTTGATTTATGGCTGTTTCTGCAACCAAAACCTCGAGCCTTTTTACATTTTTTATTTCCTGACCATTATATTCTACAATAATATCTCCAGATTTAATTCCTGCCTTCTCTGCTGCACTACCTCTCTCAACTTCAGCAATAAGTGCTCCCTTAACATCCTTCACACCAAGACCATCAGCTATTTCAGGGGTAAGTTCTTGTATTTTTATTCCAAGCCTACCTCTTTCAATTTTTCCATTTTCTTTTAATTGCTTCACAATTTTTGTAACACTATTTGATGGTATAGCAAAGCCTATGCCTATATTTGCACCAGAAGTAGTCAAAATCGCTGTATTTACACCTATAACTTCTCCATGCATATTAAACATAGGTCCTCCAGAATTACCTCCATTAATAGCAACATCTGTTTGTATATATTCGTCAATCACACCACCGCTAATAATATCCATATCTCGTGATTTAGACGATATTATACCGCTTGTAACAGTACCACCAAGACCAAAAGGATTTCCAATAGCTATAACCCAATCTCCAACTCTAGAAATTTTAGAGTCACCAAATCTAACAAAAGGGAATGGATTTTTTGAATCAATTTTTAACACAGAAATATCTGTTTTTTGATCACTTCCAACAATTTTTGCTACAAATTCTCTGTTATCATTTAACATAACGTTAATTTCATCAGCATCCTTAATTACATGGTAATTTGTAACAATATATCCTTCTGGATCTATAATAAACCCAGAACCAAGTGATGTAGCTTTTGGATTTGTTGGCATTTCATCCATGAAAAATGGTATTCCAAACTGGTCAAATAATTCATGAAATTGTTCAAAATGTGTTACATCCCCTGGAATCAAGGATTTTTGTCGTTTTTTCTTTACATATTTAACAGTGTTTATATTGACTACTGCTGGCATTAAAGGTTCTACAATATCAGCAAACCCTTCAACAGGAGCGGCTATAGAAGATACGGAAAAGAAATATAAACTTATAACTATAAAAAGGAATTTGCGCATATCTTATTTACCTATTTTTAAATATTCTAAAAATTCGCTATCCGGAGATAACATAAATGTTGTTTCCCCATCTTGAAAAGTGATTTTGTATGTCTGAAGATGTCTATAAAAATTATAGAAATCGGGATCCTTACTGAAGGCATCATTAAAAATTTTAGCGGCCGTTGCGTCTCCCTCACCTTTTATTATTTCTGATTTCATATATGCATCTGCTAAAATAATTTTAGATTCTTTATCAGCCCTTGAGCTAATTCTATCTGCCTCTTCTTGACCTTCGGCTCTGATTTGCCTTGCTTCTTTCTCTCTTTCTGTCTGCATTCTACTATAAATAGCTGCACTATTTTCTTTAGGCAAATCTGCTCTCAATATCTGAACATCTATGACATCAATACCAAATTTTTTTGCTTCAATATTAACATTATCTCTAATTTGTTCAATAATACCTCTACGCGAAGAAGATAGAAGTTGTGTCAGCTCAACTCTACCAATTACTTTACGCATCTCAGACTCTAAAATCTTGTTTAGCCTAATTTTGATACCTTGCAAATTATTTACAGTTTTATAAAAATTTACTGTATCTACAACTTTGAATTTTGCAAAAGCATCAACTATTATTCTTTTTCCATCAGATGCTGTAACCTCTTTTGCTTCTGCATCTATATTAATTATTCTATTATCGAAAAATAAAGTTTTTTGAATAAATGGAATTTTAAAATGCAAACCTGGTTCTTTGACAACTCTCATTGCTTCGCCAAATTGAAAAATTACAGCAGTTTGTCTTTGATCCACAGTAAACGCGCTAGATAAGACAAATAATACTAAACATAGGAAAAAAGCTGTTTTTATTGGGAATCCTTTTAACATACTTACCTGTTTTCTATTTTTGGGCCAACTGCCATATGTGGCAACATATCAGATCCTATTATATATTTTTTGGAATCTTTTAGTATTACCTCTATAGCATCTAGATACATTCTATTCTTTGTAATAATTTTTTGATTTAGATATTGAGTATAGACAGCGAGAAAACGCTGCGTATCACCTGATGCTTTAGAGATAGTTTCTTGTTTATAACCTTCTGCTGCCTCAAGAATTTTTGCGGCTTCTCCACGAGCTTTAGGAATAATATCGTTACTATATGCTATAGCTTGGTTAATTTCACGTTCTTTATCAGCTTTTGATGTCTGAACATCTCTATATGCATCAATTACTTCAACAGGTGGCTCGGCCTTCAATAATTGTACCATTTCGATCTCTATTCCAGTTTTGTACTGATCCAGGGTTTTCTGGACAAGAGCTTCAATTTTATTTGCTATTTCTTGTTTTTGACTTGATAATATTGATAATATGGGAGTTTCTCCTATCACCTCTCTTATCGCACTTTCAGACGCTGCTTTTACCGCTTCTTCAGGTTGTGCTATGTTAAAAATATATTCTTCTAAATCTTTTATATGCCACATAACAATACAATTTAGATCTATAATATTTTCATCCCCTGTGAGCATAGTGCTTTCATGCTGTATGTTTTTAGGATTTTCAGAATATGTATTTGATCTATAACCTATTTCTATTGTCCTTGAAATATTTACATCTTCTACTATAACAGTCTCAAAAGGAAATGGAAAATGATAATTAAGCCCAGGAGTTGCCGTTCTAACGTAGGCTCCAAATCTTAAAACAACAGACTGTTCGCCTTCATCAACCTTATAGAAACCAGTCATAAACCACAAAATTATTGCAGCAAACAAGATAATTATCCCCGTTTTTGGAGAAAATGGCGCAAAATCTGGCATCTTAAAATCCATATTTACCTTTGAAGAATTCCTTCTTATTTTTTTAAAAAATTCTTCTCCATCATTATCCCCATTATCGTCCCATGGTGATTTTTTCATACTACCTCAAAATTTTTATGAGACATAATAACTACTCCGACTAAAAAAACTAAACCAGCGTACCACACAATATATTTATCTGTTATCCTAAAAGCAAGATATAGATTAGTATTATTGAGTAATAAATATCATTTATAAATGAAAAAACAGTATCTTATATGTATTTTGATATTTTTATGCGTCTCTTTTTCTAGTTCTGCTGATGATACATGGGATAACGTAAGATTAGAAGGTCTTGCAGCTGGAAGAACATATGCTGTCGAAAGTGGGACTGGATTTTTTGTGTCTAAAAATATTATAGTGACAAGTAGACATGTAGTACAAAATTGTTTAAATATTGCTGCAAGAGGCGCAATAGATCCAACAAAACTGGTATTGCTAAACGATAATTCAATAGAAGATTTAGCTATTTTACAATCCAAAAATGAAGTGACTCACTTGCCATATTTAAGAATTAATTACTCAGCTTTATCAATAAATGATACAATTTTTACCATAGGATACCCACTTGATAGAGGAGAATCTGGGATATATATTTTAAAACAGGCTCAAGTTCTAAGAGTTTTTAAAAATCCAAATTCAGATTATACAGAAATAGAGTTTACAGACTCAGTAGATCATGGGAACAGTGGAGGTCCAGTTTTAGACGCAAATGGGAATATTATAGGAGTAGTCAAAGCAAAGGCCACATATACAGATAGAGTAACAGGAATAAAAACTATAGCAGGGGTAGCAGTGGGTTTAGATAGCCTCATATCGTTTTTAGATAGTAATAAGGTGGATTACTACAAAAACTATACATATGATGTCTTAACAAATTACAGAAATGACATAAGTGCACAAAACTACATAGTTAATATTCATTGCATAAAGGAAGCCACTATCAAAGAAATTTCTAGCTAATCCAACCTAACAACTTGATCCGCATTATCAATTTGCTCAGTAGTGTCTATTGATGGCGCGTCGTGCTGCAGTTTTAGTGGCTTCTTTAGACCACATCCAACTACAAATAAAGTAGAAAAAGCTAAGATCAAAATTTTTTTCATATTTATTTTATTTATATTTTATTTCCTATATACTGGGGACAATCAACTGGAACTTTGTATGACTTTTGTTATATGAAAATTAAATTATGATCATAGTACGATTTATTACAATAATTATTTTGTTTTTTTCTGCAAACACCTACGCGCATGAAAATACTTCTAATTGGAAAATCCAAAGAATCGAAACCCCAACACGTATTCCTGGAGATATAGCCTTTTATGATGAAAATAATGAAAAAAAATTTATTGAAGATTTTGAAGGAAAAACACTGTTAATGGTATTTTGGGCTACATGGTGTGCACCATGCCTTCAAGAAATGGTAGAGCTTGACGCATTGAAAAAAGATTTTAGAAAACTCCAATTGGATATATTACCAATTTCACAAGATTATCATGGTGCAACAATTGTTAAAGAATTTTATAAAAAAAATAACATCAGGTATCTTCCTATATATCTTGATTACAAAAACTCAATCTTTAGGGAAATGAGGATGGTTGGGCTCCCCACATGCTACATAGTTGATTCCGAGGGTTTTATTAAAGCTATTATTACTGGTAGTATAAACTGGTATGATGAATCTTTACGCAAAATATTATTGGAGTATATTGGAGGACATCCTGTGATGCCAATCAATAGCTACAAGGATCACTCTCTAAATCAACAAATTAAAATACCAAAAATAGAGGAAGCTAGTAAAGAAACATCAAAAGTTGAAGAACCTAAAATTATTAAAGAAGAAAAAGTAAATAATCTACCTAAAAAAACAACTAAGGAGTAATTATGACGCAAAAAATAATATCAAATAATAGTGTTGCTGAAACAAGAAAAGAATTTTCATTATATGATTTTGTAATCAATCTTCTAACCCTATCGCCACTTAGAAATAACACACCAACCGTCTCAGTACTAAGATTTGTAGGGACCATAGGGAAACTAGGAGGAGTCAAATGCGGTGGATTATCCCTTGAGGATCTAAATCCTCTTATTGAAAAAGCTTTTGAGTTTAAGAAACTTGCAGCTGTTTGTATAATAATAAATTCTCCAGGCGGATCACCTGTACAATCTGAACTAATAGCAAATAGAATTATAAATCTATCAAAAGAGAAAAAAATCCCAGTATATAGTTTTATTGAAGATGTTGGGGCATCCGGCGGGTATTGGTTAGCATGTGCTGGCAATGAGATATATGCCTCAAAATCTTCCATTATAGGTAGCATTGGTGTAGTGAGCAGAGGATTTGGATTTAAAGAAGCAATAGAAAAAATTGGAATTGAAAGAAGAGTATATACATCTGGCACAAATAAGTCAATTCTTGACCCGTTTACATCTGCAAAAAAGGAAGATGTAGATATTATTAAAAAAATCCAAACTTATGTTCATGCACATTTTATAGACGCAGTAAAAACTAGGAGAGGAGGCAAACTCACACAAAAAGATAATATACTATTTAATGGAGAATTTTGGACAGGAGAAATAGCTTATGACTATGGTTTAATCGATGGGATAGATGATTTTCATAGTTTTCTTAAACATAAATTTGGAGATAAGATTAACATCGAATATGTAAAAACAAAGGAGTCCTGGCTCAAGAAAAAATTGGCATTTTTATCTAGCATATTTGTACAAAATCTCTCCGCAGAAATAAGAAATTCACTACAAGAAATAGAAATAAGTGCAAAATATGATATTAAGTAAACTGTAATAAAAATGTGAGATGATGTTATTTATCTAAAACACCATCTCTACTACGGCTACTTACACAGAGAAATATATGTTAGGAACTATACTATTGGATGATCTATTAGTATACCCATCGCCGTGATATGCTCTATATCTGTAAGATTGCCATCCACATATATTGCTCCCGCTTCTAATTCCCCATTTGCTATCAAAGTTATAGTTGGGTATCTGATCTCTCCGTCCTCATCCATATAGCTGGTAATTTCTAATTCTTGGACATGAGCTGGACCTGTTATATCTATATTGCCATGCGTAATACTGAGCTTCATTTTACATTCTCCATTTTATTCTTGAATTTATAATATAGTTATTATAAATTGTCAACAATTTTTTAGTATATATTACTATATAGTATAATATATTAATTTAATGCTTCAATTTCTAAAATGCTGCCAAGTTTATTGTGGAAACTTTACAAACATTAAATTACAGCTTATAGAATACTTAAGCAATAAGAATGTAAGATGATCAAATTAGGTTTTGGGTTAAAGTATAGTGATTTATATTCAACTAATGGATTATATAAAATAGATAAATTATTTTTGCACTTTCTAAAGAAAGAAAATGATTTTTTATACAAAGTGTTGGTAGATTATCGTACAAAAAAATATGTTGAAAATTTTGATTCAGATCAGTTAATATCTATATCAAAAATTCAAGAAAAATTTATAGGAAAAATTTTTGGTATTGAAAATGAAATTCTTCATTATCACAAATCTCAAGAATTTACCAAACAATTATATACGGTAAAAAGAAATTTTGTTCATAGAGTAGCTGTACAAAAATATAAGAAAGAAGATATTAATCAACAAAAAGTAAATGAGGATTTTTTCCGATTGGTAAGAAGTCCTGTGAAAGACAAGTATGATCTTGATAAATTATTTATACTGCTTCTAGATAAATATAAAGAGAATACCACGGAATATGTGATACTTGCAAAATACGCAGCTTCTAGAATTCATTTCGGACCAACTAGCGACTTATTCTCAAAACCACATAAAATAGATTTTGAAAATCTAATAAATTTTTCAACTAATGGCTATTTATTAGAAAAAACAGGACAAGAACAAATATCAAAATCCCCATATTTAGAAGCTCATTACTGCATAAATTGTCATAAAACAGAGAAAGATACGTGTAGAGAAGGTATAAAATATAAAAATGCTTATAAATCAAATCCTCTCGGAAATATTTTAAAAGGCTGTCCTCTTAAAATAAAAATTTCTGAAATGAATGAAGTATTTTCAAATGGATATTTAATCTCCGCACTCAGTATAATTTCTTGTAATAACCCTATAGTAGCTTTAACGGGGAAAAGAATTTGTAATGATTGCTCTAAAGCGTGTATTTATCAGAAACAAGAACCTGTGGATATACCATCCATAGAATCTAAAATCCTAGAAGATGTATTATCTTTACCTTATGGTTTTGAAATCTATTCGCTTTTAACAGCTTGGCAACCATTAAATCAGCAGGAATATCTTCCTTCCGAATATAGAGGTAAGAAAGTGCTGGTTGTTGGAACTGGTCCGAGTGGCATTGCTCTTTCATACTATCTTCAAAGAGCTGGTTGTTATGTTGTTGTAATAGATGCTCTTAAAATAGAACCTATACCAAAACATCTTATAATTAATCCTGTAAAACATATTTCTGAATTAAAAAAATCCTATGAGAAAATAAAGCCACAGGGTTTTGGTGGGGTTGCTGAATATGGTATTACTGATAGGTGGGACAAATCCAATTTATTAGTCTCAAGACTACTACTTGAAAAAAGGAAGAATTTTGAACTACATGGTGGAATAAAATTTGGATCTAATATTACATATGAACAAACCAAAATTTTAGGCTTTGAATCCATAGCCTTATGTTGCGGAAGTGGATATCCGCAAATTCCTGTACTGGAAAATATTTCTGCTGGCAATGTAAGGACTGCAAGCGATTTTCTTATGTCTCTTGGTGCTGGTGGTGCAAATTTAGAAAAATCACATACAAACTTCTTGGTTCTTCTCCCAGCCGTTGTTGTAGGTGGAGGTCTTACTGCTGTTGATGCAGCTACACAAATCACCAAATATTATCCTTTTCTTGCTAAAAAACTCTATTTAAAATTCAAAAATAAAGATTTGCCTTTTCTGACAGAAGCAGAAAAAAAACAAGTTGAGATTTTAGTAGAACATGGTGAGAGATACTACAAAGAGGATTTAAACGCAAAAAAAGAGAATAGAAGCCCAGACTATTTAAAAATAAATGATGAGTTTGGTGGGATAACTATTCTTTACAGGAAAAATATAAAAGAAAGCCCGTCTTATAAAATTAACCATGAAGAATTAGGTGATGCATTATTCCATGGTATAAGAATTTTGGAAAATGCAGATCTTGAATCCATAGAAAAAGATCAATATTCTAATTGTTCTGGTGTCAGAGTAAAATTACCAGATGGTGGAGAAAAACTAATTAACGCAAAAACTATTCTATTTGCAACTGGCACATCACCACTCACTAAAAAAGATATAAGTAATGGACTCGACGATAAACCTGATATCCTAGTGTTTGGCGATATGGATCCAGATTATTCAGGCAGTGTAGTTAAGGCTATTGCAAGTGTTAGAGATAATTATAAAAAAATTCTGAATAATATTTCTACACCTGAAAAAATATATAAAAAAATTTCCTCTCACTATAAATATTTCACAGCCACAGTAACAGAGAATATTTCACACACAGACGAAATTTTTGAGCTTAAAATAAGAAACAAATTCTCAGCTCAAAATTTTGTGCCAGGACAATTTTTTTAAGTTACAAAATTATCATAAAAATAAAGAAAAATCTTTTGAACCACTAGCACTTACTCCGTATTGTGTAACAGAAAACATAATCTCTCTAATCGTGCATGCCGTAGGGGCTTCAAGCAAACAGGCTGCATCGCTCAAAAAAGGAGATATGGTCTCATTGATGGGCCCCTGTGGCCAACAATCTTATGTACCAAATAATTCTACAGTTCTGCTTATTGGAGAAGGTATTGGCAACTTATCTTTACTCCCATACGCTAAGAAGTTAAAAAACAATGGTAATAAGATAATATTCCTTGCCTTATACAAAAAGAAGACTCATTTATTCTATCCTGATAAAATAAAATTTTATGCAGATGAAGTTATCTTTGTATGTAATAGAGAAAAAATTGATACAGAAACTGGAATATCAATAAAAGGTTCAGTAGCTCAGGCTCTTTCTTTGGTGAATTTCTCTAACATTAAAAACATCTTTGTGATGGGGTCAGCTTCTATGCTTGACATAGTATCTAGTTTTATTTTAAAAAATAATACGGATTGCCTATCACAAGCAAGTATAAGCGCCCCGATGCAGTGTATGATGGGTGGAGTGTGCGGGCAATGTATTATTCAAACTGCTGATGGATCATTTGTGTTTATATGCAAAAATCAAGATCAAAAACTTAATTTACCTATAGTACAAAACTTAAATATAAGACTTGCACAGAATTCTTTGCTTGAAAAATGTAATCTAATTACAACTAATTAATAATATTAAAAGTTAATATGATTGTTAATTACTAGACTAATAATTAATATTATGGCAAAATTACATACTAGGCGATAATTGGCTCCAATCCTTGAGATCTCTCTATCCCAAAACAGACCAGATGGTGGTATTTATGTCTAGAATATCTCTAACTTACCTAGAATTTAACGAAAAAGTTCACGATAAAATTATAGCAGATATACTGGCTTCAAAATATAGTGATGCCGTTGCATTTTGTGATGAATTAAGCCAATCACCAGCTAATACAGAAAATCCACAATTCCTTTTTGACTACGCAAAAGCTCTAACAAAATCAAGAGATTTCATTAAAGCTAAGAAAATAATAGATGATGCCATAATACACAATAAGAGTGCAGAATATTTTGAACTAAAAGCTCATATATTGATGTATCTAGGACATCACTTAGAATCATTGAAGGCTGCGGAAACGGCGATCGAGTTGAATCAAGATTCAATTGGAGGACGTATTTTTGAAGGACGTGCTAAGAAATTCATGCATAAAGATACAGAAGCTCGTGAGGCTTTTAGTAAAGGAGTAGATGCAGTAGGAAAATTTCACGGGGTAAGGGAAGTAGAATCTGATTCATGGAAGGCGTTATTAGGTAGATTTACTGAAGAATACGACCATGGCATACGATATTCACAATATCTCATAAAGGAAGCCCCTGAATTTACTTCAGGATATGTAGACCTTGGAATAAATTTACTTCTAAAATTTCAAGCACAAGATCCAAAAGCTAAAGATGATTCATTGTTGGCACAAGCATTTGAAAATTTTAATCTTGCTTTAGCCAAATATCCTGATCCGGTAGCCATGTACTACAAAGGAAAAGCCTTTGGAATAAAAGGAGATAATGATAATGCCATTAGAGAATATGAAGAATCTATGAGGCTTAGCCCTGGATATGTTAATCCAGTAATAGAGCTTGCTTATATTTATATGCAAAGCAATCCACATAAGGCTTTAGAACTTCTAAATACTTTGCTGGAAATTAATCCAGGAAGTGAAGAAGCTTTACTTGTAAAATCTAAGGTATTTATATCAATGGATATTTTACCTGAAGCAGAAAAATGTATTGATGCTTTATTAGCACTAAATGGTACATGTACTTATTTTTACTACAAGAAAGCTATTATTCAATCTGCCCAAGCTAAATATAGCGAGGCTCTGGAAACATGTGGCATTGCTCTTTCTTTATCTACATATGATATTGATGTATTACATCAACGAGCACATATTTATACTATTTTGGAGCAGTACCAAGATGCTTTGAAGGATGCAGATAAAATCATACAAACACAACCTCAATCTCCTCTAGGCTATCAAACGAAAGCCTGTGTTTTGAGTGAAATGATAACAAATCAAGGTGGTGGTTTCGAATATTTTTACAATTCACATGTGCCAGCAGTTAATAGAACAGAAGAAATAAGTCAAAAAATTAGAGATTCTAATATCGAGGAAGCAGAATTTTGGTACTACAATAAAATTACAGAAGAGAATAAGGATTGTCTAATTAGCTTTAGTAATGCATGCAAATTAATTAGTGATGGAGGAAGCTCAGAAGAAATTATAAGCTTTCTAAAAGAATCTACAGGCAGAAATCCAAGTTTTATAAGCGCATTCGTCACTCTTTCTAATCAACATGAAAAAGACTTTATGAATATTGAGGCCGAAGATGCATTATTCGAAGCAAATTCAATTAATTCAGAATATGTATCGAGTTTAACTAAAAATACAAAATTGCCATACACAATATTTCTAGAAAAAGAAGCATTGATGTTACATGATAAATCTATATCTCTAAATAGAGATGATCCTACCTTATATATATCAAAAGCTGGTTCTCTTGCTAAATTTCAAGAAATTGATGGTATTGAGGAGTGTTTGCAAAATGCAAGCACATTGCTTGGGGTGGGGGTACCATCACCAGAAGATGAAAACATATTCAGAAATCTTCAATCTACGATAAGAAATGAACTTATTAGTACAGCAAGAAACTTAATACGAAATGCACAAGAGTTGCACAACTCGATCGAAGACCCCACAGCTACTAGCATAATCGATGTAACAATGGTAGATTTCGGCAGTGAGACATCTTGTAAATCTCCGCATGAATACAAAAGATCCGGTAGTTTTAGAGAAATGAGATATCCAGATGACGTATTACATCAAAGACTTGAAAGCCACATTGCTCTAAAAAAAATGGTTTCACATGCTATTCCGGAAGGAAAAAGTGATGATGATTCACCATGTACACAACAACCAAAGCTTAATTTTTTGTATTTAGGACGTAGCAAATTATTACCTGAACCATTGCAACCAAATGCACGAGCTATGAGTGTGGGATCAGGCTGTATCGATGAACCACCTCTAGTAATTTCACAAAGTAAAGATAGTGATATCACAAGCCATTCTGGAGAACAAAGGAAAGAAGAGCTCAAGGATAGGTCAGTGGAACAGCTAAAAAAATCCGCTGATGTATTTACTAAATCAATAGCATTAGCTAATGATAACACAGCTACAACGTCTCAGATAAACGAGATGATAGGCTTGTTAAAACAGGCTCTTGCAGAAAATAATGAATTAAAAGTTAGGGTAACTGCATTAGAAGCCGAGACTGCATGTAAACGACAAATGGATGAGGATATAGCATGGATTAGATCAATAACTGAAATAAATGATTATTACGTCACTATGGTATCAATGTTCAGTGAACTTATTACAAGTGCAAAGGCAGCACAAGGCGGTTTTGTTGAAGAAAAAGCAGGCACGGGTTTGCCAGGAGCATCTATTCTTTCATCTCTACCAATACCATTTATTGGAGTAGTAGTTAATATTATAGATTCTATTGTTTCCTTTGTTCAAGAAACACGAATATCCAACCAAGCTATTAGGGTACTTAGATTCGAAGGCAGTGAAACTCTTTCAGAAGCAGAAACTATATTTCAAAAAATAGCTATTGCATCATGTAAAAAGAAAGCAGACCTTATACAAAGAGTTAAGACTGATGAGACTGGTTTTGTCTTCGAATTAATGGCAACATTGCAAGAATATAAAGCAATATTTTTTGAAGGCAAATATATTACTGCAGCTCAAAAATTAGCATTCCAAGATGGAACCCAACTTGGCGTTGCTTTTAAAGCTGGAAAACTAGAAAAATTAAGAGGGGAACAACTTATTGAAACATGCGTAGATATGATAACAAGTACTTCTATCCAACAAAGTTTTTTGCAGTGTGTACGAAAAGGATATTCATTAAAAGATAGTGGCGCAACTGGATCGCATCAGCACGTCTTATCGTGTGCGTCTACAGACATCTTATCTCCTACAAGCATACCATCTTCCACACAGCAAGATGTATGGGGTGAATCTATAAGAGCTGCAACAGCAACTGCTCCAACTATGAAATGGTATCAAAAACTATTGTGTGGTTGTTGCTGTGACCGTACAGCAGCAAAAGAAAGCACTACAACAGTACACCCAGTAGTAGCTAATCAATGTGCTCCTGATATCTCACTAACAGGCACAGATTCAGCTCAACATGAGGTTGAAAGTCTTTAGTGTCAAAACCAGAATAAATATTAGGTTTCGCGTTTACTAGACGTAAAAATACGTATATAATCGCACCATGCTGCAAACAAAATATTTGTTATGAAAAATTGGGTTAATAAAATAAATTCCTATATACTAATCCTCTTATTTGGTACAGTCTCACTTGCTGAAGAAAAACATAATTTACCAAGATTTGTCTCTATCAAGTCATCAGAGGCGAACGCTAGAAAGGGCCCTGGTTCTCAGTATCCAATTGTTCATATTTATAACTGCAAGTGGTTGCCAGTTGAGATAATATCTGAGTATGATCAATGGCGTCATGTAAGGGATATTGATGGCGATGAAGTTTGGATACATTCTAGTATATTATCTAACAAACGTACAGTCATGGTAACAGGAAAAGAGCCTCAGATATTGTACAAAGACAATAATTTAAAATCTGGAATAAAAGCAAAATTAATGCCCCATCTCGTATGTTTTCTAAATAAATGTGTAAAATCCTGGTGTAAGATTAAATGTTCAGATTATACAGGCTGGGCAAGTAGATCCGTATTATGGGGAATTTATGACTATGAGGAATAAGTAATGGTCTCCCATAAGTTAAAATTTCTTGAACATATTTCTGAACTTAGGTCTAGACTTATTAATATTATAATATGCTATGTAATAACTTTTATTATTTGTTGTTATTTTAATGACAAAATATACTATTTTGTAGTAATCCCCCTTGCAACTGCTCTTGGTACAAAATCTAATTTTATATATACCGGGCTCACAGAAGCATTTTTCTCATCTTTACGTATTTCTACAAAATTTGCGTTAATAGTAACATTGCCTTACATAAGTTTTCAAATATATAGGTTTATTGAACCTGGATTATATAAGAACGAAAAATTAATAATAAAATTACTACTAATTAGCGCACAATTTTTGTTTTTCATAGGCATTTCATTCGTTTATTATCTTGTGATGCCAAAAGCTTTTGAGTTTTTTTTAACATTTCAAAAAGACACTGTAGATTACTCTCTAAATTTAGAACCAAGAATAAGTGAGTATATTTCTATCGTAATAGATTTAGTCTTTGCCTTTGGTATTGCATTTCAGCTACCAATTATTATATTGATCCTAGTATCATTACGTGTAATAGGGTCTGAAACACTCAAGTTAAAAAGAAGAATTGCAATTTTACTTATCTTCATAATAGCTGGTATAATAACCCCACCAGACGTTGTAAGTCAATTGTTACTTGCTTTCCCTCTGCTTGCACTATATGAAATAACTATTATTTTTGCAAAAAGCATAGAATCTAGGAGGCATGATGCTTGATATAAAATGGATAAGAGAAAATCCAAAAGAATTTGATAAACAAATGAAAGCTCGTGGAATAGATCCTATCGCTAACGAAATTTTAAGATTAGATGAAGAAAAACGTCAGCTTACTACTCTAGTACAACAATTACAACATGCTAGAAAAGAAAAATCTAAAACTTTAGGTTATGTAAAAGATAAAAATAGTCGTGAGTTTGAGCAAGCAAAGAAAGATGCAGATGATATAAATGATAAGCTTGAAGAATTAACCAATAAAGCTGGAAGAAATTATAAATTAAATGAAATTCTTGATACCCTACCTAATATTGCAGCAAATGATGTTCCAGTTGGAAAAGATGAACATTCTAACGTAGAAATTAGAAAATATGGTACAATTAGATCTATTAAGAATCCAAAACATCATTTCGAACTAGGTGAAAATCTTGAAATGATGGATTTTATTCAAACGGTTAAGATATCAGGAAGTAGGTTTGTAACTCTTAAATCAGATCTTGCAAAACTTGAAAGGGCTCTAATAAATTTTATGATAGATGTTCATACAAAAGAATTTGGTTTTTTAGAAATATCTCCTCCATATCTTGTTAAAGAAGAAGCAATGTATGGTGTAGGCCAATTGCCAAAATTTGCTGAAGATTCATTTCTTACTACCACGGGCCACCGATTAATACCCACTTCTGAAGTTTCTCTAGTAAATTTAGTAGCAGATAAAATTATTCCCAAAGAGCAGTTGCCGATGCGTTTTGTAGCCTACACTCAATGTTTCAGGTCTGAAGCAGGTAGCGCAGGCAAAGATACACGAGGAATGATACGTATGCACCAGTTTGGAAAGGTTGAGCTTGTATCGATTTCAACTGTTGATGAATCCACAGAAGAACATGAATATATTACAAATGCTGCTGAAACAATACTACAAAAGCTTGAATTACCTTATAGAGTAATGTTACTTTGCACTGGAGACATGGGGCATTCAGCAAAAAAAACATATGATCTGGAGGTATGGTTGCCTGCACAAAATAAGTATAGAGAAATCTCAAGCTGCTCCATTTGTGGAGATTATCAATCTCGAAGAATTAAAGCAAGATATAGGGAATTTGGATCAAATAGCACAATTTATGCTCATACATTAAATGGTTCTGGCTTACCAATAGGCAGAACCATAGTTGCTATTTTAGAAAATTATCAAAATGAAGATGGTTCTATAAATATTCCAAAAGCGCTTGTCAACTATATGAATGGTCAAGAGAAAATACAGTAAGGCTCCTTTGGCGAATGAAAAGTAACGATGTAATATAATTATATAGTCGAATAATTTTGGAGATATTTTTAGGAAACATGAAGTTGAGAAACGGAGCATATAACTAATATTCAACCACCGAAAACAAATTTTGATAACAAAATAGACCTAAAGGGACTGTCGGGAAAACCCCATTAATGGTAATTTAGCATCAGGGACACGTATATATAGTGGCTCAATATTTGTATTTTCTTTATGCTGAATAATTTGGATGTGAGCAAGCTTACAGATAAATCTAGCATCAGGATAAGCAAATCTAGGTAGAATTACAATTTCTCCATAATGATTATAAGAAGCTATATTGAATATCTGATCCAATCCACTTCCGCCAAGTACTTTTATACCATCCATTTTTTGAACAAGCTCTTTGGCCTCCTCTAAATTTACAAGTATAGGCTCAGTTTGTTCATTTTTTTTATTAAAAACCTGGAGATAGAGTTGCTCTCTATGCGCATTTACAGTCGTAATTGCGTGATCAAAAGCCATAAATTGTTGCCTAATTCTATAATTTATCATTTGAAAATTATTTACAGCTATCGGTTTTATATGATTAGCTGACAGTAAAATCCCTCTAGCTGTTGCGAGAGCTATTCTGATTCCAGTAAAACTTCCAGGACCACAAGAAACGGCCAAATAATTTATATCAGGGTAAGTGAGATTACTCTTTTCTAAAGCCTCCTCTATTAAAAAAACGAGCTTTTCTGCTTGAGCATTTGGAGTAAGATCTTTTTTTGCATATAAAATATTATCTCCGTCTGAAATAGAGACAGAACTATAAATGTTACTTGTATCAAAGCTCAATATTTTCATAAATTAAATTTACCTATTGTATCATTTATGCTATTATACGCGCAGTTTTAAAAGGATCAAAATATTTTGGTAACAATAGATAAAACAGTCTTCAGAGCTTACGACATAAGAGGCAATAGCCAAAAAAATCTGAATGCAGAACTCGCATATAATATTGGTTGGCATTTCGCTAAAATGAATATGGCCACATCAAATAATAGAATTGTTATAGGTTTTGACGGAAGGCTTAGCACACCTTTGCTGTATAAAGCTCTCGTTTCTGGACTTTCAGACGCTGGTGCTGAGATAAGTTCAATAGGGCTTTCGCATTCACCGCTTCTGTATTTTGCTGATAAAAAATTATATCCAGCTGGTAGTATAATGATTACCGGTTCGCATAACCAAAAAGATGATAATGGATTCAAAATGATCGCTGAAGGCACTTCATTCTTTGGTGAGAAAATTCAAATTCTATATGCAAATATTGTTAAAGATACTAAAAAATATAAAGCCAAAGAAGCGAAAGTGTTTAATGTCAATATTCGTCCTCATTATATTGAAAATCTATTAAAAGGATTTGAAATTAGTCGTGATCTTAAAGTAGTATGGGATACAGGGAATGGATCCTCTGGTGATATAATAAGTGAGCTCATTAACAAACTGCCAAATCAAAATTTTATCATAAACAGAGAAGTTGATGGAAATTTCCCTAATCATCATCCTGATCCTACTATTCCAGAAAATCTTACTCAACTTATTGATGAAGTTGAGAAATTGAATGCTGACATAGGAGTAGCTTTCGATGGAGATGGCGACAGAATAGGTGTAGTTACTAAAAATGGGAAAATAGTATTTGGTGATGAACTACTATGTATATACTCAAAAGAGCTTCTTGACCGTAAACCTGGAAGCATTATCATTGCTGATGTAAAAACTAGCAAAGTTCTTTTCGATTATGTATCTAGTTTAGGTGGAAAAGCCATAATGTGGAAAACTGGTCATTCATTGATAAAAGCAAAAATGCAGGAATGTTCTGCTGAAATCGCAGGAGAAATGAGCGGGCATATTTTCTTTGCAGACGGATATTTAGGTTTTGACGATGCCATTTATGCAGCAATAAGATTGCTTTCAATATTAAGTAGGTCAAAAATAACAATGGATGAAATGTTAGAATTATTTCCAAAAATTTATAATACTCCAGAAATTAGACTAGATGTACCTGAAAGTGCGAAATTTAAAATTATATCTAAATTAAAAGATAAACTTAGTAAACTAAATGTCGAATTTATAGATATCGATGGCATAAGAGTTAATAAAGAATACGGATGGTGGCTTGCAAGAGCCTCCAATACTCAAGGAGCTATTATTATTAGATGCGAAGCAAATAGCGAAGATAATCTTACATATATAATTCATGAACTCAATGGATTGATTAGCGAATTTGGCCTCAAAATCAGTTAAACACGCCATAATTATCTGTGGTCCTACAGCGTCAGGAAAGTCTGCTCTTGCTACTAAAATAGCAAAAGAGATTAATGGATGCATAATTAATTCAGATTCTATGCAAGTCTATACAGATTTAGAAGTGATTACATCTTCTCCCAGCACAGCAGACAAAAGAGAAATAAGTCATTTATTATATAATTTTGTAGACTCTAATACCCAATATTCAGTTGCAAATTATATTGATGATGCGAAAAAAGCAATCGTGATATCACTCAAAAATAATTATGTACCAATTTTTACAGGAGGAACTGGTATGTATATTAATGCTTTGATAAATGGTATTTCTTCAATTCCTAAAATTCCTAAAGAGATCAGGCTTGAAGCCGAAGAAATCATCAAGAAAAAAGGGTTAGGAAATCTATATCAAGAATTGGAAATTTTGGATAAAAATACTGCTAAAATATTGAATAAAAATGATTCTCAAAGAATAATTAGAGCGTATAGTGTAAAAAAATTCACTGGAAACTCTATATTATCTTATAGAAACTTGAGTAAAAAATCTCCATTACTAAATATCTCAACTACAATTTTTTATATGAAACCTGAAAGAGAGTTTTTATATAAAAGTTGTAATGATAGGTTTGTTTCCTTTATTGAAAATGGCGCTATAGAAGAAATAGAGAGCTTCCTAAAAACACATCAAGACGTTAACTGTGGCCCTACCGCAGCTATAGGATTTCAGGAGTTGAAATCCTATATAAGACATGAAATTTCAATAGAAGCAGCAATTGCATTAGCACAAACAAAAACAAGACAATATGCAAAAAGACAAAATACGTGGTTTAAAAACCAACTAAAACACAAAAACCAAATTATTGAATTTTCATCAAAGTCCGAATTTTTAA
>Ga0206843_10028_pt1 | contig 54996 bp, 33 predicted proteins | sample Alteio_BWOrgCont_21_FD_152869 | JGI IMG/M metagenome (GOLD analysis project Ga0206843, IMG submission 152869) | Enriched cells from forest soil in Barre Woods Harvard Forest LTER site, Petersham, Massachusetts, United States -... | ecosystem: Environmental > Terrestrial > Soil > Temperate forest >...
CATTTGTTTCAGTTTGTGCGTTAGCTCGCATTGTAAGCATTGAGGCCGCTAATGCCAGTAATGCTATTTTTGTTTTCTTCATCTTATTTTGTTTAGAGTGTATTTTAATTATTGTTTACCCTGCTTTTTTACAATTACATCACTTTACGTGGAGCATAGAAAATGATCGCTGCTCCCAGCAGCACTACTATAGCGCCGATAACATCGTACATATCTGGTTTTATTTTGTCGACTTTCCATCCCCACAATAAGGACATCGCCACGAAGATGCCGCCATATGCTGCATATGTGCGCCCGAAATTTGCAGGCTGTAAAGTGGCTATCATGCCATATACAGCAAGGATAATCGCACCCAATATTCCAATCCACATCGGTTGTTTATCTTTAATGGCAGTCCATATCATATAGCCCCCACCTATTTCACAAAACCCTGCGAGCAGGAATAGCGCAATTGTCCGAAATATGATTTCTTTGGTCATTGCTTATTTCAGATTATCTAAGTCAATATTCAGTTTCAAAACGTTTATGCGGCTTGGGCCCATACCATACATAGGGCCTTCAATGTGTGCTTTTACAAGAGCATCTACTTTGTTTTTGTCAAGCCCGCGTACTTTTGCTATCCTTGCGATCTGTACTTCCGCGCCCTGCACGCTTATATGCGGATCAAGGCCGCTACCACTTGCCGTAACCATATCTGAAGGTATATCAGCCTTATTAATGTCCGGGTTATGTTTCATGAAGGTGTCAATGGCTGCTTGCACCTGTGCCAGGTAATCAGGATTATCCGGCCCCTTATTGCTGCCACCTGATCCGGCTGCATTGTAGTTGACGGCAGAGGGACGCGACCAGAAATACTTATCATCTGTAAACTTCTGGCCTATATTCTCGTAGTAATATTTGCCTTTACTGTCTTTTATAGTAATGCCCTCGCCTTTGTTAGGGCCTGCCTGGGCTATTGCCCATATTATCACGGGGTATACTCCCGAAAAGAACAGGATACAAACTATGGTAAGAAGGAGCGACGGAATTATCTCTTTTTTCATCTTTAATAGTTTTACTTTTTCAACCAATTTTTACATAAATAAAGCCACAACTACATCAATTAGCTTGATGCCAATGAACGGAACCAGCACACCACCTAACCCATACACCAGTAGATTTCTTCTCAGCAATGCGCTTGCGCCAATTGGTTTATATGCCACTCCTTTCAGCGCCAATGGTATCAGCATGGGGATGATAATGGCGTTAAAAATGATCGCTGACAGGATAGCGCTGGCGGGGCTATGAAGGCTCATTACATTGATGCGCTGCAAAGCGGGAATAGAGGTAATGAACAATGCCGGAACTATTGCAAAATACTTGGCAACGTCATTGGCTATAGAAAATGTAGTTAACGTACCGCGAGTCATTAATAATTGCTTGCCTATCTCTACTATTTCTATCAGCTTGGTAGGGTCGTTGTCGAGGTCTACCATATTACCTGCTTCTTTTGCAGCCGCAGTACCACTGTTCATTGCTACGCCAACATCAGCCTGTGCCAATGCGGGGGCGTCGTTCGTGCCATCACCCATCATCGCTACCAGCTTACCGGCGGCTTGCTCTTTGCGTATGTAGGCCATTTTATCCTCTGGTTTTGCTTCGGCTATATAATCGTCTACACCAGCCTTCCCAGCTATATATTTTGCCGTCAATGGATTGTCACCGGTTACCATTACTGTTTTTACACCCATCTTTCGAAGGCGCTCAAACCTTTCGTGAATGCCGGTTTTAATGATATCCTGTAGCTCCACTACACCAAGTACTTTGTTATTTTCGATAACTACCAGCGGGGTGCCTCCATTAGCAGCGACCTTATTTACGATATCAGTTATTTCTTGTTGGAATGTGTTACCGGCATTCTCTACCATCTTTTTAACTGCATCGCTGGCCCCTTTCCTGATCTTTATTCCATTAGCCAGGTCTACACCGCTTGATCTGGTTTCAGCGGTAAAATTGATCTGATAGGTTACTTCAGCTTTGTATTTGTCAAACTTATTAGCGGTCAGTGGATGCTCAGTAAGCATTTTCTTACCCAGCTCCACAATAGATTTACCTTCAGGCGTAGCATCTGAGTTAGAGCTGAGAATGGATGCATGTATTAACTCCGGCAACGTAGCTCCAGGAGCCTCGTAAAAATTAGTGGCTTTACGGTTGCCTATAGTAATAGTGCCGGTCTTATCGAGCAGCAATACATCCAGGTCTCCCGCTGTTTCAACAGCTTTGCCGGATTTTGCTATTACATTTGCCCTGAGCGCCCTGTCCATACCAGAGATGCCGATGGCAGACAGCAGTCCTCCAATAGTAGTAGGAATCAAGCACACAAACAACGAAATGTATGCAGATATGGGTATGGGTGTTTTCGCGTAAGCTGCAAATGGCTGAAGGGTGGTACACACTATTATAAATACCAATGTAAACCCCGCCAGCAGTATGGTTAGCGCTATCTCATTAGGGGTCTTTTGCCTCGACGCGCCCTCTACAAGAGCGATCATTTTATCAAGAAAACTTTCTCCTGGCTCGGTGGTTACCTTCACCTTAATTTTATCTGATAGTACTTTCGTACCGCCTGTTACTGATGATTTATCACCTCCTGACTCCCTGATTACAGGAGCTGATTCCCCGGTTATCGCAGATTCATCAATCGTGGCAATTCCCTCTACGATCTCCCCATCCGTAGGTATTATATCCCCCGCCTCGCAAACAAAATAATCACCTTTTACGAGCTGTGAAGAAGGTACTATATGTATCTCATTCACAAATATTTCGCCAAGCAACGCTATCTTCTTGGCCGGTGTATCCTGCCTGGTTTTTCTTAAAGATGCAGCCTGCGCCTTTCCCCTGGCTTCCGCCAGCGCTTCTGCGAAATTGGCAAATAGCAGTGTTGCCAGAAGGATCAGGAATATAATAAGGTTGTAAGCAAATGAACCCTGGCTATGTTCACCGGATAATATCCACACACAAACAAACATCATAACAAACGTTCCGATCTCTACTGTGAACATTACCGGGCTGCGAAACTGGTATTTCGGGTTAAGCTTCACGAAAGATTGCTTAATGGCCTCGAAAACCAATTCCTTTTTAAATAACCCATCTTTACGATCTCTTTTCATTTTTAATATTTTAAAGTTCTTTGCTCAAACGTTTTAATGCATCTTCATCCACTCCGATATCGGCCCTAATGCTAATGCGGGAAAGAAAGCCAATGCTGCGATGATCACCTTTACTGCAAATACCAATAGCCCGAAAGTGCCTGTGTCTGTTTTAAGCGTACCGCTGCTGACAGGTATAAATTTCTTTTGTGCCATTAACCCGGCAATTGCCACCGGGCCAATAATGGGGAGGAAGCGGGAAAAAAGAAGTACAATGCCCGTACTGATATTCCAGAACGGATTGTTATCAGCAAGGCCTTCAAAGCCACTCCCATTGTTGGCAGATGATGACGTATACTGATAAAGCATTTCGCTGAAGCCATGATAAGATGGATTATTCAGCCAGCCACTGGCATTATGCTTTCCGGCCGCGTCTGCGAACCACCAACCCATGTTTGTATCGTGCGCTGCCAGGTAACTCGCTATCGCTGTGCCAAGCAGTATAAGGAAGGGGTGAAACAGGGCAATGATCATTGCGATCTTCATCTCCCTTGCCTCTATCTTTTTACCAAGAAATTCTGGTGTACGGCCCACCATAAGGCCTCCAATAAACACAGCAAGGATCACATAGATAAAGAAGTTAAGAAACCCCACGCCTACCCCACCATAAAACGAATTGACCATCATTCCCAGCAGCATGTTCATCCCAGATACCGGCATAAAGCTGTCGTGCATGGAGTTGACCGAACCTGTGGAAATAACTGTTGTAGCTATGCACCAGAAAGCAGATGCGATAGAGCCGAAGCGTATCTCCTTGCCTTCCATATTACCGCCCGGTTGGCTTATACCCATTTGAGTGATATAAGGGTTGCCATTTATTTCCGCATTTAATGCCGGTATTACAAGTACCAGAAAGCCCACTGTCATAACGCACCAGAATACCCATGCCAGCCTCTTTTTATTGCAATAGAACCCAAAGGCAAACACCATTGCAAACGGTATGAGTATTTGCGCTATCATTTGCACAATGTTTGACAGATAAGTAGGGTTTTCAAATGGATGGGCTGAATTCGCTCCAAAGAAGCCGCCACCATTCGTTCCTAAGTGTTTTATTGCAACAAACGCTGCTACAGGGCCGCGACTTACGTGCATTGTATCGCCCTGCACAGACGTTAGCGTATCAATGCCCTTAAAGGTCATAGGAGTGCCCTCAAATACATGGATGGTGGCAATCAACATGCACAGCGGTAAAAGGATGCGTGTACAGCTTTTAAGAAAATAATTGTAGAAGTTACCGAGGTGTTCACTTGTCTTATCCCGGAGGGCATTGAATACAACTGCGGCTGCAGCCATCCCAGTACCTGCCGACACAAACTGGAGGAACATAAGGCCAAATACCTGTGAGAAATACGATACTCCTGTCTCTCCGCTATACTGTTGCAGGTTGCAATTCACAAGGAAGGAAATGGATGTATTCCATGCCAGGTCGGGTGTCATATTTGGGTTATGATCGGGGTTCATAGGCAGCCAGCTTTGGTTAAGCAGGCAAAACATCACCCAAAAGAACCACACAAGGTTTATTGTGAGCAGGGCTACTAAATGCTGCTTCCAATTCATTTCCCGTGCAGGGTCAATGCGGGAGACCTTAAAGAATAATCTTTCAATTGGCTTAAATATAAGATCCGTCCAGACGCCCTGGCCACCATATACTTTTGATATGTACCTTCCAAGAGGCACAGCTAAAAATAATGTGGCAATGAACATCACAACAACTCCAAGAATTTGAGGACTCATGTAAAAATGATTTTATAGTGAATTAGAATTTCTCCGGCTTAATCAATACATACACCATATAGAGAAAAGTCAGTAGTGCTATTACGAATAGTGCTTGCATGAGCGTTAATATTTAAAGTGAATGTTGCCTATCTGTTCTAAATCTTCTCAAACCAATTTATTGCCTTATAAAGAAGCCAAAAGCCAATCAGTGTGCCAACGATCAATATTGTTGTTACGAGCATAAGTTTGTCATTTTTATGGTGAACTATTTTATTTCTCCAAATTCTGCGATGACTCTTTTAGTGTCTTTGTATAGACATAATTTACTCTAAAAGTATTGTGCAGTTCATCGTATGCTTCGGCATTACTGCCATCTATATACTGGTCTAACAGGTCAATGAATTTTTCATTGCCACGATAAGCATCTTTAAGATTATGTATGTTAAGAGATGTAATTTCACTTCCCGGCGTTTTGCTGAAATAATACTTCTTCAGTACTACGTAACCCTTGCTTTGTGCAACGCGCACTACTTGCATGTAAACGGTTATTGGGCCTTCCTCCGTGATCACATAGTCTTCGTTTTTGTAAAACCTATGTGCCTTTTTATCACCGTCAACATAACCGAATATTTCATTCTTGTTGAGCTTTATCTTTTTATCACGCGTTACTATTGCTACATACGGTGTTTCCATTAAGGAATTATTCAGGTGTATTTTACTACCCTCGCTATAAGACAACTGTTTGTTTGTAAAATCAGATGCAGTTAAGTAAATGCCACATTGGCTTTTTACATTAGTGCTAAGTGCTAAAGTCATTATGCAAGCAAGAATTGAGATTCGCATTGCCTTTTTCATTTTTCTTATATTTAGTTGAAAGAAGCTTATTGTGCTTTCCACTTGATAAATCAATTTGAGTGCCTGATTTTAATTAGGGATAGGCTAAACTCGCAAAGCATTGATTCTAATAGGTTATCTTGTGTTTGCATTGGTCACAAGAAATAATTGTCGCTAAAATTCCTCTCAAAATGAGAAGGTTAATTTATCAAAATGAGAATCGGAGATTAGCATCCCTTATGATGAATTTGGGCTATGTACAACGAATAAAGGGTCATCGGTAGCAGCGAAAGTAGTTTTTGCTTTTCAGATGGATAGTTGATGAACATTTTTGTAAATGAGTAAACAAAAACATTTTCTATTGCTCCTTTTACAACGGCATTTCCTTTAGTATAAAGTTTGTCGGCAATTTTAAAGCAACGTTTTACTACCTTAAAATTATGCTCCCTGATATTTTTGAAAGTAAATGAGATCAGTGTGTTCACGATATCGTAAGCACTGGTTTTCTTATTTAACGATAAATCTTTACAAATCTCCGGCAACGCTTCTTCCAGGTACATAGGAACTTCAAGTTGGTTGATCATTATAATCTGTTTGCTGTATTTATGCCAATTGCGTGCCAATGTCGATTGAAAGCACAATTAGGAAAGCAAACCCTTATCTATAGAGGGTTGTATAAGATGTACCCATGAATACCAAGAGTCCAATTTTCCCGAAATGAGAAAGTTGGTTTATTAGAATGAGAAAATGTTATTTGCTATTGAGTTAACTTTTCCAACGAGGCTATACGGGATCTCATTTCTTTAAGGACTCCATCTCCCAATTTTTCAGAACACCCAGCGACAAGCAATCTGCCAAATTCAACGAACATCGTTTTGGGCTCATCCGCAGGTAAAGTTGATGCTATGTCACTCAAAGCACGCAACAATCTCAAACTCACAGCAACATCAGATTGAGAGTATAAACGTATCTGCTCAAAGGCAGACTCCAATAGTCTGTCGAACCCCAACCACGGGATACTTAAACGAAGCTTTTCTGCTGATGAATAAAACATAGTTTGGGGGTTCTCACGGGCAGCAAATCTGATCAGGATAGAACTAAGCTGATCAATGCAGGTAATAGCGGTACTCGGATCATTAACAGCAGGCGAAATTGCCTTAAGCGCAATATCTACAATTTGGAGAATGCCAAATTCAATATCGTTTTCCAGTGTTCTGGTAGGGCCAAGATCAAAAGCTTTGCGCAGTTCTGCTTCGAACTTAGGATTAAGCACCATTTTTGAAATACGCAGCAAGGGTACACCTTCCGGCACAAAATGCCCTACGCGCCTGATTACAGTGATTCTGGAATTGTGTTTTTTAGCAAACAGATACAAATGCTCTGCATCAATATACCTGACATATTGGGTATGACGACGGGTGTGGTGCAGCAGCTCTATAGGAGTTGCAGACATCGTAATAGTAGATCATATTTGTTTGCAGATAGGCCATCGTGCAAGTTAGGGCAGGGGAAATGGAGTGGAATGCGTTGCTGTTTAGGAGTTACCGATATGGTCATATTGCTATCTGTTAAATATTGTAAATAATTTCATTCCCCCGTGGCATAGATTTATTCTGAAAGTTAGTTTGGCATGTACCTACATACATTTCTGACCCATGGATAATGCAGTAATCGTTTTCACTCTTGATAAAAATGGTGATGCCCAGCCCTTTCCCCATTTTTGGGAACATACGGTGGGGAGCGACCATGCTACTATGGCGCTACGTGCCGACTGGCAACAACAAATGGCACGATGCCACAAGGAACTGGGTTTCAAACATGTGCGGTTTCATGGCCTGCTGAGTGACGACATGGGCACTATGATGCGGGAAAATGACCAGGACGTTTATTCTTTTTTTAATACCGACCAGATCTGGGATTTTTTATTATCGATAGGCATGAGGCCTTTTGTGGAGTTGTCGTTTATGCCTACTACGCTGGCATCGGGCGGCGATATTGTTTTTCATTATAAGGGCAATATAACTCCGCCACGTGATGTTAATGAATGGAATTTTTTTATAGAAAAACTGGTGAGGCACTGGATGGAGCGATATGGTGTGGATGAAGTAAAAGAGTGGTTTTTTGAGGTATGGAATGAACCTAACCTTGATGCCTTCTGGAAAGGAACCCAGCAGCAGTATTTTAGCTTTTACGAGAATACCGCTAACACTATAAAAAAGGTAAGCCCGCTTTTGAAGGTAGGCGGGCCGGCAACGGCGGATAATGAATGGATAGCCGAATTTGTTGACTATTGCGAAAAGCACAATGCACCGGTAGATTTTATCAGCACTCATCATTACCCTACAGATTCATTTGGGAAACCGGGAGATGATACCATTACCCAGCTTTCGGAAAGTGAAAGGAGCGTGCTGCGCAAAGAAGCGGCGGAGGTGAAAGCAAAAGCAAAAGGCAAGCCGGTATATTATACAGAATGGTGTACGTCATCTAATCCATTTGATGAGCTGCACGACCAGCCTTATGCCGCTGCGTATATCATAAAGACCGTAATAGAAGCGCAGGGATTGGTGGAAGGGTATAGCTACTGGACGTTCAGCGATATTTTTGAAGAGAACTACTTTTCGTCAATACCTTTTCATGGCGGGTTTGGGTTGCTAAATATATATGGCATTCCAAAGCCTGCGTACCGGGCTTTCCAGTTGCTGCATGGCATTGGCGATAAACAATTAACGGTGAGTGGACAGCATGAAACGGTGGATGTATGGGCGTTTACAGGGGATGGTGAAACGCGAATTATTGCGGTTAACTCTGCATTGCCGCGACATGATATTAAAACAGAGACCGTAAGAATAGAACTAGGCACTGCGATGAATGGCGGGACGGCATCGGTATGTTATATAGATGACAACAATGCAAACGCTCCCAAAGTGTGGCAGGATATGGGCAAGCCGGATAGCTTGCTGCCTGCGCAGGTAGCGCAACTGGAACAGGCATCGGCACTGGTGTATAAAGAGGCGGAGATACAAAATAAGGATGGTAAAATATTTATGGAGATAACACTGCAACCACAGGCAAGCGCCTGCATAGTGATAGCATTATGAGCAAATACTCAACAGATAAGAAAACAACTAACGAGATGTCTGACAAAGACATCCTGATGTACCTGCATGAGAAAGCCTTTTACTTTTTCCTGGAGCAGGTAAATGAGGAGAATGGGCTGGTGATAGATAAAAGCCAGGAAGGCACCCCCTCGAGCATAGCAGTAGTAGGCCTGGCATTGGCAAGCTATATATCTGGCGTGGAAAGAGGGTTGATGACAAGGGAAGATGCAGTGAAGCGGACGCTGACCACTATGCGTTTCTTTTATAATTCGGAGCAAAGCGAATCGCCGGAGGCTACCGGGTATAAAGGATTTTATTACCACTTCCTGGATATGAAAACCGGTAAGCGCGTATGGGAAAGCGAGCTGTCATCTATAGATACTGCGTTGCTGATAGCGGGTATGATAACGGCGCACTGCTATTATACTAATGATACTGATGATGAGAAAGAAATAAGGTTCCTGGCAGATGAACTTTATAGACGCGTAGACTGGGCATGGATGCTGAATGATGGCCTAACTTTAAGCCACGGGTGGCTGCCGGAGTCTGGCTTTCTGAGCTACCACTGGAGCCAAGGGTATAATGAAGCAATGATATTATATATACTGGCACTTGGTTCGCCGACTTATCCTATTGGTATTGATGGGTATAGAGAGTGGCTGAGCACTTTTGAATGGAAGGAAAGATATGGTATAGAGCACCTGTATGCGGGACCTTTGTTCATCCATCACTTCACTCATATGTGGATAGATTTCCGTGGTATCATGGATGATTTTAATAGAAAGGTGGGCATAGATTATTTTGAGAACAGCCGCAGAGCTACACTGATACAGCAACAATACGCTATAGAAAACCCGAATAACTTTAAGATGTACGGAAAGTATGCGTGGGGCCTTACTGCGAGTGACGGGCCGGGGCCATGTACCCGTACGGTAGATGGCCGGAAGGTTGTTTTTTACAATTACATATCGCGTGGAGTGGACGGGCCGGATGATGGTACTATATCACCCTGGGCGGTGGCGGCATCGTTGCCGTTTGCGCCGGATATAGTGCTGGATACTATGCGGCATATAGCTGAAAAGCTAGACCTGCTGCATAATGAAGAACATGGACTGCATGCGGGCTTTAACCCGACATTTCCTGATAAAAAACCCGGAGCTAATGGGTGGGTATCGCCCTGGCATTATGGACTAAACCAAGGGCCGGTGGTGATAATGATAGAAAACTACATGACGGGGCTATTCTGGAAAATACTCCGCGAATGCCCTTATATAAGCAAAGGGCTATCGGCCGCGGGATTTACCGGTGGCTGGCTGGATAAACAAAAAAGAACTACAGCTAATGAAAACGACTGAGCAACATTTAAAAGGACAGGTGGCCCTGGTAACCGGCGCCAGTGGCGGCATAGGGCAGGCTATAGCTATGCAAATGGCGGCTGCAGGGGCGCGGGTTGTGATCAACTATCATAGTAATGATAAGGGCGCTCAAAAAACATTGTCGCAAATAGAGAAAGCGGGTGGCAGCGGGCTCATAATTAAAGCCGATGTGGCGAAGGAAGGTGAAGTGACCGGTATGTATGCCGAGATAGCAACGAAATATAAGACCATAGACATACTGGTAAATAATGCGGGCATACAGCAAGATAACAGTATAGCAGCAATGACCCTTGCCGAATGGCAGGCAGTAATAAATACTAATCTCACAGGCAGTTTTCTTTGCGCACGAGAGGCGGTAAAGATGTTCCAGAAACAAGGAGTTGCGCCCCGGAGATCTAAGTCGGCGGGTAAGATCATTTTCATCAGCTCGGTGCATAACGTTATTCCCTGGGCAGGGCATGCGAACTACACCGCCTCAAAAGGTGGGGAAACTATGCTGATGAAAACACTGGCGCAGGAGCTGGCTCCACAAAAAATAAGGGTAAACAGTATAGCCCCCGGAGCTATAAAAACAGACATTAACAAAAAAGTTTGGAGTGACCCAAAGCAGAATGAGCAGCTACTGGAGATGATACCCTACGGCCGCATGGGTGAGCCTGAAGACATTGCCAATCTTGCAGTATGGCTGGCATCGGACCAGGCAGACTATATTACCGGCACCACTATTTATGCAGATGGGGGAATGACCTTGTACGCGTCTTTTATGCATGGCGGTTAGTTATCTTTCCTTTACTCGTTTGCGGTGGTGTGATATTTGTGCGTTGTTCAGTATTAAAAATTCCTTCCAATAAAAAGTTACAACTAAAATGGCACAAACGACCAGCGATTATTTAATCAGCCGCCTGTATGAATGGGGGATAAAAAGAATTTATGGATATCCTGGCGATGGGATAAACGGGCTGATGGGCGCACTGCGCCGCCAGGAAGATAAAGTGGAGTTTATACAGGTGCCGCACGAAGAGAATGCGGCATTTATGGCTTGCGGGCATGCTAAGTTTACCGGCGAGGTGGGTATATGCATGGCTACATCGGGGCCAGGGGCTATACACCTGCTCAATGGATTGTATGATGCCAAGATGGACCACCAGCCGGTGGTGGCTATTATAGGCCAGCAGGCGAGGGCAGCGCTTGGTGGCAGCTACCAGCAGGAGGTGGAACTGACCAATTTGTTTAAAGACGTGGCGCATGAGTACGTGCAGATGGCTACCCAGCCGGAGCAGATACGGCATATTGTGGACAGGGCTATCCGCATTGCTAAGACAGAGCGCACCGTTACTTGTATTATTTTGCCAAACGACCTGCAGGAAATTGAGTATGCCGAGCCGCCACGTGCGCATGGTACTATACACTCGGGCATGGGATATTCGAAGCCCGTTATTATACCCGAAGCTATTGATCTGCAAAAGGCTGCCGATATATTAAATAGCGGAAAGAAAGTAGCCATGCTGATAGGCGCCGGTGCATGGAACGCAGCAGATGAAGTGCTGGAAGCAGCGGAGCTACTGGGCGCGGGAATTGCAAAGGCTTTGCTGGGAAAATCGGTATTGCCGGACGACCTGCCGTTTGTGACAGGTTCCATAGGATTGCTGGGCACTAAGCCTAGCTGGGACCTGATGAGCGATTGTGATACACTGTTCATGATAGGGTCGAGCTTTCCGTATTCTGAGTTTCTGCCGAAGGAAGGACAGGCGAAAGCTGTGCAGATAGATATAGATGGCAAGATGCTGAGCATCCGTTACCCAATGGATGTGAACCTGCACGGCGATAGTAAGGAAACACTGAAAGCACTGATACCATTATTAAAGAGAAAAGAAGACCGCAGCTGGCGCAAAGAAATAGAGGATAATGTAGCGACATGGTGGAAAGTATTGGAAGGCCGCGCTATGACGCATGGCGACCTCATAAATCCACAGCGGGTATTTTGGGAACTATCTAAAGTATTGCCTGCTAATTGCATCCTTACTTCCGATTCGGGTTCTTCTGCCAACTGGTTTGCGAGAGATATAAAAATACGGAAGGGGATGATGTCATCACTGTCGGGCAACCTGGCTACCATGTGTCCTGGTGTGCCTTATGCCATAGCGGCGAAGTTTGCCTACCCTGACCGTATGCCTATAGCGCTGGTAGGCGATGGCGCTATGCAAATGCTGGGGAACAACGGGCTGATCACCATATCTAAATACTGGAAGAAATGGAGCGACCCACGCATTATGATATTGGTACTGAACAATAAAGACCTGAACCAGGTGACATGGGAGCAACGTGTGATGGAAGGTGACCCGAAATTTGAAGCCTCGCAGGAATTAATAGATTTTCCGTATGCTACCTATGCGCAAATGCTGGGTATGGAGGGTATAAAAATAGAAAAGACAGAAGATATTGCTGAAGGGCTTTCCAGGGCTATGTCGGCAAGGAGGCCGGTGCTGGTGGAAGTGGTTACAGATCCGAGCGTGGCTCCGTTGCCGCCACATATCAGCTTTAAACAAGCTCAGGGCTTTATGTCGTTTATAACAAAGGGCGACCCGGATACTTGGGACATCATTAAAGATACTTACCACCAGGCTATACAATCTATTTTACCAGGCAAATGATAAACAGCAGTGACAGCGTGTTGATCACCAATCTTACGGTATCTGTTTACACCGTACCCACCGACCATCCTGAGGCAGATGGGACTATTGAGTGGCGCAGTACTACTATGGTGTTGGTGGAGCTGGAGGCTGGTAATAAAAAGGGGTTGGGGTATAGCTACGCCCATGCTGCTACTGCGCAGGTGATCACTGGTATTTTACGAGACCTGGTAATAGGCCGTGATGTAATGCAATTACCCGGTATTACCCAATCTATGATACGGGCTATACGGAACAATGGGTATAGCGGTATAAGCATGATGGCGGTATCGGCTGTAGACAATGCGCTATGGGACCTGAAAGCGAAGATATTAGAGCTGCCACTGGTAAGCCTGCTTGGAAAAGTGAAGAATGAGATGCTGCTGTATGGCAGCGGCGGGTTTACTACTTATGGCGATGCACAACTTGCAACGCAGTTCAATAACTGGCAGGCACAGGGCATACAATACCTGAAGATGAAAATAGGCACACACCCTGAAGATGATGTGCGCCGGGTGCGCGCGGCAAGGAAAGCGATTGGTGATAATGCAGAGCTATACGTAGATGCCAATGGCGCATACAATGCAAAGCAGGCTATACGCAAGGCGCAGGAATTTGCCGATGCCGATGTAACGTGGTTTGAAGAGCCGGTGCCATCGGACGATCTGAATGGGTTGGTATATATAAGAGAACACATGCCGGCACAGACGGCTGTGGCTGCGGGAGAGTATGGGTATACCCTTCCTTACTTCCAAAGTATGCTGCAGGCAAAGGCCGTAGATGTGTTGCAGGGCGATGCTACGCGTTGTGGTGGTATCAGTGGTTTTCTCAAGGCAGGTTATTTATGTGAGGCTTACCAGGTGCCTTATTCATCGCACTGTGCACCGGCTATACATTTACATGCTGCATTGGCATTGCCGTCTTTTTTTATAGCTGAATATTTCCACGACCACGAGCGTATAGAGCGGATGTTCTTTGATGGCAATCCAATACCCGAAAATGGCGTGTTGAAACCCGATATGCAAAGGCCGGGGCTTGGGCTTGAGTTGAAAAAGAAGGACGCTGAAAAATATAAGATCCATTAGCAGTTATAAGTATTCACTATGATACAGGATATTGATACAAAAGACTTGAAGAAAAGCGTAAAGGAAAAGCAGCAAAGAGTACGCGATAACAAAGGCGATAGCAGCAGCACACCAAAGGATAATTACTACCTCATGTCGCCGTATGCCGAAGGTGTCGATGTGCCCGCTATGGAAGGTGAACTGGAGATGAAGGTTAGCGGGGAGGTGCGATTTGATGAGGGATCGCGTGCATTGTATGCTACCGATGGTTCTAATTACCGGCAAATACCGCTGGGTGTGGTTATTCCTAAAACCGAGAAGGACATTATCAATACTATTGCCATAGCACGTAAGTATGGCAGTCCGCTGTTATCGCGCGGAGGTGGCACCAGCCTGGCGGGGCAGGGCTGCAATGTAGCAGTGCTGATGGACATGAGTAAGTATTACAACAAGGTGCTGGATATAGATGTGGAGAACAAACGCGTGACCGTGCAGCCCGGCATCGTGCTTGATCACATGAAGAAAGAGACCGAGAAGCTGGGGCTTACGTTTGGGCCAGATCCGTCTACACATAATCATTGCGCTATAGGCGGCATGCTTGGCAATAACTCGTGCGGCACGCATTCGGTGATGTCGGCATTTTATGGGTATGGCGCGCTGATGTCTGACAACATGGAGCGTATGACCGTGGTTACGTACGACGGTATAAAAATGGAAGTAGGCCCTACCAGCGACGCCCAGTACGAACAAATACAAAAAGAAGGTGGCCGCAAAGCGGAGATATATAAGCAACTCAGAGACCTGCGCGATAAATATGCAGAGCAGATAAGGACAAAGTACCCTAATATTCCCCGAAGGGTTTCGGGCTATAACTTAACTGCATTACTGCCGGAAAATGGTTTTAATGTAGGCGCCGCGTTGGTAGGCACGGAGAGTACCTGTGTAACCATTGTGCAGGCAACACTGAAACTAATGCCCAACCCTAAAGCGCGCAGCCTGGCGGTATTAGGGTATCCCGACTTATACAGCAGCGGTAAAGACGTAATGAAGATAATGGAGTTCAGGCCTATAGGGCTGGAGGGCATCGATGACCTGCTGATAGGCTATATGAAAAAGAAGAACCTGGACGTGGAAGACCTGCCTTTGCTCCCTAAGGGAAAAGCATGGCTGATGGTGGAATTTGGAGGAGACTCTAAACAAGATGCAGATGCCCAGGCAAATAAAATGATGGATGCGCTGAAGAAAAGCGACAACCCACCTACTATGAGCCTGTTTGACGATAAGGCACAAGAGGATAGATTGTGGGAGGTGCGTAAAGCCGGCCTTGGCGCCACCGCATGGGTGCCAGGTGAACCTACAACCGAAGAAGGGTGGGAAGACTCTGCAGTGCCGCCTGAGCACATCGGTGAATACCTGCGAGACCTGCGTGAACTGTTCAATAAATATGGCTGGAACCCATCGCTCTACGGCCACTTTGGTCAGGGTTGTGTGCATTGCCGCATCCCTTTTGATATGCTGACCGAAGAGGGATTACGTACTTATAAAAGATTCACCATTGACGCAGCGCATCTGGTGGTGAAATACGGTGGCTCTATTTCAGGCGAGCATGGTGACGGGCAGTCAAAAGCTGACTTGCTGAGTATCATGTTTGGCGATGAGCTGATCAATGCTTTTCGTGAGTTTAAAGAAATATGGGACCCGGAATGGAAAATGAATCCCGGCAAGATCACTGAGCCATATGGCCAGCTTACCAACATGCGCACAGGTGTGCATTATAACCCGCCAGTACCCACTACGCACTTTCAATATCCTGACGAAAAAGGAAGCTTCTCTTTTGCCATGACGCGCTGCGTGGGCGTAGGGGAGTGCCGGCGCACCGAGGCAGGCACTATGTGTCCCAGCTACCGTGTAACCAAGGAAGAGAAGCATAGCACTCGTGGCCGCGCCCGTATGCTATTTGAGATGCTGCAGGGCGATGTAGCCCATGGCTGGCAAGATGAAAATGTAAAAGAGTCGCTGGATCTCTGCCTTTCCTGCAAAGGCTGCAAAGGTGATTGCCCCGTGAATGTGGATATGGCCACCTATAAGTCAGAATTCCTGTCTCATTATTACGAAGGTAAAGTGCGCCCTGTTACTGCATATACTTTTGGGTGGATACACTGGTGGTCGAGGATCGCATCTGTGATGCCGGGTGTTGTGAATGCTATTACACATGCACCGGTGATAAGCACCCTGTTTAAGAAAGTAGGTGGAGTGGCACAACAAAGAGACATTCCAAAATTTGCACCAACTACATTTCGCCATTGGTTTAAAGGCAGAAAAAAGCAGCCGCATATAGCAGGTAAACAAAAAGTAATTATCTGGGCTGATACTTTTAATAATTATTTTCTGCCGGAGACTTTGGTGGCTGGCGTTTCTGTGCTGGAGGCTGCTGGCTTCGAGGTGGTAATGCCTAAGCAGATACTTTGCTGTGGGCGCCCGCTGTATGATTTTGGTATGCTGAAAACGGCAAAGAAATTATTGCGCGATATACTCACTTCTCTGGAACACGAAATAGAACAAGGTGTGCCTGTAGTAGGGCTGGAGCCTAGCTGTGTAGCCGTGTTTCGTGATGAGCTGTGCAACCTGTTTCCGTCAGATATAAATGCACAACGGCTGAAAACGCAGACGTTTACCCTGGCGGAATTCCTGGAAAAGAAAGCGCCTGATTTTAAAGTACCTAAAGTATTGCAAGGCAAATCTATAATGCACGGCCACTGCCATCACAAGGCTATCATGAAGACAACCAGCGATGGTGAGCTGCTTAATAAAACCGGGCTGGAAAATACGGTGCTCGATTCAGGCTGCTGTGGTATGGCAGGCTACTTTGGGTATGAAGCCGGTGAGCATTATGACGTATCTGTAAAGACAGGCGAACTTGTATTGCTACCCGCGGTGCGCGATGCCCGCAAAGATACGCTGGTAATAGCCGATGGCTTCAGCTGCCGTGGGCAGATAGAACAGGAAACCGACAGGCAGGCGCTGCACCTGGCGCAGGTGCTGGATATAGCCGTAAAAGATGAAGCTGATAAGTATGCAGGCGATTACCCTGAAGAAAAATATCTTAAAGAAAATAAGCTGAAGGCCACACCCGGACAGAAAGTAACGCGCCTTCTAATTGGGGCTGCTGTTATAGGCGTGGGTATTCTTTTAGTAAAAAGTTTAGTTAACAAAACAAACGAGGATGAAGTCTAAACTAATAAATGAATCGCCCAAAACATTTGTGCTCATATTTGAGACCGGCGATGAAGTAATGGAGGGGCTGAAAAGCTTTGCTGAATCGTATAGCATTACGGCAGCCAGCTTTAAAGCCATAGGTGCATTCAGTAAGGCAGAGCTTGGATTTTACGACATGCAAAGGAAAGAATACGAGCCTATACGTATAGATGAACAAGTAGAGGTACTCTCCATAATAGGCGATGTTTCTTTATTGGAAACTAAAAGAATTATACATGCACATGCCGTAGTAGGTAAGCGCGATGGTAGCGCACACGGTGGCCACTTGCTGAAAGCATGGGTACGCCCCACACTGGAAGTAATATTGATAGAGTCACCTGCATACCTGGATAGGGAAATGAATAATGAGGTAGGCATACCGTTGATCAAATTGTAGCTATTGCTTTCAGTATTACTCTCGACGGGCCTCCATCACTGTCTTTTATTTTCAGGGGGAGGCATATCATATCATATTCGCCGCTTTCCACTGCGCCCAGTTTCAGTCCTTCTATTATCACTATTTCTTTGCCCAGTATCAGGCGATGCACTTCTGGGTCATTCTCTTTGCTGCCCAGCGATACATAGTCTACGCCCACACACTTTATATTTTTGTCGGCAAGGTATTGTGCAGCATCGGTAGCCAGGTATACAAAGTCTTCTATAAAGGGAGCATGTTCCCATTCTACGTCACTATTGCGTGTTCGGAATAATACGCGGTCTCCGTCTTCTATTCCCAGGTCTTTTATGCCAGCAAGGTTTATCTCTTTATCATTGCTGATACGAAATACTTTTGCCTTACCCACCAATTTATCAAGGCTTACAGATGCTACATCAATACCCTCTTTGAAAAAATGCAGTGGTGCATCTATGTGTGTGCCCACATGGGCTGTGGTGCTGATAGCCGTTACATTAGCCACCGCGCCATTTACGCCTATTTGCTCCGCCTTGTAAATGTGCACAGCGGGGTCTGTGGGCCAGCGTGTCATGCCATCCGAGATGGTGGCGCTTACATCTATCCAATGTTCATTCATAATGTATGGTCATCCTAAATCGTGCCACAAAACTTTTATATCTTTTATGAATCCTTAGTGTTGGCTTGTCATAGCATCTGCAACCGCAAAAACGCTACTTTTGCATCAAAATCAATAAACCGTGTACAATCTTAAAATAATATCATCAACAGTTCGCCCCGGAAGAAAGGGGCCTATGATAGCCGCGTGGATCGCACAAAAAGCTATAGAAACCGGCAATTTTAATGTGGAAGTTCTTGACCTTGGCGAAATAAACCTGCCGATGATGAATGAACCACATCATCCGCTCATGAAAAAGTATGAGTATGAGCACACAAAACAATGGAGCGCAAAGATAGAAGAGGCAGAAGCCTTTATCTTTGTAACGGCAGAGTACGATTACAATTATCCCGCGCCTTTGCGCAATGCTATAGAATATCTTGCCAGCGAATGGGCTTATAAAGCGGCGGGTATCGTAAGTTATGGTGGTGTATCTGCGGGAACCAGAGCTGCAAATAGTTTAAAAGCAGATCTTGTTACCATGAGCATAGTTCCTATATCTCAAGGCGTTAATTTTCCTATGTTTGCCCAGTTCATCAATGATAAAGAGCAGTTTGCTCCTAATGAGGTATCACACAAAGCTGCCGAAGCCATGCTACGCGAGCTGGTGAGATGGACGAAGGGATTGAAGGTGGTGAAGGAGAATAAATAGACGGATCGGGATATTTTAGAATCTCCCGGTGAGCCCGCTTTTCTGCGGGCTCACCTATTTGTGAGATCCTTTTAATCCATGATTCTGGCAGCTAATTACGTCACCGCCTCCTTATTATACCGCTCCTTATATTCTATTGGTGACATGCCGGTTATCTTTTTAAACACTTCGCGAAACGCCTTTACATCGGCATAGCCCACTTCATACATTATCTCGTTAATGGTCTTGCGGCTGTTTTCCAGCGCTTTTTTCGCCGCTTCAATTTTCACCCGTTGCGAATATTCAATAGGGGTATTGCCGGTAGCTTTTATAAATCTTCGGTCAAAATTTCGTCTACCCACAGCAAATTTAGACGACAATTGCTCTGCTGATATTTTTTCGTGTAGGTTGCTTTCCATATAAGCCTGCACTTCTTTTACCATGTCGTCACCATGCAACTTCTGACCCGTGAACATGGTAAATGCCGACTGGTTGTTCCTGTCTGGTTCTATCTGGAAAACCTTGGAACAAAAAATGGCCGTTTGACGGTCGTAATATTTTTCGATAAGATAGATGATAAGATTTAAAAAAGAATAAGCGCCACCATTAGTATAAATACCGTGTTCATCAGTGATCAGCCTGTCGGCCTTCAGGTTCACCTGGGGAAACATTCTTCTCAGGTCGTCTACCGCAGACCAGTGGGTAGAGCAGCTTTTGCCATCCAGCAGCCCCGTTGATGCCAGCAGAAATGCGCCTGTACATATACTGGCTATTTCTGCACCATTTTTATATTGTTCTACCAGCCAGTCGGCCAGTAGCTTGTTGCCCTTCACTGCTTTGTGATAATTATGGTTCAGCGATGGAATAATAATGAGATCCGTTGTTGTTATGGCTGAAATGTGCGAGTGCGGCTTCACGGCAAACAAGCCATCGTAAAATTCTACTTCATTAGAAAGACCTGCCAGTTGAATAGTAAACAATTCTTTCCTTTTTGTTTCCTTCCAGCGTGCATTTGCTCTTGTAAATATTTTATAAGCGCCCACTATGCTGCTCAGGTTGTTCTCGCCGTCTGGAACTATTATGGTCAAATGTTTCATGTTGCAAAGATAGAAATTTACCTTGTCCATATTGGCCCGTTATAATGTCTAATTTACACTCCTACTTAGTAGTATTTAGACAATACATTTGTACATAAAATCTCACTATCATGACAAATACAATTACCGCCGACTATACTGCCACACTGTCGGTAAGCCAATCTCCTGAAGAAGTATTCAATGCCGTCAATAATGTACCAGGCTGGTGGACAAAAAAATTTGAAGGCAGCGCTAATAAAGTTGGCGACACTTTTACCGTGAGTTTTGGTGAAACGTACATCACCTGTAAGGTCACAGAGTCCATTCCTGGCAAGAAGGTTGCATGGCTGGTGATCGATTGCTACAAGCACTTTCTGAAAGATAAGAAGGAATGGGTAAATACTAAAATGGAGTGGGAGATAGCCACAAAGGATGGGGCTACACAAATCACGTTTACGCATATAGGCCTCAAGCCCGGTATTGAGTGTTACACTGTATGCGAAAGGGCCTGGGACTCTTATATAAATCAAAGCTTTTTAAAACTGGTAACTGCAAGCGAAATGGCTGCACAAGATTTTACAACGACTATTGTCGTCGCTCAGACTCCGGAACGGGCGTTCAATGCCATCAACAATGTTCGTGGATGGTGGTCTCAAGAAATTGATGGCAACACAAGCAAGCTGAACGATGAGTTTACCTATCATTACAAAGACGTTCATATTTGCAGGATGAAATTAATAGAGGTCATTCCCAACCAAAAGGTAGTTTGGCTGGTGATGGAAAACTATTTCAATTTCACAAAAGACAAAAGTGAATGGAAGGGCACAAAGATCAGTTTTGAAATAACGGAGATGGATGGTAAAACTGAGGTACGCTTCATTCACATTGGTTTGGTTCCTGAATATGAGTGTTTTGATATCTGCCAAAATGCATGGAGCAAATATATAGGGCAAAGCTTGCGAGATCTTATAACTACCGGCAAGGGCCAGCCAAATCCCATAGAGGAGGTTGTAAACCAGGCTGCCGTTAAAGCCGCTGATCTTCAATAAAATGTGCAGATGTGCCACACCTTTTTTGGTGTGGCACATCTAACTAAGGTTAGCAATATACCCTGCCTTTTTTGGTGTGGCACATCTAAGGTTAATACAATATACCCTCTGATTTCCTATTTTCGTAAAATGAAAATAGCTACCTACAATATCAATGGCGTAAACGGCCATTTGCCCATATTGCTCCGCTGGCTCAGCGAGACTGCGCCCGATGTTGTTTGCCTGCAGGAGCTAAAGGCCCCGCAGGAAAAATTCCCCTTACAGGCAATAACCGATGCAGGCTATAAAGCCTTGTGGCACGGTCAGAAGAGCTGGAACGGGGTAGCTATTCTATCGCGCAGTGCAGATATCAAAGAAGTAAGACGCGCGCTTCCCGGTGACCCTGAAGACCTGCACAGCAGGTATATAGAAGCAGTAGTCGATGGCATTACGGTATGTTGCCTGTACCTGCCAAACGGCAATCCTGCACCCGGGCCTAAGTTTGATTATAAGTTGGGCTGGTTCAAGCGCCTTACCGCACATGCGCAAACCCTTTGGGATGCCGGTACCCCGGTAGTAATTACTGGCGACTACAATGTAATGCCCACAGATATAGATGTATACAAACCCGAGCGCTGGGTAGATGATGCGCTCTTTCGCCCCGAAACCCGTGCTGCTTTTCAGGGCCTGATGATGCAGGGCTGGACCGATGCCATCCGCAAGCTGCACCCCAACGAAAAGATATACACCTTCTGGGATTACTTCCGCGATGCATATGGCAGGGATGCCGGCCTGCGTATAGATCACTTTCTCCTAAGCCCACAACTCGACAAGCGCCTGCGTGCCGCAGGTGTAGACCACAATGTCCGTGGCTGGGAAAAGTCAAGCGATCACGCGCCAGTATGGATAGAACTAGCAGATAAATAGCCGGCAGGATAAATGAGTCTTTGCGCCTTAGCGCCTCCGCGGTTAAACTTACACCAGCATCCCGGCAATAGTAGCTGACAGGTAAGACGCCAGCGTACCGCACATCAACGCTTTCAGGCCTAGCTTGGCAAGATCGGCGCGGCGCTCTGGTGCAAGCGCCCCTATGCCACCTATCTGCATACCCACGCTGCTGAAGTTGGCAAACCCGCAGATGGCGATGGTAATGATGATAAGGCCTTTTGGCGTCACCACAGGCACGGCATTGGTAGTAAGGTTTTTGAATGCCACAAACTCATTCACTGTAAGCTTCTGCCCCAGCAGGGTGGCAGCATTGTTAATATCCTGCGTTGGCACACCCATAGCCCATGCAAAAGGATAGAACAGCTTGCCAAATATCATATCCAGCGACAAGCCATGATACAGGTGGCCCAGCATCCAGTTCACCATAGCTATCAGCGCTATAAAGCCTATCAGCATAGCTATTACATTCATGGCTATCTTAAACCCATCGGCAGCGCCATGCGTTATGGCATCTATGAGGTTGGTGTAAGGGCTCTTCACATCCAGCTTCACCTTGCCCATGGTTGGCGATTCCTCCGTTTCGGGGAATACGATCTTGGAGATCACCAGCGCACCCGGCGCAGCCATTATACTTGCGGTGATCAGGTATTCGGGCCGCGCACCCATGTTGGCATATACTATCAGTATGCCGCCGGCTATACACGCCATGCTGCCGCTCATAGAGGCCAGCAGCTCGCTTTTGGTCATAGTAGGCAGGTAGGCGCGGATCATTACCTGCGCTTCCACCTGGCCTACAAATGCGCTGGCTACATTGCTCAGCGCCTCAGCGCCGCTCACCTTCATCACAAAGTTCATAGCCCGCGCCACTACAGATACAATGGCCTGCATAATGCGCAAATGATAAAAGATAGCCACCAGCACACACACCAGGATGATGGTGGCCGTAATATTAAAAGCAAAAATAAACACAGGCCCGGACCGGTAATTTACTATCTGCCCCGTAGCATCAAACGAGGCTATGCCGCCATACACAAAGCTGGCGCCCTTCTTTGCAAAGCTTTCCAGTTGCAGCATGCCCTTTCCCAGGTACTGGAAGAAATGATTTACCGCAGGCACTTTCAATATAAGTATGGCTATGCACAATTGCAGCGCAAGGCCGCTACACACCAGCCTCACATTGATCTGCTTCCTGTTGTTAGAGCACAGAAACGCGATGCCCAGTATCAGCGCTACACCTATTAATCCTATAAAACGTTCCATTGAGCAATAAGAATCAAACCTCCAATATAAGGCATCTTGCTGACGGCAATGTTAAGAAATTGTAACCGGAAATTGCCCGTTATGCCCCGGCAGAGATTTCGAGCGCAGTCCTGGTAAATTCAAAAGGCAGTAATTCATGTATTGTTCGCTGCGCTATCTGGCTCTCATGCTTAAAGATCACCACAATATCTTTACCAAACTCTATGATAAACTGCCTGCACGCCCCGCATGGCGCCACAGAGTCCACATGAGGAGTATACACAGCTATTGCCCTGATATCAATAGCGCCGCCGGTATTTGAGATCGCATTACCCAGCGCTATTCTTTCTGCACAGATAGTAACGCCATAAGAGGCATTCTCCACATTTGTTCCCCTGAAGATGTGGCCGTCCTTTGTCAGCACGGCAGCGCCCACCGCAAAATTGGAGTATGGCGAATAAGTGTTTTTACAGGCTTCCTGCGCCTCTTCTATAAGTTTGCTCGCTTCAGCCTCTGGCAGGTATTTCATGCGCTTTGTGTGGTTTATTTCTTTAAGCCTATTTCCATAAGGCGCTCGTCAAGGTATTGGCCTGCGGTATAGTCTTCATAAGCTTTTGGGTGGTTCTCATCTACACAGCTATCCAGGCATGCCAGGCTCATTTCAGAGCGCGGATGAAGGAAGAAGGGTATGGAGAAGCGCGGTGTAGCCCACTTTTCTTTTGGCGGGTTTACCACGCGGTGCGTTGTTGATTTCAGGCGGTTGTTGGTGAGGCGCTGCAGCATATCGCCTACATTTACCACTATCTGCTCCGGCAGCGATGTTACCGGCACCCACTCACCCTGCATGTTCAATATCTGCAGCCCATCGGCCGATGCGCCTACCAGTAAGGTGATCAGGTTAATGTCCTCATGCTGCTCCGCACGTATAGCGGATTTTGGCTCCTGCGTAATAGGTGGATAATATATAGCCCTGAGTATAGAGTTGCCGTTATGAATGTACTCGTCAAAGTAATGCTCATCCAGCTCCAGGAACAATGCGATCGCCTGCATCAGCGACATGCCCGACTTTTCAAAATCAGCATAGGCGCTCACCATGGTAGGCGTAAACTCGGGTATCTCGGGAACTACTACATTGTCAGGATACTGGTCTTTCACCGGGTCGCCATCTTCTACTGTTTGTCCCAGTTGGAAAAACTCTTTAAGGTCTGCCGCTTCAAATCCCTTGGCATGTTCAGTTCCAAATGATGTATATCCACGCTGTCCAGATAGTTCAGGCTTTTCGTATTTCTTCTTGGTTTCCCCAGGCAGTGTAAAGAACTGCTCCACATATTTATACAAGTCGCTGATCATAGCATCGCTGATGCCATGATTTTTTACCGCAACAAAGCCTACTTCTTCATAGGCTTTACCAAGCTGTGCTACAAAATTTTGTTTGGTCTGGGCGTCGCCATTAAGAAATTCTGCGAGGTCTGCAACAGGAATATTCATGCTTTATGCAAATTTGTAAAGGTGATTTGATTAGGTTACCTGAGCAAAGTTAATGCGCCTTTGTAATATTGGAAAGTACCATCGGGCTTGCCTATTACTACCAGGTAGTTATAAGCGCCCATATCCTGCGGCACACCATTAAATGTTCCGTCCCATCCTGTGTTTTCGCCGCCTTTCGCGTGGTATACCAGGTTACCCCAGCGGTTATACACGCTCATTTCCGCTACCGAGTTGCTGGTAAGATGCCCCACGCGGAACACATCATTAAGCCCATCGTTATTTGGCGTAAACGCATCCGGTATAAAGATGTCGTCATAGATAAGATCCACGTTTACCGATGCCGATGTTTTGCAGCCGTGTACATCAATGCCATATACCGTGTAGGTAGTAGGTATTTTTGGGGTGGCTACCGGGTTATTGATGTTAGGGTTATTGAGCGATCCATCGTCCGGAGACCACATATACAACAAAGAGCTGTCTGCATTAAGCTGCACACTGCTGCCGAAGTGTATTATTTGGTTAAAGGAAACATTGTAGAGTTTGGCTGTCTTTACACCAATGGTTACTTCGCGTGTTACAAAGCATGGCGTTCCCGGCACTGTCGCTGTTAACACGTAGGTCGTTCCTGCTTCAGGTGCAGCAAACGGAGTCATAATACTTGCGTCAGACAAGCCGATAGTTGGCGTCCAGCTAAATGTCTGGGTAGAATCACCGGTTACTACGATCTCCAGCGATGATCCCATGCAAATGGTTGTATCATTGGTAAGAATCGTTGCTCTTGGATCAGCAACATCAATATTCACTGAGGCAACAGATGTACAAAGCCCACCGGGAGAAACAGCTGTTACGGTGTAGACAGTGGTTACTGTAGGCGTAGCAACAGGGCTCTGGGCTGTAGCGTTGTTCAGGCCTACAGATGGCAACCACGAATAGAGCATGGTAGGGCTGCCATCGAGCCTTAGATCAACTGAATTGCCGTAACATATTATTGTATCCGGGGTAGTCAGCAGGTTGATGGCCGAGTTGATGACGCTAACGGTCAGTGTTCCAGAAGCATCCGGACAACCAGATCCCGGCCAGGTAGCGTTAAGCGCATATGAGGTAGTGACTGTGGGGCTTGCTACCGGCTGCAAGACGTTCGGATCACTCAGGCCGTCAGTTGGTGTCCAGTTGAATGCCGGGCCTGCGGTTGTGCTGGCTGCAACCTGTATAGGGAACGAGGTATAGATACAGATCGTAGTATCGGGCGTTAGCACCGAAATATTCAAAGTGTTGACCGTAACTTTTACAGATACAGTAGTAGGGCACATGCCTGCGGTTGTTGCCGTTACAGAATAGGTGGTAGTAACTGTGGGTGTGGCTACGGGATCTTGGGTAGCAGCACCACTCAGTCCTGCCGCAGGTGTCCAGCTATAGTCTAGTGTGGCAGACCCTGTTACCGTCAGCGGCAGCGATGTGCCCAGGCAAATGTTCGTATTCGGGGTCGCCATCGAGATCGTTGTATTCAGCACGGTCACGTTCACATTACTGGTTATTGACGGGCAGCCTGAATTCACCAGTATTGAGGTCAGCACATAATTGGTAGTAGTGGTGGGTGAGGCTGTAGGCTGGGCTACTGCGCCGCTGCTCAATGTTGCAGTGGGTGTCCAGTTATAAGAGAGCCCTGTACTGCTTTGGATGCGGAGCGGAAATGTGGCGCCGTTACAGATAGTGGTATCGGGCGTCAGCATATTTACAAACGGATGATCAAGTATATTCAGGGTAATGCTGTCTGCTATGCCGCAACTGAATGGTGATAGCAGATACATCACCATTGTGGTAGTGCCGGTAGGCAAGGTAATTAAACCCGTAATAGTAATATCTGCCGTAGTATCGCCGGCTGGTATCACTACGCTTGATGGCGCGCTGAAATCAACACCGTATACCCCGGTGCCGCCAAACGAAAAATTGATCGTTTGCGGCACAGCCAGCGCATGGCTGCACTGCACATGTACCACAGCCGGGTCGCAGCCCTTTGCTATTGTGTGGGGTACGCTATTGATGGTAGTGCCTATAGAGTCAATATGGTCGAAATAAAATGAGTTGGTTTTAAGGCTGCCTGCTTCAATAAACACTCCTGAGTCATACAAGGCATTATTTGCATCGGCAATTGCAATTTTAAGATGATAAGAATTACAAGGGGTCACTGCAGAGAGTGCGGTCAGCTTTGTGGTGTAACCCTTATAGGTGATCTGTGTGCCGCCGGTATTATCGTAGTAATAAGAGGTAAAGGGTGAGCCCGGGCCCATGATGTTACAGTTAGCTATATTGCAGAAATAGGGCGGCGCCGATGAGCCTGGGACACCATTGTTAATACTGTTTACGGTAACAGGTATGTTGGTGCCGGGAACCAATGCCATATTCTGTGTGCCTACGATGCCGGGGCCTGAGATAAAAAACGCAAAAGCATCGTTGTAAGGGCCACAAGTAGAGTTGTTATATTCTTCCGAGCCAAACTGGTAATTGAAACTAACCGTGTCTCCATTAGGTATAAAGTCAAACTGGAGCACACAGGCATCGTGTGTAGTGGCGCCTGCAAGGACTGTGAGCGAGGCATCGCCGGCAGTACCATTAGAGGTGCTGGCTAAAAACGATTCTGTGCCACTTGTTTGTATCGATCTTCCTGTAGTTAATATAATACCGCTATCAATGGTAAGTGGCGTGCTTGTGGAAATAAAAGTGCCATTGGCAACGCCCGCGCAGGTGAGCACTGGCGACGATATGGTGATGCCCGGCCCTGCAAGCTTGGTGGCCAGCGCTAATGCAGTTTGGTTAGCAGTAACTACAAGTTGTGAATGGGCCTGGAATGTTATTAATACTAGACAAAAAACTGCAAAAGGGTTATATACTTTACGGTACTGCATATTAAAAGGTTGAACTTTCGGCGAAGTTCCCCAACACGTATTACCTAAATATTATGGAATTGTAAACCCAGCGCATTTATGAGGGGCGAAAACACACACACAAGTTATTTTTTTGCAATTATTAACTTCCTGTTGTAGCTGTTGGCTCCTATTGTAAACCGGGCAAAATACATGCCGCTCGCATGGATCTCCGTATTGTAAGCATAGTTGCCTGGCTGTTGCAGTTCATTAGCAACAACAGAAACTACTTTTTGGCCCAAAACATTGAATATTTCCACGTTTACTTTTTCAGGCGATGAAAGATGATATGTTGCGGTTATATTTCCGTTTGACGGGTTAGGGTATACCGAAGGCTCTTCTGTCTGTGTATTATTTGCAGATACACTTGTAGGGCAGCCACTAACTGGCGTAAGCGTTCCGCCGAACAAGGTAAAATTTGCATGAAAAGACTGGTAATAGATATTTGCTGCAGCAGCGTTGTGTATGATAAGGGTATTCTCATCGTTTTTTGTATTGGCGCTTGCTGTCCAGTTATGAGAGCCTGTAAGTACCAGTGGGTCTGAGCAGGCGTCCGACGGGTCTACTATCATAAACTTATTATGATAAATGCCTGTGCTGTTATATACTATGAAATTACTTCCCAGCCCTGCAGTAAAAATGTCGTGTGGCGAATAGCTGTTGCTGTAGCTGTCATTTATTCCCGCTACATACACGCCGCTTGCATGTTTAGCCACGATCATGTTTGCGTCTGTATAGTCCGTAAATGTATACATGCCAAAATACAAATCAACATTGGCCGATGAAATGGCCGTTTGAATATGCGTGTTTGTCCCATCTGCCGGGCTGAAGTATAATTCTACCTGGTTGCCATCAATGGTGAACGAGTGTCTTCCCAGGTCCGTTTTATCCGGCCCGAATTTATTGGTAGAAAGATCCGGTGCCGTACCTGTGCCGCCCCACATCATATTAAACTGGTCAGTAAAAGCATGTGCAAGCGCCGAATCCTGTAACACCACGGCATTATTATAATCTGTGCCAAACTGCTCTGAGCTCCAGTCGAAAGAGCCTGTCCATACTACCGCATCCCCCGGGTCTGAAGAACCTGCATCAATAACCACAAACTTGTTGTGCATAATACCATAACTGCCACTGGTAGGGCTGCCCAGAGTATGAATGGAGGCATTTAGCGCAGTAAGGCCCGTGTTGCTGGAGCTGCCATCATATATCCACCGTACCTGCACGCCGCGCGCAAAAGCAGCATTAATTGCGGTAGCTATATTGGCATAGCTTCCAGACTGGTTGTAATCATATTGGGCAATGTCAATAGTATACTTAGAGCGGCTGATATAAGCCACAAGAGTGTCTGCTATATTAGTACTGTACACAGCATTTACCCCGGTTGAAACACTATTGTCTACCGGGCGGTTGAAATAGTACAATATTTTATTGCCGGCATTTACATTCAAAGAAGCGATCACGCACAAAAACAACAGTAGCCTTTTGGTCATTTGCAATAATTATTCGCAAGGCATGATTTACCCTGCAAGATTAAGGGGTGCAAGGTATTTGTTAATTTAACGCTACTGGTTAAAACGAAAGTTACCATTTCATTAAGTAACTATTAAGCCGGCCTATCTTAGCAGCAGCACATCTCCTTTTCGTTCCACGATACCGCCAAGTATACACCCGAAAATGATATTGTAAAAGTACGTACCCATATCAGCAGGCTTCCCTCCTGATTTGCCATCCCACCCATCGTTAAGGCCTGCATATACTATCTGTCCCCAGCGGTTAAAGATGTACATACGCTCAATATAATATCCATAATCTTCTATCGGTCGAAACCTGTCGTTCCTGCCATCATCATTCGGTGTAAAAGCCGTAGGGATGGCTATATGGCCGTCACAGCATTTTTTTACCTCTACAGCTATTCTTGCTCCAGGGCTCTCACAGCTGTTGATGGTTTGCGTAACGTAATAGTCATACGCGGCCAGCTCACCTGTAGATGGCGATGGCGCTAGCGTATCTCCCGTACTATCAGTAGCGCTATACCACCGCAGGTGGCTGCCTTGCGCGGTAAGCGCCGTTGGCCTGGTGTTTAAGCACAAGATAGCTGGTGATATTACCTTAGGCGTATCGGGTACCGTCACCGCAACAATGATCGCCGCCACAGATCTGCATTGATTGGTATCATTAGTAATGGTTAGCGTATAGATACCTCCAGCCTGTTCATTAACATGGCCTATTGCAGGATCTAATAAAGTAGAAGTAAACCCTGCCGGGCCACTCCATTGATAGTTGTAATAAAGATTAGGATACACGGTGGAGGCATTAAAGCTCAGTTGGGTGTTATAGCAAATGCTGATGTTGTGTACAGCCTCTATTGCAGGAGTTAATTTGACGGTAAAATTTACCACAGCCTTTTGTGGTGGGCACGAGCCTCCGGGTAAAGACGCGGTAACAATATAAGTTGTAGTGGAGAGCGGGGCTACCACCGGGTCTTTCAGTTTCGCATTATTTATCCATGTATCAGGCGACCAGCTGTACGCAAGCAGATCGCTTCCGTTCAGTTGCAATAGCACACTATCATTCCCACACACAATTGTGTCCGGCGTCATCATGCTGATATGTATCGTGTCGAAGATCACCATCAACGCGCTGTCTACTATATTGTTAGTGCCCGCACATGAGTAGGGCGAAAGAATATATAGCTGAATGGTCTTTGTTCCGTTTGCCGGTGTTGCAAGCCCGTTGATAACCACATTGGCTACCGAATCGTTAGCGGGGATCACCACACTATCCGGCAGCGGGCTGTAGTCTGTGCCGCTTATGGCATTACCGCCCGTCACATACCGTATCATCTGTGCTTCAGACGATACTTGTGTGCGCTTTACCCGGAATGCCCCCGGCAGGCAACCCTTTACACAGTAAGCAAAAGAGGTGTCCATGATAGGCCTCGTCACAGCATTTATATTATAGTTGGCAGTTTTCAGACTGCCAGCTTTTAAAAAAACACCGGAGTCATATAGCGGGTCTCCGGCGTCAGCTATTGCCAGCTTTAAATGGTAGGTATGGCATGGGGCAACGGCATGTTTTGCCTCCAGCACCTTAGTAAGGCCATAGTGCGTGAGTGTTTGCCCTGCAGCGTTATCTATATAGTAATCGGTAAACGGAGATCCGGCTCCTATACTGTTACAGTTCTCAATATTCCCCGATGCCCCGGGCACACCATTATTAATACTGTTAATGGTAACAGGGATATTAGTACCCGGTACCAGCGCCATATTCTCCCCGGCCGGTATGCCTGGTCCGGATATAAAAAAGGCAAAGGCATCATTGTAAGGCCCGCACACCGCATTCTTGTATTCTTCTGAGCTGAATACATAGCTGAATTTAATAGAATCGCCATTTGGGATTATATCGAATTCCAGGCTGCAGGCATCTATAGTTGGCTGCCCTGCCAGCGGGTTCAGCATTATATCGCCGGCCACACCATTATCAGTGCTGGCAAGGTAGCTGGAATAGCCGTTGATGCCATAGCTGCTGCCGGCGGTTACCGCCCGGCCTGTGGTTAGCACTATACCACTGTCTAATCCCAGGTTGCTGTTTACCACCCTGAAAATGCCGTTGGCAATCGCTGGACAGGTAAGTGTAGGGTTTAAGATGGTAACGCCCTCCCCGGCAAGTTTTTGCGCAAGTGCAGCAGCCGTTTGCGCAGCGCTTACATTTATCTGGCCAAAAGAAACGTAATGGAACAGGAGCAACAATAATGTTATCAATAACCGGCTGGTATTTTCCCTGCTCCTCATAACCATTGTTGGTTTCACCGTGTTTTAGTAAACCGTAACCTTCGTTGTGGTCACTGCCTGGTCGCTCTCTGCCTTTATATAGTAAAAGCCCCTGGTGAGCGATAGCGTAACTTCTTCGTTCTCATCTAATGCTGCTATCGTTTTGCGCATTACTGCAACGCCCATAATATTGTACACAGTAATGGTCGCATTAGTCATCGCATTATCTGCAGAAAAATGCACTGATCCGGCAGAAGGGTTTGGATATACTGAAGTATGTATTTCTTGCTGCGCAATGTTATTCACCACACCTGTAGCAGGGTCTGTAGCGCCCTCGTTCCCAGCCAGCCATATGGTAATATTCATCAGCAACAACCTGTGGTTGCCCGATGCATCTCCCGTATAGCCCGTGTACAAAGTACATGTCGGGTTACCGGTGCCGTCATCGGTTGGTGAGCTGTCTCCTATTGCGGCAATTTTGCCGTTCCCATACCGGCCATATGCCACCATCGCATTGGTATTGCCTGGCGTAGCGCCATTCTTAAAAATGACGCCTTTTACCGACGGGTTTTTTGAAGGGTCAAGGGTCATCGTCGTTCCGCCAGACCATTGCACTTTTGTTACATTGCCCATGGGCCCGTGGATAATGGAATCGGTCGCAGTAGCAGATATGTTGGTCGTGGTTTGTGAGATGTCAGCAATGTCAAAGGTTATTCCAAACGGATTTACTGTAAAGGTGTTGTTGCTGAAAAAGTCGTTCCATATATGCGGCGAATCCCAGCCATCGCCATTGCGGTCGCTGTTATCATGGTCTGAGATAATGAACAAGCTGCCGCCGTTTTGCACAAACTGTATCAGCGCTGTTTTCTCCCCATCTGCAAACACTAAATTTGGCTCATCAACGATGAATATCTTGTAGTTGCTGAGGTCTTGGGCATTACCGCTGTTGCCATAAGTTATCTGGCTATTCCACGGCAGTGTCTCTACAGTATATCCCTTTTTCGCACAGTCAACGGCCCAGCTCGAAAGAGCCCCTGTCCAGTAGGTCTCCGGTGTGCTGCTCGTTATGCCGCTTTGCGCAGGTGTAGGTATTTGCTGGGGGTTGCTCTGGTGCCCCGGAGAGGTCATGTATGGCCCGCTCGTTCCTATACCCACGTTTGTCTGGTCTGCATCTATCACCCAGTCTGCGTTGCCGGCCATTTCAGCTTTTGTCGCGTCAAACAGTATGCGCACCGGTTGTGCATTTCCTGCGGCAGCAATGAATAAAGGGATCAATAGGAGTAAGAACTTATTAGGACAGTACTTAGGCTTTGAGAAGGTCATCTTAGCATTAAGAAATTGTAAAGAAATAATTTGCAAAAGTAAGCGGCGCGCCATCTGTCACCGTTTAGGTGGCATTACGTTTGTGTTATCTTTGTATAAACAACAAAGGCAACCCACGGGCTGCCTTTGTTGTTTATGGTAATACTTTTCTCAAGCGATTTGAATTAATGTGTCGGCCCGTTGTCTACAACCGCTTCTATAAAGCTTTGTAGGCTGGTAGGCACATTTGAGAGATGCTCCTGGTGCCATAGCTACCGGCTATTATTATGTATAGCTCGCCAGTTGAAAACAAGCCCCCGTGCCCCATAACGTTAAGATAATATACAGTTAACCTAATGGTTTTATTCGGTTCATAACCCGCCAATACTTTTGCACATTAAATCTACCTGGAAACCATGAAAAAATTTACACTGATCATTGTCCTGCTTATTACTTCTCTGTCAAGCTCTTTTTGCCAGGATATATATACCTATGTTGCGGCAAGCACTGCCGGCGTTCCCTCATTTGTAGACCCTAACATTGCTACTGCAAGTAATTTAACGCCCATCGGCACTGGTACCAACACGCCATGTAGCCAGGGTTTTAGCGGCATTACCGGTTTTACGGGCGGATCATATAGCCCGGCTGGCGCCTGTATACAGGTGTCATTAACAGCAGCTGCAGGCTATACCATAAGTGCCACCGGCTTTACCGTTCATATCCGCAATTCCAGTACAGGCCCTTCCATGGTACGCCTTGCCTATAGCACAGACGGTGGCGGATCGTGGATAGATGACGGCGTTGACTATACAAGCTTTACCGGCAACTGTGCTACCACCGCTGCCGGTACCAACTTTATTAACTGGTCGCCTATCACGCCTACTAATCCTGCCATATTATTCAGGGTATATCCTTTTGCTGCTCCCGGCAGTACTGGTACTGTGCAGATATTTGATCTGCACATCATTGGCACTGTTCATCCGGCCTGTCTTGTGCTTCCTGCTGTTAGTATCACTCCGTCATCGGTCGATATTTGCACTGGTGGCAGCGGCGCTTCATTATTCGCTTCTGGCGCAGGTGTTAGCGGCACATATATATGGTCGCCTTCTACAGGGCTTTCTGCCGCTACCGGCACATCAGTGGTTGCCAATCCCGGTGGGTCAGTTACTTATACGGTTACAGGTACTACCGCTGCAGGTTGCAGTAATACCGCCCAGGCCAATGTCAATGTACATGCGCTACCCACTGCCAGCATCACAGTGGTTGGCCCTGCATCGTTTTGCCCCGGCAGCAGCACCTTGCTAAATGCTAACACAGGCGCTGGCTATTCATATACATGGTATAACGGCACGTCAGTTATACCCGGCGCGGCAGGCAGCTCATACACTGTCACCACATCCGGCGATTATAAAGTAGTGGTTACAAATTCTTTTGGCTGTTCGGCTACATCGGCTCCGGTTACTATATCGGTTGCCAGCCTGCCATCTGCGGTTATTACCCCGGTTGGTTCCACTACCTTTTGCGCAGGGCGCCATGTTGTGTTAAATGCTTCTGCAGGCGCAGGTAACAGTTACCAGTGGTTCAATGGTACAACTGCCATTCCGGGGGCTACTACTTCTTCATACGCTGATTCTGTAACCGGCAGCATTTCTGTAAGAGTTACCAGCGGGGTTGGCTGTTCGCATAATTCTGCTGCTGTAACTGCTACATCTATTGCGCTGCCATGGGTAGCGCCGGGCGGGCCTACATCATTCTGTGCAAATGGCAGTGTTGTTCTTACCGTGCATACCGTAGGCGCTGCGCCCGGCATTACGTACCAGTGGCAGCGTAGCGGCACTTATCTGCCAGGCGCTACCTCTTCCACATTTACCAGTAACCTCACAGGTAGCTACCAGGCTATAATCAATATAGGCTCAGGCGGCTGTATCGATACTACAACTTCCGTAAACGTCCTTATTCATCCTAACCCGGTTCCGCCGGTCAGCTTTAATGGCACATTGGTACTCACCCCTAATAACTACCTTACCTACCAGTGGTCTGTGAATGGTGTAAATATTAATGGCGCTACTACATCTTCTATTCACCCGGTAACTGGCCTTAACAATGCACTTTACAAGGTTAAAGTAACAGACAGCAACGGATGCACCGGTATTTCAAACGGGTTCATCCTTACAGGCACACACACATCCGGCGGCCTTGCTGTAGGCAATGTTAACAGCAGCGATATAAAGATATATCCTAACCCTGCAAGTGCTTCCCTGTATGTAGAAGCCCCCGTTACCGTAAATGCAGTAATACTGAGCATGGACGGAAAAACAGTTAAAGAGCAGGCAGATGCACACGAGATCAACATTAGCGATCTTGCCAATGGTTTATACATCATTATGCTTTACAACGAAAATAATGAAAGGCTTTCTATACAAAAGATCATTAAGCAATAAACAATCAATTTAATAATATTCCATTCAGGAGCAGAGATTTTCTCTGCTCCTGTTTTTTTACGTGGCATGTGTGTTGTTCTCTTAAGGGCAATGTTATTTGATCGGAAAGTCTAACGGACTTTAATGTGAATAGCCACCGGTGAAACCGGTGGAAAAAAACGAAAATATCAACTCCGAATGGAGTTGAACGACTTTCAGGCCAGGTAATTCCTTAACCTGGCCACAGTGCATGTAGGGGCAATCTCTTGCGGTTGCCCGGCTCCATACGATTTCACTAAAATCAGTTCTTACACTGATTCACCTGGCCTAACTTTCCCCTAAAAATGCCCGGCACTTTTAATCCGCACTTTGTAGCAACTTGCCAACTAATACCAGTTGTACATTGAAAGCACACCAATCACGCTAATGGCCCCTGGCCTTCAGGCCGTGGTAGAATGAATAATAATATAGGCTTTAGCCAAAAATTAAAAGCGAGTGTGGTTTAAATGTCCAAATGATATAAATCCATAGCAGTGAAACAAAATGAAAACTATAGCATCCGCTCCCCCAAAATGGCCCCGGAACCTAATATGGCAAAGCCTTTCATTTTTGCAGGACTCTCCTATACCTTCCGTAGCGCGCAACATCTCTCTCCCCATGGCACGCCTGGGCGGGGCGTCGAAGGCGGAGGGTCGGGGAGAGGTCTTCACCACACAAGAAAAACACCCCATCCGCTCCCCCAAAATCATAGCAAAGCCCTTATCCATGGCCACTTTCATTTTTTATCAACCTCAGCCACCCATAGCACACTCCGCTACTAAAAAGGCAACGCCCCCCGTTGTCGGTGTTTTCACCGACAATGGCGGGGCGTCGAAGGCGGAGGGTCTGGGAGAGGTCTTCACCACACAAGAAAAACACCCCATCCGCTCCCCCAAAATCATAGCAAAGCCCTTATCCATGGCCACTTTCATTTTTTATCAACCTCAGCCACCCATAGCACACTCCGCTACTAAAAAGGCAACGCCCCGCCGTTGTCGGTGTTTTCACCGACAACTCTCGCACAGGACAGGTAACACTGATCACATAATAAACCCAACCACCCCACAGGTCACCCAAAATCGCCTTAAAACACAAGACAGCCAACACTTTCAATTTCGGATCATTGCTGTCTTCGCCGAACAAGAAAAACACCCCATCCGCTCCCCCAAAATCGCCTTAAAACACAAGCCAGCCAACACCTTCAATTTCGAACCGTCGTTGCAAGCCCAGGGCGCTACGCCGCATCTCCCTCACCTTTGGCGAAGGTCGGAAAGAGGCTTCGCAGCAAAAAAAGCCCGCCATAACTGGCGGGCTGGATATATGCTATTGCGTTCGTTGCTTATCTAACAACAAACTTTGCAACTGTAGAGCTATTACCATTGCTCATTTTTGCAAAATACATACCTGCAGTTAAGTGAAGGCCGTTAACGGTTATTTTCTCTATGCCTGTTTGCGCGTTTATGTTTTCGGTATGGTGTATACGGCCTGTAAGGTCATAAATAACAAATGAGTAAGTCGCATCTGTCTCCGCACTGTATACAAAGTCAACCTTGTCTGAAGTGCTTTCGCCAAGAGTAACCAACGACAATGAAGGCTGTGCAGAAACGGTGCTGACACCATCCTTTGTGCCTGCTGTGCCTGTCCACGTAAGCTTGAAGTCGTCGATACCTGTGCAGGTACGTGTGCCACCGCCTGTAGTTGCTGCTAGATCCACGATCCTTATCCAAACTTCCTGCGATTTATTATCAAGCGCCGTACCGAAACTTGCGGTAACTGTATCGTTCTTAAAAGTATAACCTCCTGTTGTAAGGCCACTCGTTCCCAGTATAGAACTGGCGGGTGTATATACTGTAGGGCTTGCGCCCACACCCGCGTCTACTGTCCATGCTGTCACGCTTGGGTTGGTATAGTCTAACGACTGTAACTGGAATTGTACGCCAAGGCCTGTAATGCCGGCAGTATTTGCCAGGTGAAGAACGAATGCCGGGCCGCCAGAGCCTGCAGACGGATCAAAGCCGGCAAAGCTTGTTTGTTTAACAGCAAAAGCCCTGTTGGCTTGCGTACGTTGTACACCGCCAGTGTCAGTAGGATGCGAAACATCTGCAGAGGCCGAATTTTTGAAACCCTTGCCATAGATATCTGCGCCATAATACGGAGTAGCGATGCCGCCGGTTATAGAGTCTGCCCATACGCCGAATTTTGTAGAATTACTCCATGTCCATATGGTACCAATAGATGATGCCGTAGCTCCGGAATAGCCGCCCCAGCCTGTAGGAAGGCCCATCGATGTGGTGAGCGTGTTAAAGTCTTGCGTGTAGGGTGATGCTCCCGAAAGGTGAAGCTGGGCATGTGCTGCAAACGCAGTTGCCGCGAAAGATAAAAGTAGAGCTATTTTTTTCATTTTTTCTGGATTTTGCACAAAAGTCAGCGTATAATGTTTCCTGAATGTGTCCCCAGTGTTAAGAAAAGGTTAGCCCATTGTTTCCAGATAAAAAAGCCCCGCATTTGCAGGGCTTGGTAATATAGGTCTCCTTATATATCTAAGGGCAGTCTGTTGGTCTCGGGTTATTTAAATGAATATCTGTAGTATCGCGGATCAGTAACTGTGGCGTTGTGTAGATAGAGTAGATACAGGTAATAGTTCCGTTGCCACTCGGCACTACATATGGTTGGAAGGTTGCGTAGCCGCTATTGTACATCTGGTAAAGGCCAGCAGTATTAGGGCAGTCGTGTACAAAACGGGCTGTGGCAGTGCTGATAGTAGATGGTGCGGCATAAGGCAAATTTAGAGCCCCTGCGTCAAACTCCATATTTTCAAGCTCTACAAGCATATTAAGATACGGCCCTCCGTTTGATGCCAGGTCTGTCAGGCGTACTTTTACAGGTGTTACCGTATTAGGGTAAGATGCTTTGATTATAGTAGTAGGAAGAAATGACGGTGGTATACCATTTGTTGAGAAAGGGCCGGCGCCTGGCACAACCGAATAGGCGATCTCTGGCAACCCCTTATAGTTCACTATTATAAGCCCTTTCAGCTTTATGTATACTTTCCTGCCTATAGGGTAGTCGTTATACAGGTTAGTTTGTGCAATAGTAACAGCGATACCACCAGTAGAGTCCTGTATTATTATTTGCTTATAAAAATTACCGGAGCGGTCATCGGCAGTTACAATGCCGTATATGGTGCTGTCTCCCAGTGTTGCGTACTGGCCTGCTTGCATGCTCAGTGCCATAGACGACAATTGGGCTATAGTCATGTTTACCGGTACGTTCGGGTCGTACTTAGACACGCTGAGCGGCGTATCGAAATTGTTCTTTACGCAGGAGTTAAAGACGGCGCTGATAGCGAGTAACCCTATAGTAAAACGGAGAGCTTTCATTGTATTATAATTAAGTAATTAAAAAATTAAAACTTTAGCGTAATGTTTAAATAGAAATTGATGCCATAACCATACTGGTACACGTTAGCAAACTTGTCAGGGTTTTTATATGTAAAGTCGTAGCGAAACTGCTCACTACCTCTTACTATCACATCCCTGTTGTTAAGCAGGTTGCTGATGCCCGCATTAATATACAGCACAGTATTGGTGCCGGTATTTTTCTTCACAAAATCAGACATGCGCGACAGTTGGAACGACTTGCCACCATGAAGGTCTATGGTGAATGCGGCAGGCAGTTTTTCCTGGGTCAGTATCTCTTGCATCTGCATGGAGTTAACAGGCAGAGTACCTATAGCTTCCTGCGTGCGGCGGTTAGGGTTTATTTGCACATAGTTACGGTCGAAATAGTTGAAGTTGATAGAAGCAAACCAGTTGTTTTTAGGGCGGTAATTAATAGCCGCAGTATATGCAGACTGCGGCCCGGCAGCCAGGTAATAGTTTTTGATATAAGCCTTCGACGATGTGCCGTGCTGCAAGGTATCGTTGTCCAGGTACACATTTATATCCGGCCTGTTCGAATAAACAGCTTTACCAATAGCCGCAACACCGGTTACAGATATGTCGCGGTTTATACGGTAGTTGAGCATCAGCTCCGTACCTATGGATTTCGTGTTCTCATGCTGCATAGCATAGTTCACAAAGGTCATGTATGCCGGGTCGTCATCATAAAAGCGTTTGATCTCGGTAGCATCCTGCACATTGGTCATATAGCCCACCACACGGGCGCTTATTTTATTAGACTTCATAAGGTAGCCACCTTCTATAGATTCGGTTTTTTGTACAGTAGGGTTAGCCACAGTGTAGTCGCGGGTAGCAGCAGATATGTAAGTGTTATCCACGGTAGGCGGGGTAACGATGTAAGCTGCATTCACAAAGAGGAAGTTCTTTCTGTCTATCTTGTAAGTGATACCACCTTTAACTGCATAGTCAAAGAAGTTATAAGTAGTGCTTTTTCCATAAGAGTTGTTTGGGAATAAGCCGTTTCTCATAAACCCTTCCCGGTTAAATGCGTCGTCGCCCACCGTTACCGCAGCAAACAGGTCGAAACGGTCAACGTTATATTGTGCCTGTCCCCATACTTTCGTTGTGTTCACACGAATGTCATAATCATAGTCATATTTGTCGCCGGTATGTATTACAGCATTCGGGTTGTTAAGGTTATTCTGAATGTAGTTAGGGTTGCCCACATATTGCAGCGAGGCAAACTGGTTGTAGTTTACAAAAAAGTCACCGCCCAGCAGGTCGGTAAGCTGTTTGTATATCTCAGTTTTCTGAGAGTAGAAGGTTACTCCGCCATATAGCGTTGTATGTTCATTTAGCGCATGCTCCACATTGGTGTTGAATGTGAACTTCTTAAGGTCATGTACCTTATCGCCCATCACGTACAGCGATTGGTTGCCGGTAACATTGTTGCCGGGAGTGCCATTTACATTATATACCGTTTGCTTGTCGGCCAGGTTTACCTGGTACAGCCTGTCCCAGTTGATCTGCAACAGCTCCGGGTTAGCCATTATATTCTGCTTTACCGCATTTCCCAGCACTGAGTCTGGTGGCACCATAGTGTAATAGTAGCTAGGCATGTTCCGGTAATAATTGCGGTATGGGCTCGATGCGTTGTACCCGTCGAGGGCCGATGTTCTGTCCTTGCCAAACTGGTACCCCAAAGCCGTGTTCCACCTTGTTTTATCAGAAGGTTTGTATTCATAATTGAATATGGTCGTTGGCTGATACACATTTTCAATAGAGGATGAACGTTTAGATCGCTGCCCGTTCGCATTTGCCTGGTATCCCCAGTCTGAATTGTAGTAATTATCCTTAGCCAGGTCGTAGCTTTCCTGTGTGGCATAAGCTGCTCTTGCCTGTTTCAGCGGCACTCCAAATGTTGTCAGGTTAAACATTCCTTTACCTATTTTTTTGCTTGCTCCGGCGTAGTAGGCATAGCCATCGGTATAGGTACCAGGTACATACCCTTCCTTTGCCCAATGCTTGTTTGCAGATAAGGTAAACGCCCAACCATTTTTCATAAGGCCAGTGCTGGTGGTGAACATGATACGGTGCTTGTAGGTATGGTCAGTTTCTGTATAGCTTATCCTGGTCTCGTGCGAGAAATCAGCGGCGGTAGCGGCTATATAGGTAGAGCCGGTGGTGCCGCCAAAAGTGTAGGGAGAAGCTTCCAGGCCGTATCTAACATCGCGGCCACGAAATACATCGGTCTGGTTGCCCAGCTGCTGCCCCCACGATAGAAAGCCTGTTTGCGCATTATTTATAGTAATACCGTTTATCTCCGCTTCGTTTTGGTTGCGCTGGCCGCGGGGTTTAAAAAAATAGCCGCCAAAGATATATACCGTTGTAGCTACAAAAGGATCGCGGCTGGCGATCAGCAATTCCTCCCCACCTGATATAGCTCCATCGCTGGCATCAGACCCGGATGTATTGTTATCTGTAACCGAGATGGTAGGTATCTCACCATTGTCAATAGCCACATCGCGCTCATTAGGCGTTACGCTCACATCTTTAATGTCTACTACGTCAGCATTAACCGAGACATCCAGGGTGTCTTTTTTTACACCTAAGCCGCTAATAACTAGTTTGTAATTGCCAAATGGCACTTCACTCAGTTCGAAGTTTCCTTCACCATCTGCGTTTGTAAATACATTAAGATCAGGTATCGACACTCTTGCATCGTTAAAAGGCGTTTTTGTAGCGGTATTGATCAGCTTTCCTTTTACAAGGCCAGTTTTCTTTAACTCCTGGGCAATTGAAAAAGTAGAAATTATAAGCAACAGGGCGATGATCGCCAATGATTTTTGCCTCATGAAGAAAGAGAAGTTGTAAAGATTAAATCAGGCTGCAAAACTATGAAGGTGCCAAGTGCAGTAGTGTTTTGTATAGTTATGTTATCATTAAGAGAAAATAAACATTAGGTTACTAAATTGTTTACGGTCGCGTTTTGTACTTCCATTTCTATTCCTTTGCGAAAATTTCCGGCATGGCCCATAAACTATTACTTGTTGCGCTTTTTTGTTTTCTGAATAATGATGTTTTTGCACAAAGCGAATACAAGGTAATGGCGGTAGGGTTTTATAACTGCGAGAACCTTTTTGACACCATACACGATGCCCGGAAAAAGGATGAAGACTTTACACCTAATGGCAGTTACCACTATACAAGCGAAGTATATAAGCAGAAGCTGCATAATATAGCTACTGTATTCCAGAAGCTGGGTACTGATGTAACCCCCGATGGAGCTGCAATAGTAGGAATGGCCGAAGTAGAAAACGACCAGGTGCTGAAAGACCTTGTAGAACAACCAGAGCTAAAAGGGCGGCACTACAAATACGTATGGTTTTACACACCCGACGAGCGTGGCATAAGCACCGCTATGATCTACAGCCCCAAATACCTGAAAATACTAACGGAGACACCCATCCACGTGCCAACGGAGAAATTACCCGCCAAGCGAACTACCCGGGATATACTTCATGTATATGGTATACTGGCAGGAGATACCGTGCATATACTTGTAAATCACTGGCCCTCAAAATTCGGCGGCGAAGCTTCAAGTGAAGCTGGCAGGAAGCTTGCCGCCACGATGGTTAAGAACACGGTAGATACCATATTGCAGCAGAACCCTGAAAGTAAGATACTGATAATGGGCGATTTTAACGATAACCCTACCAGCGACGGTATAGTAAATGTGATCAATGCAAAGGCAGAGAAAAGCGACGTGGGATTAACCGACATTTACAACCCCTGGATCAAAATGTATAAGAAAGGCCTGGGTACAGAAAACTACCACGAAGAATGGAACCTGATAGACCAGATAATGATATCGGGCTCATTGTTGAAAAATGATAATAATAAGTGGAAATACTACAAGCACGAAATATACAGCCGCGATTTTCTTATAAACAGGCTGGGCCGCAATAAAGGATTGCCACACAGGTCTTTCACAATGGCACATACATGGGACAATGGCTATAGCGACCACTTTCCCGTATTAATGTACCTTGTGGAAAAGAAATAAAAGGCCCGCTAGGATTTAAATACCTCCTGAAGAACAGCTGCCAGCCTGATGCCGGCTATTAATAACTGCTGCTCTACGATCCTTTTATTTTTATCCACATATGCCTGGTCAAGAACGTTGTCGTCTTTAAAGTTATATACATTGCTCAGCAATGTGCGCGGTTCAAGTATCCATTTTTCCATATTTACTACCCTGAGCTGCGCAATTTCATCTTTGTCAAAATTTTTATACAGCAACAGGCAGTCATTAGGGGTGATATGTTCGCTTTCAATTATTTCCCTGTCCCATACGGTATGCAGGTTAGATGGGTGGCCTAAATATTTTACCTGTATGTCATTGCCTCCTTTGTCTCCGGTGTAGCCGTTGTGCAGCGGCTGGTGCATATCTCCTGTAAGGTGATAGATCATCATTATGTCTTTCTTTATTTCTTCATCAGTATGCTGGTCTCTGTGTTTGATCTCTTCAATCGCATTGTTCATGGTATTGATGCTGTTGCCTTCTTTGGTAGGCACATATTGGGTTCCTTTCTCGAAATCAACATAGTGCCATGGTTTCATATAATCATAGTTATGATTGCTTTTTATATCGTCCATCCATGTAGCGGCTTCTTCAATGGTTGTATTGCCTAGATAATGGTGGATCTTTTCTTTTGTGGCGCTATCTAAATACACATTAGCAATTTCGGCAACCATTTTGTGGCCGGCGGCGCCCCATGCAAATGAATGAATAGGTGACGAGGCAATGACGGCGGTTATTATTATCGATGCTACTTTTTTCATGCGGCAAAGCTATGCCAAACCCGATGCGAACCGGGACCGGGCCAATATTAAATTATCGTTATGGCTTTAGCGTGACTTTTATAGAGGCAGTTTCTCAGAGACAAAATATCTACCTGATCAGCGTTACATTGCCATGTTTACGTATGGGTGTATCTCCGGTCAACTCCGGCACAGGTAAGCGTAGGGTTTGCAATAATTATACCGGGGCCACTGATCTTTGAGGCAAGGGCTGCCGCTGTTTGATTTGGGGTTACAGTAAGCTGGCAAAATGCATTGCTGGAAAAAATAGTACCGAAAAATAAGAATAGGGTTTTAATAAACTTAATACAATTCATAAAGGACGTTGACAATTTGGTGCAAAAGTCAATTAAGGTTGTTACCTCAACATTACGCCACTGTAAAATTTATTGCGAACCCTTGCAAATAAAGACGAATACCTATTTACACTCTTTTTATTGGCTTATAAATTCTCGGTTAAAAAATATCAAAAACGTAACAATTTGTTTAAACGACGATAACATGGCAGTAGCGTTTTCATAACATTAGAACGAGATTTTTGCTGCACTAAAAACCATCTCCCTCCATGCTACGTTTTTTACAAAAGAATTCTGCAAAATTATTTACAGTTGCAAGTGTTTTAGTTGTGCTCCAGTTATTTGCCGGAAAAGCTTTCGGACAAGCAATTGTTACGTTTCCAACCTCATGGGTTGGATCGCCAGCATCAGTAAATGCTACTACAGTAGCGCCTAACATTATTACTCCGGTGACCGCTACGAGGGGGAGTGGTTTAGCTGCGGTTAGCAGTACCGCCAGGTTCAATGGGTCAGGCTGGCAAAATGCCAGCAATCCTGTTCTTACAGTAGCGGGTAATAACGGTTATATGACTTTTTCCGTTACCGCAGCTACTGGCTTTCTATTAAACCTGAATGGTTCGACGTTAACTCTGAGTGTAGCATCATCGGGTACCGGGCCAACGAAATATGGGATATATACCAGTGTAGGCGGCTTTGCCAGCGCTGCGGCCCAGGTAAGTGCCGATTTAGCTACCTCTACTGGCGCACCAGTTTCTTATAATGTTACTTTCCCTTCATCGGGATATAATGGATTGTCGACTATAGAAATACGCTTGTATGGCTGGGGCGGAAGTGGCGCAGGTGGTACAGGTGGTTTTGCAAGTATGACACTGACAGGAGTAGTTGCTGCCAGTGTACCAAATACCGCACCCACTTTTGCCGTAACCTCTCCGACATTAACACTTTGCCAGGATGCAGCGGCAACATCTATCAATTCTTTAATTGGCGTGATCGACGCTGATGCAAGCCAAACAGAAACATGGACCACAGCAACCAGTGGTGCTCCTGCACACGGAACGCTTACATATACTACCGCTACTCACGCTTCAGGCACGGGAACACTTGCGCCAACGGGTAACGTAACCTATACACCGGCAGCAGGCTATAGCGGCACAGATGCATTTACTATACAAGTATCAGACGGCGCAGCTACAGCTACCAACACTATAACCGTTACCGTTAACCCTGCGCCAGCAGCGCCAGCGACAATAACCGGAACAGCAACAATATGTGCCGGCGCTACAACAGCCTTGACTGAGACAACCACGGGTGGAATATGGAGCAGTGGAAATACTGCTATTGTTACGGTTGATGCTACGGGCAATGTAGCGGGAGTAGCTGGAGGAACTGCGGCGATCAGTTATACGGTGACAAATGGCACTTGTAATACATCGGCCACTTCTATTGTTACAGTTAATACGGTACCGGCAACTCCGGCTGCAATAACAGGCAATGCAATAGTATGTGCCGGCAGTGCAACAACAACATTAAGCAACGCCACCAGCGGCGGCACATGGAGCAGCAGCAATACTACTATAGCTACTATTGCGAACTCTGCTTCAGGAGTTGTAACCGGCTTGCAGCCGGGAACTGCTACAATAACTTATACAATAACTAACACCTGTGGCAGTACTCCTGTTACCACGGTATTAACTGTAAATCCACTTCCTTCAGCCGGATCTATTACAGGTGGCAGCTCTGTAGGCGAGGGGCTTTCAATAACATTGACCGATGCAACAACCGGCGGTGTGTGGAGCAGTACAAATACAACTGCGGCCATAATAGGTAGCAGCACTGGCGCAGTTACCGGCCTTGCAATAGGAACGACAACGGTTTCTTACACAGTTACCAATAGTTGCGGAACTGTAGCTGCTACAACAAATATAACAGTAGCAGGTTTTGGCCGTGGCAACCTGGTAGTATTAACTATCGGTGATGGCACGGGCGTTTTGTCAAATGCCTCGGCTCCGTTATTTGCTGTAGAGTATACAACCTCAGGTGCGCCAACGGGCATTAATGTAGCGCTACCGACAACTACTGTATCTGCCGTTCCGATAACGGCCAGCGGTACAGGTACTGAAGGGAATATCACATTGTCTGCAGAAAGGGACCGGATAATAGTACCTGGGTATGCAGCAGTGCCTGGTATAACAAACATTGCCAGCACCACCTCAATTGCAAATCCGCGTGAGTTGTATGCTATTAATATGGCTGGCGCAGCTACGTTTGCAGATTCATCTGCAAGTGCATACAGTGGTAATAATATACGCTCCGGTACAGCATCAGGTACCAACTATTTCTCGGCCGGTGGTAACGCTACGATAAATGGGGTAGTATATATGAATACCAGCACCCAGATCGAGCCATTAAATAAAGCATATAACGTTCAGATATTTAACGGCCAATTGTATTTCGCCTCGCAGGCTACCAGTAACATTGGCATAGTTCAGATAGGTACAGGAGTGTCAACTGCCGCAGGCCAAACCGCGACAGTTTTAGCCTCTACTTCTTTGACAGCGCCATTTGGGTTTTCTATCAGCCCCGATGGTAATACATTATATGTAGCTGATGTAACCAGCGGAATAGGTATTCGTAAGTTTACCCGTACCGGCGGCACTGGGCCTTTCGCTGCTGCATATACAGTTAATACTACCCAGGTGCAGGGCCTTACTGTAGATTATTCGGGCGCAAATCCTATAATTTATGCAACTACGTCTACAGGCGCGTCAATAATTAAAGTAACTGATATTGGCGCAGGTTCTGCATCAACAACTATCGCTACAGCAGCTACTAACACTGCTTTCAAAGGGTTGACTTTTGCACCATCATGTTTTGCTTCTATTGCTGCACTAAGCTCACCGATCTGCAGCGGAACAACCGGAAGCGTTGTGATCACAGGCAATCCAACCGCAACTGTGACCTATAATATAAATGGTGGCACACCACTTACAACAATAATTGGTGCGAACGGGTTTGATACAGTGAGCGTAGGTACTCTTACCGCGGCTACAACAGTAACCCTTGTTAACATTGCTACCGGAAGCGCTTCTGTACCATTATCAGGCAGCACAATTATCAATATTACCCCACTGGCCACAGCAATAACAGGTACTGCAATAGTATGTGAAGGTGGCGCTACTACTGCATTGAGCGACGCTACAACAGGCGGAACATGGAGCAGCGGGGCAACAGCTACAGCAACTGTAGGTTCTACAGGGATAGTGACGGGCGTTGCTGCTGGTACAGCAACTATATCTTATACAACTGCGTGTGGTTTTGTTACTTCTATAGTAACAGTAAATCCGCTGCCAGCTGCACCGGCTGCAATTACAGGTATAGCTACGGTATGTGCAGGCGGCGCAACAACATCGCTGGTAGAAACAGTAACCGGTGGCGTATGGAGCAGCAGCCCGACAACTATAGCTACGGCCGGCTCTATAAGCGGAACAATAACAGGCGTAGCTGCTGGTACGGCAACAATTATATATACTATTACCAATAGTTGTGGTAACGCAACTACAAATACAGTAGTAACAGTAAATCCACTGCCTACGGCTCCCGCCGCTATTAGCGGCACTGCTGTAGTATGTGCAGGCGGGGCAACCATTACGCTGGGCGAAACTACGACCGGTGGCACATGGAGCAGCACAAATACAGCTGCGGCAACGGTTGACCCGACAGGAATGATAACAGGTGTGGCAACAGGAACAGCTACAATAAGCTATACAATATCTAATAGTTGCGGAAATGCTGCGGCGACAAAGACTGTAACCGTCAACCCATTGCCTATAGTACCGGTAGCTCTTACCGGTACTATGACCGTGTGTGCAGGTGGCGCCACTACCTCATTGGCTGAAACAACAACGGGTGGCGCATGGAGCACTACTGCAACAACCATAGCAACCGTGGGATCAACTGGTACGGTAACTGGCGTGTCGGGTGGCACAGCAACAATAAGCTATACAATATCTAATAGCTGCGGCAATGCTGCAGCTTCGGCAGTAGTGACAGTAAATCCACTGCCTGCGGCACCCGCTGCAATTACCGGTACTTTAACCGGATGTGCGGGTGGCGTAACCTCAACTCTTGAAGAAACTACAACCGGCGGTGCATGGAGCAGCGCAAATACAACAATAGCAACTGTTGACGCGACAGGAGTGATAACCACCGTAGGTGCAGGCACAGCAACAATAAGCTATACAATGACAAACGGCTGTGGCGGCACGGCTGCAACAGCAATAGTTACTGTAAATCCGTTGCCTGTTGCCCCGATAACTATAACAGGTATTGCTACGGTATGTGCCGGTGGCGCTACAACAGCTTTGGCTGACCTGACAACCGGCGGTGCATGGACAAGCACAAATACAGCTAATGCCACAGTAGGTTCTACCGGCATAGTAACAGGCGTGGCTTTAGGTACAGCCACTATAAGTTATACAATTACCAATGGCTGCGGCAGTGCAGCTGCAACAATGGATGTAACGGTGAATTCAACACCAACAGCGCCACCTGCAATAACAGGCGTGGCAAATGTATGTACATCGGCTACAACAGCGTTAGCTGATGTGATCAGCGGCGGCGTATGGAGCAGCACAGCTACTGCTACAGCAACCGTTGGCTCTACGGGCATAGTAAGCGGTGTAGCTGTGGGTACGGCTACTATAAGCTATACATTGACAAGCGGTTGTGGTGTTGCAGCAGCTACAACTGTAATTACTGTAAATACAATACCGGATGCCCCGGCATCAATAAGCGGAACGTTAACCGTATGTGCAGCCGGCGCTACAACAAGCCTGGTGGAAACCACAACCGGCGGTGTATGGAGCAGCACTGCTACTACAGTAGCTACCATAGGCTCTACAGGCACTGTAGCCGGCGTAACTGGCGGTACAGCTACAATAAGCTATACACTTACTAATAGCTGCGGCAGCAATGCAGCAACAGCAATAATAACAGTAAATCCATTGCCGGACGCACCGGCCGCAATAACCGGAATATTAACGGTATGTGCCGGTGGCGCTACAATAGCTTTGACTGATCTGACAACCGGTGGCGCATGGGCAAGTACAAATACCGCGGCAGCTACTGTAGATGTAAACGGTACAGTAACCGGCGTAGCAGGCGGCACAACAACTATAAGCTATACACTTACCAATGCTTGTGGCGGCACTGCGGCTACCGCAATTATTACGGTTAATCCGGTGCCAGCCGCACCAGCGGTTATTACCGGTACGGCCACAGTATGTATCGGCGTTACAACTGCGCTTCACGATGTTACCACAGGCGGTGTATGGAGCAGCGCCGCTACTGCAACAGCTACAGTAGGGTCTACAGGAATTGTGACGGGTGTAACAACAGGTACTGCTACTATAAGCTATACATTGACAAACGGTTGCGGCAGCACGGCAGCAACTGCGACAGTAACGGTTAACGCATTACCAGCGGCTCCGGCTTCAATAACAGGAACACTAACAATATGTGCCGCTGGCGCTACAACAACACTCGCGGAGACAACAACCGGTGGTGTATGGCGCAGCACGCTTACAACAGTAGCTACAATAGGATCTATTACAGGCACTGTAACCGGCGTAGCGGGTGGCACTGCAACTATAAGCTATACGGTAACAAACGGCTGCGGCAGCATAGCAGCTACAGCTATAATGACAATAAATCCATTGCCAGCAGCACCGGCATTAATTACCGGCACTTTAACAACATGCGCAGGCGGTGGTACTACAGTATTAGCTGATGTAACTACAGGCGGTGCATGGAGCAGCACAAATACTGCAACAGCGACGGTAGACGCTGCTGGCACTACTGTAACCGGGGTAGCCACAGGTACTACTACAATAAGCTATACGCTCACCAATGGCTGCGGCAGTACAGCTACAACCAGGGTAGTAACTGTGATCACCACACCAGCGATCCCGGCGTCTATAACCGGAACTGCAACGGTATGCCCGGCGGGCATTACAACAACACTGGCTGATGCAACTACCGGTGGTGTATGGAGCAGTACCGTGACAACAGTAGCTACAATAGGTTCTACAGGGATAGTAACCGGCGTAACAACGGGTACTACCACAATAAGCTATACGGTAACAAATATCTGCGCTAGTTCAGCATCTTCAGTTGTTGTAACTGTGAATACCGCCCCAGCTGCGCCATCTGCTATTGGAGGTGCTTTCACAGTATGTCCCGCAGGCGCAGCTACATCACTGACTGATGTGACCACCGGCGGTGCCTGGAGCAGTACAAGCGCTGCTATTGCAACTGTAGGCTCTAGCGGAATTGTAACGGGTGTAACAGCAGGCACAGCAACAATAAGCTACACCTTAACCAGTGGCTGTTCAACGGCCGCTACAACAATAGTAACCGTAAATCCATTCCCGAATACCGGAACTATAACAGGTACTATGGTACTAAGTCCTGGCGCTACAGTTGCCTTGAGCGATGCGGTTACCGGCGGTGTATGGAGCAGCACAAATACTGCAGCAGCAACGGTTAGCGCAACCGGTGTTGTATCAGGTATAGCAAATGGTTTAACATTGATCTCTTATACTACAACCAATGGTTGCGGTACAGCATCAACATCTGCCCTGGTTACCGTAATGACATCTTCTGCTTCCGGAACTCTTTATGATGAAGATTTTAATGGTGGAACATATAGCTCCCCTTATACAAACCCGGCAATTGTGGAAAATGCACATCTTACAGGTTCTACATGGACAACGACAGGTGCGTTCACTACATTCGCAGGGGCTTCAGGAGCATCGCTTGCCCTAAGTAATTCCGGAGCTGCATCCACCACATGGACTTTGACATTTAATGTGAATAGTGGTTATGCAGCTTCTATATCATCATTTAATTTCTGGAGGCAACACAGCGCTACCGGCTACGCTAACTGGTCACTGGATGTTAACGGCACTCCTATAGGTACCGGCACAAACCCTACCTCCGGAACGCTTATCGGTGTAACTCCGGTAAGTAATACTATAAGCGGACTCACAGGTACTGTTAATGTTCATTTAGTATTATTCCCTGCAAACGGCGGTGGTGGTACTTTCAGGCTTGATGACTTTACTTTAAATGGAAGTGTTGACCTGATGCCAGCTCCTTCAATTGCAAACAATCCGGCTAACGTAACCATACCTGCTACCAGCAGTGCGGGTTTTACTGTTAGCGGAGTTGCTGGCGCCACATCATACCAATGGCAGCGCAATACATCAGGGCTTTCCGGTGGTACATGGGCAAATATCTCCAGTGCATCGCTTGATGCAACCGGTCTTTACTCTGGCTTTGCAACAACAACGACAACTTCTGCAAATACACTTTCACTTGCCGGTGTTCCGGTTGGCTGGAATGGCTACGCCTACCGTGTAATAGTTACGGGGTCTGGTGGCAACGATACCTCGGGAGCTGCACTTTTAACGGTTACTGCAGGCCCATGTACCGGTGCGCCAACTGCTGGTATCGCTAATCCTGCTTCTTCTGCTTTCTGCGGCAGTGGCAGCACTACATTATCTCTTACAGGCAGCAGCGCCAACACCGGCATTGCCTACCAATGGATGTCTTCACCAACCGGAATACCGGGTTCATTTACAGCAATAGGCGGGGCTACCTCTACAGTATTTACCACGCCAGTGCTTACATCTACTACTGTGTATAAGGCAGTAGCTACATGTACGGCTTTCTCATTGTCAGATACATCATCATTAGCTACGGTAGCCATTAATCCATTACCTGTATTCACTGTTACACCCGCGGGTGGTAATGTATGCTCTGGCGGTACAGGATTAAATATGACTGCGGCTGGAACAGCAGCTACTTATGTATGGTCTCCATCTACCAGCCTGTCGGCAACAACCGGCGCATCGGTGATCGCAAATCCAACTACTAATATAATATATTCTGTAACCGGCACTACTTCTTTAGGTTGCGTGGCAACTAATACGGTAAGCGTTACCTATAATGTGACGCCGGTGGCTACAATAGTTGCTCCTACTACGGTCAACGCCTGTGTAGGTGGTGCAGTAACTTTATTGAGCGCGTCACGTGGCCTGGCTGGTCCGCAAACGGTATCATCGGGTAGTATTAGTCTCGATGCAAGCGGCAGCAGCAGTACTCCGCCAGTTACAAGCTCACTTATTATGTCTGCAGTGCCGGCCGGGGCTACAATTACAAGCGTATCTGTAAGTGTTGATTTCACCTCCAGCTTTTTGAATGATTATATATTCAACCTGGTAGCGCCAAACGGTAATATTCTTAACCTGATCAAACAAGAAGGAGTTCATGGCGCTGGAAGCTATTCAGCAACAGTATTGAGCTCTTCAGGTACCACAACTCTGGCATCGGCAGGCACGGCATCTTCTATTACAGGTACATTTGCAGCAGACGCATTGCCTTCCGTTGGCGCGGCGGGTTTTGTATCCAATACTACCAGCTGGCCTTCACTATATTCAGTACCTGATGGTACATGGACATTGGTTGTTAATAATCCTACCACGTTTACCAACAGCTCAACAGCGCTTACTAACTGGTCGCTGACAATCAACTATACACTGCCTCCTATTACATGGGCGCCGGTTACAAACTTGTTTACAGATGCTGCCGGCACCACTGCTTATACAGGTACTGTTAAAGATACCGTATATGAAAAGCCACTGTCTGCTGCTACTATCGTTTACACAGCAACTACTAACAATGGCGGATGTACAAGTTCTGGTAATGTTTCAGTTACTGTGAATGCAATACCAACCACTCCGCCTTCAATAACCGGCGCAGCTGCAGTATGTGAAGGAGGTGCAACTACTTCGCTCACCGACGCAACAACGGGTGGCACCTGGAGCAGCACTGCTACTGCAACAGCTACTGTAGGTTCTACGGGTATCGTTACCAGTGTAGCGGCAGGTATTGCAACCATAAGCTATACAATAGCTAATACATGCGGCACTGCCGGAACATCTATTGCAGTTACAGTTAATTCGCTTCCTGCACCTTCTGCAGCTATAACAGGTACTGCAACGGTATGTGCAGGTGGCGCAATAACCTCCCTGGCCGACGTAACAACCGGTGGCATATGGAGCAGTGGCAATACTGCCATAGCTACCGTGGGTACCACAGGTATGGTTACAGGCGTAGCGACAGGAACGGCAATAATAAGCTATACAAGATCTAACGGATGCGGTAATACATCAGCTACTGCTATAGTTACCGTTAATCCACTGGCTACAGCTCCCGCTGCCATAGGTGGCGCCGGTATAGTATGCCCCGGGGCAACAACATCGTTAACTGACGCTACTACTGGCGGTACCTGGAGCAGCGCCAACACAACTATAGCTACTGTAGGTTCTACCGGTACTGTAAGTGGTGTAGCTACAGGAACAGCATCAATTGTTTATACTATAACTAATAGCTGTGGTAACGCAACAGCGAATAAGATCGTTACTGTTAATCCGTTGCCAACGGCGCCATCTGCAATTACCGGTATCGCCTCCGTTTGTGCGGGTGGTGCAACTACCTCTCTTGCTGATGTAACTACAGGTGGCAGTTGGAGCAGCAATAATACCACCGCAGCTACGGTAGGGTCTACAGGTATTATAACCGGCGTGGCAGCGGGTACGGCAACAATAAGCTATACTGCTACTAACAGCTGCGGAATTGCAGCTGCAACTGCCGTGATTACTATAAACCCATTGGCTACGCCAGCATCTATTGGTGGTGTTGCAGCGGTATGCGCCGGTGGCAGCACAACAACATTAACTGATATAGTAACCGGTGGTACCTGGACCAGCAACACTACGAGTATAGCTACAGTTGACGCCACTGGCATAGTGCGCGGATTAATTGCCGGTACTGCAACGATCACATATACTACAGCGAATGGCTGTGGCAGTGCATTTGTAACCCAAATTGTAACGGTGAACCCGCTGCCACTTGCTGTAACAGGTGCGGCAATAATATGTCCGGGCTCTACAGTAGCCCTGGCTGATCTTTCTACCGGTGGTTCCTGGATCAGTGCAAATACTGTTATAGCAACAGTAAGTTCTGGTACAGGTATTGTTACTGGTGTAGCCGGCGGCACTGCGACTATTTCTTATACATTAACTACTGGCTGTGCATCATCAGCGGTAGTAAGCATTAATCCTGCGCCAGCCAGCTTCACAGTAACAGGCAGCGGCAGCTATTGCCTGGGCAGTACATCGCCATTCCCCCATGTAGGGCTGACAGGCTCTGCGAATGGTGTTCATTACCAACTGTTGAATGGTATCTTCCCTGTAGGAACCCCGGTTTTCGGAACTGGTTCTGCGCTTGATTTTGGCGCTCAGCCTGGAGGCGCATATACCATTGTTGCGATAGACTCTATTACTTCCTGCACGGCCACAATGACTGGCTCAGCTATCATAGTTATTAATTCTCTGCCTGCTACATTTGCCATGACAGGTGGCGGCAGCTATTGCTCCGGCACTGGTGGCGTACACGTTGGTATCAATGGTTCACAATCAGGAGTAAGGTACCAGTTGTTCAATAGCTTTGGCGCAGTAGGCTCTTTCCTTGAAGGCACAGGCTTCCCAATTGATCTTGGCGCACAAACCGCTAACAGCACGTATGGTGTGATCGCAACGAATACCGGCACTGCATGTACCAGTACAATGACCGGTAGCGCTATCGTTTCTGTATTGCCTTTGCCAACTGCATTTGCAGTTACCGGTGGAGGTTCCTATTGCCCTGGTGGCAGCGGTGTTGGCGTATTCCTTAATAATTCGTCTATTGGTATCAACTATCAATTATTTGCCGGCAGCATTCCTGCAGGCACTACTGTAGCCGGTACGGGCGCAACAATAAATTTTGGATTACAAACTACAGCGGGTAGCTATACAGTAGTGGCTACTAACCCAACCACGAACTGTGTCAGCACAATGAGTGGTAGCGCTATCGTATCTGTTAATCCGGCGCCTGCTTCATTTGCAGTTACCGGCGGTGGCCAGTTCTGTACTGGTGCAGCTGGTGTTCATATTGGCCTTGGCGGCTCAGTGGTTGGCACATCTTACCAGCTCACGCTGGCGGGCGCTAATGTGGGCGCACCTGTTACGGGTACAGGCTCATTGCTCGACTTTGGTATATATACCACGGCAGGTGTTTACAATGTAGTAGCTACCATCGTAGCTACCGGCTGTTCTACTACTATGTCGGGTACTGCTGCAGTTGTAGTTAATTCATTACCTGCAGTATTTACAGTTACCGGTGGTGGCGGATATTGCGCTG
>Ga0206843_10030_pt1 | contig 50869 bp, 43 predicted proteins | sample Alteio_BWOrgCont_21_FD_152869 | JGI IMG/M metagenome (GOLD analysis project Ga0206843, IMG submission 152869) | Enriched cells from forest soil in Barre Woods Harvard Forest LTER site, Petersham, Massachusetts, United States -... | ecosystem: Environmental > Terrestrial > Soil > Temperate forest >...
GCTGCTGTTGAACCTGTTTTTTTACGGCTCTGAAACGTTACATGTCAGCGAAACCCATATCGGCTATCTTACCGCCGCGCTGGCGCTGGGAATCGGCGTGGGCAGCGTGGCGGCAGGCTATCTGTCCGGCGGCAAAATTGAGTATGGTCTGGTGCCGCTCGGCGCGTTCGGGCTTTCAATTTTTTCCGCATGGCTGGCGTGTCCGGCCGTGACGCTCCACGAGTCTTTTTTTCTGCTCGCAATGCTTGGATTCACCGGTGGCTTTTTCATCGTGCCGGTGGCCGCACTGTTGCAACACCGGCCCAGCCATGAAAACAAGGGGCAGGTGCAGGCCACAGCCAACTGGTTTTCATTTGTTGGCGTGTTCCTCGCGTCTGGCGCGCACTGGCTGCTGGCGCAGAAACTGGCGCTTTCACCACGGGGCATTTTTCTTGTCGGCGGCGTGTTGACGTTGGCGGGAGCCATTTACGTTTTGCTGCTGCTCCCCGAGGCGCTGTTGCGTTTCCTCCTCTGGTGCCTGACCAACACGATTTACAAGATCCGCGTCGTCGGGCGCGACAACATTCCGGCCAAGGGCGGCGCGTTGTTCGTCTGCAACCATCTTTCGTTCGCCGATGCGTTGCTGCTCATCGCCTCCACCGACCGGCCCATCCGTTTTTTGATGTTCAAGGGCATCTACGAAAGCCGTGGGATCAAACCATTTGCGAAAATTCTCCGCGCCATTCCCGTTTCCTCCGAGCAACGCCCGCGCGAACTCATTCACGCGCTCCAGACCGCCAGCGATGCCATTCGCAACGGCGAAGTCGTCTGTATTTTTGCGGAAGGCCAGATCACGCGCCTCGGCCAGTTGCTGCCGTTCCAGCGGGGCTTTGAGCGCATCATGAAAGACCTGGATGCGCCCATCATTCCGGTGGCGCTCGATGGCGTGATTGGCAGCCCGACCAGTTTCGAACGCGGCCACATGGTGCGCTGGTTCCCAGAACATTTGCCGCATCCGGTCACGGTGAGTTTCGGTTCGCCGATGCCGGCAAAGGCTTCACATGTCGAGGTGCGCGAGGCTGTGCAAGAATTGATTGCCGACGCCTGGCAATACCGTCGCGCCCGCATGGCGCCCATGCCGCGAAATTTCGTGCGGGCCGCGCGCCGCCATTCGCGCCGGTTTTTCATGACCGACGCCACCAGCGGCAGCATCAACTTTGGCCCCGCGCTGGTGAAGACCGTTTTCCTCGCGCGCCGTCTGAAAAAAGTCTGGCAAGGACAGGAAATGGTCGGTCTGTTTCTGCCGCCGAGCGTGCCGGGCGCGCTGGTGAATTTTGCCGCGCAGCTCTGCGGCAAGGTGCCGGTGAATCTCAATTATACGCTCTCCGAAACGACCATCGCTGCCTGCGCCAGACAATGCAACATCAAGACGGTCATCACCTCGCGGAAATTTTTGGAGAAGATCAAGCTCACGCCGCCCGGCCAGGTAATCTACCTTGAGGACATCGCGGGCGCAGCACCGGCTGCCGGAGCGGCGCAAAGTGGAACCTCCAATCAACCAGCCGTCCCAGCGTTTGGCCCCCCGACTACATCGGAAAAACTCACGGCTTGGCTGCTGGCCAAATTTGCGCCGTACGGAATGCTCTGCCGCGCAGCCGGGCAGGAGAAAGAAGTAGTCATCGACGACCTGGCCACCGTGATTTTCTCCAGTGGCAGCACCGGCGAGCCAAAGGGCGTGATGCTTACGCATTACAACATCCTCTCGAACCTCCAACAATTCAGCCACATCCTGAGTTTCTCGCATCAAGACCGGCTGCTGGGCATCCTGCCGTTCTTTCACTCGTTTGGTTTCACCGTCACCTTGTGCCTGCCGGCGGAAATTGGCGCGGGTGTGGTCTATCATCCCAATCCGCTCGATGCGCGCGCCATTGGCGGACTGGTCCGCGACAACAACGTCACCATCCTGCTCACCACGCCTACGTTCCTGCAAATTTACATGCGGGGCGTGTCTTCGGCGGATTTCGGCAGCCTGCAGCTCATCATCGTCGGCGCGGAAAAATTGTCGGAACGCCTCGCCGATGCGGTCGAGCAATACTTCGGTATCCGTCCGCTCGAAGGCTATGGCACCACGGAGTGCGCGCCGGCGGTCTCGGTCAACATCATGGATTTTCGCGCGGCGGGCTTTCATCAAATCGGCGGCAAGCGCGGCAAGATTGGCCGTGTGTTGCCCGGCATGATGGCGCGGTTGACCAATCCCGAGGACCCGTGGAGCGACAAGATGGTGCCCGTGGGCGAACCCGGCATGTTGCTGGTGCGTGGGCCGAACATCATGCGCGGCTATCTGGGCCTGCCGGAAAAAACGGCGGATGTACTGCGGCACGGCTGGTATTGCACCGGCGACGTGGCCACGGTGGACGAGGACGGCTTTCTGCAAATCACCGGCCGCCTGAGCCGGTTCAGCAAAATCGGCGGCGAAATGGTGCCGCACGTGAAGATTGAAGAGAAATTGCAGGAACTCGCCGGCGCGGCCGAGACGATGTTTGTGGTGGCCGGCGTGCCGGATGAAAAAAAAGGCGAACGCATCGTTGTTTTACACCGGTTGAACGAAAAAGATCTGGGGGCGTGCCTGGAAAAATTCGCCGGGTGCGATCTGCCAAACCTGTGGAAGCCCAAGGCCGATGCGTTTTACCATGTTGATAATTTCCCGCTGCTTGGCACGGGCAAACTGGATTTGCGGGCGGTGAAGGAATTGGCGGGGAAGCTGGCGGGCTGACAACAATATGAGCCGGAAAGCATCGTTGGCTGCGTCATCGTTTGTGGCTATTTCCAACTGTTATGCGTTTGGATCACCGCGTAAAAGTTTCTCCATTTCCGCAGGATCATCAAAGCTCTCGTTGAATCTATGGCTATAAAAGCTAACTTCAAATTTGCCTGACAATTCCCTACGCAGCCGTTTCCAAAGCTCTATTCCACGGATGTCTAATAAACCCCAATCAAGCTTTGCAATCGCGTCCTTTTTATAAGAATCATCATCCCATATGCGGCTCCACAATCCGTACCATCCATGGAGCAAGGAACATAACTCCTTGGAAATGGGCAAATTTTCAGGAGAAATTGGACCGCCCTCTTTTAACCAGAGGACATGGTCGGGGAAATCTGGGCAGAGACGGATTTCACTCATTCCCGCTAATGAATCGCATGTTTTTAGCCTGTCCAGTTCCATTATTCTAAAGCTTCCACCGGGAGCGGCTGGTTGTACAGTTCAATTTGGGGCGTCCATTAATACCGAATCCGTTCACACCGTCATATCGAAATTCCATTTGGCGCGGTAAATTTTTCGTCCACGATATTGCCGGTATTGCGCGTCTCTGCCGGTTCAAACACCAGCACCTCGGCTTCGGCGTCGGCCATGGTGCGGTGTTCAACTCCGCGGGGAACCACGCAGAATTCTCCGGCCTGCAACGTCACACGACGGTCGCGAAATTCGATGACCATCTGGCCGCGCCAAACGAGGAACAGCTCGTCTTCCAGTTCATGATGGTGCCATGGAAAGACGCCCTGAAATTTCACCAGCTTGACCTCCTATCCGTTCAACTGCGCAATGACTTTCGGCCGCCAATGCTCCTGGATCAGGGCAAATTTCTCGTCCAAGGAAGCCTTGTTCATAAATGGAACTCCGGTTAGTGGTCATGGCCCGCATAAATCCACATCGGCTCAGTTTTGCCGGCGCGCTCGAATCCGCATTTCCAGTAAAAATCGAGGGCGCGTCCATCGGCCACGAGCATGTGCTGGTGAAAGCCTTCGTAATGCGCCATGAGCCGCCGCATGATTCCCGTGCCGATGCCGCGGCCTTGGTACTCCGGCAGCACCAGCAAGTGGGGATAATAAACCACCAGATGACCGTCAGAAATGGCGTTGCCAAGCCCGACCAACCGCGCGCCGTCCCAAGCCGTGACGAGCGTATGAGACGCCAGCAGCGCCTTGTGCAGCAGCTCCGGCTTTTTGGCCGAAGACCATTCGTTGGCGCGGTAGAGAGCCAGGATCTTTTGGCGGGGCGCTTTACGGGCTTTGCTGTATCGAATACTCGCGGATTTCACGTTTGGTTTCAGAACCTCATGGCTACTTCTTTTGCAGTGCTTCCTTTGTCGCCGCCTGGAGGGTGTCGAGTTCGGGTTGCAATTCAGTTTTCGTCTTCTTGTCCATCCGGTCAATGAACAGGATGCCGTTCAAGTGATCGGTCTCGTGCTGCGCCGCCCGTGCCAGCAGACCGCCACAGCGGAAGGCAATCGGCTTGCCCTTGGCATCCAGCGCTTTCACGTCCACCACGTCGGGCCGGGAAATGTCCCCGAAAATTTCCGGAAAGCTCAAGCAGCCTTCGCCGCCTGTCACCGGTTCGCCCACGGGCGTGATCTCGGGATTGATGAGCACCAGCGGCATGATCTCCGCCGGGTCCGCGGGTTGGCCATCCAGTTCCAGCGTGGACGGCCGGTCGGTGGCCGCGCGGATGTCTATCACCGTGATTTGTTTCGCCACGCCCACCTGCTGCGCCGCCAGGCCCACGCCGTGATTTTCCTCCATCGTCTCAAACATGTCGGCGATGAGTTTTTTGATTTCGGGCGTTATGTGTTCGATTCGCTCGCCCTTTTTGCGGAGGACCGGATGGCCGTATTTGACTATTGGTAAAATCATGGTCGGCTAAACAAATGAATGACGAATGACTAAACCCTAATGACTAAAGAATGACGAATTAAAGATGGAACATATTCTCTGGCATTTGGAATTTGGCATTTGAGGTTTTTTAGTCATTAGGGTTTAGTCATTCGTCATTAAATCTTCGCAATCGTCCAATACAAGTCATGTTTCACAGCGTCAGTCTGCATTGACGGCGAGGATTTCAAGCACCCTTTGCAATTCATCATCGCTGAAGAATGAAATCTCCAGGGCGCCCTTGCCGTGCGCGTATTTCAACTGCACCTTCGTGCCGAATTTCTCGCGCAACTTTTCTTCAAGCCGCGCGATGTTGGAATCCACCGGGACGACGGCGGCAAGTTTTGCGGGGTGGCTGGAAGTTTTTTGGCCGCGCGCCTGGAACTTGGCGACCAAACCTTCAGTCTGCCGTACGTTCAAGCCTTCCTTGACGATGCGTTCGGCGGCGAGCGTTTGATGGGTGGCATCCGTCAGGCCGAGAATAACCTTGGCGTGGCCGACCGAAATGCGACTTTCCCGCAGCAATGTCTGCACGGAGGCCGGCAGCTTGAGCAAGCGCGTCGCATTCGCCACGGCGGCGCGGCTCTTGCCGACCTTTGTGGCGATTTCCTCCTGCGTGAGCTGAAATTGTTCAGCGAGCTGCGAGTAGCCGACCGCCTCTTCCAGTGCATTAAGATTTTCGCGCTGGAGATTTTCGATGAGCGCCAGTTCCAGCACCTCGCGGTCGTCGGCCTCGCGGGTGATGACGGGCACTTCCGGGAGATTCAGCAGTTGCGCCGCGCGCCAGCGGCGTTCACCGGCGATGAGTTCAAAAAATCCGCCCCGTTCGCGCACAATGAGCGGCTGCACGATGCCCTGTTCGCGGATGGAATCGGCCAGTTCCCGCAACGCCTCCGGGGCAAATTCCTTGCGCGGTTGCAGGGCGGACGGGCGGATGCGGTTCAACGGCACGCGCTGCACGTGCTCGCGGTTGTCGGGCGCGGCGGAGGAAATGGCCGGGGCGGACGCCGGTTGCGTGAGCGACGCATTGCCGCCCAATAACGCGCCCAGCCCGCGTCCCAATGCAGGTTTTGACATCGCCGCAGAATGTCGCAGGGCAGGGGAGTTGTCAACGCGACGTAAGCCGGCAAATGACACAACTGAAAAGTGGAAAGCGGAAGAAACATCCAACACTAAACGTCCAGGATGAGATTCCCCCCGAACTGAAGTTACGCGTATTGAACCCATGAACCGAACGAGGGAAGTCCCAAAGATTCGGGAAGGACAAAGATGAGGATGAGCCCGAAGAAATATCTTTGTCCTTCCCAAATCTTTGGGCTGGCTTATGGAAAGGCGGGCCAAGTTCGAGACCGGTACTTTAAAAAGGGAGCCAGTATGGAAGGCGAACGGCGGATCACGCCGTTCTTGCCAATATAACTGACTCGCCTGCCCAAATGGGCGTGCGAATCACTGGATCGTTGAAAAATCGCCTATGGGCCGTGTGAACGTGGCCTGTGCCGGAGCGATGACCAGTGTATCCGCAGTTTGCCGGATGCTGCCGGAAGTCGCCGCAATGGGCAGGGCGATAACGAACACCACCGAACCGAACAGGGTGGCCAGGAAACATCCCGGACGCACGAGCGTGACGTCGGCGATGGCTGCCACCGAATTATCTTCGGCGCGGCTCACGGTGATGTTGCCCATGCCAATGGTGATGGCGCACAGAACCAGCAATAATTTTGTCTTCATAAAATGTGTTGTTTATGGACTGCATTAAAAGATTGCGCCTCCTTTCGGGGTTTTTCAAGTTATTTGTCATTTTAGGCGTTCTTAATTACCCTAAGTGCGTGAGTCACAAGAGCGCACGCATTACCGCCATGATCGAATCCCTCCAGGGACAGGAACTGGACGCGCGTTATCTGGGCTATTTCGACTGTTTCAACCGCCAGCTTTTTTACGAGGCGCACGATGTGCTGGAGGATTTGTGGCTGCCCGACCGGCGCGGTCCCAATGGCAACTTTTACAAGGGGCTCATCCAGCTCGCGGGCGCGTTTGTGCATCTCCAAAAAAACCGGCTGCGCCCCTCCGCCGCGCTGCTCAAGCTCGCGCGCGCAAACCTGGATCAATATCCTGAGCGGCATGAGCGGCTGAACCTCGCGGCGGTGCAACTGCTCATTCACGGCTGGCTGACGCAACTGGAAAGAGGCGGGTTTTGCATCAATCCGCTTACGCCGAAAAACCTTCCGCAGCTCGCGCTGCAAAAGTAAGCCCGCCATGAGCCGGAAGCGCCTCGTCATCGCCGGCGGCAGCGGGTTCATTGGCCGCGCGCTAACCGGGGAGTTTTCCGCGCGCGGATTTGAGGTGGTTGTGCTCACCCGTTCGCCGCGCCAGCGCGCTGACGGAGTGGTGGAAGCGGAATGGGATGGCGCGCAGACCGGCGCGTGGATGGCGCTCCTTGATGGCGCGGACGCAGTCATCAATCTCGTCGGCAAAAACATCAACTGCCCGCACACGCCGGAAAATTTGCGGGACATCACCGCCTCGCGCGTGGATTCGGTGAAAGCCATCGCCGTGGCAATCGCCCGGGCGAAGAGTCCTCCGCATGTCTGGGGGCAGGCCAGCGCCGTGGGATTTTACGGCGATACTGGCGACGTGGCCCGGGATGAGAGCTCGCCCGCCGGCAATGACGCACTGGCCGAGGTCTGCCGGCAATGGGAAGCGGCGTTCACGCTGGCCGACGTGCCGCAGACACGCAAGGTGACGCTGCGCATCGGTTTTGTGCTGGGGCGCGATGGCGGCGCACTGCCGTTATTGAGCAAAATGACGCGATGCTTCCTCGGTGGCGCGGCGGGCAGTGGCCGGCAATACATCAGCTGGATTCACCTGACGGATTTGACAGCGATGTTCGCCACGGCAGTCACGGACGAAAAAATGTCAGGCACGTTCAACGCCGTTGCGCCCAACGCCGTGACCAACGCGGAATTCATGCGCGAATTGCGGCGTGCGTTGCATCGTCCATGGAGCCCGCCCGCGCCGGAATTTGCGGTGAAACTCGGCACGCGGCTGATGGGGTCGGAAGCCTCGCTCGCGCTGGTCAGTCAGCGGTGCGTGCCCAAGAGGTTTTTAGAAACGGGGTTTAAGTTTCGATTTGCGGATGTGGCAGGCGCGTTGAATAATCTTTGCAACAGTTGACTTTGAGATGCTTGGTCTCTTTCTCCAGTTCAAAAAACTACTTGATAAGGGCAGGGAGGCCATTACGCAAGTCGTATAAGTCGGAGCTTTTGCCATGTTCAAGCTCTTTGAAAACGTCTGACAAATCCTTATTTACCTTTGGATTCGTCTTGTCCTTATTTTTCAACCAACGCATATACATTCCGGCCAACCACAAGTAGTCGTCAATCGTGCCCGTATCACAACCATTTCCAACTCCAACTTTTAATTGCTCAATACACCTACAGAAGTCCCCGTAATTATGTTTTTTGATTCCTCCTTTAAAGTGTAATCCCAAAGCCTTACAAGCCGCGTCGTCATAGATTGGAAATCGGTCGGCGGATACAAAAAATGACAGAATTTCGACACAAAACTGGTATTTGTGCGACGCTTCCGACCTTCACCTTCACCTTCATCAATCGCCAATTGTTCTACGAGTATTGCCGGATCAATGTGATCTAGGTCGTCTTTATGCTTTCCGAATACCTTCGCCACGTGATTTGACACCCTTACAATTGCGCGAATATTTGTACCGTAGATCGAGTTTACCGCAACCGATTTTAGCAGGCAATCCTGAGCCTCAAAGCCGGGAAATTTATCGCTCAAAGCAGTCAGTGCTTTGTAGGAATTGTCCCTACCTTGTAGTTTTTCGCGAATTTTCTGTGCCGCGACTATCTGTTTTTGATGCAGTGAGTGTTCCAGTTCCATGCCGCCCATTGTAGTGTGAAAACAAAAAAAGTAGATAAAAACCCGGTTAGGCAATTGCAAGACCCCGGGTCCAGGATTTTCCGTCAGCAAAGGCTGCCCACACATCTCCGCCGGCGACCCACAACCTTTGCGCAAAAGTCACGGTTCTTAAATCATGTCGCGAAGCGACCCAGGATATTAGCCAGACACAGAGTGTCTGGTTTGGCATCCAACGGAAATGACCTCCAGGCAATGGGTTGCACGTGTTTCCATCGTCCCTTCAGGACGAATTGCCTGGGTGCGCCCAAACCAGACACTGCGTGTCTGGCTAATATCCAATGTCGCTTCGCGACCCGCCGTTTTTAGGAAATGCGAAGGGCACTGGAAATACGAAGGACGCTCGTAAATCGTATATCGCAAATCGTAAATTACCAAAGCCTCCTCACGTCGGCTGCTACAGCGAAAGCTGCCACGCCTTCATTTTAGCGCGGGGCGTAATACTTGGTCGTGTATTCCTTGACCATGCGGTCGGTGGTGAATTGGGGCACGAGTGTGGCCATGGCGCGACGGATGCGCTTGAGCCATTCGCGCGGAAGGCCGTTCACGTCGCGGTTGAAGAACATGGGCACGACCTGTTCGGTGAGCGTTTTGTAAAGGTTCGCACTATCCACCCGGTCCTGTTCCTCGACGTTGTCAGGATGCGAATCGGGGCCGATGGCAAACCCGTTGGTGCCGTCGTAGCCTTCGCGCCACCAGCCGTCCATGATGCTGAAGCCCATGCAACCGTGGCAGCTTGCCTTCATGCCGCTGGTACCGGAGGCTTCGAGCGGGCGGCGCGGGTTGTTGAGCCAGATGTCGCAACCGGAAACCATCTGGCGCGCCACATGGATGTCATAGTTCTCGATGAAGACAAGGCTTCCCGTCAGTTCGCTGTGCTTGCTGAGATGAATAATCTGCTGGATGAACCGCTTGCCGGCGTCATCGCGCGGATGCGCCTTGCCCGCATAAATGAACTGGATGGGACGCTGCTTGTCCTTGACGAGTTTGACGATGTTCTCGAACTGCTGGAAAATCAGCGGCGCGCGTTTGTAGGTGGCGAACCGGCGCGCAAAACCGATGGTCAGCGCGTCGGGATTCAACAGCCGGTCGAAGCGCACATAATCGCCTTGCGTGACGCGCTGGCTTTGTTCGAGCAGGCGGCGGCGGGCATATTCGACGAGTTCGCGGCGCAGCTTGTAGCGCAATGCCCAGAGTTCTTCGTCAGAGAGGAAGTCCGGGTCAGTCATCTTGGCCCAAAAATCGGCGTGGTTGACGGCGGCGGCCCAATCCTCACCAAAACGTTCCCGGAAAAATTCGGTGTCACCGCTCCCGCCGTTCGACAACTTGCGCTTCCAGAAATGGCGGGCGGAGCCTTTCATCCATCCGAGCAGATGAATTCCATTGGTAATATGCCCGATCGGAACCTCGGACTGTTTCTTGCCGGGATACAGCGCCTGCCACATGTGGCGGCTGACTTCGCCGTGGAGTTCACTGACGGCATTGGCAGCGCGGGAAAGCTTCAACGCGAGCACGGTCATGCAGAACAGCTCAAGCTCGTCCTCCGGTTTGACACGACCCAAGCCGAGCAGATCTTTGAACGGCACCTTCAACTGGGTCAGGAACCGCTGCATCGCGTAATTCATCAGTTCAGGACTGAAGCGGTCATGGCCGGCTTCGACCGGCGTGTGGGTGGTGAAAATGCATTCCGGCTTGGTCTGGGCCTGCGCCTCGGCGAATGTTTTGCCTTCGGCCATTTTTTCGCGAATCAGTTCAAGCGTGAGAAATGCCGCATGGCCCTCGTTCATATGGAACGTGGACGGCTCAATGCCGAGCGTGCGCAGCAGTCGCACGCCGCCGATGCCCAGCAAAATCTCCTGCATGATGCGTGTGGTGCTGTCGCCGCCGTAGACGCGATTGGTCAGGTCGCGGAAATGCTGCTCGTTTTGCGCCAGGCTCGTGTCCAGCAAATACACCGGCACGCGCCCGACATTCACACGCCAGACCTGGAAATCCACCGTCGTCATGCCGATTTCCACGGTGCAAACGAGCCGGTCGCCGTCCGCGTCGAACACCGGCTCCAACGGCACGTTGTGCGGGTCCACGGGATTGTAGTACTCGGTTTGCCAGTTGTTGGAATCAATCGCCTGCTGGAAATAGCCTTCACGGTAAAACAGGCCGATACCGACAAAGCCCAGGCCCAGGTCGCTGGCGGATTTGGCGTGGTCGCCGGCCAGGATGCCGAGGCCGCCGGCGGAAATTGGCAGCGATTCGTGAAAGCCGAATTCCGCCGAGAAATAGGCGACGGGATTTTTGTGCAGCTTGGGCGCGTTTTGATGGCACCAGGTGTTCTTGTTGTCCAGGTAGGCATGGAAATCGCGGAGCACGGCGCGGACGCGGTCCGCGAAGCCGGATTCCTGCAGGTGGACGCGCAATTCGTATTCGGACACTTCGCGGAGCACGGCCACGGGGTTGTGCCAGAGGTTCTGCCAGGCGCGCGGCGAAAGTCGCTGGAACAGGTCTTGAGCTTCCTGGTTCCAACACCACCATATATTTCGCGACAACCTGTTAAGGCCGGAAATCAAATCGTTCAATTCTGCGCCCGTCAACGGTTTCTTCATAAAAATCAGCTAGAAATTCTTCCGGCTCCTTGCCGGCGTGGGCACGAGATTAATTTGTATGGCGCGCGGCGGCAATCAAAAATTTCCAGCGCGCTCCGTATGGAACGCATCTTGACCTTGTCCTTAAGCAAAAGGTCTGGCTGAGCTTTTTAAAGGGAGCGCGAGTTGTCCCAACTCGCAGCACGACCGCCAAGACTGTATGCGTTGCTTTTGGGAAAAAACCTTCTGGCTGTCCGCGCGCTGCGGATTGGGACAATCCGCGCTCCAATCCAAGAAAGTGTCAGACGCACCCGACCGCAGGTTTGTGCCCCGCCGACGATTTTTCACCTTTTTGGCAGTTTCGCATTTGAAATATGACGGCAGAAAAGGCATTTTATGGAGGTGCAACCAAAAGTCCTTTGCCGTCTGCTGGCGGCAGTGTTATTTTTTGCAGCGACGTTGAATCTTTCGGCGCAGGGCACCGCCTTTTCCTATCAAGGCCAGTTGAGCGTTTCCGGCACCCCGGCAAACACCAACTACGATTTCCGTTTTGCCGTTTTCGACACTCCCATCAACGGCAACATGCTCAGTTTTTGGGTTACCAATTTTGACACGCCCGTGTCCAACGGTCTTTTTACCGTGAAGCTGGATTTTGGTCCCGGCGTTTTCAACGGCACGGACAACGGCTCCAATGACTGGCTGGACGTAGCTGTCCGGGCGATTGGCGTGACCAACTTCACCGAACTTATGCCGCGCCAGCCGATACTGCCGGTGCCATACGCCCAGTTTGCCAATAGCGCGAGCAACCTGCTTGGGAGTTTACAGGCGGCGCAACTGGTTGGAAACGTTTCCGGGGGGCTGCTTTCTGGCGCATATTCCAATGGCGTCAGCTTCCTCAACGGCAGCAACAGTTTCGCGGGCACGTTCTCCGGCAACGGCGGGGGCCTGACCAACTTGAATGCCTCGAGTCTCGTCACCGGCACGGTAGCCGATGCGCTGCTGCCAGGAGATGTGGCGTTTCTGGGCCACAACCAGGTTTTCACAGGTTCAAATTCTTTCACCGGTCCCAGCACTTTCTCCGGCTCCGGCACTTATTCCGGCGTCAATACTTTCAACAACAACAACAATTCTTTCACCGGCAACTTTTTCGGCAACGGCCTGGTTGGCTGGGTAGCCGAGAGCGGCACTACCGTCAGCGCCTCGCGGGACACCGGCTATATGCTGCTCAATTCGAGCTTGACGACACTGACACTGCCAGCCTCGGGTTCGCTTACGCAGGTTGACATCGTTCGTATATCAGAAGCGGGCACGGGCGGTTTCATAGTGAAAGGAAACGCCGGGCAATTCATCACCGGCACTTTTGCCTCCTATGGCAATTGTACCTTGCAGACGCTGCCCAGCGGCCTTGATTATCATGGTGTGGCCGCCTCGGGCGACGGCGTGCGGATGTATGGCGCGGGGGTTTCAGGTTTCAACGGTATTTTGTACTCTTCTGATTCAGGGCAGAATTGGAGCCCGGCCGGCAGTCTTTCGGGCAGTTGGAATTCCGTGGCCTGTTCGCAGAACGGACTAATAGTTTATGCGCAACCCACCAGCGGCGTTATACAGAAGTCCACGAACGGTGGCTTGACCTGGGCTGTCACGACCACCGGCACGACCGGTTCTGCCATCAGTTGCACGGCAGACGGGAGCATGCTCCTGACGGGCAATGTATTCTGTTCAGGGAATGGGACCTATCGCGTAAAGGCCGGCAACGGTTCCATTTCCAATTCCATCAATTCGGGTTCAACCTGGACCCATCTTACAGCCCCGGCTGCCGGTGTCTCGTGCGTGGCCGCTTCCAGCGATTGCACCCGCCTGGTGGCTGCGGTGACCAACGGTTTGCTGTATGCCTCCTCAAACATGGGGGTGTCGTGGACCGCGCTGAGCGCCACGAACCAGGCATGGTCCGGCGTATGGATGTCCCCGGACGGAAGCAAAATTGCCGCAACCGTCAGCACCACCGGCGGTACTATTACGGGCAGCATCTATTACTGCAACGTCATTCCGGAGCCCAATACCACCAGCGCCAATGGCATCGTTGGCAGCCAGGGTTCCGCGGTGGAACTCCAGTATATTGGCGGCAACCAGTTCATTCCTGTCGGCAGCTCCGGCCTGCTGTGGGCGAACTGAATTATGGAGCGCGGCGTTCACGCCGCTTCAATTGGCCTTGCAAATAGACGTTGATGCGGGCTGAAGCCCGCTCCTACATCGCTGCTTGCCTCCTTGACGAACGGGCCAGTCTTTCATAATTAATCAACCCCTATGAGCCAGAAAGAAACACATCATTTTCAAGCCGAGATTCAGCAGTTGCTGAACATCGTCATCCATTCGCTTTACACAGACAAAGAAATTTTCATCCGCGAGCTGATTTCCAACGCCGCGGACGCGTGCGAGAAACTGCGGTTCAACCAGTCATCGGGCAAGGCCATCCAGCAGCCGGAAATTGCGCCGGGCATCGCCGTGACCACGGACGAGAAGGCGGGGACCATCACCATCGCCGACACGGGCATTGGCATGACGTACGGGGAACTGGTGGAGAACCTCGGCACCATTGCGCATTCGGGCACCAAGGCGTTCCTGAAACAGATCGCCGAGGACAAGAAGCCGGACGTGGGGTTGATCGGGCAGTTTGGCGTGGGTTTTTATTCGGCGTTCATGGTCGCGAAAAAGGTGACGGTTTGGAGCCGGTCGTTTGCGCCCGAGGAACAGGGCTGGGAATGGGTCAGCGAAGGCATGGGCGGCTACGAAATTTCGCCGGCGGCGGATTTGCCGCGCGGCACGAAAATCACGCTGGAGTTGAAGGACGATGCCAAGGATTTCGACAAGGAAAGCACGGTGGAGCGCATCATCCAGCGTTATTCCAGCTTTGTGCCCTTCCCGATTGAGTTGAACGGCAAGCGGCTGAACACCGTGCAGGCCATCTGGGCGCGCAACAAAAACGAGATCAAAGAAGAGGAGTACAACGAGTTTTACACGTACATCGGCCACGACCACGACAAGCCGCTGTTCCGGTTGCATTTCACGGCGGATGCGCCGCTGGCCATCCAGGCGCTGTTGTTCGTGCCGGCGCGGAATTTTGAGACACTCGGCATGGGCCGCATGGATTCGGAGGTGAACTTGTACTGCCGCAAGATTCTCATTCAGGCGAAGGCGAAGGGGTTGTTCCCGGACTGGCTGCGGTTCCTCAAGGGCGTGGTGGACAGCGAGGATTTGCCGCTGAACATTTCGCGCGAGACCATGCAGGACACGTCGCTGATGCAGAAATTGAACAAGGTATTGACGAGCCGGTTCCTGAAATTTCTGGATGAACAATCGGAGAGAGATGCCGAGTCATACGAGAAATTTTACGAGGAATACCAGCGGTTCCTGAAAGAGGGCGTGGTGATGGATTTCACGCACAAGGAAGCACTCGGCAAATTGCTGCGCTACGAGTCGTCCACGCTGGACAAGGGCAGGCGCACGTCGCTGGCGGATTATGTGAAGCGGATGCCGAGCGACCAGAAGGAGATTTATTGCCTGCTCGCCGCGAACCGCGCGGCGGCGGAGGCTAGCCCGTATTTCGAGGTCTTCCGCGAACGCAAATGGGAGGTGCTGTTTCTCTACGATGCCTGGGACGAATTCGTGATGGAGCATTTGCACACGTTCGAGGGCAAGACGTTGCGGCTCGCGGAAAAGGCTGACTTGAACCTGAGCGCGAAGAAGGACGGCGCGTTGTCCGAGGATGCCGCTAAGGAACTCGCCAAGTGGCTCAAGGAAACGCTTGGCGGCAAGGTGGGCGAAGTGCGCGTTTCGCAGCGGCTTGTGGAAAGCCCCGGCGTGGTGGTGGATGCCGATAAATTCATGACCTCCAGCATGAGGCGCATCATGAAGGCGATGAAACAGGAGGGAAAAGAGGGCGGCCCCGAGCTGCCCGCCGCCAAGCACGATTTTGAAATCAACCCGGCGCATCCGATCATCGCGCGGCTGGATGCCATGCGGCAGAAGGACGCCACGTTGGCGGGCAGCGTGGCTGAGCAACTGCTGGACAACGCGCGCGTAGCCGCCGGCCTGCTTGAAGATCCGTGGGCGATGCTCACGCGGTTGAATTCGTTGCTGGAGAAGGTGCTGACGAGGGAATAGGCAGCCATGCAATCCGCCCCTGGGATTTTCCTGACTGCCGAATGGCGGAACCTGGCGATGCTCAATTACGAAATCGAGCCGTCCGTTCTCGCGCCCTTTGTGCCAGCCAGCACGGAGCTTGATTCCTGGCAGGGTAAAACGTATGTGAGCGTCGTGGCTTTTCTATTTCGCCGTACGCGCGTAAGCGGAGTGCCGGTTCCCTTTCATCAAAACTTCGAGGAAGTGAATTTGCGTTTCTATGTGCGGAGGTTGAGCGATGAGGGCTGGCGGCGCGGGGTGGTCTTCATCAAGGAATTGGTGCCCCGGCGCGCCATTGCCTTTGTCGCCCGGCGGTTTTACAACGAAAATTATCTGGCCGTGCCGATGAGGCATCGCTTGGAAGGAAATCCCTGCGAATTGAAATCGGTTTCCTATTTCTGGCGCTACGGCGGGCAAGAAAGCTTTTTGAAACTGGCGGTGGATGGGCCGGCGAAACCGTTGGCGGATGGTTCGAACGAAGAGTTCATCACCGAACATTATTGGGGCTATGCCAGACAGCGTAATAATTCAATGATGGAGTATCGCGTTGACCATCCGCGTTGGAAGGTTTGGGCAGCGAAAAGCGCGGAATTCCACTGCCAAGTTGCCGATTTGTATGGTGACAAGTTTGCGCCGTTTTTAAGCGCGCCGCCTATTTCTGCGTTCCTGGCGGATGGCTCGGATGTGAAAGTTTATAAGGGCGTCAGGCTTTCAAAATGAAACGGCAATTCCTTTGAAATTGGTTCAACGCCCGCCCTCACCTGTGTCCTCTCCCCCGGGGAGAGGATTTTTGCAACCTCGTTTTCTGTTTTTTCGGATGACTGTCCGGCCAATCCAGCCGCAGGTTTTTCCAAAGGCGCTGGGCGCGTGAAAGCCCTCTTCTTGGGGAGAGGGGTGAGGGAGGGAGGGCGAAAATTCCATCACCTATCCACGCCGGTTTCGCTATCTATTCTCAGCATATACCACACCGCCTGCGCCCTCTCCAGAAACGCTTAACGCCCAAGAATTCGTATCTCCTTCTTGTAGTCGCCAAGAAATATCGAAGTCGCGCACGCCTACCAGGATGCCAACACAGTTGGATGAAACCGTAAGCTGACTTGGATGCCAGGCGCGAATGATTTCTGGTACCGATGGATCGTTGCCCGGGATGCGAATGAACACATATGGCGCATCGCTGCCTGCAACGGGAACCAGCGTCGCATTGGTTCCAAGCGGATGTTGCTGCAAAATTAAATCACACGCGCTGGCAAATTTCGCATAATACTTCTGATCTTTTTCCATGAAACGAATGTAAGACGATTTGATCAATTCCGGTGTGACGAGCGCCAGAATTGCAGGGAGCAAAACTAGCAGCACGATCAAGCTCGGTATGACCCGCCGGGTTCCGAGCCGAGACCTGAAATTGGCCGAAAGTAGGACACTCGCAAACGGCAGCATCAAAATCGCAAAGATGCCAAACAAAAAGCGGAACGCCATGATGCGGTCGGATGTTGGAACTGCGATCATGATTAGGCCAGCGAGCGAAGTGATATTTCCCACAGCCGTTCCGCATTATCCGGATCAAGCGCATAGTGCGCGACACCGCTGGAGTCTGCCGGGCGGCTTGTGACTGGTTCGGCTTCGTTGCAATCGCTGAAGTAACGGCCGCCGATGCCTTCCAACAAGGGCGAGGTGGCCAGCAGAACGGAAGTGGCGGCGCCTTGCTCGCAGGTCTTCCGCCGTTCGGGCGGCGTGACCATTTTTCCGCCGACATGGCGTTGCAGGTTGGTCGCGATGGCTCCGGGATTCAGGGAGTTGGCGGTAATACCATCGCCGCGCCAGTGGCTGCTCGCGCCGACGGCGAAGAGCATGTTCGCGGTCTTGGACTGGCCGTAGGCGAGCCAGGGGTCGTACCGGCGGAACGCAAAATGGATGTCGTCGAAGATAACCGGGGAGAGCATGTGGGCGGAGGAACTCACCACCACGATGCGGGCATTGCCGGCGGCGGCCAGCGCGTGATGCAGGCCGAGGGTGAGGGCGAAATGGCCGAGGTGGTTCGTCGCAAACTGCAACTCCCAGCCTTCCGGCGTGTGCTGCTCGGGACAGGCCATGACGCCGGCGTTGTTGACCAGGATGTGAAGCGGCCCTTTCCAAGCGGCGACAAACTCCTTGATGGAAGCGCGGTCAACGAGGTCGAGTTTGGCGACATACACCGCTTTGTTTTGGGTGGTGGCCGTGATGTCCGCGGCGACGCGCGCTGCGGCTTCGGTGTCGCGCACGGCGAAGGTAACTTCGGCGCCGATGCTGGCCAAAGCCCGCGCCGTCTCCACGCCGATGCCTGACGCGCCGCCGGTGACAATCACTCGCTTGCCGGACAGATCAATGCCCTTGGCGACTTCAGCGGTGGTGGTGCGGAAACCAAATGGGGTGGTGATGCGATTCGTCATTTATGATCCGCGTCGAAAACCTCAATCTTAATGACCATGCGCGCCCAGCGGGCGCCCTTTTTGTCACCGGGAACAATCAGGCGCAGGGGACCGGCGGTGTCCGAGAGCGGATTGCCGTCCTCGCGGTCGGCCAGGACAATGGTTTGGGTGCTGTAGGCGTCATCGAAATCGGCCAGGGCAAAGGCCACGGCATAACCGTCCTTGGCCCGAACCATGACGACATCATGCAGCGCCGCACCGCGCAGCTTGTCACCCAACGGAGCACCCACTTGAGACAGCAAATCGCGCACAGACACCACGCTGTATTGATGCTTCTTTTTTTCATGGGGGTCCATGACCTTGATGTCTGTGTGCGGCAGCGCGGCAAATTGCGTGGTGGTAAGGGTGAGGTTTGTTTCCTGAAACGTGACCGTGAGAACTTGCTGGGCGAGCAGCGAGGTCGCGGACAGGCAGAATAGCGAGAACAGGACGGCTAGGATGGAATGTCGCATTGTTGAATTGTTTGCTTGGCGAAAGCTGGTTGGTTCGGCGTTTGCCTCATTTTGGAAAACTCTCTCGATGGGCATTGAAATATCGAGCAAGAACTTCAAGAATGTCGGGAACCACTCGGCCGTATTGCATGTCGAGGTCTTCGATCATTTCCCATAAATAACCTTTTTCATCCCCGCGTGAATTGGATGCTTCGCGTTCAAGGAGGCGTGCCTCCCGGAGAATTCGCGCTTGACCGTGGGCGCCGAGAGTGCGAAGGGCCTGAATGAGTTCAATATCATGTTCCTTATCATGGCAATCGAAGTACAATGTATGGCCACCATTTTGAACGCGACCGTCATACTCAAAGACGAGTGCCGCGGGGCGTTGAACGGCGTTCAAGCTGTCGAGCGGAAGACATAATAGTTTGACGCACGCATTCCACCGCGCCGAATCAATTGATTTGTAGTTCTCTTGGTTTGTGGCGCTCACAATCGGCCTTTCGCAAAGGCCTCGATCTTTGCCTTGGCCTCGGCCAGGCCCGTTCCCGGGTTCTGCTCCCGATAGAGCTTGATGGCGGCGATTTTTGAGTCAGGTGAACTCGCCAGACGTTCCACTTCTGGAGACAGGCCTGAGGGCGGTGGCTTTGGCAACTCGATGTGGTGAAACGCCAGCAGGGCGTTCATCTTTCGCTGCAAGTCATCCAACTGCCGCTGAAGACCGCCAAGATTAACGGCCTGTCGCGAGGTGTAAGCCGCGCCGCCGGCAAAAACAATCACGATGCCTGCGATGATGGCGTAATCACTGAATTCCAAAACTGCCAGTAGTGGTGTCATAAACGATATTTGCGAGGCCACCCGACTTTATGCCCGACATTCGTAAGTGTCCAGTGTTCTGTTTAGGCGCCAAAAAATGGTCCGGTTAATGTGAACTGTTCCGGCGTCCCTCCAGGACGCTGGTCGCTGGGGCGGTGGACCGGGGACGTTGTCCCCGGCTAATATCCGTTGTCACTCCGTGACATTGGGAAATTGGTTTAATTTTACGATGGGGTATGAAAGGCAGGAGAACCAGGGATTCATCAAAGGAGCAGTTCCCCCCTCGTGGCCCTGATAACAGCTTAAACCCGAACACTGGAGGAACAGATGAACAGATCTTCCTGCTATCAGAGCCGGGTAAATATAGCACATTTTCAGTTTTTTTCCAGGCTGTGTATGCTGCTTGCGTGCCGGGTTTTGGGAAAGCCCTGTCCGCGCGTTGCGGATTGGAACAATCCACGCTCCAATCTAGGAATCATTGAAATTCATTTTTCTCCAACCCAGTTTTCGGTAAACTGCCGGCATGAATTTATTGCCATTTGGAAAATTGCCGCCCGCGAAACCGCGCACCTTCATTCCCAAAACCGTGAACCTGGGCGACTGGGCGCAGATCGCGCCGCTGTTTGACCAGTTGGAGACGCGCGCCGCGCATGCGAAATCCGCTGCCGAACTTGAACGCTGGCTGCTCGACTGGAGCGAACTTAACGCCGCGCTGGACGAGGAGGCGTCGCGACGGTACATCGCCATGACGTGCCACACGGACAATCCCGAAGCGGAGAAGGCGTACCTGTATTTCGTCGAGCACGTGGAGCCGCAGACCAAGCCACGCCAGTTCGCGCTGGAGAAAACTTATGTTGCGCATCCATCGCGCGCAGAATTGTTGAAGGTTGAAACGCCAGTTGCCAAACCGGCCCGTGCCAAAAAAGCAAAGACCAACGCGCCGGGTCGGAGACCGGCGCTCCAGCCGCGTTATGAAGTGTTTGACCGCGATTTGAAAAATCACGTGGCCTTGTTCCGCCCGGAAAACGTGGCGCTGGAAACCGAGGAGGCCAAGCTGTGCCAGCAGTATCAAAAATTGATCGGCGCGCAGACGGTGAAATTTCGCGGCGAGGAAAAGACGCTCGTGCAAATGGGGCGCTTCCTGGAAGAGCCAGACCGCGCCTTGCGACAGGAGGCGTGGGAACTGGTGGCGCAACGCCGGTTGCAGGACGCGGAAAAGTGCGACGAGATTTTTGACGAGCTGATCCAGTTGCGCGCGAAGATTGCGCAGAACGCGGGCTTCAAAAATTACCGCGATTACGCTTTCCGCCAGAAATGCCGGTTCGATTACACGCCGGCAGACTGCACAAAGTTTCACAAGGCAATCGAAACGGAAGTCATGCCCGCCGTCCGCAAAATCCAGGACGAGCGCCGGCGGCAGTTGACGCTGGAAAAGCTGCGCCCGTGGGACCTGGCGGTGGACCCGCACAATCGCGCGCCGTTGAAACCGTTCGCCAAGGTGGGCGAAATGGTTTCGCGCACGCAGAAAATTTTCAACCACCTTGACGGCGAATTCGCCGCAGGCTTCAAGCAGTTGCATGATTTGAAACTACTCGACCTGGACAATCGCAAAGGCAAGGCGCCGGGCGGCTACCAGCAAAATCTTTCGGAGTCGCGCGTGCCGTTCATTTTCATGAATGCCATTGGGGTGCAGCGCGACGTGGATACGATTTTGCACGAGGCGGGCCATGCGTTCCATGCGCAGGCGACGCGCCATGAGGATTTGTACGCGTATCGCGGCGCGCCGATTGAATTTTGCGAAGTGGCCTCGATGGCGATGGAGCTTTTGGGCAACGAATTCCTGGAGGAATTTTATGCCACACCGGAGGCGAACCGCGCCCGCAAAGTGCACCTTGAAGGCATCATCGGATTTTTCCCGTGGATGGCCGTGGTGGACGCGTTTCAGCACTGGATTCACACGCACGCCGGCCACACGCGCATGGAGCGCAAGGCGGCGTACCTGAAATTGATGGATCGCTTCGGCGGCGACGTGGACTGGTCCGGCTGGGAAGTCATGCGTGCGCACTCGTGGCACCGGCAGTTGCACATCTTCATCCATCCGTTTTACTACGTGGAATACGGCATCGCGCAGCTCGGCGCGTTACAGGTGTGGGCGAACTCCCGGCGCAACCAGGCCAAGGCGTTGAACGATTACAAGAAATCGCTCGCGCTGGGCGGCTCACGTCCGCTGCCGGAATTATTTCACGCCGCCGGCTGCAGTTTCGAGTTTGACGCCGCCACCATCAAGCCATTGATCCGGCTGGCGGGAAATGAATTGAAAAAGCTGTGAACGGGCGGTCAGCGCGACCCCTGGTCTGGCGTCACGCCGAACGATTGTTCGCACAGCTCTTTGCCTTCATACCAGACCTCGAAAGTCCAGGTGCCGGGCACGCAATCTGATTTTTCATCGAACGAACAAGAGGTGTAAGTTTTGCCAATCCAGGATTTGAGCGGGTAGGTGTCGGTCGTTTCATCCTGGCCGGTCACCAGGTTCCGGATGGGCGGGTGTTTGGTGACCATCGTCAAGATGATGGGCGCGTTGGTGGGCGTTCCGAGGATTTCATAGCGAAATCCGAAGGTGATGCCAATGCGGGCCGGAACATTTGTCGTGCTCAACACCAGTTTGAAGTTATCGAGGCCCTCCAGTTTTATGCCCACGGAATTCGTCTGGTCCGTGACAACCTTGGATTCATAAATTCCCACTTCGGTGATCTTCGCGCCGGTCACGTGGATTTCTGCTTGAGCAAACAGCGTCAACGGCAGGCAGCCGGCGAGGAGCAGCGGAAGCAAGACGCGGGCTCGGCGGTTGATGCCGGTATGTTTTGCGGGCATTTTCATGGTCAGGATATTTTTCACCGGTTTTTCCACCACGCGTAGATCAGGACCACAACTATCGCAAGCAACACCGCGAGGAACAGTTGAAACCGTTCCGATCTTTTTTGAGCCTGGCTGCGGCAATCGCCCTCGCATAATTCGTAGCCCATATAACACTGTGAGACGCGGCCGTCCGCGAATGCCACCCGGATGCTGTAAACCGCTCCGCCGATTTGCTCGGCCTGGTAGGCGAGGATTTCCATCGGCCCGCTGGAAACTGTATTCGAGGGCGCGCCGAGAATTTGTTCGGCTTCGGATTGGGTCATCCCCTTCTGCACGCGGTCAATGGTCTGTTTCCATCTGGCCTTTTTGAATGAACTCGGTTTCATCAGTCGGCCTCACAAGTTGAATTTTACCTCGCGTTGCCGAGTTCATCGGCCAGGTCTTCTACCGTCCAATTGCCGCGGGTGGCCTGCAATGTATCCGCCGCCGCGCCGTGCTGCCAGACGGCGTAACACAGCGTTCGGGCCACATCTGTTTGCAGCGCGGATTGCGCGAGCAGGCCGGCGATGAAACCCGCCAGCAAATCGCCGCTGCCGCCCTGGGCCAGATGCGGATTGCCGGACGAGTTCACAAAAATCTCGCCTTCGTTGCGGCCAATCAAGGTCTGATGGCCCTTCAGCACCACCCAGCAATTGCTGAACTTCCGCGACAGGTCGCGCAACGCGCCCAAGCGGTTGGACTGAACCCGTTCCGTGGGCCAGTTGAGCAGCCGGGCGGCTTCGCCGGGATGCGGTGTCAGCACGCGGCCTTGCTTGCGGCTCACCGGCCCCACGGCCACGTAATCCAGCGCGCTGGCGTCCACCACCACCGGATAATCCAGGTCGCGCCACGCGTGTTGCAACGTCTGGCGCAAAATATCCGCCACGCCGCGCGCCGCCAGTCCCGGCCCCATCAGCATGGCGCTCGTGCGCTCCGGAAATTTCATGTCCCGCTTCCACGCCTGCACCATGGCGGACTGCAACTGCGCGGCGACCACCGAATATATATCTTCCTGCGGGAACACCGTGGCCAGCCCGGGTTGCGCGCGTTGCGCCCCGCGCGTGGCCAGCACCGCCGCACCGTGATAACCCATGCTGCCCGCCACAATCGCCACATGACCAAATGTGCCTTTGTGGCCCGCCTCTGGCCGCCGCGGCGGAAAATCTCGGAAATCCTCCGGCAGCGTCCAGATCACATCGCTTTTGTGCGGGCAGGGGACCAAGCCCACGTCGTCGGCCACTTCCAACCGGCCCACATACTGCCAGGCCGGCGCCATGAGCAGCCCGATTTTCGGCGCGCCGATCGTCAGCGTCACCGCCGCCTCAATCGCCGCGCCAAACGTTTCACCCGTATCCGCATTGAGGCCCGACGGCACGTCCACCGCCAGCACCGGAATGCGCGCGGCGTTCACGGCGGCGATGATCTTCTGCCACGGCTCCGAGAGCGCGCGGTTCAGGCCGATGCCAAACAGCCCGTCAATAATCAGCGTCGGTCGTTCGCGCAACGCCATTTCCAGCGGCAACAAGTCTGTGTCCGGCAGGAGCATCTCCATGATTTTGACCTTGCGGTCATCGAGGAATTCCTTGGCGGCGCGGGCGTCGTCGCCGTTATAGCCCTTGCCGGCGAGGACGAGGATGACGTCATCGTCGCCCGTCAGTTTGCGGGCGCGGCGGGCAATGCGCTTGCCCACGCGGCGGATGACCTCCGCCTCGGTTTGACCCGTGGCCCAGGTCGCTTTCTCCCATTCCCGCATGGCGGCTATATTGATGACCGGAATAGACACGGCGCAAAGCGTGGCAGAATTCGCGCTTCTGCAAAAGCACAAAGCACATACGAAGTGCAAATTGCACGAATTCTCGCTGTTCTGCCTTGATGAAATCCACCCGCAAGGTTTGATTGAGTCTGATTCAGTCTGATCGGTTCCGGAAAACACTGAAAACCAAACACTTGCAGAAGTGGAATTTCCGGCTTTTTTCCGATTAATTCGAAGGTTGTACCGAATCTGCTTGATTCATAACAACTTACGATTCAGTCATTGACCCTGAAATCCCCGTAGCGGCGACTCGGCAGGGCGTCGTTGATGCCAAGTCGAGATTCGAGCCCGCAACTTGTCGCACCGTCTTGTCGCGCCGAAGCGCAGCGAAGGCGGAAGCCGGGCGTAGGCGGGTCAACTCCTTTTCAAAGATCACTCACAACAGGGCCATTTTACCATTCCCTCCGAAACAGCCAAAAACTAAAACCACAAATATTTTTGAACGCCCCCGCCTCTGTAGCGGCGACTCTATGAGCGCCGCTATTTGTTCAATTATTGGCCAGCCGAGGTTCGATCCAGCTCCCGCATCCCGCACTCATCAATCCACCTATCCATCAATCCATCAATCCCGCATCGGGTCGGCCTCAGAGAACCGGCGAGACCCGGCGACGCTCTCGAAAATCCGCCCCAAAATGAAAGGAGAAGATTCTTGAACGCCACAGTTTGATGGCAGGGGCGGTGCGCTTCATGGCAGGCCGAACTCTTGCCGCGTTGGAGTAAAACGAAGACGGGTCGGCTGGCACGCCGGGACTCGGCCTCGCATAGCATCCCGCATCCAGTATCCCCCATCCCGCATTGGCCCGATCCCTGCCGTTCGAGGCTCGAGCGCTCATTTTTCTTTGTCCTTGGGACCATCCGCTACCACCAGCGTCAGGAACAGGATTAACAATACCAGTACGACAAACCCCCATACGCCGCCCGTATGAACAGGCAGCCCGAAATGCGCCAGAAACAATTGTGACTTCATAATATTTTTACCTCTCAACCCCCGATACGGATTCGCCGGGACAATCTTGCAGAAAAAGTGAATAAATTTTGTAGCGGCGTCTCTATTGAGCGCCGTCAAATGGAAAACGCAGGCGAATGTCAGCCAATTTCCAACCACAGATGGACTCGGATGAACACAGATTTATCAACGCATGGAGCACAAAGCGCACGGAGGATCCGAGTTTGTTTAATTGCTCGCCCTCACCCCGGCCCTCTCCCCCGGGAGAGGGCCGGGGTGAGGGCGGACGTTACTCATAAATCCGGCTAAAAAATAAAGCTTAAGTTCGGCCTGCTTGAACACAGATTCAATTCAGGGCAAGCCGAGCTTCGGCCCAGGCTGGGGTTCGGCCTTCGCACTCCCCTAAGTAGAACACCCCATGGTTCTGAAGCGGATTCAGACGTACTCTCGAAACATGAAAATAAAAAATACCTTTCTCTCTGATTCAACCCCCCTCCGCTCGGTGCGGCAGTTCACCACCGCCTTTGTCTGTTGCAGCGCACTCGGTCTTCTGGCCGGTTGCGCGACCCAGCCAGAGTCCCACGTGGTTTCAGCCCCGCCGCCACCCGAGCCTGTCCGCTCCATCTCGACCACCACGACAACCACCACCCCGTACGGCACCACTTATGCCGCCCCCGTGGTCGTGGGCAATCCCGGCGGCGCTGTGCTCGTGACCACAGCCACGCCCGCAGTCAGCACCACCGTTGTGACCGAGGCCCCGCCGGCGCTCCAGTCCGAGGTTGTGCTGGCGCAACCGGCTCCCGGGTATGTCTGGCTGGCAGGCTACTGGTCCTGGCGCAACGACCGTTATGAATGGATGGCGGGCCACTGGCAATTGCCGCCGAACTCACGCGCCGTCTGGATCGCCCCGAGCTGGGAGCAGCAGGGCAATGCCTACCGGTTCACCGAGGGTTATTGGAATTAACTTTGACGGCCAACAAACGGCCCTCAAAAAATTTAAAACAAAGTTATGCACCTCCTTTTATTACCCGTTCTTGGCAGCGCCATCTACATTGGCGGCGGCTCTGTCGGACTTCTTCTGATCATTATCGTAGTGGTTCTGCTGCTGCGATGAATGACTCCCCCATCGGGGCGCGGCCAGCTCGACCGCGCTCCGATTTGTTCCTCAGGCTGGAGGGTTGGATGCTTTTCCATTCTTCATTTGCCAGGCCGAGGTTTGGCCTGGCGGAGCTTAGGTTGTTGTACGCGCCGGATTTTTGTCGTACGCTGGCGGCATGGGTAAAATGAAAATTCCTGCCACCGGCCAGGGCTTTCTTGGCGAAATCATGGTCCACAAAATCTCCCGCGCCGTGGGGGTGGTGGAAAGCGTGGTGGAAGCCAGCAACGGCTGGCCGCCGCAAATTGTATTGAAGCTGCCGGACGGATCCGTGAAAAAGGGCCGCCTGAGCGATTTTCGGGACCCCAGCGCCAAAGAACGCGCGGCCATCAACCCCGCATAACTCCGGTTCAAAAAAACTAAACGCAGAAACGCGGAGAACGCAAAGACGTGCCTTTGATAAAAACGTCACCGGTCTTTTTTGCCAAAGCAGTTTCCGTCTTCGTCAAGAACCGAACCATCCGGCAAAACATCCACAGGTAGGCACAAAGGGGAAGTCGTTTTTTGGGGGATTCAATCATTTCACAACCCAGATTTTCCCGTTTCAAACTTTGTGCCTTTGTTGCTTTGTTGTTAACCCCGAAATTTTCCCCGCGTTTGTAGGAGACGAGGTGACGAGACTCAAATTAAATAAAATAGAGCCTCCTCACGTCGTCTCCTACAGACTTAACGGGAAAAGAATTGTCGCGAAGCGACACCGGAAATTAGCCAGCTACGAAGTGGCTGGTCTTGCGTCAAAGCATTTTATGCGTCCTGAAGGGACGCTGGATTTCCCCCCGTCCCGTCAGGACGGTTTTGTTTTTGCATCCTGCACCCGGCACGTTGTGCAGGCTAATTTCCAGCGTCGCTTCGCGACACGTCGAATGCGCCCGGACATTCTTTACCCGCAATAAACGTCGAAGAGTCCCCCTAAAAACTTTTCCTCCTCTGCGCCTCTGCGTTTATTTTTCGGAGCTATGACGCTTCACCGCTTCACATACCCATTGGCCTTGAACCACGTGACGGCATCGCTGAAGGCCTCTTCAGGCGGGGTCTGCGGCAGGCCGAGTTCGCGGATGGCTTTGGCGGGATCGTACCACATTTTGTACCTGGCCATGCGCACACCAGCCAGCGTGGCTCGCGGCGCTTTGCCGGTAAAGCTGGCGATGTGTTCGCTCACCTCGGCCACTCGCAACGCCAGCCAGTAGGGCATTTTTGTTCTGGGGGCGCGCAGGCCGGTGATTTTTTCCAGCGCGGCGAGGGTTTGCGCCATGGTCCAGTTGCCCTGCTGGTTGCCCAGGATATAGCGATGGCCATACTGGCCTTTTTCCGCCGCGAGGATGTGTCCCAAAGCCACGTCGCGCACATGAACCCAGTTCAGGCCGGTGTCCAGATACGCGGGCAGCCGGCGGTTCAGGAAATCCACAATGACCTGTCCGGTGGGCGTGGGCTTCACATCGCCGGCGCCGACGGGCGCGGAGGGATTGACGATAATGATGGGCAGGCCCTTTTTGCGGAACAATTCCATGGCCACGGCTTCGGCCTGGAACTTGGAGCGTTTGTAATCGCCGCTCAACTGGTCTTCGGTCACGACGTCCGCCTCGGTGGTGGGCACGACCGAGCCGTTGGAGGCCGATGGCAAGCCGATGCAGCCCACAGTGCTGCAATAGACGATTTTGCGGCAACCGGCCTTGCCGGCGGCTTCGATGACATTGCGCGTGCCCTCGACATTGACGGCGTACATGGGGGCATAATCGCGCATCCACAGGTGATAGCTGGCAGCCAGATGAAAGCACCAGTCGCAGCCGTCGAGTTCCCGCTCCAGGAGCCGCTGGTCGGAGAGGTCGCCCTCAACGCGGTCAAATTTTTGGCCGAGCAGGGCGCGGGTTTCGGAGCCGGGACGCAGCAAGGCCTTGACGCGATGGCCCCGCGCCAGAAGTTCGTGGACAAGATTGGAACCGATAAACCCGCTTGCGCCGGTGACAAAACATTTCATGTTGCCTTGAGAGACGGGCTTACTGATAGGGCATCATTGTGAAGAATTCCATCAAAATGTTTGGCACGCATCGGGACACTGTCCTTGAAAGGGAGCGCGGATTGTCCCAATCCGCAGCGCGTGGACAGCCAGAAGGTTTTGCCACAGTAGCAACGCATCCAGTCTTGGCGGCCTTGCTGCGAGTTGGGACAACTCGCGCTCCCTACACACCGTGAGCAAAAGTCTCATTAATAGACCGCCTGGGCCGGGTGTTCAGCAGAAGCCAGTCATATTCAACCGCTTTTGGCGGTTTGGGTTTGTGCCAATTATTTTACTTTCGCCCACTTGACTTGGCTGGCCCGGTGGTAAAGAATTTCAGCGTTGTATGCCGGCGAAAAACACCGCTCGTAAAAAAATTAGCCGCGCCGAGCAGCGCGAGCTTGATACCAAGATAGAGTTTATCGAGGGACTGGTGCGGCGCGATCCCAACTACGTGGATGCGCTCCAGATTCTTGGCGACCATTATACCCAGCGCGGACGCATCAGCGAGGGTCTAAAGGTGGATGAGCGTCTCGCGCGGCTGGAGCCGGGAAATCCGCTCGTGTTTTACAATCTCGCGTGCAGCTATTCGCTCTCCGGGGAATTTGATCAGGCCGCCACGGCCCTCGAAAAAGCCGTCCAGTTGGGTTACCGCGATTTCGACTGGCTCGCCAAGGACCCGGACCTGAAACCGCTCCGTTCCCACACTGCCTTTGATGATCTGAAGGTGAAAATCCGCCAGTTGATCTCCAAGTCTCCCAAGTCCCGCTGACGCGCCCGCCATGAACGTCACCGTCCGTGGACGCGCCCAGCCTTTTCGCACTGTCACCTTCGACGTCAAAACGAATTCCGTCCGGCTCATTGAGCAGCGGTTGTTGCCGCATGAGTTCAAGATTATCGGCACCAGGGATTTTCGCGAGACCGCCCGCGCCATTACCGACATGATTGTACGCGGCGCGGGTGCAATTGGCGCCACGGCGGCCTACGGACTGGCGCAGGGCGCGCTGGCCTTTCGCGGTACTGACCTGGGAAAATTCCGGAACCACATTGAGATCGTCCATAAAACCCTTGGCACAGCGCGGCCCACGGCAGTGGATCCGCTGAACGCGATGCAGCAAGTTCTTCGCGCGATGAGCAAAGGCGAAACCATCGCCGAGAAACAATCCCTCGCGCTCGCCGCCGCCGAGGAATTCGCGAACGAAGATGTGCAGCACTGCGCGGAAATCGGCTGGCACGGCGCGAAGTTGATTCGCCACGGCATGAACATTCTCACGCACTGTAACGCCGGCTGGCTGGCGTTTGTGGACATTGGCACCGCCACCGCCCCGCTGTATGCCGCGCAAGGGCAGGGGAAGCGCTTTCATGTCTTCTGCGACGAGACGCGCCCGCGTTCCCAAGGGGCCACGCTGACCGCATGGGAACTCGCCCAGCAGAAGATTCCGCATCACATCATTGCCGACAACGCCGCGGGCCACTTGATGCAGCGCGGTGAAGTTGACCTGGTGATTATGGGCAGCGACCGCGTGCTGGGCCGTACCGGCGAAGTCGCCAATAAAATTGGCACCTACACCAAGGCGGTTTTGGCCGCGCGCCACAAGATTCCCTTTTACGTGGCCATCCCGCTTTCGACGATTGACTGGAACCTGAAACGCGGCTTTGACATCCCAATTGAAGAACGGCACGAGGGCGAGGTTCTGGGCGCGTGGGGAATTGTTTCAACTCCGAACTCCGAACTCCGAACTCCGAACTTAACCCAGCGCGCCTATGTGCGCGTGGCGAACCCGGCCAGCCCGGCCCGCAACCCCGGCTTTGACGTGACTCCGGCCGAACTGATCACGGGCATCATCACGCCTGCTGGAATTTTCCAGCCCAAGGAACTTTGGAAACACCGCCGCAAACTGGGATTTGCACACTGAAAGTATCACTTTCCCTGCCCGGCTCGACTTTGACCGGCTTCGGGGGCAAAATCCCAGGCATGGCAGACGAAAATTCCAGGCGCATCGAAAAAATTGAATCGCACGTCGCGCATCTTGAGCATCAGGTTGAGCAGTTGAACGGCGTCGTGATTGAACAGGGCAAATTGCTGGAGCGTCTAAAAAAGGAAGTTCAGCGCCAGTCCGCCGCCATGCAGACGCTGGAACTGGACCACATCAAGTCGAACCAGCAAAAGCCGCCGCATTACCAGTGAAGATTCCGCGCCTCAGCCACCTCTGCCCCTGAAATCACAGTGATTGAGATTTGATTTGGCGGTTTGTATCGTGCGCCCATGTCAGCGCCGGAAATCCATCCCTCGCCGCTTGCCGCGCCCGTTACGTCAGTTTGGGGCGTGGGCGAGGAACGTGCGAAACTGCTCGCGCGGCTGGATATTTTCACCGTCGAAGATTTGTTGTTGCACAAGCCGCGCCGTTACGAGGACCGGAGAAAATTCCTGGCCATCCGCGATTTAAAATTGAAAGAGGCCGCCACTGTGCGTGGAAAAATTGTGGCCGCCGGCGTCAAGCGTTTCAAGAAGGGCACGCGCTCGATGTTTGAGTGTGTGTTTGACGACGGCACGGCGCGGCTGCATTGCCGCTGGTGGCAGGCGCAACCCTGGATGCCGGACTGGTTCGCGGTGGGACGCGAGTTCCTGGTCTTTGGCAAACCGGAGTCGCTCAAGCCGCGCACCATTGATCATCCGGAAACCGAACTCGTGGAGCCGGGTGACGATGAATTCATCCACGTCAACCGCATCGTGCCCGTGCATCCGTTGACAGAGGGGCTGACAGCGCGGGTAATGCGCACGCTGGTGTGGCGCGCATTGGAAAAATATGTGGCCGCGTCCCGTGAGGGCGCGGCTGTCTTCCCGGAGTGGCGGACTGCTGACAATAAATTAGCCGCGCTCCCACGGGGCGCGGCTACAATGCCGACCCGCGCCAACGCGGTTCACATGATTCATTTTCCCGAGGAACTGACAGACGTGGAAATCGCGCGGCAGCGGCTGGCTTTGGATGAATTCGTGGAACTACAAACGCAAATCCAATCGCGCCGGAAAAAATTTGAGGCCAGCGCCAAGGCCCTGCCGTGTGGCGGCGATAACCGGCTGATGAAACCGTTTCTCGCCGCGCTCGGTTTCAAGTTGACCGATGCACAAACTAAAGTTCTCCGTGAAATCCGCGCGGACCTGAGCGGCGCGCATCCAATGCGGCGTTTGCTGCAAGGCGATGTCGGTGCGGGCAAGACAGCGGTCGCGGCCTGTGCGGCGTTGATGACGCTGGAAAGCGGTTTCAACGTGGCGCTGATGGCCCCGACGGAGATTCTAGCGGAACAACACTTCAGGAATTTTTCCAAATGGCTTGAGCCGCTGGGCGTGGCGGTGGAACTGCAAACAGGGAGCAGGAAAACGTCCAACAGCGAGTTGGCTGGCCATCCCGCATCCCGCATCCCGCATCCCGCATCCCTTTTCATCGGCACTCACGCTCTGCTCACCAGCGGCTTTGATCTGCCGCGCCTGGGGTTGGTCATCATTGACGAGCAGCACAAGTTTGGTGTGGCTCAGCGGGAAACGCTGGTGCGGAAAGGAAATTACCCGCATCTGCTCGTCATGACGGCCACGCCCATTCCGCGCACGCTGGGCCTGACGCTTTACGGTGATCTTGACGTTTCGATAATGGATGGAATGCCGGGCGGACGCGGCGAAATAAAAACCTTTGTGCGCACGACGGAAAAACTGCCGAAGGTTTTTCATTTCATCCGCGAAAAAATTTCCCTGGGCCGGCAGGCTTACATTGTTTACCCACGTGTCGAGGTGGCGGACACGGACAAGGACATCAAGGCGGTGACCAAGGAATTTGAAAACGTCCAGCGCGCGCTGTCGCCCTTCAAAGTGGGCCTGCTGCATGGCCGCGTGAAACCGGCGGACAAGGAACAGGTGATGGCGGATTTTCGCGCGAACAAAATCCAGGCGCTGGTCGCCACGTCGCTCATCGAGGTGGGTGTGGATGTGCCGAACGCGAGCGTGATGCTCATCGAGAATGCGGAGCATTTCGGGCTGGCGCAATTGCATCAGTTGCGTGGGCGCATCGGGCGTCCGCCTCCGCCCGGCTCCGGCGCGGCAAGCGGCAAGCGCGAGAGTTTTTGCATCTTGATTTCAGACGCGCAAAACGAGGAGGCCCAGGCGCGGCTCAAAATCCTGGAAGAGACAAATGACGGCTTCAAAATCGCCGAGGCGGACTTGAAATTGCGCGGCCCGGGCGAATTGCTGGGCCAGCAGCAGAGCGGCGCCATGAAACTGCGTTTCGGCGATTTGGTGGAGGATTTACCGTTGATCCGGCAGGCCAGGGAACTGGTGGCAAAAAATTTGTGACCAACGGAGCGCGGCATTTATGCCGCTTCGACATGGCATCGCAAATTAGCGGCGAAGCGGGGCCGAACCTCGGCTTGGCATGAAGCCCGCACTCCGAAGACAAATTCGGGCACTGCCATCCGCCTGCAAAACTGGACTTTTAAGCCGGCTGGCGTAAGTTTGGCAGTATGAAAACCCTCCATGCCATCCTCACGACCGCAACCGCCATGGTTTTGCTCACGGGTTGCAGCAACAACGCCAGTCCGGGAAGTGCGAGTGCGACTACGAGCACGAATCCGGCGGACATCAACAACCCGCTGGTGAACGCCAAACGGACGGCGGACAAGACGCTGGACGTGTCCTACTTGAACCAGGCGGTCCAGTTGTTCAACGTGCAGGAAGGACGTTACCCAAAGACGCTGGACGAACTGACGCCAAAATATGTTTCGCAACTACCCACCCCGCCCCTGGGATATAAACTAGATTACGACGCGACCAAGGGCGAAGTGACCGCAGTGCGCCAGTGAACTGAAACGCTTGGAAGCCAAAAGATTCGGGAAGGACAAAGATTTTTCCGTCCATTCCTCATGTTTGGGAAAGTCTGTTGGAATCCTCGGTTCAGTTTTCAGAGCGTCAGATACCGCAGCACCTGCACCTCGCGCTTGAAAACGAGTTCGATCGAGTTGCCATCGAAGACCCAGTTCACCGGGCAACGGTCGCGATCATAATAGTCCCACATCACTTTCCCATCGGAGGGCCGGATGCGGATGATGTGCAGGAAAGCGGGCTTTTGCATTGAGGCCGTCATGTCGTTCATCTCATCCTCGTCCCTTGGATTCGGGTCGTAGGAATCAATGACGTAAATAAACTTCCCTGACAGGTAGGAAACATAGCCGCCCGGCTTGATGCTCCACAATATCTTGCCGGCCTTGGGATCAATCTTGGACAAAACGGCTTGCGTATCCCGGTTCACGTCAATCTGGCGCGAATACTTGATGTCGTCTGGATTACCGGTGGTGGTGTTGACATAAACATTGTCCTTGTCGTCAAAAAACAGACCGACGACTCCGACTGACGGCAACCGCCAGCGCGCATTGCCCGAATTCAAGTCATAGGATGTCAGCACGGCCTGGTCGAAGACGTAGAGCGTGTCCCCGTGTTCCACGCACGGGCCTGCGCCATAACGTGACTCTCCGCGCGAAAGTCCGCCGCCACCTTCGGATGAAACGGTATAAGTGAGAGACGCGTCCCACAATTTCTTGTTGGACTTGTCGAGCACGGTCACGGATTTGCCGGCCGCAATGACATTGACGGTTTTCAAGACAAACAACTGCGGCGGCCCAATCACTTCGCCGGTCCAATCGGGTGAGCTGCCGTCCGGCAGATGCACGGTGACTTTATAACGGCTTTGGTCCTCGGTAACGTTGCCACCGGTGCCACCGCCGGCGTTGCGTTGCATGTCATTCAAAATTTCGTTGGCCGCCTCGCCCGTCTGGCTGGCATTCAGATTGCCATCGAGCACTGACTTTTTCGGCGGCGCTTTCATCGCCGAGCGGGTAACCATGTTTTCTTCAAGCATCTGGACGCCAAATTCCACGAAACCGGTTTTCCCCGGAACGAGCTGAAATTGTTCCGCGTCGGCTGGCGGCCCTTTGGAACCCTTGGGATGCGGATGCTTGGGATCATCATTGAGCGCATCTTCAAGTTGCTGCTCGTGCCGCGCGTTGCTCAATACCGCGGGCAGCGCAATCCGCCCCTGTATGTTCAGATTCTGCGCCTGCGCCTCAACTTTTTTAGGGTCCAGCGGCTGATCGCCTATGCCACCACCATTGCCGGGCAGGCCGGCCCCGCCACCGCCGTCATTTTGCGCGATAACAGTCGCAGCTCCCGTGGGGCCAAATTGTTCAATGCGTGAATCGCCGCTGGTGAGGCTGATGTGGGTGACGGATTGTTCGCCAATCATCTGCAGTTCGTCACCAGTCTCGACCAGTTCGCCGTCGGCTTCAGGCAGGGTGATTTCGCGCGCAGCCTTGCCAGTATCCCAGTCGTAACGCGTCAGTTTTTGCCCGCTGCCCACCCAGATATTTTGGCCGGAAACGAGCAATCTCATTTCGGACTGCAAATCCTGTCTTGCTTCTCTTTCAATATCGTCCGCGTTTCGATGCGCCTTAAAACCATTGCCTTCATTCAACCGGGCATCTTCTTCGTATGCGGCCTTGATGGCGGCGTCAATTTCCTGCTTGGTTATCAGTTCATCCGACCAAACCGGTTTCTTCGTTTTCAAGTCATATCGCGCCAGCGTGCCGCCATGAAGAAAAACGATTTGGTCCTTGTCCTTGCCGACGAGCTGCGAACGCCCGAAGTAACCGCGGTCAGCATCTTCGAAACGCACGGAAAAATAAGGATGCGGCACCGAGCCGAACCACGCGTACCAAATCCACAGGCCAAAGAACAAGACAACCGCGCCGATAAGCCCACCCATGATCAAGCCGGTCTTGCGCCAAAACTGCCCCTCGACCAGGTCCTTGCGTCCGGCAAAGACCGGTACGTTCAAGTGTTGCGCTTCGGCCTTGCCCTTGCACAGCGGCGAGCAAAAGTACCCGAACATTTCCATGCACTTGGGGCAAATCGGCTTGTGGCAAACGGCGCATTGTTCCGTGGCGCGTTCGCGGTGTTTGGCGCAAAATTTGGAAGCTGCTGCCGTTTCCTGGGTCGCCGCAGCCTGGGCAGCCGGGGCGGCTTCGTGCGAAATTTTCAGGCGCGATGCGGGAGCGGGTGGAGGAGGTGGCGGTGGTGGCGGCGTAAATTGACCGCCGAATTCCTGCCGGATGAGTTCGTTGACAAAATCCGAGGCATCCAGTCCGCAGGCCGGGCAAACGAACTTCACCGGGTTTTGCAGCATTTCCGGCGTGGCGTCAAAGGCGTATTTCGCGCCGCAGGAGCATTGCAGTTTCATGGTGCGCTAGGGTTTGGGATTCAATAGCACAACGCCCGGCGCCTCGGCGAGCGAAAACGGAAGTTGCGGCGGGCTGAATTGCACGCTGCCGTCGCACATTAGAAAATTCCCGCCGTATTTGTGATGGTTGTTGCCCGGCGGTTTGCCGTCGGAGGAAAAGACCATTTCGCCCGCGCGTTTTGGCTCGGTGTTTACCTGCCGGTCGGACATCAGCGGATTTTCCGGCACATCAAGCCGCCGGCCCATGAAATAGGAGTAGCTGATTTTGTATTTGCGAAGCGGTTCGCCGGACGGTATCTGCGAGTCACGCCCGCCCGGACAGATGAAGATGGAAGTGTCCGCCGTGTATTTGGGGACCAGTTCATCGAGAACGTCCTCGGATGTCACGGCATTGGTGTTTTGCGGCAGGGCGCCCTTGAAATCGTTCGCGTAAATCTGCATGGCCAGGTAGATTTTCTGCAGGTTGTCGGCGCACAATTTTTGCTGCGTGCGCTGGTGGCTGGCCGAGCCGAAACCGTAGAGCATGGCCGACATGATGCACAGCAGCGCCAGCGTAATGAGCAGCTCAATCAACGAAAAGCCGTTCCGGGGAACGTTCATAATAATTATTTAACCCAAACTAGCGCGAAAGACAATGGAAAGTCGGCTTGGAAAGTCGCAGGACATCGGAGTTCAGCCCCGGACTGCACCAGACGCAGACACGCCAAGGACTGAACTCCGCGGCGATAAAAACCATTTTTCGCTCGCCTTGCGGCGGGCCAGCGTGAAAAATCTTTTCTTTCGTCATGTCTGAAAAAATCGTCATATTGGATTTTGGTTCGCAGTACACGCAGGTCATTGCCCGGCGCGTGCGCGAGTGCAACGTCTATTCCGTCATCGTCCCCTTCAACATCCCCGCGCCGGAGCTCGCCGCGATGAAGCCGAGAGGCATCATTTTATCGGGCGGTCCTTCCAGCGTGTATGCGGCGGATGCGCCGTTGCCGGACAAAAACATCTTCTCGCTGGGCGTACCCATGCTGGGCGTGTGCTATGGCGTCCAGATTTTTGCCCATTTTCTCGGCGGCCGGGTTGAGAAATGGCAAAAGCGGGAATATGGCAAGGGCACGCTGACAGTTGTGGACCGGTCGTGTGCGCTGTTCCGTGATTTGCCCGAAAAGCTCCAGGTCTGGAACTCGCATGGTGATAAAATCACCCGCCTGCCAAAAAACTTTTTGGTCGTGGGCACGACGGAAAACTCCGATTACGCGGCGATGGAACATCGGGAGAAAAAGCTGTTTGGAATCCAGTTTCATCCTGAAGTCGTTCACACACCACGGGGCCGCGAGATTTACAGCAACTTCGTCCACAACATTTGCCGCTGCGGCAAGAGCTGGACGATGCGCAATTACCTGGAACAGGCGGTGGAAGAAATCCGCGCGCAGGTCGGCTCGGAGAAGGTGATTCTCGGCCTGAGCGGCGGCGTGGACTCGAGCGTGGCGGCGGCGCTGTTGCACAAGGCCATTGGCGACCAGCTTACCTGCATTTTTGTCAATAATGGCGTGCTGCGCGCGCGCGAGGCGGAAGTGGTGCAGCAGGTGTTTGGAAAAAATTTCCAGATCAAATTGCAATACGAAGACGCCGCAAAACTTTTCCTGTCCAAGCTGAAGGGCGTGACCGATCCCGAACGCAAACGCAAAATCATCGGCAAAACATTTATCGAAGTCTTCGCCGCCGCCACCAAGCGCGCCGGCCAGGCAAAATTTCTTGCGCAAGGAACGTTATATCCCGACGTCATCGAGTCCGTGCCCATTGGCGGCAACCCCGCCGCGCTCATCAAGAGCCATCACAACGTCGGCGGCCTGCCCAAGAAGATGAAATTCAAACTCGTCGAGCCGCTCAAATGTTTGTTCAAGGACGAAGTGCGGTTGCTCGGCGAAGAACTGGGCTTGCCCAAGGAAATTGTCTGGCGGCAGCCGTTCCCCGGGCCTGGCCTGGCCGTGCGCATCCTCGGCGAAGTCACCCCTGCGCGCTGCGAAATTTTGCGCAACGCCGACGCCATCGTCGTCGAAGAAATGAAATCGAGTGATTGGTATTACAAGATCTGGCAGAGCTTTGCGGTGTTGTTGCCCGTGCGCAGCGTGGGTGTGATGGGCGACGAACGCACCTACGACTACACCATCGCCATCCGCGCCGTGGAATCGCAGGACGGCATGACCGCCGACTGGGTGAAGCTGCCCTACGACCTGCTGGAGAAGCTCGCCAGCCGCATCGTGAACGAGGTGAAAGGCGTGAACCGCTGCGTCTTCGACATCACCAGCAAGCCGCCAGGGACGATTGAGTGGGAGTAGAGCCGTCGGGAAATTCATAAATAATGAATACAAAGATCGACGATCTCCTAATGAGTCGCTCGTCTTTGAGAATAGCCCACGGCTTTAGTCGTGGGTTCTTGTTCGCATAAATCCTATAGTCCCGTCGGGGACGAAAGAATCGTCCTGCCGTCCTTATCAGGACTTGCTTTTCCTACATGTTAGTCCCCAGCCTTGAAAGGCTGGGCGATTCCCCAAAATACAAGTATGGATACGCCAATCAAAAGATGTGTCCGCCTTTAGACAAAAAATGCAGACGGTGACGCTTAATGTAGTGAATCGCGTGAATGGCGGTCGCCAGCATGAAATGGCCGGAAGCGCCGGTTGGGATCAGTGGCTCGCGCGCCATGCGCCGAAGCTGCTGCTCTTTGCCCGGCAGCAGGCCCGTTGCGAGGCGGATGCCCACGAACTGGTGCAGGACGCCGTTGTGGAAGCGTGGCGGCGGCAGGCCGATGGCTCACCACCCGCGCCGGGACTGGTCTTTGGCCTGATTCACCGGCGGGCTATTGATCTGGCGCGGCGCAATGACCGCCGCGTGAACCGGGAAACAGCCGTGCACGAAACCGCAGTGGTGTGGTTTGCGCCGGAAATCGAGGACCGCGAACGTGCACGGCTGTTGCAGGATGCCTTGAACCGGTTGCCGGTGGCGCAGCGCGAAGTAGTGACGTTGAAAATCTGGGGCGGTTTGACCTTTGCCGAGATTGCCGAAGCGCTGGATATCCCGGCCAACACGGCGGCATCGAGATACCGTTATGCGCTGGAGGAACTGCGCAAAATAACCAAAGAAGTTTTTGTGTGATGCAAGATGAACTGGGCAAGCTGGAAGCCGGATTGCGGCAAATTCCGCCGGCAGCAGCGCCACCGGAGTTGATGGAACGGCTGCGCGCGGCAACGGCGGGAATGCAAGCGGAAGACCGGCCAGCGTGGCGCCGGATATTCCGCTGGGACGAATTGTTCATCGGTTGGCGAGGACTGGCGGCGGGTGCGGCGGCGGCGATAGTTGTGCTCGGGTGGCTGGCGTGGCATCCAGCGACCAAACCGGGAAAAATTAATCTGGCTGATTCGCCGGGGACCAAAGTAAACGCGGTGCAGGTGGGCCATTCGCTGGTGGCGTCGTTTGACACGGTGGCACAAGTACCCGGCGGCGAACCGGTGCGTTTCCGGTGCCGGGAATGGCAGGATGACGTGGTGATCCATGACGATGCGCACGGGATGGTGATTTCAAAAAGCACGCCGCGGGTGGAAGTGGTGCCAGTGCGCTTTGAAACATATTAACAACCTGAAAATTTATAAACGTATGAATGCAATATTTAACAGCCGGGCCGGCATTCTCGCCTTGGTTTTACTGGGCGGTCTTGCCGCCGTTTCAGTTCTGGCCGACGACCGTGCGCCCAAGGTGGTGGTGACAGCCAGCCCGGACGCCAATGGGACGCCAAAGGCCGAACAACAGCTCTTCTTCCTCACCACTCCGTCTGATGGCCAGCCCGCCCGCCGGACAGCGGCATGGCTCGGCGTGGGTGTCACGGAAACCTCAGAGCCGTTGGCCGCGCAATTAAGCTTGAAGCCGGGCGAGGGGCTGGTGGTGAATTTTGTTGCCAGCAACAGTCCCGCGGCGCTGGCCGGATTGCAGAGGAACGATGTGCTGGTGGATTTGGACGGGCAAATGCTCGTGGATGGGACGCAGTTGCGCAAGCTGGTGGAAATGCACGCGGAGGGCGACAGCGTGAAAGTGACGTTTTACCACGCGGGGAACAAGCAAACGGTTTCCGCGAAGCTCATGAATCACATTTTCAACGAACCTTCGACAGATCCGGGCAGTTTTCCTGGCAACCTCAGGAATCTCCGGTTGGATTTGCACGACCTGCCGGGTGAGTACGGCTTGGACAAACAGGCCATGCAGGCGCAATTAGACGTTCAAATCAAGCAGGCCATGCAGGCGGCACAGAAGGCGATGCAGGAGGCGCGGGAATCTCTGAACGGCACCGATGGCGCGAGCCGAAAGCTGGAGATTATTCGTAACAGGCTGGGTGATCTTGCGGCAGGCGGGATGAACTTGGGCAAGGACTCAACCGTGATCGTAAAAAACGAAGGCGAAGCGGTGCGGACCATGGTGAAGAAGGATGAAACTGGCATCTATGTCATTGTCGCCGACCCGGCCAGTCACCTGACCGCGCATGACCAGGACGGCAAGCTGCTCTTCGACGGCACGATTGATTCGCCAGAGCAACAGGAAAAAGTTCCCAAGGCGGTCTGGAAAAAAGTTGAGCCGATGCTAAAGCAAATAGATCAAGATCCCGCCGCTGACAGCGAGCCTGCACCCAAAGAGCATACGCAGGCAGAGTGAACCGGTTTTGAGTTTCATTCCCCAATAATTTTCACCAGCACGCGCTTGCGGCGGTTGCCGTCGAATTCGCCGTAGAAAATTTGTTCCCACGGGCCGAAATCGAGCTTCCCCTTGGTGACGGCGACGACCACTTCGCGGCCCATGATTTGCCGTTTCATGTGTGCGTCAGCGTTGTCTTCGCCGGTGCGGTTGTGATGATATTGAGACGTCGGCGCGTGGGGCGCGAGTTTTTCGAGCCAGACTTCGTAATCATGCAGAAGGCCGTCTTCGGCGTCGTTGATGAAGACGCTGGCGGTGGGATGCGTTGCCATTTTGCCACCTGCAAATTAAGGCCTTGCGTTGCCCCTACCCCCACCTCTGGAAGTGTAAACAGGCGTCTCCAGACAAGCCAGTCAGCCTCGGTGAACATATCCGTAAGCGGCGTCTGGAACTCCACCTATTGCAGAGCCAAGTGGCTGAAATTCTGGGAGCCAATCGCATTTCCGTGCAGAACTGGGAACGCGGTATTTACAAGCCCGGCCCCACGTTTGTCGCAAAAATTATCCAGTTTCTTAGCTACGACCCGAAAGCCGAGGCGTAATCATTCCCCAATGATTTTAACGAGGACGCGTTTGCGACGGTTACCGTCGAATTCGCCGTAGAAAATCTGTTCCCACGGGCCAAAATCAAGCTTCCCTTTCGTGATGGCGACGACGACTTCCCGGCCCATGATTTGCCGTTTCATGTGGGCGTCGGCATTGTCCTCGCCTTTGCGATTATGCTGGTATTGAGACGTGGGCGTATGGGGAGCCAATTTTTCAAGCCAGACATCATAGTCATGCAGCAGCCCATCTTCCGCATCATTTACGAATACCGCCGCCGTTATGTGCATGGCGTTCACCAGACAGATGCCCTCGTTCACTCCGCTTTTTTTGACAAGTGCCGCGACCGTATCAGTGATGTTGACGAAGCCCCGGCGGCCCGGAACCTCAAACCAGAGGTGTTCGGTAAGGAATTTCATGTTCATTAGCGTTGCTCGTTAAGACCAAATGTTCAACCCTTTTGTGGGACGCAAAGGGTAACTTGAAGGTGAAAGTGCGTTGGCGCTGTGCAATACTCCCTTCAGGGCTATCGCTGTCGCCATCAGAAAATGGTCTTGTTCGCCCTCACAGGAGGCAGTAGCCCTGTTGGGTATTGCACAACGGCAAATCCGTGTCTCCCGCGCTCATATTTCGACCGACCGCTATCGCCGCAAGTCGTTGCCTACGAGCATTAAAACGCTTGGCGACTTGATTCAAATTAAGAGATTTGAGAAGCGGCTTACACTTTGGCAGGTTGCACAGAGAATGGGAATTCCCACCGCCCAGGTTCGGGCGTGGGAGCGCGACGATGACAAACCTAACGAGCAGCAAACGGAGCAATTGGCAAAATTTTTAGACTTTATGCCGACATTTCATCTAACCATTCCAACGGCTTAACCAGCTTTTGGCTTTTTTAGCCGCCTCTCTTTGGAGAGGTTGCTCGCGCCTCATGCTGCCGGCTCTTGACTACCGCCGCCGGGCGTCCTGCAACTGTTCTGCCTCTTTGATCAGCGGCCACAAATCAATCTCCATGGCTTCGGTGATGCGCAGCAGAGTGTCAAGCGTAGGCCTGCGCAGTTCATGTTCCACGCGGCTGATCATTGAATGCGACAAACGGGCGCGCTTGGCGATGATGTTCATCGAAAGCCCGCCAGCAACCCGCTTTTCGCGCAGCAGGCGGACAACCGTTGAGCAGATGACATCAGGCTTTGATTTTGCCACCGCATAGCAATAGCGCAAAAAGGGCTTGACACGCTATGTGCCTATAGGCACAAGTGGGGCGGGAATCTTGAAAGGATTCATTGGAAACAACCAACTGGCTAAACCGAAATCAAAAACCGCACACACGAAAGGAAATAACCGCCTATGCTCTACCTCGCGCTCATCTTCATCCCGCCCGTATATTTCATTTCACGAAAGAAATGGGGCGGCCTCGTTCTCAATTCCGTTTTCTACGGAATCGCCTGCTTTTTCGTTGCGACCATCGCATTGTTTTTCTTGGCCGTTCCATTTTGGATGCTCTCCGTTGGCCATGCTTGCTTTGTATACAAGAGAGAAGCGGCAGAGCGTCACGCTGACCTCATCGCCACTAAAATGGCTGAAAAAATCGCAGCAACTGCGTCCCAAAACAAACAATCCTGATTCCGCAATTCACATCCAGACATGAAAAAGACCCTTCAATTCGCACTGGTGTTCATATTCGCCTTAGCCCTGTCAAGCGGCTGTGTCAGCGACAACGGCAAGTTTGTGGAACCCACTGCCAGTTTTATACCCAAGTACACGTATGCCATTCCCTACGACAAACTTTGGAGCGGCATATTAGACGCCCTCGACAAGAACCGGATTACGACCGTGAGCGTGGACAAGGCTTCGGGGGTCATTTCGACCGACTACGTTGCTGGACCCGGAACGTTCATGGTCATCATGGCCCAAAGCACCCGGTACAAATACAACATCACGGCGCGGAATCAGTCTGATGGCACTGTCAGGGTGAATGTGATCTGCAAAGTGGAGAGTTCCATCAACGGTGAGAACGGGGCGAGTCCCTATCGCGATGTCACACCGCAAAACGCCGCACTGGCCAAGAAATTGGAAACGTGGCTTTACGAGCAGATTGAGAAAGAAATCCAATGAAAAGCCATTCAGGGGCTCTACCGAATTCCCTGCCAGAATTCAGATGGCGAAAAGATTTTAAAGATTTTATTGAAATAGTTTGCATACCCCGAAAAAAGGTCTAAAACGGGATAATCAGAAATCTCTTTGACGTCGGTTGACCACGGAACGCGGGCATGAATCATATGAAACCTCAAAAACGGGCAGATTGTCCATCCACCGTCGTTATTTCGCCCCGCGCACTTATTGTCGCGTGGGTTTTATTTTTTACGGCCAACGGACTGGCGCAGGCACCGCCCACTGGCAGCTATCCCACCAACAGGCCACTGGCTTCGTGGACGTTTTTAGACAACACCAATTGGACCAGCGACCAAGGTAGTTTTCCCATCTCGTTCACAAACCTCAATTATTCCATGCTTGGCGACGGCGCATCCCTCGTGGTGGATACAAACCTGCCTGCCTGGTTAAATTTTAATGTCGTTGAGCCATACGCCGGGCCGACAAATCTGATTCTCAATGCGCCAGGAAGTCTCACTTTCTGGTTTGCCCCGGAGTGGGCAACAACAAACGGTGGGCCGGGCAAATGGTCACAACTGATAGACGTTGGCGAATGGAGCTCGAACTCTTCGTACGGCTATTGGGGTCTGTCAGTTGACCCGCCTGGCTCAAACCTTTGCTTTGTGGCGCAGGACGGCGCAGGAAGCACCTACGGTCTTTCGACCCCGATCTTGTGGGCAACAAATTACTTCCATTATGTCGCTTTTACCTATTCCAGCACCAACGTTTCCATGTATGTGGACGGCCAACTGGCGACCAACGATCCCGGTGGCTTGAGCATTTGGCCAAGTTCAACCGCCATTTCAGGCGGCGTATTTTTTGGTTCGGATACGAACGGGCTTATGCAAGCCAATGGACTATTCGACACCATTGAGGCATACAGCTACCCGCTGGCTTCCAATGACGTGCAAACCATCTTCAATTGGGGTTTAAGCTACTATTTGATGAATCCGTTCGATACGGCCATGTTTAATATTGTTTCCGCGCCGTCCAACCCGTCGCCCGGTCCCGCGCCCGACGTGATTACCGGCCAGGGCAATTTGCTCAATATCGGAAGTGCGCCCTGTTTGGGCTATAACACTAATGTTGTCTGGATCACTGACATTACTGCGACGAATTCGCCCGGCGGAACGATGACAGTGACTTTCGGGATTGAAGGCGGCACCAATGGCGTATTTTATGACGTTTTTGCGAATTCCATATTGTCGTTTGGCCCCAATGGTACTAATTGGGCGTGGATGGGACAGGGCCAGTCGTGTCAAATGTACGAATTGACGAACCTGCCGAACACGGATTGCTTTTTGATTTTGGGGACACCCCAGGATAGTTCGGGCTCGGACTTGACCGATGCCTATCAACTGTTGGTGTCAAAGACCAACCCCTACGTCACCAATTCCGACTTTGACGGGATACCAACCGGGTGGGAAATTTTGTTGGGGTTGAACCCCCATATCAGTAATTTCACTTCGCCCAGCCAGCGCTCAAATTATGGCTATACCCCGGCGGACTGGTTGGATGGCATTACCGGAATTCGCAGCGGGGCGATCACCAACGATGCCGAGGGCAATGTGCAGTCAGTTTCACAATAGTCAGGAAGGGCAATTATAAATGAAAACACTGCGAATTTTGGTTTTTAGTTTGCTGGCGGCAGCGATGGCCAGCCACGCCCAAAACACCGACCCTGGCTGGTTTGAAGTTCAGCCGCCGCCGACAGACGTTCAAACGAATTCCTTCCAGTCGCAATATGGATCTGGTGGATACTTTACACAGCAGACGCAAGGTGTGCCCACCGCCCCCATTGCGGAAGCCATCACGCCACAGATTCAAGCGCTAGCAGACGGCTTACAGGACAATCCAACGAACATCTTTAACTACGTGCATGACCACATCAAATTCGTCTTGTATTTCGGTTCCAAGAAAGGCGCGGAATTGACCCTGCTGGAAAAGAGCGGCAACGATTTTGACCAATGCGCCCTGCTGGTAGCCCTGCTTTCGGCGGCAGGCTATTCAAACAATGTTCAATACCAATTTGGCTGGGAGGTGATTCCTTACGACGATCCTTATACCAACAATTACGATCTGCATCATTGGTGGCAGTTGACCTTGAACAACACCGTTTGGACCAACACTGCCAATTATGTGGCTACCCTGGCGAGTACACGGGGTTATCCGCACGACAGCGGCACAAATATAATGGTTTACCAAGATACGGTTGATGCCATCAATGGTTATACGAACAATTTTGTAATGCAACGGGTGTGGGTGGCCTTGACGGCAGGCTCTACTACTTACCAACTTGACCCGGCGTTCAAAATCAGCCTGCCCGTTCCTGTTTTGTCCGGGTTTACCCTGACCAACGCAATGGGCAGCGGCACCGTCAGCAATGATTTGCTGTCAGCCGCCGGGGGCACTGACAATGGAAATTATACTTCAAATCTGGTTGAATCCGCCGTCCGTAACAAACTGACGACTTATACCACCAGTCTCCTCAATTATCTTCAGACCAATGCCCCCACCGCCAGAGTGCAGGATATTCTGGGCGGCTGGCAAATTGTTCCGGCCAATGATTCCATTGATTATAGCAACAATAACCATTTTATAACCGGAACCATCAACGGGATGCCCGTGGTTGGCTGGACCTACGAGCCGACAAATTTGATGTCCACGTTAAGCATAACTTTTGCCGGGACAAATTATGAATGGCTCATTCCGCTACTGCAAGGCCAGCGGCTGAGCCTGACTTTTGGCAGCACCGGCACAGCGCAACTCTGGCAGGACGACAACCTCTTGGTGCAACACACCACGAGCGGGAGCGGCACCACCAATGTCGTATTGGCGGTAACACACCCCATCGGCACTTGGAACGCAGGGGCCAACGTTCTGATACCCAATCCCGCTAACTTTGCCGACCATACCGTCACCAACTCGTATCAAAGCGCCAATGCCAGTTACGCCATTCTTTATGCGTTCGAACCGGATTGGGGCTGGCTGCAACAGCGTGAAAACAAGCTGGACACCTATTTGCAGGAGGGCTACACCAACGGCTCGCGGCAGGTGACCTGCGAAACGCTGGAGATCATGGGCTTGAACTGGATGCTGCAAACGGCTCAGGCCGGAGACATGCTGGCACCGCAGTTGGGCATGTTGCAGCAGTATTTTCATCGCATCGGGCGCATGGCCCAGGAAAGCGGCCATGGCTACTACGTGGATGTTTACATGCAGTATGATGGCGATTTTCCCAGCGGCGGCGACGATGCGGCACATGTCCAGATGGGCACCGATTATTTTGATTTATGGTCATACATCGGGAGCGCCTTTGAACACGGCCTCATCGAACAGTTGCAAAGCACAAATATTGTGGGTGCTTCGACGGTGAAGATGCTGGAAATCGCCAGCACCAACGGACAGGCTGTTTACCTGGCCAGCAGCACCAATTGGACAACCGGTTTTGATGTGAAAAGTCACCTGACTTCGGGCACCTACAGCACAGCTACTTTGAGTGCCATCAGCAGTTACATCAGCCAGGGATGCTATGTCTTGCTACCCGCCAACGGGTCCAACCATGTTACCAGCGCGGCGAGCAGTTGGGCCGGTGACGGCTACGTAGTAAGTCAAGTGACGGCCACAAACCGCCTCATGAGCATGATTGTCGGCGGTGGTTATAATGGCGGCTATTCATCTGATCCTCTGGCGGTGGTGGATCCCGATTACACGCAAACCACCGTCGTCAATACGCCGTCCTATTTTGACCCAGCCCCGATTGATACTCCAGCTCCCAAGACACTCGACCCGGTGGACACGGTGGCTGACACGTTCCAAGTTCAAAACACCGATTTGTCTCTCGGCCAGGCCGAGCCGCGTGGCATCACACTGTCCCGCTATTATGACGGCACACGCCGAAACAGCAACATCGCGGGCATGGCCGACGGCTGGATTCACAACTATTGCATCACGGCCAACAATGTCCCCGCTCCGCAAGCCGGTTTGGGCGGCACCACCCCGGCGCAAGCGGCGTCCATGCTGGTTACGACCGCTGCTGCCATTGCCATGTATAACGGCGGCCAACCCGACGCCAAAAACTGGCTGACCACGGCCTTAATCGCCAAATGGGGCGTTGACCAGCTCACCCGGAACGGAGTGTCCGTCAATCTTGGGCAAGACACCTTGCAATTCGTCCAACAGCCGGATGGAAGTTTTACGCCGCCGCCCGGCTCCACGGCGACACTTTCAGAGAACAGTTCGGCTTACAGCCTGTTGATGCGCCATGGCAACAAGTTCAACTTTAATACAAATGGGCTGCTGACCAACATTGTTGACCAGTACGGCCAGTCTTTAGGTTTAACCTATAATGCAAGCAATTGGGTTTCCACGATCACGGATTGGACAAACCGCCAGTTCATGTTCACTTACAATGGCACGCCACAACGGCTGGCTTCGATTTCTGATGGCATACGCACTGTCAGCTATAGCTACGCCAACACCTACAGTTCGCAAGGCGACCTGGTTTCGTTCACTGACACGGAGGGCAAGACCAGCACTTATGCTTACGACACCAACCACCAAATCATCGCGACGCTGGATGCGTTGAGCCAGATAGTGGTGAGCAACGTTTATGACACTCAGGGGCACGTCAAGACGCAATACACCGAGGGCCAGACCAATAAAATGTCGCAAATTTTCTGGACGGGCTGGCAGACCACGGAAATTGATCCGGCGGGCGGCCAGCAATGCTACTATTACGACGATCTATCCCGGCTCATCGCCCAGCAGGATGCTTTGGGCAATACCAACCAGCTTCTTTACGACGGCCAGAACCAAATCGTCACCAATATTTCACCCCTGGACGAAATCAGCCGCTCGATTTATGACGGCAACCACAACGTGATCCAGACCGTTGACCCGCTCAACAACACGAACCAGTTCATTTTTGACGGCAACAACAATTTGATTGAGGCCGTTGACCCGCTGGGCAACCCGACAACCTTTGGTTACAACGCGCAATTTTCGTTGATTGGCCAAACGAACGGGGCCGGCGATTTTGTGAGTTACGCTTACAACGGAAACGGCACGCTGGCCACCCGCACGGATGCCGGTGGCCAAACCGTTTATGGTTATGATTCATTCGGGCAGTTGAAGACCGTCACCTATCCCAACAATCTTGGCGGAGTCACCAATGTTAACAGCTATCTTGGCGACGTAACCAACCGGATGGACGGGCGCAGTTTTGCCATCGGTTTCCAGTACAACAACCGCCGCCAGCTTACAAACACAATTGCCCCAACAAATGTGACGGTTAGCGTGAGCTTCGATGCTAATGGCAATGTCGCCAGCGTCACGGACGCACGCACAAATAAAACCAGCAATACCTGGAGTCCGACCCGACACCTGCTCACCACCACACTGCCAACCACACCCCAAGGTGCGCCGGTTATTACCAATGGCTACGATTCGCGTGATTGGCTGGTTCGTTCCGCTGATGCGTTGACCAATCCTACACTCTACACCAACGACGTGGACGGACGGCTGGCTTCTGTCGCCGATCCAGTACAGCGTACCGCCCGCTTCACCTACGATAATGACGGTCGAAAGCTCACTAGCGCCAATGCTGGCAATGAAACCAACAGCCAGACTTGGGATTCACGCGGCAGTCTTTTGACTTTCACCGACGGGGCTGGACATATTTCCACACGGATTTACGACGCTGCCGGCAATCAAATCGTGTTGACGAACCGGAATAGCAAGGCGTGGCAGTTTTATTTCGACAAAGCGAACCGTCTGACCAACACCGTCACGCCGCTTGGTCACAGCACCATCTTGGCGTTCAATCTACAGGGGTTGGTATCTAAAATCATTGACCAGATGACCAATCCCACGTCGCTTTACTATGACGCCAAAGGCCGTTTGACCAATTGCGCGGACAATCTGGCTTCCACGTATTACGCTTACGATGCCGACGACAACCGCACGAACATAATCCAGAATGGCCTGACAAACGCGTGGACCTATGATGCCTACGATCGCATTTCGTCTTATCAGGACGCGAACGGAAATCTGATTCAGTATCGGTATGATGCCAACGGCAACTTGACGAACCTCATCTATCCGGGCGGCAAAAACGTCTATTACGCGTATGACACTTTAAACCGGATGACGAACGTGATTGACTGGTCTAGCCGAACATCTAGCATCGCATATGATTTGGACAGCCGCATCACCAGCATTGTGCGCCCCAACGGTTCTTACCGCACAGTCAGCTACGACGCTGCGGGCGAGGCGACGAGCATCATGGAGCAGATGTCCAACGGCCTGCCCATTTCGATCTTCAAATACGCTTGGACGAATACCGGCAGCATGGCTTCGGAATTCATCGCGCCTCTGCCGCACGCGTCAACGGTAACGAACCGGGTGATGACCTATGACGCCGACAACCGGCTGGCGACGTTTCAGGGGCCGACTATGGGCAGCGCTCAAAATGTCGGTGTTGACGCGGACGGGAACACCCTCAATGCGCCGCTCACCAACGACACGTTTGTTTCCTACGCTTACGATGTGCGCAACCGTCTGCTTAACGCGGGCGGGGTGACGAACTTCTATGACGCTGCCAACAATCGCATTGGCCAGAACTATGGAAGCAACGTTACAACCTTTGTGATAAATCCGAACGCCAAATTGCCACAGGTATTGATGCGGATTAAGAATGGAGTCACAAATTATTATATCTACGGACCCGGTTTGTTGTATCAAATCACCGAGGCCGCAACGGGCACAAACACCCTGACCTACCACTATGATTATCGTGGAAGCACAGTTGCCTTAACGGCGGATAATGGCCTCGTTACCGACCGGATTGAATACAGCCTTTATGCGCTTACAACCTATCGTGCCGGAACAAATGATACGCCGTTCCTTTTCAATGGCCGCTACGGCGTAATGACCGATCTTAATGGCCTGCTTTATATGCGGGCGCGGTACTACAATCCATACCTGTGCCGGTTCGTCAATCCTGACCCTACCGGTTTCTCCGGCGGGTTGAATTTCTATGCTTACGCCAATGGCAATCCGGTGAGCCTGTCTGACCCCAGCGGATTCTGCGCTTCCGGCACCACGGGTTCCAGTGCGACGCCTTCAAATTTGAGTAATCCTTATAATTTGGGGCCATCAGAAGGACAATTGTTCGGAAACGGAGTGAACAACATGGTTTCAGGCATCGGGCAATCAATGGGCCAGGGGCTTTACGACCTCTACAACGGAATTAGATCTGCAGTCGGCCTTGGCACGGCACCCGGCTACAGTTGGCAGCAGTCACAGCAACAATATAATCAGATTTACGACCAGATGTATACGATGGGTTCGATGAATACACCAGCGAATCCGGCAGCGACACCCTATGTCGAAGGTGGGCTTGCTGTTTCGTTTACTGCAACGATAATGGCGGGTGGTGGAATGATTTGGGGAGCTGTTGGTGGTGGTACAGCAGTGGACGAAGCATTGCCAGAAGGTGTTATCCAGGTCGGACCTAATACGTACATGATGGAAATTGAGGTTGACGAACCGCTAGTAACGCCTCGTGGTCCTTTGGGACCACTTCCACCCGGAGGCGGGCGAGGACCGCTGGGTCCACCTCCACCTGGTGGTCCTTTGGGGCCATATTCGAATAATTAGCGCATTCATTTCCTGAAAGGTAGCCTTAATCTATAGTCAAAGCTATGAATGAAAAAAATGAGAAATTTGAAAGGATACGTCTACTGTTGTCGAATTATCCGTCTCACTATTGCCTGATTTATCGTGGCAAGGAAAGCCGCGCAGGTGTGGAATTGAAATGGTGTAAAGCCGCATCATCAGACCAAAAAAATCGTGAAGATTACGACTCACTGGCCAGCAAACATAATGAAATTGCGCTAAACGCTTTTAAAAATAAAAGAGATTACTTGTTGAAAGAAAATCCACGGCGTGCAAACTCCAAGGTTCAGAAATGGTGTGGAATTGAAGTCTTAACACAGAAGAAAACGAAGGAGACTTTCGATTCAGCTGACTCCGGTGGTCCACGCTGGTGGCAGTTAGTCATTGGCAGTGGTACGACTCGTGACGCTGGCTATGTTATAGTTACCAGGATATCGGTAAAGGAAACAACTGAATTGCAAGATTGCATCGCTAAAATACAAGACATCATGGCTTAAATTGTGTAATTCATTGACGAGTCATCTGTAAGCGTCACGCTCGGCACCTATTGACAGAGCAACGGCTGGAGTCGTAGAAGTGAGAGGTATTATGCTACGACGTCTATG
>Ga0206843_10032_pt1 | contig 50508 bp, 44 predicted proteins | sample Alteio_BWOrgCont_21_FD_152869 | JGI IMG/M metagenome (GOLD analysis project Ga0206843, IMG submission 152869) | Enriched cells from forest soil in Barre Woods Harvard Forest LTER site, Petersham, Massachusetts, United States -... | ecosystem: Environmental > Terrestrial > Soil > Temperate forest >...
TTTAATCTTCAATAAAAAAGCGGTCATCTTCTCGAAAACCGCTCTGTATCAGACTTTAAGTGGTACGCCCAGTAGGATTTGAACCTACGACCTCTTGGTTCGAAGTCTAAGAATTTATCTTTTTTCTAAATTTTCTTTTTCTTTCTAAGCATTTATAAGCTTCCATTCATGCGGGTTTGGCAAAGTTTTTTCTTTTCCATAAATTTGTTTTTTGTGCTAAAGTTTTATCCGCAAGTTGCCACCAGCTTGCCACCAGAAAAAGTTTAAAGGGTCGTCGAGAATATCGACTGCCCGCATGGTGCTTCTAAAAACCTGGTTTCAATATGCAAGTGATTATAAAGTGAAAAATCAAAAATACAATCTCACGAAGAAACTAATAGAAGACTTAGGTATTTCGGAGAAACGTACCTATTATCGTGATGTTCAAGTAAGAGGACTGTATTTAGATATTACTGCTAGTGGTGTTAAGGTATTTTATGTCAGGCGCACATCTGGTGGTCGATCAGATCGCTTGTTTATCGGAAGATTCCCAGACATTTCTGTCGAACAAGCTAGAGCTAAAGCAATATCCTTTCATGCCGATTTATCGGCTGGACACAGTCAAGTTGAAGAAAAGAGAAATCGCAATGCAGAATTATCTTTATCTGAATTATTTGATTTATATCTTGAAAGACACATGCGCAAGTCACGTAAAACGGCTGAAGCAAGCCGTCAGAATTTCGATAACTGGTTTGCTACTTGGAAGGATAGAAAACTAAGCTCCATTACACGAGAATCTGTAGAAGCATTGCATGCGCAAACAGCCATGGAAAGAGGTAAATATACTGCTAATCGTGCGATTCAACTGCTTAGTGCAATGTATAACAAAGCTATACTGTGGCAGCTCTATCAATTTGATAATCCTACTCGTGGCATTACTAAATTTGCCGAGTTTGCCAGAGAAAGAGTGCTACGAGAAAACGAAATCGGCTTATTCTTTGCTTGTCTAAATGGTTCGTGCTGAATATTGAGCTATTTTTGAGCGAAAATTTGTGCAGGGATGGCAAATACTGGTGCATGGGTAGCAACAGAAATTTTTAATTTATTGATAACCGCCAGCTACCAGCCTAGAGGCTACTGCTTTAACAGGCAGCCGCCATCATAGCTTCCTGTTCTTGTTTTATCTGACGTACCCATTTCCTTAAGTTCCAGGCTGTTACCGCCAGACCTACATTCAGAGTATCGCCAACAGTTCCTTTGTACCGGCAGCGATTCATCCGGTGGTCAGTTTTGAGATGTCCAATAACGGCTTCAATGATATTGCGTTTGCGCTGCAAGCGTTTGAAGTAGGCTTTGTGATGGTCAGGATGAGGGTTTCTTCCTTTTGCCTGGATTGCTAAACGTTTAATTCTGCTGGCTTTATCTGAAAAATTCTTTGTATGGTAACCACGATCTGCACCAAGTTCATCTGGTACATCACCAAAAGTCTTTTCCCAATCTTCTATTGCTGGGTCTAGCGCTTTTACGTCGGCAATATTTTCAGTATATTCCTGATGACCAACGATGAAATGGTTGCTGTCTGCTGACAAACTAACCTTTGCTCCAAATTCATATCTTTTTCCCCGTTTGCCCTTGGCTATTACCGTAGAGTCTGGTTCATGCATACTAAAGACCTTTTCTTTAACATCAAGCTTTTCACCATTAATCCATGCTTCTGCTTGCCTGATTACTCTTCTTACTAATTCACTTTCTTGTTTGAGTTGTTCTTTTATTGCATCAATAGTCGCTTGTTGTGCCTTAGTCACTTTCTTTTTTATTGCGTTCTGTGCTAATTCAGCTGCGTATCTAACTTCCTGAGCATACTTAATCAAATTTTTGGTTGCTTCAGCAATTCTTTCTCTACGCCCTCTGCCTAATTTATTGATTCTAAGAACCTGTTTGCGTATCAATCTTTTAAAATTTCTTACTCCAACGCTTAATCCCTTTGCTTTTAGCTCATTGATCTTTTTTTTAAGGCGGCCCATACCACGGACAAGTAGATTGCTATCGGTTGGATATGCGATGTTCTTTTCTTGGGCAGTAGTGTCAACCAATTGGGTTTTCCTGGATATTCTTCCTTCTTTATACAGTTGAGTTTTGATCAGGTCTTCAATAATTTTCATTCCTTCTTTGCCTATTCTACGTCTGAATTTTGTGATAGTTGAAGGGTCTAGAGGTTTATCTTTTGACCATTCGGACATTTGCCAGTGCAGACCACAGAAATATTTAAAATACATATTCTCACTAAGCATGCCTGCTACTGTTCTATCTGAGAGGTTGTAGAGATGCTTGAGCAGAAGCAAGCCGACCATTAGGTGTACGCACTTAGCTTGGCGACCAGTTTTTTTGAAGAATTTTCGTAGCTGATACTCTAATGTATCCCAGTCAATCCTATCTGCCAGAATGACAAGCTCATGCTCAGGATTAAGATTTACTTTGAGTAGTTCAGAGGCGATAGTAAGCTGGTATGATTCTTTCTTGAGGCTCATGAAATCTCCTTTCTGTGTAATTAAAGTTTTAGTTTTCAATTACAATGATCTCGCAGAAATTGGCTCCGTGAGCCTCGTTCCTATTGATTTGCAAAAAAATTAACATCTGTGCCGGCTACAAGATACACGCACAGCCCGTTTCAATATTTCGCTTAATCCTTTTGGGAAACCTTCCCAAATATTCAGCCTTACAGGGCTCATTTAGCAGCACGAACTAAATGAAGAGCCTAAAGATCAGTTTTATGACTTTATTATGCTTTTAATTCTTACCGGACAACGTAAAAGCAATGTGCTTGCTATGCGCTGGCAAGACATAGATTTGACAGCCAATACCTGGAGCATTCCAGGAGAATTGATGAGGAACGGACAAACAATGACTATTGCTTTGACCGAGATGGAAATCACTATATTGAAGCGAAGGCTAGACCAGAAAACAAACGACTTCGTTTTTCCATCCGTTGGCAAAAGAGGACATTATATTGAACCTAAGCGCCGGTGGAAGGAACTTCTGAAAAGAACAAAAATAGCTGATTTTCATATTCATGATTTGAGGCGCACGCTAGCAACTTACATGGCTAATAGTGGCGCAAATGTAGCATTAATTCAAAGCGCATTAAATCATAAGGATTTGAGGACTACGTTAAAGGTGTATGCCAAGATCGGGAAACGTGCTGAGTTGGAAGCGCGTGTAAAAGCTCATGAACTCATGCTGTCTTCACTGGTAATTGCATAATACGGCTAGATCTTTTTTTTGTTTTACTGATGTTGATGGATGAGTTTTTTTATCTTCTGTCTGTTTCTTTGTTTTATTCCTTTGTTTTTGCCACTGAGATTCAGCCTGGGGATGGTTTGAATCATAAAGCCAAAGAACTATACGGTCATTTTCGGTAAAACTATTGGGATCGGATAATTTTTTTTCTCGTAAAATATCTGCATATATTTTACGTTTACCTTCTTCTTCTTTCCATTCTGCTATGGCTTCAGGATGTTTTGAATCATAATTTCTAAGCCATGCAGCATCTTCTTGACTTATACCCTTAGATAATTGAAATGTTCGTAAAATATCAGCCCAGCTTTTCATAGCTGAATCTACACTAAGTTTAGTTTTGTCAGTCGATGGAAACCTTGAAGGGTCAATAGGTTTCCTTGCTCCATATATTTTTTGCAATGCCGCAATATCGTATACTCGAAATCCTGGAGTTCTATTAAGCAAAGCACCGTCCACATCCATGATTGTATCTACCACAGTAATTGTGTCATGCGTCTTATCTGAATCGTGAGAAAGACCCAGTGCATGCCCAATCTCGTGCCGTATGGTAAGTTCATTGGTACCGCCTCCTTGGAGCATAACTATATCGCGCTTTTCGGAGCTATTGTGTGTGCGGCCTAACCATGTTCCCACTTTGCTGTTTTTATCCCACCCGCCTGTAAAGAAGCGTATATCTGCATTATTCATCTCATCTATATGATATACACGCTGAAATTTTATTTTCACATGTTCTTGTATTTCTCTAAAAGCTGCCTCTATCTCCTTTTGTTTGGCGGCATTATTTTTCTTGTCCGTTTCAGAAAGTTTTAAAGCTTCCGCAGATAATGGAAAAATATTGGTAGCTTCACCCTGCCAATTATGATGCTCTATAGCATCGAATGCGTAGGTAATGATCCTTTCACCTTTTTCCATTTTGCCTTTTATAGGCTCAACGCCACTATCGCCACGAATTTTGTCCCATATACTTTTTTTGCTACTCAAATCTCTAGTTATTGCTTCGACTACAAGAATTTGTCGGAGCATTTTTTCACGAGCTTCTTCATCGCGCCTTATTTCTTCAGGCGAACGCTTGCTGCCAGCGTCGGCTTTCATTCCTTTTTTTGCTTGTATCGGAGTATCAGCAGCTATAGTTTGATGAGTGTCTACTATTTTAAAACCCAGAAATGTGCTGGGTATAGTTTGATGAGTGCCTGCTATTTTAAAACCAAGGAATGTGCTGCGTACGTTTGTATTTGTTTGTTCTGAATTCGATACGCCTGAGCTAGTTGTTGCTGTGCCTTCGTTAAGAAATGGCTTCAGCATTTTTTCTTTTATATTTTGCTGAGTATTATCACCACCATTTGCCTGAGCGACATCACCGCCGGCAGTAGTGTCTTTTTTATCTTTATCAAGCAACTCATCTGGGTTGTACATAGCAATATTTTTTAATTAGTAACCTGTTCATTGAAATTGTCGCTAAATTCGACCGTAGGTCTTCACGAGCTGAAAATGATTGAACAACCAGAAATAGCTTTAGCAAAAATGCTCAAATTTATTGATACATTAAACGGAAACAAAATAGCTGACTAGATTAAAACATCTTGATGTGAGATATTTGTGAGAGCAAATGCCAGAAGACCAACTGCAAATTAACTTTGCTTGGAATTTGAATCCAAGCAATCGAGGAATTAAAAACTCCAGTCATCGGCTTTTAGAATTTCGCCAATCATTTTTCTGAAATCGGCTGTATTGGCTGAAAGGAATGTTTTTGGCAGTATCGAGTGAAGCTTGGCAAAATATTGTTTCCAGGTGGGGCGACTTTTGGTTAGGTTTTTCTTGTGTCTGACAAAAGCAATAGCAACGAGGCGAGCGCTTTTTGATGTCAGGTTAAATTGGTTGACTATAAAATCATCTTCCGTTTGAGCAAAAAGTCCTGATGGTAAGCCTTCTTCAGGAAAGTCATCTATATTGTTTGTAATAATGACATCAGCTTTGGCTTTGTCAGCTGCCGCAACTACGTGCCTGTCATTGATATCCGGCAGGTAGAATTGATCAATTAGTGATTCATAGCCTACTACCAATGCTTCTGGAAAGGCAGTGTTCATTTGACGTCGCTTATTTTCCAGAGCTGTTCTATTTGTATCTGGATATCGGCGCATGCGAGCATCTATCCACTCGGCGTGTACATGTTCTGACCAGCGAACCCGAAAGAGATCTGTTTCGCTCAAGAATAATAATAGGTTACTTATAAAAACAGAGAATAATGCTGTAGAGTCCAGAAATGCTGTATAAGAGGATGGCTGATTCATTAATCATTAAATCCAAATAAAGCATCGTCCTCCGCTGTCATTTTAGCAATGGCTTTTAATCGTCTACGTTTGTTTTGCTCCTGATATTTCAAGAGATCTGCAAATAAAATGCGTCTGTGTTTGCCGACCATGCGATGTTCAATTTCTCGACTGTCTAAAAGTTTGACTATATGCGGTCGCGATACACCAAGGAATTCGGCAGCCTCTATAGTTGTCAGTTCAGCTTGCATGGGCACCACCATTACTGCGTTTCCTTTGGAAATTTCATCCAATAATCCTACCACTAGTTTATAGATGCTCTCAGAGATAGCTGCTTTTTTGCCAGATGGAGAACCAAAAATAAAGTGTGAATTGGAGTTGTCTGCTTGAATTTGTTCAAGTGTTTGCTTGGCTCTGGCAGCTTCTGCTTTGCTAGGTATGAAAGGTCGTTCTAGAACTGTGGCCATAATTTATTCCTCCAAACTATAGTATACCTAAAAAGGCAATAAAAGTAACATATGCAATAAGTGTAATTAATCTTTTTTATTAGAAATGTGTTCGTGTTTCAGTCAGAGTTTTTACTGGCTGCCCCCTCCACTTGTGGAAGTCATTAAAAAGGCAGAACTATTTGAGGAAAGATAGCAGGATAAGGGGCCGCCAGCCGAAACCGGAAAGGCACAACAGTTCATGCTTTTAGCGAAAGCCGTTTCAAATTTATTGCCAGCCGAAACCGAAAAGCCTCTATCGGTGGCGTTTTAGCAGCTGGCGAATTGACCTTTTGGGAGGAAGGTTACATATGCTATCTTAGTAATCGCTTGTCTGAAGAAAAGGAGATTGGTGATTGCAGGGGATTGAAGATTACAGCAAGGCAATTAAGCTTAATCCAAAAGATGCTGAGGCTTACATTAACCGCGGACTTGCGTATGAGAAGCTGGAGCAATACGAGAAAGCTATTGATGACTACAGCAAAGCAATAGAGCTCGATCCAAAATGTGTTGCGGCTTACCTATGGCGCGGAATTGCATACACAAATATAGAGCAGTACACGCAAGCGATTCATGATTGCAGCAAAGCAATAGAGCTCGATCCCAAATTTGCTGCGGCTTACACCTGGCGCGGGTATACATACTGTGAGTTGGGACAATACCAGGTAGTGATTGGTGATTGCAGCAAAGCAATAGAACTCAATCCAAATGATGATCTCGCTTATGCCAGCCGTGGTAATGGGTACAATGAGCTGGGGCAATACGAGAAAGCGATTGATGATTGCAGCAAAGCAATAGAGCTCAATCCAAAATTTGCGGAGACTTTCAACAACCTTGGCCTTGCATATAGCAAACTGGGACAGTACGAGAAAGCTATTGATGATTTCAGTAAGGCCATAGAGCTTGATTCAAAGAGTGCTGATGCCCATAACAACCGCGGATTTACATATGGCAAAATGGGGCAATACCAGAAAGGCATTGATGATTGCAATAAGGCTATTGAACTAAACCATAACGTTGCGGAAGCATATGACAGTCGCGGATTTATATACGGAAAACTGGAACAATACCAGAAAGCAATCGATGATTTCAGCCGGGCACTACAGCTCGATCCTAAATATGCTATCGCTTACGACAACCGTGCACAGTGCTACGAAAAACTAGGACACCAAACGCTAGCGCACAAGGATCGAGAAATGGCTATAGAACTTGGTTTTAAACCGAGTTGTGGGAAACAGAAATAACATATCGAAGTTATGAAATTTTTATCGAAGTAAATCAGCTATCAGGATTTTTCTTTGCTTTTCTCAAGATTAGTTATATTTACTCTTCGAAATGCCACCAGTTTGCCACCGGCTAACTGACATCGTTTAAATAAGAGAATAGTAATTTGCTTGAAAGCTGCACTGTATCTAGCTTTTAAAACTTACGCCCAGTAGGATTTGAACCTACGACCTCTTGGTTCGAAGTCAATCCAGCTAATTATAGATACAAATTCCTATTCATTGATAAAATGGTCAAATGATTGATTGTATGGACTTCTCGGCATATCTGCATGTGGATAACCAGGAGTTCCAGTTGATATAATTGTCTTATAATTCCTAAAATTTCATGTGGATGGCCTGTGGATGAACAAACAGAAATCACTAATCGTTGGCAAAAAAATTTCTTTTACTGTTGATGCCATTGAAAAATTGCCAGCCTCAAAAAAGCGAAACGACTTTTATTTTGATGCTAAAGCAGAAGGATTATGTTTACGTGTTAGCAGCACAGGTGTTAAGTCATTTTTGATCCGCAAGTGGTGGCAAGGCAAAGTTTATGAAAAAACACTTGGTCGTTATCATCAATTTGCAAGGCAATCGAAAGACTTTGATACCAACCCCCTTTGTGTAATTGGCAATAATCCTACCCTTACCCTTGACCAAGCTCGAAAACTAAGCAGAGCCTACATTGGTGTTTTAGCTGCTGGTAAAGATCCGATTGAAGAAACCAATAAAGCACAAGATGAGCTAACACTTACCCAACTATTTCATGAGTACCTAGAGCGTCACGCTAAAAAATCTCGTAAAACTGCTGATGATATGGAAAAGGATTTTGGTCGTTATGCAGGCAGCCTTAAAAATATGAAATTATCTAAAATAACACATGCTGTGGCTGAGCGATTGCATGGGCAGTTGGGCAAAGAAAAGGGTACTTACACTGCTAATAGAACGGTGCAGTTATTGCGGGCAGTTTATAACAAAGGCAAATCCTGGAAATTATTTTTTGGTGATAATCCATTTTCGGGTATTACTTTATTTCCTGAAAAACCAAGAGAACGATTTCTAACTACTGAGGAAGCTGGCAGGCTATTCAAGGTATTAAAAGAAGAACCGAATGAGTTGATTAGAGATTTTATTACACTTTCCCTATTAACTGGTGTACGCAAAACCAATCTTACCTCAATGCGTTGGTTAGACGTTGATTTCGATGCAAAAGTATGGACTATTCCTGATACCAAGAATAATACTGCCCAGCATGTTGCTTTAGGTAATGAAGAATTGGCTATATTGCACCGCCGCAAAAAAACTGCATCTGATGATTACGTTTTTCCCAGTAATAGCAAAACCGGACATTTATTAGACCCAAAGAAATCATGGATTAGACTTCGACAAAAAGCCGGTATAGCTGATTGTACTTTTCACGACTTAAGGCGTTCGTTGGGCTCTGCAATGGCTGGAGCGAACATAAATGTTGCTCTAATTAAAAATGCCCTGCACCATAAAGACATGAAGACTACATTGAATGTTTATGCCCATACTCAAAAAGAGGCTGTCCTTAAAGCTAGGCAGACGGTGCATAACAAATGGTTTGAAGCCGCTGGTTTATTGGAACATAAGAAAAAGAACAAGTCTTGAACTGGTAAACACATGGTCAGGCTGATATGACAGAAGACCTAACGTGGATAAATCAAATGGATGAGGCTAAATTCAAAGAATTAAACAGCTTGTTGTTGGAGGCTGTATCTACACATAAATTAAACATTAGAGAGCTTCACCAGATTGTTGTCAATGCATGGTGCTTCCTTTCTAATCGCCCGAATGAATTTACAGAAATATCAGTCAAAAGAGGTGCTGCACTGTTGGATTTTCTTTTAGCATCAATAATAAGCCTTCACGTTAAACGAAAATGGCTAATTAAGCTACCAGCAAACGATTCCCACAGGGAGCGAAGTAGTGCATCTTTATGTATCGATGTGAATTTGCAGATTAAGGCTAATGCACCCCCTGATGGTGTCTCTCTTGACCCTAGTGAAATTGAATTTTTTATCAAGACAGATGATCCGATGATAGAGCTTGCACAATATTCTGACGAATTTACGGTCGTGGTGGATCTTGCACACTGCTGGTTCCATCTATATACCCTAACAACACGCAATCGACAAGATAAGCAGCTGAGGGATAAGGAGAGCAGTCGGTCAAAAGGGTATGCCCACTATATCAAAACCAGTTTGAAGGCAGAATCAACAGATGTGATTAAGAGTTTTTTGACATCTGGATATTGTCTGAATTGTGGTGATAAAAGAAAAACTACAGAGGTTAATTCATCGAAAATATACTGCTCACCAGATTGTCAAAAACAATTCGACCTGTTCTTTACTGATTGGCTAAGAGACAAGTGGTTAGGCGACCCCTTATTCGTTGCATTTAATCGGATGGCAAAAATCTTTAGAGACAAATACGGCAATAAACAATTCAAGCAAAAAAGGAAAGATGAAGTTTACTGTCCCGACTGGCCTAAAAGACAAGCTAAGAATAGTGCTAGCAATAAGAACTGAAAGCAACTTATATTTGTAGTTGATTAGTTACCACTATTTCAAATGGTGGAAAACAGATGATTTTTCCACCATTCTGTGACGGTTATTGGTGGAAAATCAATCAAACTTCCACTAATTGTACATGTTAGGGCTCTTATAAGATGATGATAATTGACAGATACCGCAAATGGTATCTATCAAATAATAGTTATTCATTATACAGGTATAGACCAATGAGACACGTAAGCATTTTAGAACTAGAAGACCCTTTTGTATCCAATACAAATGCTGCTAAGTATGTTAATTGCGAATTACAGACTTGGAATAAGTATCGCTGCGAACAAATGAAAAAAAGTCCAGACGAGCGAGATTCAAGATACTGGGTTCCATTTTACAAAATTGGCGGCAGAATCTACTACAAACAAAGTGACCTTGATTCGTATATTGAACACAATCGTGTCTCCTGAATAGTTACTTAGATAGATGAATAACTATGTATCGTTCACGCAATTATTTAATAAGAGGTAAATATCATGTCAAAGACAACCAAAGAAAGTCCAAACGGTCAAGATAATACTATGTCGCCACCGGCGAACAAATCAAATGATACCGGTAATGATGACAATCATTTAGACATAATAATGACCAGCAATAATACGGAAGAAGTCGCACAAATCTTACTTAAGCGGGAAATTTCTTTTATTCCAATAAAAGCAGATGGCTCTAAATCCCCAACTGCGCATTGGAAAGAATATCAAGAAAGAATACCGACACAAGTAGAACTAGATAGCTGGTTCGGTAATGGGAAAAATTATGGTATCGCCATAGTTTGCGGAACAGTCAGTGGAGGACTAGAACTGCTGGACTTTGACGAACCCTCGGTTTATCCGCAATGGTATGAACTGGTAAAGAATGAAAACGCCACCTTATTGGATAAGTTAACCATAATAAAAACACCATCAGATGGATTTCATGCAATTTACCGATGTGTTGCTGTTGAAGGAAATCAAAAACTAGCCCAACGAATTGGTAAAGAGCAAAAAATAGAAGTGCTGATTGAAACGAGGGGCAAAGGCGGTTATGCACTTACTGTAGGTTCGCCACCGGAATGTCATCCGGCATTGAAACAGTATGAATTTATTCAAGGCAACTTTGAATCAATATCAACGATAAGTGAAGAAGAAAGGGGGCTACTATTAGACTGTGCCCGGCACTTTAATGAAGTAATAAAACCTAAGCGCACTATATCTGGCAAGACAACAAATGAAAATAACCGCCCAGGGGATGATTATAATTCTCAAGCAACATGGGATGAAATACTTACGCCTGCTGGATGGGAAATTGTTAGAGAAGTGAATGGAACTAAGCAGTGGCGTAAACCAAATAAAGCGGGGCCTGGTATTTCAGCAACCACCAACTACAATGGTTCTGATTTATTGTACGTATTTAGTACAGAAGCACCACCATTTGAGCCTGAGTGTGCTCACACAAAGTTTGTTGCCTATGCTCTGCTGCAACACAATGGTGATTATTCAGCGGCGGCTAAGGATTTGGCGAGCAAAGGCTTTGGTAAAACCACCAGTATCAGTGCAGAAGGTAATCAAGAAATTGATTGGCCAGAGCCAAAAGAAATCAAACCTGAACTATTGCCCGTACCGCCTTTTCCAGAAGAATTAATACCAACTTCCCTTAGAGGATGGTGTAGAGATGTTGCTCATAGGATGCAAGTTCCTTTAAGTTTTGCCGCCGCAAGTGCCATGGTTATTAGCGGCTCTTTGATTGGCACTGGATGTGGTATTAAACCGAAACTTAAGGATGATTGGCTTGTCATACCAAACTTATGGGGTGGAATTGTAGCGCTTCCAGGCAAATTGAAAAGTCCGACACTCGAAGCTATTGCTAAGCCTTTGGCAAAATTAGAAATATCTGCAAAAGAAGATTATGAAAAGGCTCTTGCTGAATATAAACTGAAACTTGAGGAATTTAAAATCCACAAGGAAGTTTTGCAGGCACAACTGAAGGATGCAATTAAATCTGCTGAAAAAAATAATAAGAGTAATAGTAAAAGCAACGACAAAAGCCCAGGTAAGTCAGTTGAACAGGTAAAGAGAAAATTACAGGATTTAGAAGAACCTGCATTACCAATAATGCGGCGTTATAAAACTAACGATTCTACAGTGCCTAAACTGCATGAATTACTTTCTGCAAATCCCAGGGGACTGCTCATAGTCAGAGACGAACTAAAAGGTTTGCTGGCATCCCTAGACCAAGAGGATAAACAGTCAGACAAAGCCTTTTATCTTGAGGGGTGGAACGGCTTTGGAAGGTTTACTTATGACCGCATGGAACGGGGCAGTATATTTGTTGAGAATGTTTGTTTATCAGTTCTTGGTGGCATACAACCAGATAAACTCAGAAGTTATTTATATTCAGCCATGAGGGCAGGCGATGATGATGGGCTAATCCAACGATTCCAACTTATGGTTTATCCAGATGATGTTGATTGGCAGTATGTTGATGAATTTCCAAATAAAGCAGAACGGGACAAGGCTTATTCTACCCTGACTGATTTAGCCGCCGCAAATTTTGTTGCTTTAGGGGCGAAACTGGATGAAGGCGAAACAATACCATATTATAGATTCAGCCCCGCAGCACAAGAATTTTTTAAATCCTGGCTTATTGACTTAGAAATTAACAAGCTACGTACAAAAGATGAGCCTGTGCTGCTAGAGCATTTATCCAAGTATCGTTCTTTAATGCCAAGCCTGGCATTGATTATTTACTTAGATGATATTATTAATGGTCATGCCGATGGTGATGTATATCTTGAAGCGGCAGAGAAGGCAGCAGCATGGTGTGATTATCTTGAACAACATGCCAGACGTATCTATGGACTCATCACAAATATAAGATACAAAGCCGCACTTAATTTAACTGAAAAACTATTACATAAGCAACTCGCTGATGGTTTTACTGCGAGGGAGGTTTACATTCATGGTTGGAGTTGTCTAGCAACTGCGGATGAAACACAATCGGCTTTAAATGAACTGGTGTTACAGAAATGGCTGCGTGAGAAGCACGGCGACCATTCAGTGCGCTATTACATCAATCCCAAGATATACAAAATAGATGGTGGCCAGTCATGAAATATCTGGAAAAATTTCTGAAAACTACTGGGCAAAATAATAATCCCAAAGATGGTTCCAACGACTTATCTAAGGTGTCGGTTGTGTCGGTTAGTGGTACAGGCACTTCTAAAGCCCCAGAAAATAATAAAAAACCCTGTAAGGCTAATCTTGGCCTACCATATAAGACAACAGAAGCAGCAAAATTATCTGTTAATAACACAACTAATCCAGACCCGGCAACTGTTACCGCAGAAGTAACTGAAAATTTGTCTTTTCACAAGTGTGCTTTAGCCCAACCGACAGCACCGACAGTTGGTTTAATAAAACAGGCTGACTGCAAATTAAACCGTGTATTCATTGATTTTGAAACACAATCAGAAGCTGATTTAGATAAAGTTGGCAGCATCTTATATAGTGAACATCCAAGCACTGATGTGTTATGCGTGGTCATCCTTGATGCAAACTCTAATGGTGAATCCATCGTATTAACTGCCAATGACATTAAGGCTGGCAGCCAACTACTTACTAATTTGGTTAGAGACAAAAACAATATTTTTGTTGCCCACAATGCAGCTTTTGACCAGGCGATTTGGGCTAACGTGATGGTCAAAAAATATGGTTATCCAGAAATTCCTATCAAGCACTGGCGGTGTACTATGGCCAAAGCGTATGCCCATGGACTGCCAGGTAGTCTTGAGGATGCTGCGATTGCGCTTACTCTGCCCATCCAGAAAGATATGGAAGGTAAAGCAAATATGCTTAAACTATCAAAACCAAAAAAAATAGGCGGTTTCTGGACACTAGATGAAAAACCGGAATTATTTGAACAGCTTTATTCTTATTGTAGAACTGATGTTGAAATAACAAAGCTAATTGATTCAAGATTGCCCGACTTAAATGATAAAGAACAAGAACTCTGGTTTATTGACCAGCGGATGAATCAAGAAGGCATCAATATTGACTTGGGTATGGTTAAAAAAGCTAACAATATAGTTGATAATCATAAACTTACTTTGGAAAAGCAATTGGAAAAAGTTACTAATGGCGCAGTAAATAAGCCAACAGAGCGGCAGAAGTTATTATTGTGGTTGCAAACTCGTAATGTCAAACTTAAAAATACTAAAGCACCAACAATTGCTGAAGCACTTAATAGCAATAATTTACCGGCCGATGTGAAGGAAGTCTTGTTGATTCACCAAGAAGGCACTAAAAGCTCATTAAAGAAGTATAAGACCATGCTTGATAGGGCGGATAGCCATGGCCGGATAAGGGGAGACTTGCTTCAATATAATGCTGCGCATACTGGGCGATGGGGCGGTAGAGGTATTCAGCTTCATAATTTACCTAAACCTAAAATTAAAATTGAACCCATCTGTGAAGCGATATCGACACTGCCATATGAAGATTTCTCTGGTCGCTATGGTACCGATATAGCACATGTTCTTAGTCAATCTATACGTGGAGCAGTTGTACCAAGTAAAAACAAGAAGTTTTTCATTGGCGACTTTGCTCAAATTGAAGCAAGAGTTCTTGCGTGGTTGGCGGGTGAACAGAAAGCATTAGATATTTTTGCAGAGGGTGAGGATTTGTATTGTATTGAAGCATCAAGGATTTATGGGTGGCAAATTACTAAAGAAGCCCAGGTAGAAAGAGGCACCGGCAAAGTTGCTGTACTTGCTCTTGGTTATGGTGGTGGCATCGGTTCGTTAGTTAATTTTGCCAACAAATCTGGATTGGAACTAAAACCAATTTATGAGAGCCTCTGGCCAACAGCTAGTGAAGAAGAAAAAAACGAAGCTAACCGTAGTTGGGAACGATATCAGGAAAAACCCCACGAACCTATTTCAAAAGAAGAAGGTTTAGTTGCCGACCTCATTAAGCAGAGATGGCGGAACAACAATCCTAACATTGTGAAATTCTGGGAATGTTTAGAAGATGCGGCGATTAATGCCGTTATTAGTGGCAGGCCAGAACCAGTTGCCGGTTTGCATTTTTATACAGAAAAGGAATTTCTTTACTGCAAACTACCCAGCGGCCGTTGTATGGCCTATCCATATCCATTAGTAAAAACAAATGGATACGGAAGAAGTACCTTATCTTATCAATCAGCTAATAAAGGCAGGGAAGATACTTGGGGCGGCACTCTTGCGGAGAATGTAACTCAAGCTATACAGCGGGATTTATTGGTTGATGCCATTTTTCGACTTGAAGATAGCCCCTATAAAGTAATTTTCCATGTACATGATGAGATTATAGCCGAGGGAGAACCGGGACTTAATTTAGATGAATTTAAATCACTAATGAGTCAGGTTCCTCAATGGGCAAGCGGGCTGCCGATAGGTGTTGATGCAAAAATATCTGACAGATTTTGCTGATAAATTGAGTAATAAAAATAAAATTGGTTACGGCGGTGACTAATGGCCTGTGGTGGTTTCTTCAAATTGCCGGTTGCATCTTACTAACCATAGCTGTGGGTGTTGGCCTGGATGCTTAGGCAGCACTGCCATAACATCTATAAATGTATTAGCAGTAGCTGTGGACTTTTTAATCGCAGTATATGGCTCATCAGGAACAAAATCTGTCTATTGAAATCCAACAAGCCTTAAAGTTTATAATAGCCACCTTGAAGACTAAGATTAACCAAAATTAATCTATCCCATCTAATGCAAAGACCTAAATCCAAATAGCTGACGACAGGATGGGCCATGGATGGCGGGAGCCAAAGGTTTATTGGCAGTTAGCATCTGGAATCAAATGTTAGCCAAAAAAATACCTGTTTTTAGCTAATTTCAGAAGTCAAGATATGATTATGAGGATTATTAACCCAATTTCATATTATTGACCAGGAGAATTTAAATTATGGACACTCATTTTGTAGAAGCAACGGCAACGCAACTGCCAGAACCTTCAAATGGCAAACGCCAATTAACCTGTGAACCAACACGCACAGTCTTAATAGAACTAGAGCAAAGCTATCAGCGGCAACTGCCAGAGTTGCCTAAAAAAACCAATGCAAATAATTCAGCTGATTTTACTAATCCAGCAACATTTGGTGGGCAGCCAATATTATTTGGTTTAACCGAAACACCTGAAATTACCGCCGATTTTTTACCTCCCTGGATTAGGGATTTTGCACATGAGATTTCCGAAGCACAGCAAATCCCAGTTGAAATGGCAGCGATGACTGGATTAGCAATTTTAGGATCTTGCCTGCAAAAAAAAATCCTATTATCTACTGATGAACACAGTTATGTTGAACCTTTAAATATTTTTGCTTTCATTGCTTTGCCTGCTTCTAATCGTCAAACGACTGTTCTGGATGCAATGCTAGGCCCTATTTTTAAATGGGAACGTGAAGATGCAGATAAATGTTCATCCTCAATTGCTGACACCAAAGTTGTCCAGAGTTACTACAATAAAAAACAGCAGCGGTTAACCAACATGGCTGCCAAAACAGAAGTGGAGGCCCTTACACAGAAAAGAGTTTCTGGATGGTTCATACCTAATGGTTCCACACATGGACAAGCTAAGGAACTGCTAGATAAAGCTCTGGTAGCAAAAGAAGACATGCCAATTTCTGCTACGCCAAAAAGAATTATTGCCACAGATGCAACTACAAACAATTTATTAGTTGAGCTTAGTGAAAATGACGGAAAGATAGCCATTATTTCAGATAATGGTGCCCTGCTGAAAAATATAGACCTTCATCTCCTTACACAGAGTTTTACGGCTGGTTCTTTGAAGACCAAAATAGATAAAAAGAACTACGTTTTTTTACAGAATATTGCAATCACAATGGGACTAATTGTTACACCCGAAGCACTGGAAAATCTCACCAGTAAAAGCAACCGGCAGCCTTATCTTAAACAACTACTTTCTACGATGTTGTTTTGTCTACCAAAATCTAACATTGGCAAACGTAATATCCATAATAGGAAGGCCATCTCACCAGAAGTAAGAGCTGCTTATGAATATGGTATTGATTTTCTACTTGATATTCCACTTGATGTTATTGTTGACAGAGAAGAAGGAAGGTACAGACGTGTTCCATGGATTATTTATCTGACGGAGGAAGCACTTGGGCTATGGATACAATTTTCAGAGTGGCTTGAATCTCAATTAACTGATGGCGGCAAGTTAGAATATTTAAAAGACTGGGCAGCTAATCTGGCTGAGCAAGCATTACGTATTGCTGGTTTGTGTCATATTGCTTGGCTGATAGAACCAAGTATGGAACCAGAGCCTTTGTCCCCTTCGTCCGCTTTGTCCAAGCTGTTTTATGAAAATTGGAATATTAACTCAAAGATTTCTAGAGAGAGAATGGAGGCAGTGCTGGAATTGTGCAAAAAATTACTGCTACACGCAAGAGCTGCATATGTTCTTGTTGATGACGACAAATGTGTAGCAGACGCCAAATATGCTCTTAATTGGATTTTAACTCATGCCGAGGTTGATGAAAATGGTGCTTACTTTATCAGGAAAAATGACCTACTTCATACCCCCCAATTCAAAAACTCAAATGTTAAAAGGCTAAATAAAGCATTGGACATGCTTTTTGAGCAGAATATTCTAAGTTCAGAAGAAACGCTGCCAACACGGAAGCCTACCAACATCAGATATGTTAATCCTTTGATTTTAAAAATCAAAGATAAATTCAACTTGATAGGTCAAAGCTCTAAACTGCTGGCATATACTAGTTAACATCGGTTACTTTGCTCTTAACCCTGTAGAATAATAGCAGTCTAGTTTGAGCTGGCCATCAAGGTATCCAAAGATGAGATTGACTTCCCATGGCTTTATGCCTGCCAACCCTACCATTGAAGATTCTCAAAATTGGCGATTGTTTTGCAGCAATCTTGCCCTGATTTTAAATCATAAGCAACAAATTCTAAGTTGCCGTGACTTTTTCTTCGTTACTGTACCTGGAGCATATTGCAGCTATCCCTTCGTTACAGATGGTATTTTGTTTCTTGGCCATTTGCTCATAGCTTGGGAGCAAAACATACTCACAGATACCTGCATCAAATGTCAGTCCAAACTGCTTGTGTTTTGTTTCAGCGGCTCTATATTTTCTGGGCATAATAAGTGGCGGGGTATTTGCCGTGGTTGTCTAGGTGAGCAGTCAGGTCAATGGGAAAAGTTTAGTCCCCGCTGGCAGTTTGTTTCAGAATTACGAAAAAAATATCCAGACAAGATAAGTGAATGGGAAGAATATGACAGCGTGGAATTTACGTTTGCTGGTAATGGCCTTCGACCTGCCCGTAAAAAGAGGCTCATTTGGAGACAGCTTGCTGAGCCAGTTTCGCTCAAAACCTTAGTCAATGAACTAGCTTCTTCCGGCTGTATCCGCCAGGACAAGGCCCCAAATGTATCTCTGCTGAAAAAGGGTCTTGAGCTTAAACCCTTTAGTCGGTCTTAACAAGTTAGCAATAACACTAGCTAAGAAAAATAGTCAGTGGCTGTAATTGGTAGCACATTTAACCAGACTCGATGCAATCCACTTTTTAGGCGATGTTATTCTTTTTATAGTTGTTATATGCTGGTATTAGCACTCAGGTAGCAACCATCTAATTGAGGATGGCAGCTGATTTTACTACTTCAGCTAGTAGAGAAGACAATTGCGATATGGAAATATTAAGTGGGGAATTGTACTATGAAACCAAATCACATTCGTGCTGTAATCTGTGCTTTTCGAGATGGGCTGCCTGAAATGTTCCCCGATTGCACTCAAGTACCAAAGACAATTATATTTTCTCAGGATGCGGATGACATTCTTAAAGTTGTACGCAAAGAATTTTCCGAAGGAGTTGATTTCTGTAAAAAAGTGGCAACCAAAGATCCCAAAACCAAGGCCATCCTATCTGATTTCTTTCATTCGTTTAACCCCCGTGTTATCGTCATTGTTGAATAGAAATGGGAGCAGGCAAAATACTCAGGCTGGATGTATTATGCGTCATTTATTATTAGTAACTAGCATTAGTCTTATTACTTTGTTTTGGCTACCAGCCACGGCTTCCGGCACCGGCAATATGTATCCACCTTCAAGTGAGCATATACAGCAATCAGCAAGTAATACAAGAATTACTGTTCACCTAAATTGCCCTGGTCAATTGCAAGCTACTCATGGACAAGCGCCAATCGGGGTAATCGGTTGTAAGTTTGATTTTATTACTGGAAAATTTGTTATTGTCTATCCTGGCAGCGATTTGCTTAGATATGGTATTCATCCAGGAGATAGTTATTTAGCAATTGAAGGACAGCCTACAGTACGTAATATAAATTGGTTTCAAGATATAACCAGAGGAACACCAGGTACTTACGTTGATATGACCGTTTTGCATGATGGCAGGCCAATGGATATTAAAGTGATGCGTAAAGATTCTAGACTGTTTGCTGGGTGCAATACTGGCGGCAACAATTATTTTATCTGGTGCGCTGGTCAGACAAAATATTGGTAATTTTTCAAAGCACTTAAATCACTTTGGTTAAAACAGTCTCTCAAAGCCATCAAAACGATTTTCAGCCAGCTTGGTGTATTTAACGGTGTGCTGGATGTTCCGGTGACCCAAATAATCCTGTATGGCACGGGTATCCTGACCTTTATTAGCCAATAAATGGCCACAGCTATGACGAAGCATGTGCGGGTGGACTGGAAACGGTAAATTAGCCGTCACGCCTGCCCGCTGAATCATTTTAAAAACACCATTTTCTTTCAATGGTACATATCCTTGCTCGGTGTTGGTGCAAAATATAAAAGCAGATTCAGGATATTCACGTTTCAATGCCCGAAGATTGCGTAATTCATCACCATTGATTGGTTGCACACTGGGTTCGCCATTTTTAGACCTGTTCACATGCAACCTAGCTTTATCAAATTTTACCTGCTCCCACTTCAAATCAACAACCTCGGATACCCGGAGGCCATGCCGATAAGACATTAAAATTATTAACTGGTCACGCAAACAATGCCGGTTATTTTTAACGGCGGCAATTAACCTGTTTATTTCTTTTGGCTCAAGATATTCTCGTTTCCGGCCAGACTCTTTATTAGTACGTTTGATCGGTGGTAAGTTGGTTTGTCCCGAAAAAGATGCTTTAATGACGTTGCTTTTCATGGGTGAAACCCTCATTGCTATGTGGGTGTTATACCCAGCTTGTCCGATAAATAGTCCTTTTAGGGACAAAGTTTAATTATCAGGTGGGCCAATAATTGTTGTGTAGATAACATAAATTAGCTCATCTCACAAAAATCTCATAATTGAATGTTCTAATTTAGGCAGCGCCGTTTTGTTATCAATATTGGGTCAAACAAATCTGGCGGTTGGATAATTTAATTGCACCTTATCATTGTTATGTTTAAGCAATATGCCTCTCAGCAACAATTAATCAAGTCTTAACGGAGCAAATTAATACATGACTGAAATACTGCAATCGCCCGAAACGCAGATTCCAAATAAAGTGAAACCAGCCGAATCTCTCCGGGATGCTTCCACAAAGGCACTAAATGAGCCTAGCAGTACCACAATTGTAAAGGAAATGCGTACAGTTGGTGTTCAAGACCCGCATGAAGTTGCTTTGTCTAATACACAGCAGCCAGCATCGGTTTCATCAGGTGATACCACGCATATTAGTGATTTGGGCAAATGCACCGTAAGAAGCAACGATATTACCTTTGAGCCTAAAGCAGGTGGTAAGGTTGTCTTCAGCAAAAATGGAGATCAGTATAAAGTGGCAGCTGAATTTCCGGATGGAATAAAAAAAGAATATCCTAGTGACAAGAAGGAATATGACAGGGTTCGACCTGGTACAGATGTTATGATTGAATGGCTTCCAGAGCATCACTGGAACCTACATTTAAGGGCATTAACAACTGAGTTTAGTTGGAAGGGACAGGACGGTAAGGAGCAAAAACTCACTGACGTTAAGTATTCGAAAGACGGCTTGGTTACATCATTCAAAACCTCTAGCGGCAAAACCTATAACCAAATTCCAGAAACAAATTCCTTTGAAGAAATAGACACAAAAACAGGCAAGAAACTATCAACTATTCATGACCTTGGGCCAATCACTCTTTTGCATGACGGCTTACATGCCTACGGCAGATCCGCAGATACGGATCTGGGAATACCGATGGGAGACGAAGGCGAAAAACATATAGCTAAAGTCTATGATTCACTAAAACATACCCCTCTAAGCCAACAATATAGCCGCATCGGCGAACTACGCTCGCTAGTCTCCCATATGGAAGATAAAGATGAGCGAACGAGGCGCTATGATGACAAAGACGGTAACGGATATATTTCTAAAAAAGAACTCACGGATTATGCAAAAGGCATTAGACACTCAGGTGGAATGGATGAGTATTTTGCAGTTAAACAATTGCTCGATCAATTTGACAAGTTAGCCTCAAGCCCAAATGGACTTTCAAAAGCCGATCTGGAGAAAGCTCTGTCGAATGAACTAGTCGATCATACAATTGCTCATATTACTAAACCCAAGCTCGATGAGTATGAACAACGTCAGTTATCGTCTACCGTTCCCGGCTATTTTGAGAATGACTCAGTTGCTGAAACATTTAACAAAGCCCTCAATCAAGAAATTACCAAGCGTGGATTGAAGTTAACTACTTCATTCGGAACTGTAACCAGTGAGGCTAATGACTTTGGCGGTGGTAGTCACAGAACTTTAACCGTTACGGATGCAAATGGAAAAGTGGTTCATAAAATACCTTTTTCTTGGTCACTCATGCGTAGCAAGAAATAGCATTTCAGAAGTACAATCGTTTGATGGTCGAACAAATATTACTTCCCACTACTTTTTAATTGTTGTGTAGCTTGTCTACGCTGACGATCCTCATACTGGTCGATGGGTTTTACAGTATCAACAACTTTACCGTTCTTCGATAAAGTGAGCGTTGATTCTCTATAGTGTCCCTGATCCTTACTAAAATCTACGATACGGACAGTATCACTGTAATCAAGTTTAAGTCCGCTGGCAGGCTTTCCTTGCTCCTTTAATTTGGCATCAGTTTTTGCCAGTTCACTATTAATGCCTTTCACCAACTTTTCTGCTTTTTCGCTATCCATATGGCCTAACGTCATAACTAGCCCGGCATCAATATGTGGATCTTTTGAAAGCTGTGCCGCTATTTTTACTGGATCATCTAGTTTATTAATCATTGCTTTGGGCATACCCTTTTCCAGTTCTTGGAGCCCTTCCTTGACTGCACCTCCAGGTGCCTCATTTTTTATAGCTCCCGGGCCATCCTGATTTGGTACAAATTCTGGCATAATTGCAATCTCCTTCCTGAGTGCTGATAATTTGATTACAGACGTACACACCTTAAGTTATTTACCCACATAATAATCCTTAAAGCCTTTTCTAATGAGATTAAATATGTGGTTGCTGTAAAATTAATAATTTCCGATTGTTCATGTCTCAGCATGGGCCATTCAGGCGGCTGACTATAAAATTACACTACCTCACAAAAATCTCACGAATATCTCACAAATACTTCACCGCAAACAATTAGAATAGATTCCATTACACAAGCAATCATCTCGCAGTTTTCATATGAGCGATAAGCCTCAAATACAAGGTGACGGATATGACGTTCCTAGCAACTTGCAGCAAGAGAGCTTGGCACCAGGAACTGATTTGCAAAAAATTGATTCTAAAATGCGTGGGTCAGCTTTGACTGTAGCGGCCAGGCATATACATGCAATGGAATTAACTACGGTGGGTCAGCATGGACAAAATCCACCGGCAGATGTGATCAATACACAGGAAAAACGCATAGAAAATTCCACCGCAAGGGAGCCGCCAACTAATCCAAGCGATGCTCTACAAAAACTTGTCGGCGAACACTCCCATCAAACATTTGCTAATGGTTTGGATATTAAGCGTGGAACCGATGGCCGTTATGATATAAATGAGCCAGGAGCGGTAAGTTATAAAATCAGTGCTGACGGTAAGAGCATTATACGAGAAGATAATGCTGCATCATTAGGAACAGTCAGTACAAGTAAAGACGGACAAGTAATTCTTGATCTTAAAGGTGAGCATCCACCTAAGACAATTAGAATTGGTAAAGATGGCTCAGTTAGCACAAGCATTCCGGAGGCAACCGGAGAAAGACAAATAAACTATCCTGCCCACGGGAAATGGAGAAGTACTGTTCAGCAAGAAAACGGCAGAGCAGTAGAGACATTGGATCAGTTGAAGTTAAAGCCTGGTGAAAAGATACAGGCAGCCGATGGCAGCACCATATCTTTTGAGAATGGGGCGCTTAAGATCAAAAGAGGGTTCATAGAACGTATAGCAGATCTCCAGGGACATCTTGTCTATAGAGACATAGAAACAAGAAGGCAAAGAGAGCGCACCACATTTGATGCCAGGGAAGAACCAGGCTCTAATAAAAACACAATGCTCTACACTTTTCCAGACAATAGTGTCCTTGGTATTTCTACAGCGGCAAATTCCCCTGACAAAATTAGTTTGCGACTGCCTGAACATAATGGTTCCACGGTTGAAGTATCCGGTTATGATGGAAAAGTGGAAAACGCAATTATAAAAGCTACCCGACCAAGCCTCGGTCATTTTGCAGAAGCTCCAATATATCAAGATGACCTAAACCATGTATTTGGACACGGTCAATCTGAACTTGTGCGCCATCACAACCAAGCCAACGATCTCCCTATTCGGGCAATGCTGGCAGGTAAAAAGTCGGTCTTTATTAATGTTGATGGACACTCAGATGCCAGTAAAGATCCAGTCCCGCTTGAGAAAGAAAATATTGGTAACTGGGTCAATGCCGTACTGCAACATCCTGAAATTACTGATTTTTATTGGGTATTACCCAGCAATTTTAAAGAAGATGAGGTTCTTGCTGAACATTTCTATAATGGCAGGAATACAAATGCGAACCTTTCCAATAGTTCTCCCGACCTGACCATATACATAAATAAGCACAATGGAGAGATGAGCTGGGGTAAGCCACCAAAAGACTATAATGCCAACAATTCTCAGGACTATAGAACCGTGAATTTCCGCAAACGAACACTTAACGAGTTGCCTGATATGACTGGGCAAAATGTTTTGTTGACCACTGACTTAGATTATTTTGACAACGATAACTCTGACACTGTGCGTAATGCAAAAGTACCCTGGCAGGGACAACAGGGTTTTGCCGACTATGTTAGAATACTTCGGGCAAAGGGCGTTCGTCCATTCCTGCATGTGATTTCAGAATCCCCTGATTACACAAGATCAGAGCATCACAATGAGCTTATGAAATTTGCTTATGCAGCCTGTGATGCTTCAACCAATGGTGGTGACATAAATATAGCCAACTATCGAAATAGAGCTGTTCAGAAGGAAGCGCACTATAACGGAGTAACGATTCCACGCTCAGCAAATCCAGAATACGAACTTCTTCATCACTTATCAAGCATGGACGCAAGAACTACACAGGCTGACCAGGCTATAGTAATAGATACACCCAATGACGAGTATTCTGCTGCAATTGCTAAAACGATGAAAATCTATAAGGTTGATCGACCGGCGGCTGAACAAATACTACAAGGCTTGGATGCCGAAGATGGGCGTGTTGATGGGATTATCTTTCCTCAGATTATTGAGCAAGATATAATCAGTAAGGCTATCAAAAAAAATTAGCACAAGAAGTAGAAATGATCTCCGTTAGCTTAAGAGAGTACTTTTATGACCAGGTGCAGATCCGCTTAAACTTTTTCCGAGTTGCCTGTAATACTTGTTGCCAGTTCGGTCGCAGCGCTTTTACTTCAAGCTCAATTATTAACCACTCTATTACATCTTCTAATGCTACTCTACCTGATGGTATATGGCGCTTGTGCAAATTAAAATCGGCAAACCGTTTGTCTGCATCTGCATAAACATGTATATGTGGGTGCATCACCGGATCATCATCAAGCTCAGGATGATAATGAAAGCCGATGAGGTCTTTCTTTTCGGCATCTAAAATAGAGTACAGATAACTTTTGGTTGAGACTAAATAATTATTTCGGGCAGTTGGCTGCTGAATTTCTTGGCTAATATCGATAAAAAGTTTGCTATTGTTCTTTCGTTTCAGCATTAGTGGCTGCGGATCTGTTGAACCAGTTCCAGACCAAGCTAATACTTGTCTGCCGCTGCTATTGGGATAAACGTAACAGACTTCTGTAGCTACGCAAGAAATTATTTTTTGTAGCTCATTTAGATAATTGTTAATGGCATGATGACCTTTGTTAGTAGGCATTGCACCTATCTATTTTTAGGAATCATCATCAATACTTTTAAAAGGCGGGGGTTATTGCAGGCATCTTTGTACTCGCCTTTATGATAACGCTCCATAAATTCGTCAGCAGTTATTCCCAGGTAAGACCGCACTGTATTTTCAAACAGTTCATTTGCCTCCTGTGGGTTGAGCATTTTGATTTTAGGCTCATGCCTATTTTTAAGAGCGGCGGACTTACTCATAAGATTATCTCCTGCGACTATGATTAGCTTAGCTGAAAATGATGCTAAATGCAAGTCAAGAAGCCTAAATAAAACATGTGGATGGCCTGTGGATGAACTTAGGTGAAGTCTTGAAAGTCTTGCGCCCAGTAAGATTCGAACTCACGACCTCCTGGTTCGAAGCCAGGCGCTCTATCCAGTTGAGCTATGGGCGCATAAATGAGAGCTAAGATCTATTCTTATACTTTGCTCGCTTATTTAGTATACCGATTAGCTGCCGATAAGGCAATTAAGCAGAGAGTTAGACTGACTTACAAATATGTAGGCCAGCTGAAAAGGCTTGACGAACCGTTTACATTCTGACATCTTTCTTTCAAGCTGACCCATCGCTTAGGGTAGCAAGGATCAAGTTTGTTCCACATCCTCCGATGGTAGGATTTATGATTGGTTCTGCAACAATAATGCCCATGATTATTAGATTAAGCCGTAATAAAGCGCTTTTATAATAGCCTTGGTGCGATCTGCTACCGAGAGCTTTTGTAGAATTTTACTTATATGGGTTTTTACAGTTGTTAGTGAAAGAACGAGACTAGATGCAATTTCTTGATTGTTATATCCTTTTCCTAAGAGTTTTAGTACTTGTAATTCTCTTTCAGTAAGAGGCTCGTGTGGTTTTAAGTCTGCAATTTTTGTTATATGTGCAGATTTAGATATCAAATGTTGCTGTGTTTTTCTTCGGTTTTTTTTGCTATCACTTGATGGTATCAATGGTGCATTCTGAACTCGTTCAATGGCATAGCGCATAGCACGCAATAATCTATGGGTGTCGATACCCTTAATCAGGTAATCTTGGGCGCCACGCTGCATTGCCATTATGCCTAGTATGTCATTATCGACTCCAGTTAGAACAACGATTGGAGTTTCACAGATAATCTGTCTAATTTTGATTAATCCTTCTAGCCCAATTGAATCTGGAAGATTTAAGTCTAACAAAACAATATCAAACTTTAGAGATTTCAAACATTCTATGGCTTCAGACAATCGACCAACTCTATTGAACTGAAAGTCTCTAGATTGTTTAAGATGTGACTCTAATACAATGACGTCAATATCGTTATCTTCCACCAAGAGAATATTGTATGGGTCTTTGTCTATATCAACATTTTTAATTTGAATTCGACTTTCAGTGATCATTGTTTTCTCCTAGATTATCGGCAAAGTGAAATAAAATATAGCTCCCGTTTCTGGATTCGATTCTACCCAAATAGATCCATGGTGATATTCGACAATTTTCTTACAGATTGTTAGCCCAATACCTGTACCGGGATATTTATTCTTGCCATGTAATCGTTTAAATGGCAGAAAGATGCGTTCAACATGTTCTTGTTGCAAGCCAATGCCATTATCATGCACACTGAAAAGCCAATCATTTTTCTGTGGCTGCACTCCGATGTGAATTTCTGGTACTTTATCGCTGCGAAATTTAATAGCGTTGCTAATCAGGTTTTGAAAAAGCTGAGCTAGTTTAGTCTTATCGCCGATTATAATAGGGAGAGGATCATGAGTAATTTTTACTTTGCTCTCATTGATCGAGACTCTCAAATTTTTGAGCACGCTCTTAAGTATTACTGATAAATCAGTATGTTGCATGTTTTGTTTTTCAGAAGTTATATTTGAAAATAAGAGTAGATCACTAATAAGAGCATCCATATGTTCAGCCCCATCGATGGCATGCTCGATAAGTTTATATGCTTTATGATCTAACTTGTCTTTATATATTTCTTCGATGAGATTCAGGCATTCAACTACGCCTCGCAATGGTTCCTTTAAGTCATGAGAAGCAATGATAGCAAATTGTTGTAACTCCGCATTTGAGCGTTTTAGCTCCTGAGATAATGTCAATTGTTTTTGCACAGCTTGCTTGCAGTCACTAATATCTCGGCAAACAACTAATCCCACTGTGCCTATACCATCCACATGGACAGGACAGCCATTTATGCTAAGCCAAACACCATTTGGTAAACTGTGATTGCGTACGAACATCTCTGCATTGTTTACTACTTCTCCTCGCATAGCTCGTACAAGTGGGTAGTCTTCTGGTGGGTACAATGTTACGGTATCAGGCAAATAAAAGCCGTAGGTGTGGCTCCAGTTGTTTATTGGACCTAGGAGATCTTGATTTCCTATTATTCTTTGAGCCGACCGATTAACAATAAGCACTTTTCCTTGACTATCCATAGCCACGACCGCATCGCTCAAGCTATCGAGCATTATTTGAAAAAGCTTTGCTTCCTCTCGGTAATTACTTATAGTTTTTATCGATCTTTTCATAGTCAATTTTACTTTCGAACAAATCTCTGAACACATTTATAATGAGTTCTCGGGGTTTTAAAGACACGTAAAAACGTCAGGTGCTTGCATAATAGCAGAACAACTTTTATGAAACTATCATTCTCCAGAACGATGGTATTTAATACCTACGAAGGTGGGTAAATATGCCTGTCTTATTAATGATCGGAGAATTTATAAAGTCAACCAAATGCTTGCTATCACTGGATCTTGAGCTATTGGGAAACTCGTTGCGATTTTCATTTAGTCATTCTTTAGTCCGATAAATAAGACTTAGCGCATACTTTTATAAATTGATTACTTTTAAGTTATTTGAATTATTATTCAACAGCATTATTGAACATATTACAAGCGAGTGCATGTCTACGCCCTTGTGTAGCAAGCATTTAACTATCTGATAGATCTTTAGGATAGGGTCACTTATAAATAATTGGGTTCGAGTTTGCATTAATTGATAATAAAAAATACTACAAGCGATTAGATTGTGTGATAGTCCGGAAATAGCGGTTTATTCTTAATGAAAAGTTTGTTCTTGTCTTAATTTAGCAAAAGCCTTAGCTGATGCGATTGATTCTCTGGGAAAAGGATTGGTTAAAGCATTACTTGCATAAAATGGGAAAGGGTTTAATGGTTGCCTCATGAGCATACTTCTACCTGTGGTAAATTGTTCTGCGTTACTGGGTTTGAATTTATTGGTAGCTACAGTGATTGTTTTCAATTCATCGAAAAGCGTTTGTTTTATGCCTTTACTAACTAAATTTTTAAAATTAATTACGTCAACCATGCCACCGTTCCTTATGCTACCGCCGTCTGATTCGCCCAGTAACCCTCTAAATTGTGCGGCATTAATCTGATTACCTATCAGTAAAAATGAAATAGTAACTTCACCAGCATAGTGCAAACTATCGCTGGCATCACTAATTATTGGCGCTAAGACTGAAGTATCTTGTGGTATTCCGTCGCTTATTACGACAATTATTAGAGGTTTAGATCTTTTAGAAAAATAACGATCTAATTGTGCAACAAGCGGTGCTGCTAAAATTGTACCACCTGCGGGAGCATAACTATTGAATAAAGTAGGAAGATTTGCGGGGCTAACATTGTCAAATATTTGTAATTCATGGTTGAAAAACATTACTGCAATAGCACTAGAAGCTTGCGCGGCGGCTTGGGCCAGTGCAGATGCCTGTCTGCTACACCATTGCCAACGCGACAGTCCACCAGGGCAATCTTGTGTGGACATGCTTCCGGATCGATCGACTATTATGGCTAAGTCGTGATTAGCTAGAACGTCCTGGATTGTTCGTGCGGTGTCTATTTTTATCTTGACCACTTTGGCTTCTGACTGAGCGGCATCTTGTTGCACAGAAGTCTTAAGTACATTATTTTGTATAGAATTCTTGACCACATTGTTTTGTGTTGAATAGCCCAACATAGGCATGAAATTATAGCCAGCCAATAATTTGCTTATCGCTTCTGCGTAAGTTACTTGCTTTGGACAAACAACCGCTTTGCTGGGTAATAGGGTGGTATCAAGTTGATTACGTTCTACTTTGCCTAAGAGCATAGGGCTATCAGCAAAAGCAAGGACGTTTGAGTAAACAAACAGGCTAAATATGATTGCAAATGTATATCGCCATTTCATAGCCTGCCTCTTTAAGGCGAATTTGGACTTTGATCCTTAGGCAAAGATGCTGTTTCGCCTATCACCCATTTTTCTTGTTTCGCCTGCAATTGTTGGGGGGCAGCCTCAGCAGTTAATGAGCTAGTTTTTTGTTTTAGGGAAGACTTTGTCTTTGCAGGTGGAATGTTGTTTGGAATAACAGGCATACTTCCTGAAGATAAGCCTTCGCTTCTTAAATATTTGTAGTAACTGCCTAAGAAATCTTGAATATCAGTGTCTTTAACTTCCTGGTCATCAGCTACCGGTTCAGGGGCAGCTCCAATGAGTTGTCCAGTTTTGTGTTGAAGGTCTTTGAATTCTTTCGCGCTGCTTGTGCCTTTATCAACTATATCTACATTTATTTTATTGCCGCCAAACATTTTTATTTCACTTGTGGCTAGTGGTGTTGCTAATGGTGACAAGTCTACTTGCTGAAGGGGAATATTTCCCGGAGAAAAATTCTTCATTTGCGTCGAATATTTGTTATTGTTAATTGGGTTGAAATTTAAATTAGCACTGCCATTCAGGTTTACGTCTAGGGCAGAAGCTTTTGGGCAAGCAAGGCTCAGACATGCGCCGGTGCTAAGAGCAATTGAGGTTAATAGGTAGAAATAGTTTTTCATAGTTTTGTGCTCCGTATTACCAACCCCAACGTCCACCAACACCACCACCAAAACCGTTGACAGCATTGCCATTTAAGCCAGCGTTAGCAAAAGGTTGGTGGGAACCATATATTGCACCATTATTTGCTTGCAATTGATGCAGATTGGCTAATTGCATTTGTTGATTCCATTTCCATTGAGATTCTATGTTTAAACTGTCTTCAAACATGTTGTGTAAAGAGTTTCTTTGGTTTTTAAAGGAAATATCTTGATCTTGTTCTACCATTGCGATTTCGGTATTTTGACGTTTTAACCAGGCAATATTATTTGCTCTTTGTTCAGCATCTTTTTTTAGCCAATCCATTAAATCGTGAGATTCGCCTTGTTCGGCTGCGGATAGCTTGGTGCCTTTAGAGCTTAAAGCTTTAAGACGTGTTTCGGCATAACCTCTAAGTTTGTCGTCTGACGATTCATTTTGTTGCATTTGTTGGGCGAAAGCATTTCGTTTTTGTAATAGATAGTCTTCATAATCCATGTCATTTCGCAGCATTTCATGATTGCCGCTAAATACGGAATGGTCTACCTTTGCTTGGGCAGCGCCATAATATGAGCTACCAGCACTGCTTCTACCACCCATTCCTCCGCCGACACCAGCCATTCCTCCAGCGTAACCACCCATCGCGTAGCCTTGAGCGAAGGCTATATTGGTATTGAGAACAAATAGACAAAGAGCTATAAACATAGATAAATAGTAAAGGTTGTAGTGCGAATTACAGAATTCTTGCGAAGGTAAACTTGGGGCAGAAAGTGTGTGTTTATAGGTATTCATAATTACTAGTCCTCTAACACTAGTACTCAGTATAAACATCGTTCGTGCATGATTTGTGAATGTTGAAAGGCAACAGACCAATCAGCGGAAGTTAATTAATCTGTTGATTGAGAGCCTTCTCAGCCCCTTTTTTGGCGCTGGTTGGGAATGGTGGTGGCGGTAAGGGCGAAGCGTTAAAGAGAGAATCAATATAGCTTGGTTTGCGGTAAGGCATAGGCTTCATATAACCCGGAATAGTATTGTATTGAGCTGTCTTAGGTGAATTGTTAGGCGACAAACTATTTGGCTTTTGTTTGCCGTTTTGCATCATTAAGCGGACGGTTTGGGTGTCGCTTTGTTGTTTCCGTCTAATTTCTTCAACACTGGACTGATATTCAGGATTTTGCTCAAGGCGTCCGCTTGAGCTGTTGTAATAGAATTTAGGTATGGATTCTATAGCCTGTTTGGAAGAATCCTTTATTTCAGCTAATTTTGCCTTACCAGTTGATTGAATATCGTCTGTCGGTTGAATGTTATTAGTGGGGATGTAAGTTATTTCCGAATTGTGGTGACGGGCATGTCGCACATTTGCAGCGGCTGAAGCGCTAGGATGATTGGCTGATCGATTGCTAGTAAAAAAAACCAAGGCCTGATCGCAATAATTTCTTAACTGCGGATTGTCTGTAAGGTTCAGGCATATAGAATATTCTTTCATCGCTTCTTCTATTTGACCTACGCGAGAATATGCATTAGCAAGATAGTAATGACAGTCTGGCTCACTGGGATTTTCTTTTGCTAATTGATGACCAATGGCAATTGCTTGTGGATAATCATTTTTGTTGTAGGCTGACATTTCGTCTTGCAATGTCAGAGCCAGCACTTGGTTTTCAAACAATAAACCAATTAGTAAAGGCAAAAGTAGAAAAGTACTTTTCATAATATGTCGTAGAATCTACTGTACTATGACTGGCATATTACGAGATGTATATGTATATTCTGTGAAATTCAAAACCGCCAAAGTTTTAGTAGTTGTAGCCACCAAGAGCATAACCGCCATAGCCACCGCCTCCACCCCCGCCTCTAAATGTACGGTTTAAGGCGCCACTTGTAGTATTGAAAGTGCCATCTGTTGGAGGTCTGCCCCAGGATGCAGCTCCCATTTCGCTCTGCAATTCATTGAAATAGTTGGTAGCCATTTGTTGTTGAAACTTCGTGTTAGCTGCTTGAGCATCAGCATCCACGCGCATATTGTGTATATCTGAGCGCATAGCTCGTATGGCTTGCGTTGATGATGCCTGCATGGCGGCAATTTGTTGGTTAAGGTCTTGAATGCGAGCTTGGTCCTGCGATCTTATTCTCACGTCTTGATCTAGCCAATGTTGCAGAGCATACAACTCACCTTGTTTTTCCTTGGAAAGGCTGTGAGAACTTTGTGCCTTTAATAAAGCCTCTATGCGTTGTTGTGCGTAAATGCGATAATTGTCGTCTGCTTGTTCGGATTTATTTATCTCAAGCTGAAAGGAATTTCTTTGATTGACCAAAGATTCGAGCTGTTGTCTGCTAGCATCGTTCAGCATTTGATCAGCAGTAACGGTTGACTGATCAACACCTGCTTGCCCGTAAGCAGGAAAGGAAATACAAAATGATAAGCACGAAAGGGAGAATACGCTAAGCGAAAGAAATAATTTTGCATGCAAATCAGCTTTCATGATTGGATACTCCTCAATAAGACAAAAATTCCGCCAAGTCTCTTTGATTTTATTATACGCACATTTGAACTACCTTAATACATACCCATTAATAGGAGCTATTTATTAGAAGTATTAAAAATTACCTGGTTTTTGTTCGGATTTTGTGAATCTGGGCGTCTAATTTAAGCTGCGTGACTGATTCTAATTTAGTACTTGTAGCTGAGCTTCCAAATGGCTTATCTGGGTCTGGGTAGATTCTAATTGTTTTTGCACTGCTTTCACTTTTTCAGGGGGTGCTTTAATCTTAAATTCGTTGCTATTTAAAATTTGTTTGGTTTTTTGTAAGTCTTTTTCTACTGATTGTTTTCGCATTAATAGTTTATCTCTTGTTTTTTCAATATCGATTATATTAGACAAGGGTATATAAATAATAGTTTTATCAATTGTGTCTGTTGCACTACGGGTGGGCGATTCATCCTCTGTGGATTTTGGAACGAGCTTTGTGGAAGTCAATTTTTCAATGTAATGCTTGTACTGATTTATCAGACTATTTCTGTTGCTATCTGTCTGGAAAATAACCTCGCTTTGAGTGGAATGAGGTACATTATATGTTTGACGGATATTGCGGATTGAGCGAATTAGATGAATAAGATAATCCATTTCTTCTTCTGCTTTACTGTCGACGAATTGTTCATCGGAGATTGGGTAATTAGACAATAATATTGATTTAGCTGTTTGATTGTCGGTCGAGATGGCTACTTGATGCCACAATTCTTCCGTAATAAAAGGCATAATCGGATGCAGTGCTCTAAGTAAACTTTCGAAAATTAAATACAAAACCTTTTCTGTTTCTTGCTTGTTTTGATTATCAATTTTGGATATTTCTAAATACCAATCGCAAAAATAATCCCAAGTAAATTGATAAAGATCATTAGCTATTATTTGATAATCATAATTTTCATAGGCTGCTGTAAGTGAAGCTAGAAGTTTATTGTATTTGCTCAGTATCCAACGATCGGCCAGCGACAAATTTTGTTTATTCAATAGCTTTAAATCGGACGCCGAGCCTAATTTGCTGATAACAAATTTTCCGGCATTCCACAATTTATTGACAAATCTTTTGTATTCTTCCAATTTATCTTCGCGGAAGCGTACGTCTTGGTCTCCCTTTAATCCTACGGAGGCAAACCAGAAACGATTGGCATCAGAACCGTATTTATCAATCATATTTAACGGATCAACGACGTTCCCTTTTGACTTTGACATGCGTTTACCATCAGGAGTTTGGATTACCGGATGGATTAACACGTATTTAAAAGGAATTTTGCCCACTATTTTAAGGCTAAAGAAAGCCATTCGTGATACCCAGAGATTGATAATTTCTCTAGCAGTAACCAAAATATTAGTCGGATAAAAGTTAGCCATTTCACTGGTTGCATTTGGCCAACCCAATGTAACGAAAGGGAATAATCCTGAGCTGAACCAAGTGTCCAATACGTCTGGATCTTGTTCTAGACTAGTATGACTACACTTTGCACATTTGGCTGGAGCTTTTTCAAAGGCATCTATAGCACCGCATTCAGTGCAAGTCCATATGGGAATGCGTTGCCCCCACCATAATTGTCTGCTAATACACCAGTCTCTAATATTACGCATCCAGTCAAGATATGTGGCGCTATAACGATCTGGAACAAAAATAATTTCTTTGTCTTCTACTGCTTTTATAGCTGGCTTAACTAATTCAGCCATACTCATATACCATTGATCAGAAAGTCTGGGCTCAATCACTGTTGAACAGCGCTCACATAAGCCAACAGCATTGTCGTGTTTTTTACTTTCAATTAAAAAACCTTGTTCAGCGAGATCTTCGGCAACCTTTTTTCTAGCAGCAAAGCGATCCATTCCTTGGTAAGCTTGGGGAACAAGCGAATTGCAAACGAGTTTACCTGCTTCATCTATAACAATGGGCATTTCTAATTTGTGTCTTTGTCCTACTTCAAAGTCATTGAGATCGTGAGCAGGAGTAATTTTTAATATACCTGTGCCGAAATTTTTATCTACGTAAGAATCGGCAATAACAGTTATTTGTCTGTTAGCAAGCGGTAATGTTACTTTTTTGCCGATATAAGATTTATATCGAACATCGTCTGGATTTACAGCTATGGCTACATCGGCGAACATTGTCTCTGGTCTGGTCGTAGCGATATTTAGTTTGGTTTTGCCATCTACTAATGGGTAATTAATTACATAAAGCACTCCCGATTGCTCTTCGTGTTGAACTTCTAAGTCAGATAAGCTTGTTAAACAGCTTGGGCACCAATTAACTACTCGATTACCTCTGTATATCAAACCTTCTTTAAATAGTTGCACAAAAACTTTATTGATTGCTTTCACATACGATTCATCCATAGTAAAGGCAATGCGGTCCCAGGCAAAGGTTACACCTAAACGCTTATATTGATTGAGAATGTTGCTGCCGTATTGATCACGCCATTTCCAAACTTGCTCTATGAAAGCTTTACGGCCTAAATCATGGCGGGATTTGCCTTGTTTTTTTAATTCGCGCTCAACTACTATTTGTGTGGAAATGCCAGCATGGTCTGTTCCCGGTTGCCATAAAACATTGAATCCCTGCATGCGTTTATAACGAAAAAGCACATCTTGTAATGTGCCGTTTAAAGCGTGCCCCATATGCAAATTGCCAGTAATATTTGGTGGTGGTAAAGCAGCAGAATAGAATGGATGTCCCTTTTTTACGCTCAAGTCAAACAGCTTGCTTTCAAACCAAAGCATTGTCCACTTAGCTTCTATTTCTTTAGCAGAATAAGCTCCGGCACCGGGAGCGGGTATGGAATTGACGGAATTTATTGATGTAGTCATGTCTAAGTCACGAGGGGTAAATTGTCAATTATAGTGATCTGCTAAGCTATTGCACGATGCAAAGGCTTTTTTCTTTGAGTAATGAAACATTTGTGTGTAAAAGCATTTTACTCCGGATGCTAAAGTATGCTGATGGTTTAAAATGCAGTTATGTTTAAAGCAATCTCACTTTTCTTGACTACGCGAAATGATATCAAGTAACGATTTTCGACCGGGCGTAACTATCGAATACAATAATGGTATATGGCAGATAGTTGAAGCCATGCATGTTAAGCCAGGAAAGGGCTCAGCCTTTGTGCGGGCAAAGCTAAAAAATCTTGAAACTGGCAATGTCCTTGAAAATACTTTCCGGGCAGGCGAAAAGGTTCCATCAGCCACTGTTGAGAAGTTGGATATGCAATATCTTTATAAGTCAGGCGAAAATTTTACTTTGATGTGTACTTCTACCTATGAGCAAATGGAAGTCGAGTCTCAAAAAATTGGTTCAGTGGCTGAATTTATGAAAGAAGGCTTGGATAACATTACTGTCATGAAGTATCAAGGTAGAATTATTGCCGTTGAGCTTCCTAATACTGTGGAGCTAGAAGTAACTGAAACAGCTCCTGATGAACGTGGCGACACCAGTTCTGGTGGCGGTAAACCAGCTACTTTAGAGACTGGTGCGGTAATCACAGTTCCATTTCATATTAAAGTTGGTAATAAAATTCGTGTTGATACTCGTTCAAGGAAATATATAACCAGGGTTTAACTGAGAGGCAAATTAGTGAAGATTGATTTAGAGCAAATAAAAGTTCTTCTTGATATGGTCAGTAAAACTGATATTGCTGAACTTACCATAGAAGTTGAAGGGGAAAAGGTTACTATTAAGAAACCCATTAATAGCACAGTTGTACTTAGTTCTTCACCAGAGTCTACTATGCAACAAACAGTGAAAAATGCAGTCAAGGAAACTCAGGTTAATCAAGTTTCTGCTAGTAATTTGCCTGCTGTCAAAAATACAAATGTTGAGAGCAATGGTAGCGCTGAGAATCTTGTTTCTGTAACAGCTCCCATGGTGGGTACCTTTTATAGAGCTCCTACTCCCACCGCCACTCCGTATGCTGAAGTAGGAGACAAAATAAGCGTTGGACAGACCATTTGTATTATCGAAGCGATGAAACTGATGAACGATCTACCTTCTGAAGTAGCTGGTCGAGTAGTAAAAATTTGTGCTGAAAATGGTGCGACTGTAGAATTTGGACAACAATTATTTCTTATAGATCCTGCAGGTTAATGCTGCGGGTCTTGCTTTAGAAAAAGGGCTTTAACTTTGTTTGAAAAAATTTTGATAGCCAATCGTGGCGAAATTGCATTACGTGTTATTCGTGCTTGTCGTGAATTGAATATTCGTACGGTCGCTGTTTATTCACAGGCTGACGCGGAGTCATTACACGTTAAATTGGCGGATGAAGCATTTTGTATTGGTCCACCGCCATCTCAGCGCAGCTATTTGCACGTTCCAGCTATTATTAGCACTGCTGTGGTTACCGGTGCTGATGCCATTCATCCCGGTTATGGTTTTCTTTCTGAGAATTCCAACTTTGCCCAAATTTGCCAAGATCATCGCATTAAATTTATTGGACCTAGTACTAAAGCAATTGATTCAATGGGTGATAAATCCAGTGCTCGCGAGACAATGCGCAAAGCAAAAGTGCCGGTGGTCCCAGGCAGCAGTGGACTAATTGTTGATGAGTCTGAAGCATTTCGTATAGCCTTAGATGTGGGTTTTCCGGTAATTATAAAAGCCACCGCTGGTGGTGGTGGACGTGGTATGCGGGTGGTCAATGATACAGTGCAATTGGCATCTGCAATAGCTGCTGCACGGTCGGAAGCTGCTGCTTCTTTTGGCAATTCTGGAGTATACATAGAAAAATATTTAAAACCAATCCGTCATGTTGAGATTCAAGTTTTAGCAGATAGCCAAGGCAATTGTATTCACTTGGGTGAACGTGATTGTTCAGTACAACGTCGGCACCAAAAATTATTGGAAGAGGCACCCTCGGTGGCTATAACTCCAGAGCTGCGTAAACAAATGGGTGAGGCAGCAGTAAGAATAGCTAAGCAAATTCAGTATGAAGGGGCTGGTACAATTGAATTTATTCTGGACAAAGATAAATTTTACTTTATGGAAATGAATACTCGTATTCAGGTTGAACATCCTGTAACTGAGTTTATTACTGGCATTGATTTGGTGAAAGAACAAATTCGAGTGGCTGCTGGTTTGCCCTTATCTTTTAAACAAAACGATATTAAATTCAATGGACATGCAATTGAATGTCGCATTAACGCTGAAGATGCTGATCGTAATTTTTTACCTTCCCCCGGGCGCATTGCTGCTTATATAGCCCCAGGAGGTCCTGGTGTGCGTGTGGATAGTCATGCATACCCAGGTTACTTAATACCCCCTTATTATGACTCGCTGGTTAGCAAATTAATTGTCTGGGGTCAAAATCGTGAAGAAGCTATTCATAGGATGCAGCGGGCACTTGATGAATATGCCATTACTGGAATTCATACAACGATACCTTTTCACCAGCGCTTACTTGCCCATCCTATGTTTCAACGAGGAGAAGTTTCAACAGACTTTATTGAAAAATATATGACAGGCACGCCTGTCAATGTAAAATAAAGGGAAATATTTTCTGGCTCCGTAGCTCAATGGTGGAGCACGCGACTCATAATCGCTTGGTTACTGGTTCGAATCCAGTCGGAGCCACCAATTTAGTCATATACTATATAATCTTTTACCAAGATGTGTCCACTTGCCAACCGCTTCACAAATTCTGCACTTTTACGGGTTAAATTTGTTCTGTTCTTGTCAGTAGCTATAGATAGAAGGGTTTAGGGAAAGATATTATGTATAAAAAAATCGGCGCTAAATCAATATTGTTTGCTCTGCTCGTAGTTTGTTCAACAAATCCATCCAAAGCGCAAAATGTGCAGAACTTTATTAGCAATGAAGAAAATAAAATTCAACAAGACTCAGTTGATGGTGCGCTAAACTCGAAGCAATCCTCTGCCTTGCAGAATCGGCAGGCACAGATTATGTATCAAGAACAGCAAGATAAAAATCTAAATGGTGGCAATCTTACTCAGCAAGAACAACGACAAATTGCTGGGGAAGAAAGAGGACTGGCTCGTGGTGCCAACGGGGCTATATATCAGAACAATCCAAATGCTGCCAATATGAATAATGGCTGGCAAAATAGGCCTAATCCAGGTTGGAATCCAAATAATCCAAATTACCAAGCTCAACAAAATTGGCGTGGCCCCTGGAATCAAAATCAAAGTAATAATCTGAACAATCAGCCAAACCAATATAGTAATAATGGGTATAACGGGCAACAACGCCGGCACCACAGGCAGTGGATGAATCAATAGGTTATAAAAGGAAGTTTTTCACTTTGTTAGGTACACTTGTTTTGCCTTTGGCTTTTGTCTTGTCTGAAGGGAAGTGCTCTTCGGTGATTAAAGCCTCGTCTACAGAGCTTTTTAATTCTGCATAAGCATCTAGTAGCTGCTGTTGCAATTCTTGGGCAGTCTGTCGAGCGAGGGTCACTTTTAGGGAAACTGCTTGTAGGAAACGATCATCTGGTCTGCCTCTATACTTGGCGTAGTTTTGATCGACAGAGGCAAGTTGACTTAGAGCTTTCTCCAAGCTATTTGTGATCTCTTTACTTGTTCGGTATGACTGAATAATATAATATCCGGAAGACTCAGGAGCAGTTTTCAAATTTAGCAGCATAGTTTGACTGCGATTCAATTTTTCTTCAGCATTTACATTCTGACTCTTATTCGGTGTGTAAGCAAAAATGCTGCACAATGCTAAACAAAGGGCAACCGCTTTACTTCTATTTTTGACCATGGATGGGCTCCTTAGTGTAATTTATAAGGTGTTATTTAGATTACGGTATTAGACAGATGGAAACAACCGCTTTTAACCTTCATCAAACTATTGACACAATTACTAAAGCTATAGAAGCAGTCATTTGTCATATGTTATTTGATTTTGCTTTACATGGAATCGTTATTTCAATTGCGCTTGTAATCATCGCTGCCTATTTATCAAGCCATAAACATCCTTATGCTGCATCTATGTTGCGTGTGGCTAAGCGGATTTTGATATTTTGCTTGTTTGTGGCTATGCCCGGCGCACTGTCGCTGCTTATTAATCGGCATCTGCCAGATGCAGGTGTTTTTAACTTTAATTCTATTGGTTTGTTATCATTTTGGAGTCTTATTAGTGTGCATTTAGTGTTTGAAGAGATAAACAATTCTATTGTGAAGAAAAATAAGATGGATCGGGCTTAAGCAATTCTGGAGAATTTAAATGTACAAATACATAACAATGATTTTATTGATCATGGTGCTTTTAATTAGTCCAGCATTTTCTCAGAACCTAGTGCCTGGTTCTCGCGGTACATTCTTAACGCCACAAGCAGTTGGTACACCTGCATATGGTTATAATAATTCCGGGTATCCAATAACTAATCCTTATGGTGGCTATCCCGTTTATAACAATCCTTATAATACTGTATATGGTGGCTATGGTAATCCTTACTATCCGACCTATCAAGGGCGATATAATTTTGGCGGTATTTCAACGCCAGTGTATGGCCCTCCGCAATTAATACATGATAACTTTTACGGTATCAATGCTGGTGGTACACCGGCCCAATTCTGGCGCGCTCCATCGGGATTCTATTATCCTTGGGTAGGTGGTTATCGTTACACAAATTACCCTATTTATGTTGTGCCACCAAATAATGGCACTCCTAGGCAAACTGTGCCGCCAATCAGTACTGTGATATCGGACTTAGATAGTTACTTAGAAAAGGCAAAAGAGAACGGGAAGGTAAGTGCTGGGGATTATCAAACTTTACGCTTGAGAGCAAACGACTTACTTAGTAGAGAAAAGGCGGTTACTTATGAAGAAGGTGGAGTTATTGATCCCGATTCAGAAGCTGAGATTAGGCGCGATGTGGAAGGATTGAGTGCTGAAATTGCTCATCGTGTAAAACCTTAAAAACTATCCTTCAGGCAAATTCAGTGCCAACTTTTCATTTAATGCTTTACGCAAAGAAGCTTGCACGGTTGTTAAAGGGGCACTGGCATCAATAATATGAAAACGGTTTGACTCTTCTTTAGCCAGGGCCAAATAACCTTCTCTCACTTTTTTGTGGAAATCTAGGGCTTCTCTTTCCAGACGATCATAACTACCCGGGTGCAAGCGTGATAGACCTGCTTCGCTGTCCAAATCGAATAATAAAGTTAGATCCGGCTTTAACCCACCGGTTGATATTTCATTGAGCGTGCCGATAGTTTGTAAACAAAGTCCTCGCCCATAACCTTGATAAGCAATAGTAGAATCAATATAGCGATCACAAAAGACTATTAGTCCTTTTTCTAATGCTGGAACAATTACTTCAGCTACATTTTGCGCTCGATCGGCCTGATAAAGGAGCAATTCGGCTATTGTTGAGAGAGGATTATTCGTATTCAAAAGTATGCGTCTAATTTGTTTACCGGCGGCTGTACCACCTGGATCACGAGTAATAATATGGTCACAGCCTATTGCTTTTAGTTCTTGGGAAACGATACGTAATTGCGTTGTTTTGCCGGCACCGTCTGGACCTTCTAAAGTAATAAATGTTCCAGGATATTTTTTGCTGGTACTTGTTTTATTTGGTGAAATTGGTGCGGACAATAGTATCACTCCTCTTGTTAACCTAGGGTATTTTGTTCAATCAATGAAGCAAGTTATTAAAGCATAAAGCTTTCTCTTGGCATGATTTAAATGCGTGCTAAAATCAACCATCGGCGAGTGGTGATTGCGTTGAAGCAAGTATATACAAATGACGAAAAAATGACTGCTCGTGGTCGAGTGCTAATTGCCTTAAGTAGTACTGTATTGCTCAATAATTTTGTTTGTCAAGTATCTTTAGCCTCTGCTTCTAGTGATAATACTCCTGCTTTAGTAAAAGAAGAGCCTAAAGTAGCCAGCGAGCATCTTTTGACTGAAGTAGAAGTCGATTCAGCTAAAGCAGGTAAGCAAATTTCTAATAAGGAAACTTCTGATAAGCAAATTTCTGATTCGTCGTTAACGGTCGATAATATAAAAGTAGAAGGTAATAGGTTAGTTCCGGCAGAAGATATTCTGGATGTGGTAAAGACTAAACCTGGTGACAAATATAGCCGAGACGCTGTAATGGAAGATCTAAAAGCCATTAATGGACTTGGTTATTTTGATGAACGTAATTTACAAGTACTGCCTGAGCTCAATGGGAACGGTATATTGTTAAAAATTCGTGTTACCGAAAATGCTCCAATTACGCAATTCGCTTTCTCTGGTAACAATGTACTGGACAGCCAAGAAATAACTAAAATATTTACTGAGCAAATGGGCAAGCCGCAAAATCTTAGCGCTCTCTCTTCAGCTATCGATAAGGTGGAACAAACTTATCATGATCAAGGCTATGTTCTGGCTCGGGTAACAGATGTGCGAAATGATCCAGACGGCACAATTGGATTAAACATCAATGAAGGAGAAATAGACAAAATAGAAATTAGTGGCAATAAAAAGACCAAAGATTTTATTATTCGCCAAGCCATAAAAATGAAACCGGGAATGGTTTATAACGAAAAGGCATTAACTAGCGATCTACGGAAGCTTTTTGCCAACGGTTATTTTCAAGATATAAGGCGGTCTTTAATACCATCACCTAATAATCCAGACAAATATATTTTAAAAGTAGAAGTGGACGAAAAAAGATCTGGATCTATTGGACTTGGGGGCGGTATTGATACTTTGGCTGGTCCATTTGGCTCATTCACCCTTGCTGATAATAATTTTCGCGGGCGTGGTGAATCATTATCTTTCAGTTCTCAAATCGGCAGCGGTTTTTTCGGCAGTGTCAATAACACTTTAAATAATGGTGGTGTGGGCTTTATTCCTAATATGACCACATATCAAGTGCAGGCTAATTACGCTGTTCCCAACATAGGCGGCACAGGTACGAATATGACCGTATCTGGTTTTGGCAGGGATATGGGTAGCTTCATGATTCAGCAGTCTATGCAGCGTACACTGGGTGCTAGTGTCAATTTTTCTAAAGATTTGGGTAATAATTTTAGTGCTAATCTTGGTTTAATTGGTGAGAACACCGCACTGTCGGATTACAGCAGTTATTTCGGCAGTTCAAATATCATTGCCAGTATGTTCAGTCGAGCTTTAACTACCGGGATTGCCACTAATGGAGTGCAGGCGTATAACTTAGCTAATTCGGTAAGACAAAACCAACTTATGGGTGGTACCTTTGCCACGCTTGCTCCTTCAATAAATTATGACACGCGTGACTCAGCAATGGATCCTACTAATGGCACTTTCATGCGCTTATCGGCTAGTCCGTCTTTAGGTCTAATGAATGCTAGTTTTGCTAAATTGGGTGCTAGTGCAAGCAAATATGTAAAAGTAAATGAAAATATAACTATAGCTACTAATATTCAAGCGGGACAAATTTTTGGTAATGCCCCTCAATTTGCTCAATATTTCATGGGCGGTTTTAATGGCCTTAGCGGTTATCGTCAATTTACAGATTTAGGGACAGGTACTTCAATGCTCATGGGCACAGCCGAAGTAAGATCACGTTTGCCATTTTTACGTAATTCGGACAACAAAATTTTTAAAGCAGTAGACAAGCACGTAAAGTTAGCATTTTTCTTTAATGCTGGGGAAGTAAATGGCAATAGTTTGACCAATAGCTTGCTGTCACGCAATAATCTTGGCGCTGCGGTTGGTGTGGGGTTGCGTGTTAACGTACCCATGCTTGGTGTAATCCGTTTGAATTATGGATTTCCCTTGATAAGCACGGTTTTGGGAAATTACACTCCGCGCCTTACAGTTGGTTTTGGCAATCAATTTTAATTGCTAATTATATTTGACGATAAATATCGTTCAGTAGCGTAAATGCTCTGCAATAGTGTAAACTATGCCTGAATTAGTTTATGATTGGCTGATTTGTTAGAGTGGTTTCATAATGCTTTTTGTTCTAGTCATTGTGACTGTAAACAATAAGCAAGTTGAGTCGAGATTCAGTTTGGAGAAGAAGAAATTGAAAAAAGGTAATTTAGTCTTATTGCTAAGCGCTGCGATGACAATAAGCGTTGGTCAAGTATTTGCTCAAGCCGCACACCTGAATGTTGGCTTAGTGGATCGCGATAAAGTTGTTACTAGTTATCCGAGAGCTCAACAAGCAGCTGAAGAACTCAAGAAGCAGGAAAACAAAGTTCATAAATTAATTGAAGATAGTAATAAGCAATACGAAGAATCTAAAGCGGCTCATAAATCGCCAGCTGATTTGGAAGGCCTACAAAAGCGCTTACAAAACGAAATTGATGATGAAGTTAAAAAAGTGCAAGCAAGAGCACAGGTTCTAGAAAGTCAATTAGAAAGTGAAATTGATACAGCCATTAAAGCGGAAGCAACAACTAAAAAGGTTGACGCTGTTCTCATGAAACAGGCTGTTTTGTTTGGTGGCACTGATTTAACTGATGGAGTGGTTAAGCGGCTCACTTCTGTAGCCAACACCAACAATAAAGTTTCAACTAAAGAGAAGCAACTTTAAATAGTCATACAATTGACTAATCCACACTATTAAATAAGCAGGTGTAAGCATTATGAAATTACCAGCTCCTATGAGCTTGGTTCAAATTGCTAGATTTATTGATGGTGAAGTCCAAGGGCCACCTGACATGGTTTTTGATAGCATAGCTACCTCGCCTATGTCTGCGAAAGAGTCTGATTTGGCTTTTATTTTTGATAAACAACTGGTAAAGCAAATTGATAAATGCAAAGCAAAAGCTGTAATTGTCCTGCAAGGTACAAAGGTAGACCGGCCTGCAATTTTTGTTGCGCGACCTACTTATGCAATTTATAAGATGCTTTCAGCTGTTGGAACTAAACGTTATTTACCGGCCGAGGGTATTCATCCAACTGCAGTAGTAGATCCTTCTTGTCAGCTTGCGGAAGATGTAGCAATTGGCCCGCTTGTGGTAATTGGTCCTAAAACAAAAATTGGAGCCCGTACAGCGATTATGGCTAATACCGTAATTGGTGGCGAAGTGTTAGTAGGGCAAGATTGTCTCATTCATCCTGGTTGTATGATTGCTGACAATGTCCAAATAGGCAATAGAGTGATTATGCAACAGGGTGCGTCGTTGGGTTCAGATGGTTTTGGTTATGTAACTGAACGTCCGTCTAATATGGAACTTAGAATGAACGGTGTGAATAATCTTTCTGAGGAAGCTAATCCCCTTCTAAAGATTCCTCAAATTGGTACTGTCATTATTGAAGATGATGTTGAAATTGGCTCAAATAGCACAATTGATCGTGCCACTATTGGTGCTACTAGAATTGGTAAAGGCACCAAAATTGATAATCTAGTTATGGTTGCTCATAACTGTCAGGTCGGTACCGAAGTTATTTTAGTTTCTCAAGTTGGCATAGCCGGTTCTTGCCATATCGGTGATCGTGCTGTAATTGCTGGACAAGCTGGCATGAAAGATCATGTAAAAATTGGCAAAGATGCGATTATACAGGGACAGGCGGGTGTAATGAAAGATGTTGGTGATCGTGAAGTTCAGTGTGGTAGTCCGGCCCATGGAGCTAAAGATTTTATGACAGTTACAGCTTTGAGTCATAAGTTACCTGCACTTTATGATCAAGTCAGAGCAGCTGAAAAGAAAATTACTGATTTACAGAAGCAAATCCAAGAGTTACAGAGCATTGGAAGCATACCCCGGCTGGAGAAAGTGCAGAAATAAAGGGAGCAAATTGACAGCTGTTCAAGTGGAAAAACATTATGAGCAAACTTTTCCAAACAATAAATATCTGTTTGCTTACGAAGGCATTGGCACCACTTCCAAACGAGCTATTAGGGTAACGGTCTATTTAACTTCTCCAGGATCAGGCATTCAGTTTGTTTTATCTGATTTAAAAGAAGAAACCCCAGTCAAAATACCTGCTCTTGCTGGCTATGTTGTAAATACTTTGCGCAATGTGACTATAGGTCAAGGAAGCATCCGTCTATGTTTAGTAGAACACTTTTTAGCAGCAGCAGCCTTCTGTAACCTTTTTGACATTGATGTAGTTGTCGATGGTCCCGAATTACCACTAGGTGATGGTAGTGCGCTTATCTGGCTGGATCTCTTTTCTCAAGCTGGATATAAACCGGCTATGCCTGATAAAAAATTTGAGCTCCTCGAAGCAATATTTATTACTAAAGGAGATAGACAATTAATTGCTTTACCAGCAGCTGATTTTTCGATGACTTACCTTATGGATTGGTCTCATCCCTGTATTGGCAAACGTTGGTGCACCTGGACAGCTAAACAATCGCCTTTAGAGATAGCTAGCGCACGTACTTTCGGCTCAAAGAAAGAACATGATCTTTTAGGCATAGAGGGCCAAGCAGTAAGTTTAACTGAAACCGGTTTTAGTAAACCTCTACATTTTGAGGACGAACCAGTGAGGCACAAATTGCTTGATTTATTTGGTGACCTTGTTTTAACAGGTATTAATCCCTTAGCTATTCAGGCTCAGTTTATAAGCATTAAGGGTGGACATGAAATGGATGTAGATTTGTCTAAACAATTGAAGAATAAGCTAAGATGCTAAACACAAGGAGAAGATTATTTCATGAGCAAGGCGATTTTTCATAATATTGGACTTTCAGTATTATTCTTAGTGTTGCTTTTCAATTTATCACTTACATTTGCCGAAGCAAAGGTGGTTGCACCAAATCAAAATGAAGTGATCACAAAATCTTCGAATGATCAGAGTATTACTGTTTACAATCAAAATAAAGCTGTCATCAAACAGAAGCGTTTGTTTGATTTAGAAAAAGGTATTAATCACATCGATTGGGACAATCTAGCTTCAACTATTGATATTCGTTCGGTTAGCCTAAGCAATGCCAACTCTGATAAACCTGTTGAAGTCAAAGAACAAAGTTATCGACACGATTTACTTAGCCCAAGTGCAGTATTAAGCCGCTATATCGGCAAAACGGTTTATTTGAAACATTATCTAAGTGATGGCAGAAGTGAAGAGCAATCGGGTATTTTGTTGGGCTCTCCTTCGAGCCCTTTTGATTGTGTGGTTAAAGTTGGCGAACGTTATGTTCTGAATAATTACGGACAAATTGAAGTCAGTGAAATACCGTTGGATTTAGTTACTCAACCTAAGCTATCCTTTGTATTGAAGGCATTAGAAAGTGGCAAAAAAAACCTTCTTTTGACGTATGAAGCAAGCAATATTAATTGGCAATGCGATTATAATTTACTGCTTAACAATGAACAAAATAAATTTGACTTAACAGGATGGGTGATACTGACTAATCAATGTGGTCTAAGCTTTAAAGATTCAAATCTAAAACTCATAGCTGGCAGCGTGCAAACTAATGCAGGACGTATTTATTATGAGCGTATTGCTTATGCAATGGCACCGAGTGTTAACAGTGCTCCTGTAGAAGAGCAAGCTTTTGCTGATTACCATCTTTATACTTTTCCAGAACCAGTTGATATAAATAATAATGAGACAACAAGATTGACTTTAGTGGAAAGAAAAGCAATACCGGTGGTCAAGAAATATATTTTTGATCAGCAATACTACACGCGTGCACTGCCAAAACCAAAGGCTCCGGTGGAAATTAAGCTTGAATTTCAAAACGATGAAAAAAATAAGCGGCCACTGCCAGCTGGGCAAGTAAGGGTTTATCAGGCAGATGCCGATAATGACATGCAGTTGATTGGTGAAGATAGGATCATGCATACAGCTATAGGGGAGAAAATTACAATCAAACTTGGTGAAGCTTTTGATATTGTTGGTGAAAGAACACGTGTCAACTCTGAACAAATAAGCAATCATCATCGCAAAGATACTTTTAAGGTAACATTTAATAATCATTTAGATAAAGACATTGTTGTTACTGACATTGAACATGTACCAGAACTTGCGGTGTTTACTTCTGATTCGCCATTTAGCAAAGTAGATAGCAACACTCTTCAATCTGATGTGAAAGTACCAGCCAATGGTACATCTGATGTAAGTTACGTTTTGGATTCTAAGTTTTAAGGGCTGCTAAATTAAGCAGATGGCTTAGCCAGTTTATCTAATATAAGCTGGGCTGCACCTATAATGCCTGCATGGTCACCTAAATCGGATCTATATATTTTTACGTTTTCTGAGATTGCAGGCATGGTGCTGTCTACTAATAATTCAAATAACATTTCATAGTCTATAAATTTACTTAAACCACCGCTGAGAACAAAGCAATTCGGATTTAATATATGAGCTATAGACACCATGCCAGCAACCAAGTGTTTATGCCATAGGGCAATAATTTGTTTTGCCACTATATCGTTTTTTTCAGCTGCCTCAAAAATGTCCGAATTCTTTAAGTTATTGATGTCTTTAGCCAATGGTGATTGGTCAGCAGAAATATTGCTTAGAATTTCTCTTGCCGTTGTTGTAAGACCTGTGCCGGAAGCATATGCTTCATAACAATCGAATAAACCACATGTACACAGTCGCTTATTGTCCATCGAGATTTTGACATGGCCACAATGACCAGCTCCCCAATTTGCCCCTTGAAGTAATTCGCCATTAACTAGAATGCCACCCCCAATACCGGTACCAATAGTTAAAGCTATAACGCATTTTAGGTCTCTAAGTTTGCGAGTATGTGCTTCTGCGTAAACAGCGGCATTGGCATCGTTGACAACATAAGTGGGAAGCAATGTTTTACTCTCGATAATTCGCTTTACAGGTGTCCCTGTCCAACCAGGCACGTTGCCTGTGGCACCAATTATGGTGCCAGTGCTACCATCCACAATACCAGCCGTAGCAATGCCTATACCAGCTACAATGTGGTTCTTTTTAAAGTGTTCGATTAATTCAAGAAACTGATCGATAATATTTTCTGGTCCTTTTGGGGTAGGAATCTTAATAGGGTCATCTATTATGCCTTCGCTATTGACAGTGGTTGCCATAATCTTTGTGCCACCAAGATCAATACCAATGGCTGGCATTTTTGTTTTAAGCATTTTATCTAAGTCCCTATTGCCTGTGGCTGCTTTGATGTTACTCAAATTCCACTCGTCCCGCTTCCTAACTGTCCTTGGTCCGGAGCACCTTTGAATACGAGCTTATCGTATTGTACCGGTTGTCCGTATAACACATTGAAGCCAAGCCGATAGTTATTCAAGATAAAGTCTTTTCCTACAATAAGTTTGAGGTCGGGCGGTCCTATGGCAGCTAACAAACTTCGCGAGTAATATATTTTTTGCGTCATGTTATAACCTGTCATGCCACCCACATCTAGATATTTTGATAATTTTACGTCACCTTGTACGAAGACTGAATTTTGACCTTGTATATACTCGTCAAAAACAAACGGAGACGAGCCGTTTACGCTTGATGATGTGTAGCCTGCTTGCAAACGCAATTTATTGGCACGAATATCTAAAATGGGGCTTACTTGAGTAATCAAGCCACTATTGCCGGTTGAATAAGCTCTAGCAGTAGCTCCACCATAAATAAACGATTTAATTCCCCATTTATCATCTCCAATATTAAATAAAGGATGAGTGCTAAGAGTGAACTGTTCTTGAATCTTATACCCGCTGTTCATTACTGTGGTGTTAGGATTTCCATGCAAAGCAGCATAAGTTGAACTGATGTATACCAAATTTGGATTATCTTGATACCAACCACCGGCGGTGCGGAAATTAACGCTGCCCAAATAAGGCACGTTATAGTAAGGATGATTGTCATTTATTTCAGCAGCAAATCTGGCTCGAACCATACCCAGCATTCCATCAGGCAAAAAACGATTAACACCGGCCTGAAATTTAACAGTGCGATAGACTCTAGCTTTTATGTCACCAATTAATAAATTGCTTACGGAACCATAACCAATATGGGCTTGAAAATTAGGGCTGGTAAATTGTATCCGTCCTGCTAAACCAATATTGGTGCCACTTGTGTCATTACTCGGTCTTCCCCCTATTTGAACCATCGGGGACCAGGAGAAAACAGAACTCTTGCCTACACCATAATTAAATTGAGGACCAACGTTGAGTCCACCTGACCAAAGATTATTACCGATATAAGGCGATATTGCCATAACCGTTTTTCCATTTTTATTTCCTACTGAAGTAACTATTTTGCCTACTGGCACTGAGAAGGTGCCAAAATCTAGCCTGCCGCCTATAACTGTTAAATTGCCGTCTTCTTTATATCGCTCGTATATCATTTTTTTAGCTTTAAATTTAAAGCTAGGTTTATCAGGCAAATATGCTTGTAGATGCTGTTTCATTTCCCACAGTTCAGTCGCAGTAGAGAGGGGGGCATTACCTATATTTTTTCCTAAGTAAAAGGGCATAGGCATATCCATTGTGCCGTTAGAGAAGGCTACGCCTGTTTTTGTGCCGATGCTTTGGCGAGCAACTACTTGGGTGTTGTCAATTGATGTCTCGGGCTGCGTAATTAAATATTCATCTGAATCAACGTTGAACTTAAAAGCGCTACCGTTTGTCAGTTGGCCGTCTCTAAGAATGCTGACATTGCCTCGCGCATCTATAGTTTGACTGTTTTGGTCGTAGAGTATGCTGTCTGCCTGTAGCTTTGAATTTTGACCACCAATTATTGCTACTGCGTTACCGGTACCAAGAAAAGTATTTTTCTCTTGATCGAATTCGGTATCATCAGCAACAATTTGAATAGTGCCCTTTAATGTCGCATTTTCGTTGATTATTTCGGTTCCGTCATTGGACGATAGAGCACTCACAGCGCCTTTTTCTGCTGCTGTTTCTACGACTGAGGAGGTCTGAGCTGCAGTCGTTGAAGAAGTTTGAGTTCCGCTCGTTGTAGAAGATGCTGTTGAGCTAGAGCTAGATGCTTGAGATTGTGATTTGGCAGTACCTAGTTTTGGTGTTAAAGGTAAAAGTAATGTACCGGAAGGCGGTGTATAAGTGTTATTCTCATCACT